>Ga0194116_10000512_pt1 | contig 67391 bp, 67 predicted proteins | sample TA2MahsurfametaG_4_FD_148617 | JGI IMG/M metagenome (GOLD analysis project Ga0194116, IMG submission 148617) | Freshwater microbial communities from Lake Tanganyika, Tanzania - TA2015008 Mahale S9 surface | ecosystem: Environmental > Aquatic > Freshwater > Lake | place: Tanzania: Lake...
TACAGCGTCACCGAGGCGGCGCGGCGGTTGGGAATTCGACGCGAGCGTGCCTCCAACGCCCTCAGCAAGGCCCGGCGCATCGTCGAGGGACTCCGCGACGACTGGGACCTCTGACCGGCATGTGGGCCGATGCGCACCTTGTGTGCATCGGCCCGATCCGTGTGGTGCTGCCGTAGGATCAGGTGCCGCACGGGGCAGGAGAGACGCTCATGGAAAACGAACGCAGCGTGGAGTCCGGCTTCGCCGATCTCGGTCTGAGAGCCGAGTTGCTCGGGGCCCTGTCGGGTCTGGGCTACGAGGAGCCGACCCCCATCCAACGCGAGGCCATTCCGCACCTGCTCGCGGGCCGCGACCTACTCGGTCAAGCGGCTACCGGCACCGGCAAGACCGCCGCTTTCGCGTTACCCATCCTGCAAGTGCTCGACGCCCGCGAGGATCGCCCGTTACCAGTGGCGTTGGTTCTCGTGCCCACGCGCGAACTCGCCATGCAGGTCTCCGAGGCCGTGTACAAATACGGACACGATCTGCGCGCACGGTGCGTTCCCATCTACGGAGGCCAACCAATCGGTCGCCAGATCGACGCGCTTCGTCGAGGATGCCACGTGGTCGTGGCCACCCCCGGTCGAGCCCTCGATCACATTCGTAAGAACACCCTCGAACTCGACAGCATCGCCATAGTCGTCTTGGACGAGGCCGACGAGATGCTCGACATGGGTTTCGCCGAGGACCTCGAGGCCATCCTGGAGGCAACGCCGCCGGAGCGCCAAACGGTTCTCTTCTCGGCCACGCTGCCTCCTCGCATCAACGCCATCGCCCGTCGTCATCAACGCGATCCGGTTCGTGTCACCATCGAACGCTCCACGAGTCAAGCGGGAACATCGCCACTCGTGAAGCAGACCGCGTATCTGATCCCCCGCCACCACAAGGCCGCCGCACTCGGACGCATCCTCGACATCGAGGCCCCCGAGGCCGCCATCGTGTTCTGCCGCACCCGCGGAGAGGTGGACCAACTCACGGAGACCTTGAACGGTCGTGGTTATCGTGCCGAGGCTCTCCACGGTGGTATGGACCAGGAGCAGCGCGACCGCGTCATGGGTCGTGTGCGCGCCGGCACCGCCGATTTGTTGATTGCGACCGACGTTGCCGCCCGCGGGCTCGACATCGACCATCTCACCCACGTCGTGAATTACGACGTGCCCTCGGCGCCGGAGTCATACGTGCACCGCATCGGTCGGGTGGGACGCGCCGGTCGTGTCGGCGTGGCCATCACCCTGGCCGAGCCCCGCGAGCAACGCCAGTTGCAGAACATCGAACGCCTCACCAAACAAAAAATCCCCTTCGAGAAGGTGCCCTCGATCGGCGCGTTGCGCGCGCGTCAGATGGAACTCACCACCGAGACCATGCGCGAGACGTTGGCCACCGATGGTCTCGAGCACTTCGAATCGGTACTGCGCGAATTGTCGGACGACTTCTCGATCGAACAAATCGCCCTTGCGGCCATCAAACTGGCCCACAATGCCGAGCAGTCCACCATGGATGAGATCGAGATTCCCGATCTGTCACAACCACGCGACAGTCGTGATCGACTTGAGCGGTCGGAGCGTGCCGATCGCAGCAGTCGTGTCGGTCGCGACGAGCGCGGTCGTGTCGGTCGCGATCGTTTCGGTCGCGATCGTGTCGGGCGCGACGAGCGCGGTCGTGTCGGGCGCGACGAGCGCGGTCGTATCGGTCGCGATCGTGTCGGTCGCGGTCGTGGTGGGCCGGCAATGGCCAAGTTGTACGTGGGTCTCGGCCGCAAGGCCGGTATCCGACCTCAGGATCTGGTGGGTGCCATCGCCAACGAGAGCGGCATCTCCGGTCGCGACATCGGCGATATCAAGGTGAGCGATCAGTTCTCCATCGTGGAGGTGCCCGGTGACGATGTCGAGAGCATCCTGCGCTCCATGAGGCACGCCTCGATCCGCGGCAAGAAGGCCAATATTCGTCGCTATCGCGACGAGCGCTGATCTAGCTTTTGCCCATGTCGGCTTCATCGATCGCCAACGAGCGCTACGTCTTGTTCACCACCTTCAAGCGCGACGGGTCGGCCGTCGGCACGGCGGTGTGGATCGCGCCCTTGGAGAACGGTCGGGCCTGTTTCACCACTGGTGGCGGCTCGGCCAAGGTGAAGCGCCTGCGCAACGACGCACGCGTCACCTTGCAAAGGTGCGACTACCGGGGTCGGATCACCCCGGGGTCACCGGTCATCGAGGCCACAGCCCGGGTCGTCGTGGGCGCCGACTGCGAGCCAGTGAACATCGCCATGCGCAAGAAGTACGCCATTCAGTTCCGCATACTCGAGTGGACGACGGCGATCACGTCCCGCGTGAGACGTCAGTCGGTGGCCGACGCCGGGGTGGTTGTCGACTTCTCCTGAGCTCTGGCGGCCTCTTCAGCCGTGATGCGATGCAGGCGAGCCACCTCGTCGATGGGAAACCGCGACGAGGAGTATCCGCCCGCCAACACCCACGCCACCGGGCATCCATGATGTGTCGCCCACTCGAAGACTCGTGACTCTCGTTCACGAATGACAGCGGTGGTGACACCTGCGGCGCCGCCGGCACTCTCGTGCGCGTCCATGCCGGCGTTGTAGATGACGAGATCGACGGATTCCGGATCGATCACCGATGTCAACGCCTCGTCGATGGCCACGAGGTAATTGGCACCACCGACCACCCGACAGGTGACACCGGGGCGAGACGGATAGTTGTCGAACGACGACACCGACACGTCCACTTGCTCGATGCCCATGATGCCCTGATCGCTCAGACGCTCGATGAGGCTGGCCGTTCCCCCACCACAGTGGGCGTCGAAGTCGACGATCACCACGCGGGACGCGCCGAGTTGGAGCGCGCGCACGGCCCCGACGACGAGGCCGTTGAAAGTGCAGTACCCCGAGTCGTGGTCGTAGCGAGCGTGATGAAGGCCACTCGAAAGCGAGCCCGCGAATCCTCCCTCGGCCCAAGCGGCTTCCACGGCAGCCACCACGCCACCGGTGGACGCCAGGACGGACTCCACGAATCCGGAGCCGTGCTCGGTGAACTGGCCGCGCTCGCCCGCAAGTACCTGGTCGATGTACGACGAGTCGTGGACCAAGCGGAGCAATTCGAGGTCGACCGGACGGGGCTCGACCAGTTGGACTCCGGCGATGGGGTCTTCGACAAGTGATCGAGCCACCTCGGAAGCCTTGCGAACGGTGTCGAAACCGCCCTCGACCGAGTAGGCGACAGAGAAATACACGGGGATCTTCATGCCTCCTCGAACGATCGAGATTCCTCAGAGAGTGCGTTCTCCCTGCTCATAGGCGGTTCGGCTGGTGCGCACACGTCGGATGCTTCGCACCGTTCTCTCATCATGACCCCACTGAAACGTCCCCGCCCCCTACACGTCATCGACATCGACAACCTCATGGGTGACCCGCGGGTCATCGACCCATGGGTCATCGGAAAGTGGCAATCCGCCTACGTTCGGACCACGGGTTTGCAGACCGGCGACCACGCCATCATCGGGACGGGGTGCAACGGCAAGCATGCGTTCGCGGTGCAGAGCACCTGGAAATCCTTCCGGGTGGTGCGTCGGCCCGGACCCGACGGGGCCGACGAGGCCCTCATCGAGGCCGCCATCGCGGAGGCCGAACGAGGCCGTTACGCCCACTTCATCATCGGCAGTGGCGATCGCCGATTCGCCGATCTGTTCGACATTCTGGTGGCAAAGGGGTACCCGGTGACGGTGGTGTCGCGTCCTCGGTCGTTGTCGCGCGCCTTGCGTTCGCGAGCCGGGAATCGGGTGTTGAGCCTCCCCGACCTGGATCTGATCTGACCTGAGAATGTGATAATCCCGACGGACGGCATCTTTACAATCTGTTGGCACTGCCCGGGTCGATCGTTCCCACGAACTAAGGTTTTTTCGGCGGTCTACCCCAGGCCGACTTTGAGGGAGGAACACATGAAAAGGACGAACAAGAAGTTCGCTCCGATGTTGCTCACCGTGGCAATCGCTATCGGCCTCGTGGCCTGTGGTGACGACGACGGTGGTTCATCGAGCAGCGAAGCACCGAGCACCGACGCTCCAGCGGGCGAAGTTCGCTCCAGTGCCTACGTGCCCACCGGTGATCCGATGGATTACTTCACCGCATGGGAGGAGTTACCCGCCGAGGCCGGAGGACTCGATTCCAGTCCGGTGATCGACTGTGCACCCGAGGAGGGACCACTCAAGGCCGCTTGGATCTATGTCGGTCCCATCAACGACGGTGGCTGGACCCAGGTTCACGACGAAGCTCGAATGGCGGTCCAGGAACACTTCGGAGATGCCATCGAAACCACCTACAAGGAATTGGTCCCTGAAGGCCCGCAGGCTCTACAGACCATCGAGGATCTCATCGCTGACGGCAACACCGTCATCTTTGGCACCTCGTTCGGTTTCCAGGATCAATTCATCGAGGCGGCCGCCGCGCACCCCGACGTGTGCTTCGAGTTCGCCACTGGATACAAGTCCGCTCCGAACGTCTCGCAATTCTACGGCGCCGCCGAGGACACCGACTTTCTGACCGGCATGGCCGCTGGGGCGGCGTCGGCTACCGGCAAGTTGGGCTTGGTGTCGTCGTTCTCCTTTGCCGAAGTGGTGCGCGGAGTCAACGCCTGGACTCTGGGCGCTCAGGTGATGAACCCTGACGCCACGGTCAAGGTCCTCTTCATCCAGTCCTGGTTCGACCCGGCCGAAGAGCGCAAAGCCGCTGAGGCACTCCTCGCTGAGGGCGTCGATGTGCTCGGACAAAAGGGTGTCGACTCCCCGAGTACCGGTGACGTTGCCAAGGAGAACGGCATCCCGTGGGCCGGTTACAACAAGGACCAAAGCGCCAACTATCCCGAGGTGTGGTTGACCGCGACGGCGTACGACTGGTCCGTGTACCAGATTCCGCGCCTACAGCAGGTTCTCGACGGCACTTGGGTGGCCGGCAATTACTACGGCACCTTGAAGGATGGTTTCGTGAAACTCGGTAAGTATGGTGCTCTGGTTTCCGAACAGACCTTCGCCGCGATCGAGGCGCGTTTGGTCGAGTTGGCCGAGGCACCCGGAAGCGAGTTCACCGGACCGATCGTGGACAATCAGGGCAACGAAGTGCTCGCCGATGGTGTGAGCCACACCTACGCCGAACTCATGTCGATGGCCTACCTCGTGGCAGGAGTCGAAGGAGAGCTCTGATCTCCCGAGTGGGATTCACGAAGAGGGCGGGCCCGTTGGGCCCGCCCTCTTCGTCGTTCGGACGCCATTCGTCTAGGGTCGAGGCGTCGGTAGCACGCCGTCAAGGAGGGTTGATTCAGTGACGGATCAGGTGGCTGTGCGAATGTCAGGGATCGTCAAGCGGTTCCCCGGCGTGGTGGCCAACGATGGCGTAGATCTGGAAATTCGTGCCGGAGAAGTCCACGCTTTGCTGGGTGAAAACGGAGCAGGTAAATCCACCTTGTCCAACATCCTCTGCGGTCTGTACCGCGCCGACGAGGGTGTCGTCGAGGTTGCTGGTCGGCAGAGCGAGTTTTCCAGTCCTCGCGATGCGCTGAACGCGGGAATCGGCATGGTTCATCAGCATTTCCGACTGGTACCCACGTTCACCGTGGCCGAGAACGTGGTGCTCGGAGAATCTGACGGCTCACTTTTCATGAACCATGACCAAGTGGCTGCTCGGGTACAAGAACTCTCCGATCGATACGCACTGGCGGTGGACCCGACCGCTCGCATCTGGCAACTCAGTGTGGGTGAACAACAACGTGTCGAGATTCTGAAGGTCCTCTACCGCGGCGCCAAGGTGCTCATCCTCGACGAGCCCACTGCAGTTCTCACCCCCATCGAGGCGCGCTCTCTCTTCGCAACACTGCGAGCCATGGGTGAAGAGGGCCGTTCGGTCATCTTCATCTCGCATAAGCTCGGCGAGGTGATGGCGGTCAGCGACCGCGTCACCGTCCTACGCGGAGGCCGCACGGTTGGCACGGTCGACACCAGTGAGACATCAACGCGAGACTTGGCGTCACTCATGGTCGGCCGGTCGGTGGACTTCGACCGCGTGGTTCGTGCCACCCCAGCCGACACCGACACCACGGTGTTACGAGTCGAAGACGTCTCGGTGACCGACGATCGTGGACGAGTCTCTTTGCACCAGATCTCGTTCACCATCGGCCGAGGCGAGATCGTCGGCGTGGCCGGCGTGGCCGGCAATGGTCAGCGTGAATTGGCCGAGGTCATCTCTGGAATACGCGTCCCGATTGCCGGTCGTATTTCGGTGATGGACGAAGAACTCAAATTGGGCAAGGCCCGTGCCGCCATCTCCAGCGGGATCGCCCACGTGCCCGAGGATCGACTGCACACCGGTTTGGCGGCCGGACACTCGGTGGAGGACAACCTCGCACTGAAGAATTATCGCTCGGTGCAGATCTCGAAGTTTCGATTACTGAAGCGTCGCGCCATTCGTGAACAAGCCTCGACGTTGGTCGAACGCTACGACGTGAAGACCCCCGACACCGTCACTCCGGTTCGCCTCCTCTCGGGCGGCAACGTGCAGAAGGTTTTGCTGGCCCGCGAGTTCTCCGCTTTGCCGAGCGTGCTCATCGCCGCGTCGCCGACTCGTGGTCTGGATGTGGGAGCCATCGAAACGGTGCGGGAGCGACTCGTTGCCGCTGCCGACGAGGGTGTGGGCGTGCTCTTGATCAGTGAGGACCTCGACGAGATTCTCTCGCTCGCCGATCGAATCCTCGTGATGTACGAAGGGCGCATCGTCGATGACCTTCCGGCGACGGGAGCCGACCGCGAGCGCATCGGCCTCACGATGGGCGGGAGCAACACGACGGAGGCCGTGAAATGAGATCGCCTCTTCGATTGGAGCGCCGCCTGGAGCAACCCAAGCGGCTCAACTGGGTGATTCCGCTCATTTCACTCGTCGCTGCGCTGATCCTTGGTGCCATCGTGCTGTGGGTCACCGGCAAGAACCCCTTCGAGGTGTACCAACGGATCTTCGAAAGAGGCTTCGCCGGCAGACGCGTCTTCTCCGACAGCCTCGTTTCGGCGACTCCCTTGGCCTTCACTGGACTGTGCGCCGCAGTGGCGTTTCGCATGGGGCTCATCAACGTGGGTGGCGAGGGTCAGCTCTACATGGGTTCGTTGGCCGCGACGTGGGTCGGAATCACCTTCGACAACATCCCCACGGGCCTGATGATCGTTCTGATGGCGGTCGCAGGAATGTCGTGTGGAGGCCTGTACGCCGGAATCGTCGGCCTGCTCCGGGCTCGATTCGGCACCAACGAGATCATCACCTCGCTGATGATGAATTACCTCGCCGCCATTTTGCTCACCTACCTGGTCTATAACTCCTTTTCGTATTGGCGTGACCCGGTGTCAGGAAACTTCCCGTCTCCTCGCGCCATCACGCAGCGGGCTGAATGGAACACCTTTGCGATTTTCGAAATCGGCTTGCCGATCGCGTTCTTGATGGCGATTGCCATGGGATTCATCATTTGGTTCATCTACAAACGCACCCGCTTCGGCTTCGAGGTAGGGGTTATCGCCGACTCCCCGAAAGCGGCTCGCTACGCGGGTATCCGAACCTCGTCCACCATCGTTCTGGTCATGGGTCTCTCGGGGGCCATGGCCGGTTTGGGAGGTGCCGCCGACGTCGGGAACTTCCGTCGCTACATGGATCCCAAGGGGCTCGAACTGTCCGGCTACGGCTACACCGGCATCGTGGTCGCGGCCCTGGCTCGACTCAACCCCATTGCTTCGGTATTCGTCGCCTTGTTGATGGGTGGGCTGAACAACGCCGGCTATTCGCTTCGAGGACCGGATTTTCCCAGTGGTTTGGTGGGCACGCTCCAGGGTCTCATCCTCTTCTCCGCAGTGGCCGGCGAGATCCTGATCAAGTACCGCGTCAAATCCAACTCACGTCCTTCCGAGGCGGTGGCGGCGTGAACTCGAACCTCTTCATCATCATCATTTCCTCGGCCATCTTCTACGGCACCCCGTTGTTCTTCGCTGCTCTCGGCGGCATCCTCACCGAGCGCGGTGGGGTTCTGAACCTCGGTGTGGAGGGCACCATGTTGATCGGTGCGGTGGCTGGGGCGTGGGGATCTCAACACGTGGGTGGAAGTTCATGGATGACGATCACCATGGCCATCGTCATCGGAATGTTGGCCGGTGGATTGGTGTCCACCTTGCTCGCCTTTCTGTGCATCACGTTGAAGGTCAACCAAACCGTCGCCGGACTGGCCATCACCATCTTCGCGGGAACCGTGGGCCTCAGTAGTTACTTCGCGAAGACCTGGGGGGTCTCGGAGTCACCCGTGACCCGCCAAATCCGTAAGCTCGATGTGCTCGGACTCGCCGACACGCCGATACTCGGACCCATCTTCTTCAATCAGAACATCCTGACGTACCTCTCCTGGATCTTGTGTGTCGCCAGTTCGATCTATCTCTTTCGGTCTCGCTTCGGTCTTCATCTCCGAGCCGTGGGCGAATCACCCGCAACCGCTGACGCGATGGGGATCAATGTCACCCGTTACCGATACCTTCACACCATTTTCGGTGGAGCTCTCGCCGGTGCTGGCGGTGTCTTTTACAGCTTGGCCATCGTGCCGAACTGGGTCGACGGAATGACCGCTGGAGCCGGGTGGATCGCCATCGCGCTGGTGATCTTCGGTTTCTGGCGTCCGGGACTCACGTTGGTCGGTGCGTATCTTTTCGGAGCCTTGCAGTCGCTGAGTAGCACCCTCAAGGCGCGCAACGTCAGCATCAGCGGTGATCTGCTGAACGCGCTTCCCTTCTTCATGACCATCGTAGTTCTGGTGCTGGTGTCCAGTCGCTTCGCCCACCGACGACTGGGAGCTCCAGCGGCCCTTGGAGTCCCCTACGAACGCGAGGAGCGATGACCTCACTCACCAACGTCTCGACGCAACTGCGCCGGGCCTGGCATCCGGTCGGTCGTGTCGAATCGTTCGGTGAGTCGCCCACTCGCATCGATCTGGTTGGTGAGGCCTTCGTGGTGGTGCGACTGAACGGAACCCTGCGGGCGTTCCTCGACGTGTGTCCCCACCGCAACGCGCGACTCAGCGACGGCCTTATCACCGAGGGCTGTCTGCGTTGCCCGTATCACGGCTGGGAGTTCGACGCCGAGGGTGCGGTCGCCCACGTGCCCGCCCTCGGATCCGACGCCACGTTGCCACCCGCTCGTTTGACGGTTCCGTTCACGCAGGAACGTTTCGGATTGTTGTGGATCGCGCCCGAGGAGCCGGTCACCGACATCCTGCACATCCCTGAATGGGATGACGAGACTCTCACCAAGGTCTGGATGCCACCGATCGACATCGACGCCGCGGCGGCCCAGGCCATCGACAACTTCCTCGACTTCAGCCACTTCCCCTACGTGCACGCCGGAACCTTCGGCACCGACAAGGACCGACTGGTGAAGGAGTACACCACCGAACGCACCGCCGACGGCTGGGGCTTCGTGGTGCAGTACCCCCACGTCATCGAGAACCACGAGGATCCGTTGGTGGCCACCGGCGAGCACCCGTTGGTGCAGGACCGCCTGATGCGCTACGACTATCGGGTCCCCTTCACCGCCAACCTGCGCCTCGAAATTCCGTTGACCGGCATGGTGAATGCCATCGTCATGTGGTGCCAGCCCATGACCCTCGAACGCACACGCGTGCACATCGTCATGATTCGCAACGACGTGCACACCCCCACCGACCACCAGGCCGCCATCGACTACGAGATGAAGATCTTCACCGAGGATCTTCGCGTGATCGAGAGACTCCGCGACAAGACGATGCCCTTGGACCGTGGTCAGGTGCACGTGCGCAGCGACCGCCATACGGTCGAGTTCCGCCGCATTCTGCAAAGGTTGATGGACGCCTGACTCAGGGTGCGCCCGCCGCGTCGGCAACGAAGCCGAGCAAGGGCATGGTGACGTGTCGGAAATCGATACGTTCGAGGTCGTCGACGTACGCGTCGAGCACGGCCAAACCCAACGGGATCGCCCGGCCGACGATGGCCACGAGATCGGCAACTACAGGCGTCACGCCAGCCGGAGCCAACATCACGTGATAACGCTCACGTCCTGCGTCATGTAGTTCGTCGAGTACCGCCGCCAGGTCACGTCGATGACTGGCCGCGATGTACGCCTCGAGTCGGAACCGAAGCCACGGTCGTCGCTTCTCGCCGCCGCCTCGGGTGAGCAGGTGCGCGGCGACGTTTCCCATCTCCACCCGATCCACGGTGCGGTCGGTGACCGGCTGGTTGTCGGAGATCGCCTCGTCGAGCAATACGCGTATGGCGTCGATCAGTAGATCGTCCTTGCTCGCGTAGCGGGTGTACACCGCTCCCGCGGAGAGCCCGGCACGGCGACCGATTCTCGACACGGTGGTGGAGTGCAGACCCACTTGACCGATCACCGACCGTGCACTGTCGACCAGGGCGTCGCGCAGTGCGTCACCGGTGCGCGCCGAGATCGCCTCGCCCAATTCCGGTCGCCACGCTCCGTCACCGAGGACGTGATCGGTGGCGATCGCCCGGGTGATGAGGGTCATCGCGATCCGCCAGATGTCGGGGTCGCCCGCGGAGACGTTGTCGTGCAGGACGCCCCCCCACACGATGCCGACGAGAAAAGCCAGTCGTGCCTTCTCCCGAGGCGAGCGAGACTCCCACGAGAGCAGACGATCGATGTCGGGAGCGATGATTTCGGACAGTTCCGGACGGCGACGGGCCAGGGCCACGAGCTCCAATCCGACTCTCAGGGCGTCGTCCACCCCGACGGCGTGCTCGATCAGTGTCGATGGATCACCTCCGCCACCGGCCGCGTCGACGCACCGCGACAGCAGATCAAAGAACGGTCCGCGACACCGCTCCTCCCACACCGCGACGGCCAACTCGTCGGGTGTCTCGTGCCGGGCGTACACCGCTCCGGCCGTGATCCCGACCCGTCGCGCGACCGCATGCATTCCGAGTGCGTCGAGACCCGAGTCGGCGACCTCGGCCAACGCCGCTTCGAGAATCTCCTCGTCCCGCAGCATCGCCCGGGCGGTGCGGGCTCGGGACCGAATGGGCATGACAGGCAGGTTATGTCTTGACCTCGAGACTCTAAAAGTTACACTATGATTTCTGGACACAGACACGTGTCGTGTCGTTGACGTGACAAGGGGATTTCAATGCGACGTGCACCATTGTTGATCGGAGCTCTATTACTCGTGGCGAGCGCCTGCGGAGGAGACTCGGGCGGTTCGGAGCCCAGCGACACCTCGACGGCGTCGGAATCCACGCCGGCGCCGACCTCACCCGCCGGCGTCGTGTCCAGCAAGGAAGACGCCCGAGCCGCCGTGGTGCGCATCGTTTCCCAGGGCAGTTTCCGTGACCCCGAAGTGGGTTTCCAGTCCGGAGTCGGATCGGGTTCGGGCTTCATCGTGAGCCCCGATGGTCTGGTGGTGACCAACCAGCACGTGGTGGGAGGTGCGGGTTCGGTCGAGGTGTTCGTCGACGGTGAGGACCGACCGCTGAACGCACGAGTCCTCGGGATGTCGGAGTGCAACGACCTCGCGGTGCTCGACCTGGAAGGTGACGGCTACCCCTACTTCGAATGGTTCGAAGGCACGGTCGACGCCGGCATCGACATATGGGCCGCGGGTTTCCCGCAGGGCGATCCGGAATACTCCATCAGTCGGGGTTCGGTGGTGAAGGCCGAGGCCGACGGTGAAACCGAGTGGGCGTCGTTCGACTTCAGCATCGAGCACGACGCCACCACCGAACCGGGCAACTCCGGCGGTCCCGTGATCACGGAGGACGGTCGCGTGGTGGGAGTTCACTACGCCAGCGGTGATCTATACGGGGGCGGGGTGATCCGTCGGTTCGCCATTCCCGCCGAACTGGCCATCGACGTGGTCGAGGTACTGTCACAGGGCCAGGATCAGGATTCCATCGGCATCAACGGAATAGCCGTCGCCGGTGAGAACCTGGCCGGCATCTGGGTGAGCGGCGTGCGCGCCGGTAGTCCGGCGAGCGATCTGGGAATCGAAGCCGGAGACGTGGTGCTCAGCCTCGGCGGTCGGGACGTGGTGAGTCAGGACGACCTCGAGCGGTTCGGGTACGCCAACAAGTCCGGCTACTGCGACGTCCTGCGCACCCAGGGCACCGATCGCGCCATCGAGATCACGGTGCTGCGGTTCGACACCGAAGAGGTCCTCAGTGGCGAACTGAACAACCCCGATCGACCTCTCGAAGTGGTCCAGACCATCTCAAGCCAACTCGGTTCCGGAAGCTCGGGCAGTTACGACTACGAGACCGTCACGGACATCGAAGGGGTCTTCGCGGTCGACCTGCCGGTGCAATGGTCCGAACGCAATTTCACAAAATGGGAGTTCTTCGGATTCCAGAACCCTTCCATTCAGGTCTCCGCCGACCTGATCGGTTACCGGGAAACTTGGACGACCCCGGGCATCGAGGTGATCTACTCCCGTGACCTCGACGAGAACGCCATCGTCGATGTCCTCCTGGCGATCGACAACGGGATCGGGCTGTCGGCCTACTGCACGCCGCAAGCCACCGAGGAGTACACGAACGGATTGGTGGCCGGACAGTTCCTCGTCTACTCGAATTGCGACGGCAACGACATGGTGTTCTTCACCGGCGCCTTCTGGGACCCGGTGTACGACGGTCTGATCATCGTCACCGCGCAGATCATCGACGACGCCGACCTCGAGGTGATCGACCGCGCGCTCTCCTCGCTCACCGTGCTCTGACGGATCGAATCGGACGGCGACCTGGTTGAAACGGGTTGTCGGCGTCTGACTAACGTCGGTCGCCATGGTTCGTTTCGGTGCCGAGTACTACGCGCGCTTCTACGGTGACGGAGGCGTGCACGACCGCGACAAGATCGCGCACCTCGCGTCCGCTGTTCACGGCATGTGCGCGTGGTGGGACGTGGAACCCACGAGCGTGCTCGACGTGGGCGCCGGGCCGGGTCTGTGGCGCGACTGGTACCGCGAGAATCACCCCGCGGTGAAGGTCGTGTCCACCGATGTCAGCGAACACGCTTGTCGCGAGTACGGACACCAGCGACGCGACATCGCCCACTGGAGACCTCGCTCACGCTTCGATCTGGTGATCTGCCACGGCGTGCTGCAGTATCCCGACGACGCGGCTGCTTCGACGGCCATCGACAACATCGCGGCCGCCTGCCGCCACGTGCTGTACCTCGAGATACCCACCACGTCCGACTTCGCGTCGGTGGTCGACACCGACGCCACCGACATGAGCGTGCACCATCGCACCGGAGCCTGGTACCGCCGACGACTCGAAGCACACTTCACGCAAGCCGGCGCGGGACTGTGGGTTCGCCGGGGCGGAGGCGTTCGCCTGTACGAGTTGGAGGGTTGTCGCTGATACGCGGGGCCTACGCTGTGCCCATGACGGACTCGATCGAACAGCGGCTACGCCGCCTCGAGGATCTGCAAGAGATCCATCAACTCTTCGTCGATTACGGACTGGCGTTGGATGCCGGCGACTTCGCCGCTTACGCCGCACTTTTCGCCCGGGACGGCGAGATCCTGCTCGGCCCCATGGGAAGAGCCACCGGACCGGCGGCCATCGAGGATTTGATGAGGCGCACACTAGAGGGTCGGGTGGGCGAGTCGGTGCACATCATCAGCAGCCCGCAAGTGACCCTCGACGGTGACCGCGCGACGTCACAGGTGATGTGGACCGTGATCCACCGCGGCAAGGACGGGCAGCCGCGTCTCACCATGATCGGACGTCACCACGACGATCTCGTGCGTGAGGACGGACGCTGGTGCTTCCAACGGCGCCGCGGCACGGTCGATATTCCGTCGACGTACGGAACCCCCGATCTGGACTGACGACGCTCAGAAGTCCGGTGGTGTGAAGCCGCTGGGCCAGATGGTGGAATCGTCCCACAGCACGAACTGCAGATTCGTCCACGTCAGGCGAACACCGGTGAAGTCGGTTCCGAACAGCACGGCCTCGGACAAGTTTGCGTTGGTGAGGTTCGCGTTGGTGAAGTTCGCCCCCGACAGATCCGCGCCTGACAAGTCCACTCCCACGAGGATTGCTCCCCGAAAGTCCGCACCCTGCAGGTTGGCGAACATCAACTCCTGCCCGCGCAGGTCGGCGCCGGCACACGAGGCGTCGGGAACGGCCTCGCAGGAAATCACCGGGGGAAGGGCGGTGGTCGGGGGAGCGGGTGTCGTCGGTGGCGCCGACGTGATGGGCGTGGTCACGATGGGACCGGTGGTCGCCGTCGACGCCGCCATCGTCACGGCAGTTGTGTTCGTCTTCGAGACTGGGTCGATGACCGCATCGGACTCGACTGGTTCATCGGTGACATTCACCCCACCGACCGATGTCGCCGCCAACGTTGTGATGTTGGGATTGTCCGCGTCGACGATCGCGTGCGTGTCGTCGGACGACTCGGCGGACGGGTGACTCTCCCCACATCCGATCAGTGTCGCCAGAGCAAAGATCCCCAAGACGGCTCGACCACGCTTCACCCCTCGCAACGTAAGCGAGCCCGCTGACCGGACATCGACCTTCACGTGACCACCACGTGGACTCGGAATGAACGTCGGGTTTACAACACCACCAGAACGCCGAACAGCGAACCGACCGAGCTGTCGATCGGACGCACCGTGGGCAACATCCCCGACCAGTCACGTTCGGAGTCGATCAACGCGGCCACGGCATCACTCGCCACCGAACGCACGGAGCTCCACAGACCCGTGACGGCCATCTCGTCGGCGGAGGCGATGATCGGACCACCGGTGTCGCGACCCAACCGCCATCGAACGTATTGCGCCGGGGTGCAGACACGCGTCAGCGCCGACCACACCTCGGGTTCGCTGCGGTGCAACCACGACAACTTGGTGACCATCGACCGATGGGTGGGAACCGTGCCCACTTCGCTCGTCCACCAGTGCTCGTCGTGTTTCTTCAGGCACCATCCGGCATCGGGAGCACTATCTTCGTCGTGGGCCCAGATGACCGGACGAAGGGGATGACCGTCGGCGCCGAGCACCACCACACCGTCGTCGGCGCCGGTGACACGAATACGCGTGATGTTGCTGAAGTCGATTCCCTCGAGCGACGCCAGTATCGACTCCAGCAGCACGTCGACATCATCGGCGGGCGTGTCGATAGGTCCGGCGTCGTTGGCCTCGAAGCCTCCTGACGTCACAGTGATCCGCAGATGTCCGCTCATGGTGTTGGTTAGCCGTCCAACAATGTCGGATCGTCACGCAGTTCCTGCCGGACCATCGCCTCCCAGAAGCCGATGAACTTGTCGCCGTCGGAGGCTTTCATGCGATCGCTGAACCACGAAGGCAGTGGGGACTCACCACTGCCACCCGCCGCGCGCACGTGCCACGCCCGCTGACAACGTTGCTCGAGGGCCACCGCGCGCTGGTGTACCGCACGAATGGAGTTGCCCAGCACGAACACACCGTGTCCCGCCAACAGCACCAGGTCGGCGTCGCCCATGGCGGTGATCGCCGCGGCGGCGGAGCCCGGGTCGTCCACCGATCCGCCGTATTCGCGCACGAGGGTGATCTCACCACCACCGAGCACACTGCTCTGATCCAGTGCCGGCGGCACCTCACCCATGTCGGCCCACACGGTTCCGTAGAGGGGGTGATTGTGCAGGGCGACCTCCACGCCGGGTCGCGCCTTGTGAAGTTCGAGGTGCAGGGGAATTCCCGGCGGGACGGGCCAGTCACCCTCCACCAACGTGCCCTCCAGGTCGATGCGGATGATGTGCTCGGGCCGGATCTCGTTCCAGAGCAACAACCACGGATTGCACAACAGCGTTCCGTCGTGGAGGTTGACGGTGATATGACCGGCCAGGTGATCGTTGTAACCCTCCCGCCACAACGTGCGGGCCAACATCACGATCTGCTCCTTGATCGAGAGGTCCGGCAGTAGTCGATCGGCGGTGGGCTCGAAGGCGGACGAGTTCATGCGGACATTCTGCCCTTTACAGCCGTTGGTCCCTGCTTTGGTGCATCGGACCACGGCACACTGGGGGGATGACCGACCACACGCACGGCACCGACATCATGAACGCCCTCGCCCCCCTGGCACGGGAGTTGCGCCAACACATCCCCGACGTGATGAAGTCCTTCGCGGGTCTGGCCACGGCGGCCATGGCCCCGGGCGCCCTCGACACCAAGACGAAGGAGTTGATGGCTCTGGCCATCGCGGTCAGCCATCGGTGCGATGGTTGCATCGCCTCTCACGCGCGTGGATCGGCCAGACACGGCGCAACGGAGGCCGAGGTGGCCGAGGCCATCGGCGTGGCGGTGTTGATGACCGGCGGCCCGGCCACGGTGTACGGCCCACGCGCCTTCGCTGCGTTCTTCGACTACAAGTCGCAGACGGACTCCCCCACCTGACGTGCGCTGATACGGTGCGACCGGGTTGGCACCCGATCAGGAGGGCAACGATCGACATGGGGTTGTCGAAGCAAAGGCTCGTACATTCGATTCTCGGGGCGACCGTCATCGTGATCACGATGAGTTGTGGTGGCGCATCGGACTCGTCGTCGGATGACTCCGACGTCGACCCGTCCACCGCTGTCTCCGAGGCGCCAGTGACGACCGAGGTTCCGACGTCCGACGTCTCCTCATCCGAGCCCGACATCGTCGACTGGGAAACCGTGGCGGCTCCCGCGGACTGCATGTGTGCCGACGGGAGTCCCTATTCCTACTTCGTACGCGAGGCCGATCCCACCAAGGTGGTGTTCTACCTCGAGGGCGGGGGCGCCTGTTTCAGCAGTGCCATGTGTGCCCCAGGAAGTAACTCGTACAAACAATTCATCGGTGCGGCGCCCGGAGAGGACGCCGCCGGCATCTTCGACTTTGCGAACCCCCAGAATCCTTTCGCCGACCACAGTTTCGTCTTCGTCCCGTATTGCAGCGGAGACGTCCATTCGGGCAACGTCACCAAGGACTACGGCGACGGAGTCGTGATCGAGCACAAAGGATTCGTCAACGCATCAGCGGCGTTGACCACCATGATCGAGCGATTCCCGAACGTGGTCGACCTCGTTGTCGCCGGTTCGAGTGCCGGAGCTTTCACCACTCCCCTCTACGCCGGCGTGGCCGCCGACCAACTGCCCAACGCCAAGGTGGCGGTCATCGCCGATAGCGGTGGTGCAGTGCCCGATGCCATCGCCGTCGTCACCGCGAACTGGGGCAGCGTGAAGTCGCTGCCGGACTGGCCCGAATTCGCCGGTACCACCGCGGCCATGGTGACCCCGCCCTACATCTTCACCAAGGTCGCCGAACACAATCCGTCGATCACCTTTATGCGGCACGACTACGCCTACGATCGCGTCCTTTCCAGCTACGCCATGATGGCCGGTCTCTCCGCCGACGGTCTGGTCGAGGTCATGCGTAGTGGCGAGGCCAGCATCGAAGCGACGGGAGTCGCTGTCGCCGCGTGGGTGTCACCCGGCGACGCGCACACGATCCTTGGTCGCGCCGATTTTTACACCGAGGAACTCAACGGCGTCCGCTTCCTCGACTGGTTACTGGCCTTCCTGGGCGACGCATCGCTGGCCGACAACTACTGCGTGGAGTGCCTCGATGACTGAGTAGCTGGTACCGATTTTGCGAGTCGGTCTAGCGAGCGACACGCCTTTCGAGCGTCGACCATCGACAGATCGTCCACGCGAATGGTGATTCCCAGGGATAGCGGTGACCCCTCTCGATGGACTGTCTCGACCCGCGCGAGTTCGGCCCATGAGCGCAGACTCCCGAGCAGGGCGCACACCACGCGGTCGACGAAAGATCGACTGAACATTTTCACCGCAAACGATGACCGAATTCGTCAGCCTTTTCGAGCCGAACGACCAAAGGCCGCGACTCCCAGGGCGGTCACAACGCCACCGAACAATCGGGCTCCAAAGCTGATGTCGGAGAGGGCAAGCCACGCTCCCGCGGCAATCGTCGGTAGGGACACCACCACTCCCAACAGACGCGACCAGGTGCGGTCGGGGTTTCGCCACGCCACGATCGCCGACAGAGCACCGAACGCGAGAATGGTCAGCATGATGACCGCCGCGGCGAGGGCAAGAGATTCCACGCCGAGACCCTAGACGTCCCTCAGCGAGACGACGTTCCGAACACCGAGGATCGAGATCGACGGGTACTCAATGCCCCGACGGGCGATCACGGCGGGGCCGTCCGGGTCTGACCGAAGAAGTCGCCTCGAGCCACGGCGTGTTCGACCCCGGAAAAGCAGAAATCCCGGTCCCTGTTTCCAGATTCCGGGACTTCGGTGCTCGGTGCCCACCCAGTTGGGTGCACACCTCTTGGTGGCGGGGGCAGGATTTGAACCTGCGACCTTCGGGTTATGAGCCCGACGAGCTACCTGTCTGCTCCACCCCGCGATGTTCCCCTCACTCTACGAGTGCGAGCGACCCTTGCCAACCGATGTTTCAGCGGAACCCGCCACGAATTCGATGACCCGGACGAGTTCCCGGGCCAAACGCGCCGACGCCCGAGCCAGATTGGCCTCGAACTGCGCGACGGTGGCGGTGTGATGGTCCACGAGATCGGTGATGGCCTTCACGGCGAACATCGACACGCCCGCCAGGTGAGCCACATCGGCCACCGCGGCCGCCTCCATCTCCTTCACGTCCCCACCGTTGGCGGCGATCATCCGACGATCATCGTCGGTCTCGTCCAGCGAATTACTGGTGGTCACGATCCCCTGCTTCAGCCCCAACGCCTCGGCGAGCACGGTCGTATCGGCTGATGGGTAGGAACCGACGCCGTATCGATCGAAACCTTCCATGGCGATGCGTCGATCGTGGTGTACGAATCGATCCCGACTCAGATACACGTCGCCGACCCGCGCCCCCTTCGATTCCCAACCGCCGGCCGTTCCCGCCGAGATCACCAGATCGGGCGCAAAGCGTCGTATCACCTCGAAGGTCGTCAACGCCGCCGAGTTCGTTCCGATGGAGTCCACCCCGTGACGCGGGTCCTTGCCGTTGATCGCCACCACCACATCGCGAGTCGCGATTCGGGCCACGAAGAATCTCGCCGGCAACGGCGGCGCGCCGTCGGTCTCGATCGCCGCCAACGCGTCGAGCACTGGACGTGCCTCAGTCTCCATTGCCATGATCACCGCTATACACCGCACGCTCGGATTGTAGAACTACGGTTTGAGGTGCATGGGCCTGTTCAAGCGCACGCCGAAGACACCACCGGTTGATCCAGCCGAGGTCGCCGAGTTGCGTCGACAGATCGACGACTTGAATGAGCGCCTGCAGGCGATCTCCGACGCCGGCATCGATCGCGATCGACGCGTCACCGAACTCGATGGCCAGGTCATCAGTCTTGGAGCGCGGGTCACCCAAGTGGGCGCGGAAGTCACCCACCAACTCGGCGAACTCTCGGGGGACATCGACAAGCTCGGTGCGCGCACCGAGGAGATTGCCACCACCATCGGCGACCTGCCCGACCAAGTCGAGGCGGTCCGCGGTGATCAGGCGCGGTTGGCCAACGAACAGGCCCGCTACGAAATCCGCTTCAGCCAAGATCTAGCCGAAGTGGCCGACATCGCGATGAGGAAGCGCTGAGTCAGACCGGTTCACGCACCCAGCGCGACCAACGCTTCGGCGATCAAATCCTGAGCTTCACTCACCTTGTCCTGATACGCACCGAGATCACCGTCACGCAGTGCCTCCTCGGCCTCATCGAACAATGCCTGTGCCCGCTCCAGCAGAAGGGCGGGATCAGTGAGACCCGATCCTGGAACGACGGTTCCCGGGTCCGTGGTGTCGGGGTCCGTGGTGTCGGGGTCCGTGGTGTCGGGATCCGTGGTGTCGGGATCCGTGGTGTCGGGATCCGTGGTGTCGGGATCCGTGGTGTCGGGATCCGTGGTGTCGGGATCTCCACCACCGGTGTCGACGGTCTCCCCCAGATCGATCTTGGCAGTGGGGAACAAACGATTGATCGCTTGCGTGAGAGAGTCACCGATCACCGAGACACCATCGTGCCACGCCAACACCCGACGCACGAACACTTGCTTGCTGCCACTGTCGTCAGGGCGAACATACAACGGGCGCACCCACACGAGTCCCTTGCCCACCGGCACCACTTGCAACTGTCCGAAGATCACCCGTGATCCCCGTTGGTCCAGCAACGTCACGACCGGCGAAATGGTGGGGTTCGACGTCAACTCGGCGGCCACTGTGGCCGGGCCAGCCGGTAGAGCGCCGTCGAAGACGTACACCTTCAACTGGCCGTAGGTGGCCGGCTCACTCGACACCACCATCAAAGCCTTGAGTTCCTTTCGGGTGTCATCGGCAGAAAACGGTACGAAAGGCCGCACCAACGAGAAGGTCGCGTCACCACCGTCGCTCTCTGGTGAGTGAAACATGGTGTAGTAGGGCTCGAATCTTGCGACGTTGGCATCGGCCACGTCGCCGGTATTCGCCTGGGCGGTCTGGTCCACGATGGTCGACGCGTCACCGGCGCCAGCCGATAACTCAGGCTCACGAGGCGCAGCCTGCGCCACACTCCAGGCCGCATCTCGATTGAAGAATTGATCCACGTCGGAAAACTGGTAACGCCCATAAAGATTCGTCTGTACACGGAAGAGATCTTCGGGGTATCGGAAGTGCATGCGTAGCGAATCAGGAATTTGGTCTGCTGCAGTGAACAAGTCGGGGAACGCGCTCGACCATGCGAGAACGATCGGATCGGTGGCATCGACGACATACAGATCGATTGTTCCGTCGTACGCATCGATGACCGCCTTCACACTGTTGCGTACGTAGTTGAAGGAGTGCTTCAGACCTGAACTCGCACTCAGGTTGTCGGTGTTTGCTTGTTGCGCGTACGGGTAACGAGATGTCGTCGTGAACGCGTCGATCACCCACAACACCCTGTCTCCACTGATCACCGGATAGGGATCGGCGTCGAGGCGAAGGAAGGGGGCGATCTTCGACACCCGCTCCCGGACGTCGCGCACGTCGATCAGACGCGACTCATCGGTGATGAGACTCGAACCGAAGAGATTGAACTCGCCCAAGGTGAGGGCGTACGCCAGGCGACGAACGGTGGAGTTCAACTTCACCCCGGCGACACCGGCGTACGGTTCCGCTTCGGCGTTCGGACAGGCTTGCTCGACCTGGTTGGTGTTCACGATCGCGTAACCCGGCTGTTCCGTTCCGACGTACAGTTGCGGACGCGCATCAATCTCGTCCTCGTAGATGGGTCGTCCGTCCGAGGTGACCCGGCTGGCACTGGCCGCGACCATGCCGCAACCGTGCGTGTAAATGAGGTGTCGCGACACCCACGTCTTGTTGGGAATACCGTCGGGGTTCAATTCGCGCGCGGCCACCATGGTCTGCTGCACGCGACCATCCACCTCGTATCGGTCCACGTCGAGGTCGTTGATGGAATAGAACGCGAATTGCCCCTGATCGAGAGCGAAGCGGTCCTTCATCTCGGCCACATCGAGCAAACGTGTATCCGACAACTGAACGATGCTCGACTTCACGTCGGAAGCCGTCGCCTCGCCCACGGAGAGGTTCACGATCTCCACGTTGTCGAGACCCAAGGCTCGTTGCGTTGCCTCGACGTTGCGAGCGATGTAATCACGCTCGCGGGTGGTGACGTTCGGTTGCACCACGAAGCGCTGGACGATCGCCGGATAAATCGCTCCAGCAAGCACCGCTACCACGGCCCACAACGCCATGGACAACAAAGGCAGGCGCCATCCACCCCAACGGGTACTGGCGATGAACAGGACCGCCACCAACAAACTGATGAGGATCAACAGGTTCAGCGCCGGCAATTGAGCCTTCACATCGGTATACGTGGCACCCTGCACCACTCCGCGGGACGACACCGTCAACTCGAAACGCTGCAACCAGTAATCGGCGGCCTTGATGACGGCCAACAACGCGAACAGGATGCTCATGTGCACGCGACCACTCTTGGTTATGCGCTGTCCCGACATCTGTAGGCGCACGGCACCGTTCAGGAAGTGCATGGTCGCGGTCATCAAGGTGACCAACACCAACGCGGCGAACGCCCAATCCACCACGAAGGTCAGAAAAGGGAGGCGGAAGACGTAGAAACCGGCATCGACACCGAATTGCGGATCGCTCACCCCGAAAGACTTCGAGTGACGGAACAACAACCAGTCCTGCCATTGGGCGATGGCAGGAGATCCGACGATCAACCCCAACACGATCGCAATCGCCAGACGCAAGAGCCGGGTGCGCTTACCGACGAACATGCGGTACCGCTGAACCACCTCACGCTCGGGGCCCTCGGGCAGATCCTTGGGAGCGAGACGTTCGGCCAACGTGATGCTGGTAAAGGCGACGATGGCGAAGCCCACGGAAAAAACCAACCCCAGAAAGATCTTCGATCTCAGGACGGCCCAGAAGGTGTCCTCTCGGTTCACCGAATCGAACCACAGCAAGTCGACGTAGAAGCCCGCAAGGGTACGCGCCGACAGGATCAGCAAAACCACCAACGCCACGATCACCAAAAGGATGAAACGGCCCCTCGACAACTTGAACGAACGGGGAAAACGGGGACGCCGCGGCCCCCGAGGCAAATCCGAGGCTGGTCTCACGAGGACAAACTAGTGGGGTGGGGCACGAGCGCACAACGGCACCCTGAATGCGCCGGTGCGAGCGTGTGACCCGTGGGGAAGGCGTCGCCGGCTCGCACTGCTCCGGCCAACGAGTTGTCCTCGGCATCGGCGCAATCCGGACCATTGGGATCGACCTTCCAGCAAACCCTGGTACTTGGATCGAGCGCGGCCAGCGCTCCGCGTCCGTACGCTGCATGAGCAATATCGTCGACATGGGTATCGATGTGTTGGTTCTTCCATTCGCGGTACACGAGACGCACGAGGGAGGCCAATTCGTCGTTGTCGCCGGCGGCCTGAGAGATGCTCCGACTCAAACGCTCGCGTAACGGTGCAACGATGGACGAGATGATCTGCTCGTTGATGGTCGCCATCTGCTTGGCGATCTTCTTGGCCCACTCCTTGTCCGACTCGCCACTCAACGAGCGGACGCCGGCGAGAGCAGCGTTCTTGACCGCCCCTTCCAACGCACCGGTGTGACGCGCGGCGTGATCGGACTTTTGCCCGACGATGGCGTCCAGGGTTTTCACCGGCTTCTTGCCGCGCAAAATGTCGAGAATCTGGTTCTGTTCGTCGGCCAATACACGCTTGGCCTTGCGCCTCATCACGGTGACGATCGGTGCCAACACCTCGTCGCGCGCCTGGAACACCGTCAACGACGGTTGGTCGTCGTCGAGGGTGCTCATGGCGGGTTCATCGGTCACGGGGGCCTCGATCGGCTTCACCGGAGTTTTCGGTCGATCGGCAGCCACGCTCGCGGTCTCCACCTTGGCCGCCTCTTTCGCCGCCTCTTTCGCCGCCACCTTGTCAGCACCGGCGCGACGCAACTTCGCGAAGAGATCGTCCACCGGAGCGGACTTCGGTCGCGCGGACGCACCGGGCGGCTCAGCGACGGACCCTTTCAGCGGCGGGTCCGCGTCAGCATCATCATCGAGATCGACATCGTCCATGTCGGCCACCGAAATGGTTCGTTGATCCGACTGGGGAAAGAGCGACACGACGTTCGATGCGCCGGGCACCTCGTCGTCCACCACCGTTGTCTCGACGGCCGAGGACTCATCGATCCGGGTGATGTCGATGGGCTCAGGATGGTCCACCACCGTGTTCACCACTGGGACGTCGACCACCGGGTCGTCATCTTGGTCGTACGGAATCGGCGCACTCGTGGTCACGACCTCGGCGGCGGGCAACTCGGCGGCCTGCACGATCATCGGCACCGGACCAGTGGTGTTGGCCAAGTTCACGAACTCGTTGGTCTCGTCGGATGATTCATCGAGTTCGCGCAGAACGTCGTCAGTAGCCACACGAGCCCGCTCGAACGCCTGGATCAAGCGATCGCGACTGTGCATCAGGTCCTCGAGTTGCTCACGGGCCAACTCGCGACGCTTGGCCACGTCGGCCAGCACCCGCTCGCGGTAGGCGCGGGCCTCGTTCACCATGTCGCGACCTTGCTGTTTGGCCATCAAGATCTCGGATTCAGCGTCCGACGAGGCGTCCTGACGACGACGAGCGCCCTCCAATTCGGCGTCTTCGCGGATCCGAGCGGCCTCATCGGTGGCCTCACGAATCAGGCGGCTGGCGGTCTCATCGGCCCGAGTTTTGATCTTGGCGGCCGCATCGCGGGCGGTTTGAACGATGCGCAGGGTCTCTTCACCCAACATCGCCGCCACCGCGTCCTCGTCCAGTTCCCGGGGCGTCGTTGGGGCCCCTTGCTGGGCATTTGCCAGTTCGCGCTCGAGGAAAACGACCCGTTCGTGCAGGCGGGACAGCTCGGCGGACACCATACGCAAGAAGTCGCGAACCTCGTTCTGGTCGAAGCCACGGCGTGCGGACGGGAACGTCGCACCGGCCACGGCGGTGGGTGACGACGGGTCGGGACGCGAAAACGAGACAGCCATTAGAGGGATAGTACGAAAATCCTGGGGAAAGGGGGTGGCAATCAGGGCTTTCGGTGTGAGTCGCTCATCATCGACGCTCGCCACCGCGGTCGGCGAGCGCCGTCAAGGCCTCCTGCAAAGTGGCCACCGGGATGATCTCGACATCGTCACCCACGGCGGCCTGAGCCTGGGCGATGTCGATTTCTCCCTGAGCGGTGGGCACCAAGAAATAGCGCGCGCCCGAGCGCTCGACCGCGATGGCCTTTTGCACCAGGGCGCCGATGGCACCCACCGAGCCGTCCTCGGAAATCGTGCCGGTGACAGCCACACCCTCGGCGGGGATCAACTCTCCCGCGGTCAATTGGTCGATCAGCGCCAGAGTGAACGACAAGCCGGCGCTCGGGCCGCCGATGCGGTCGGTATCGAAGACCACCTCGAAAGGCAATCTGACGGTGCGGGTGTCGCGGGCCGAGAACCCCACGATGGTTCGCTCGGGTTCGTCGGGACTGGCGATCAATTCCACTTCCACCGTGCGCGACTCGCCCGTCAGCGAGCGAACCACGATGGTGGCGACGTCGCCCGGGTCGGCGTCGGCCAGCACCTCGGCGATCTTCGACACCACATCGATCGTCACCACACCATTACCGGCGTCGATGGACTCGATGACATCGCCGACCTCCAACACCCGGCACGCTCGACGAGGTGGTGCCGACTCATCGCACAACGTCGGATCGAATCCGGCGATCTGAGCCGGACCTTCCGTGAGGGTGGCGTCGAGCCCCAGATACGAGACCGCGACGTACCCGGCGATTTCCTTCGCGGTGGCCATCGCGCCGAGTTGAATGTCCCGATTGGCCGAAGGATCACAATCCCCGAAGCGTTCTTCACACGTGAGAACGTCGACGTACGGGTCCAACCAACCCATGAAGGATTGCAGCGCGGTGAGTTCGTTGCCGAGGGCGGTCACGAATCGCACACCGTTCTCGGGTGGGTACACCTCCACCCCGTCTCCGACGATGGTCAGACGATCACCGACCGTCACCGCCACACCGGGAGCGGTTTCGTAGCGCTGGATGGGCCATACCGTGGCCCCGAGAACCACCGCCACGATGAGGAAGGCGACGGTCATGGTCGGGATTCCCCAGGCCTGAGATCGGAGCGTCAGCGGCGACGGCCACGGTCGTACCCCGACTACCGTTCCTTCTCGCGTGTCGCTCACCGAAATCTCCACCCGTGTGGCCATCGTGGCCGCCTTGGCCGTGATCGCTCTGCTCGTCGTCGTGCGTCGCAAGCCTGCCAGAAACGAGGACGAATCACCACGCGATCGTGTCGGCGGGGGCACATCTGAGGGGTGGGGCGTCGACGAGGTCGTCAGACCACCGGTCGAGACCCTTCGCCGGAAGGCTCTCGGAACCTTGGGACTCGGCGCGATAGCAATCTTCGGGGGAATCATCGTGGCGATCGCGGTCTCCCTGTCCATTTCTTGGATCGTGACCAACTTCTTGAACCGCTTGTGAACGCACCCGAGTCATCTGAACACGTGGAAAGACGACGCTTGGTCGTCCTCGCCGGACACACCGGTGATCTCGAGACCATCCGCGCAGGCCTCGAACACGACATCGCCTCGGTGCGCGACGCCGCCTTGGGTGCCTTGGCTCGAATGAAAATGCTCGACGAGACCGTACTGCACCGTTTCCACCTCGACACCGATGCCCGGGTACGCAGTCGGGTCGCCGAATTGGCGGCGAATTTTCCCGGTTTCGACTTGCTGCCCCTGTTGAACGACGACGATTCGATGGTGGCCGAAATGGCCGCCTGGTCCTGTGGTGAACACGAGAAAGTGTCCGATGCGATCATGGAGCGGTTGATCACCATGACCACCGCTCACTCCGAGCCGTTGGTTCGCGAGGCCGCCGTGGCTGCCCTCGGAGCCATCGGTGACGAACGTGGTCTCACCGCCATCCTGCGCGCCTGCGGCGACAAAGCCACCATCCGTCGTCGCGCGATTCTCGCGCTCGCGCCCTTCGACGGACCAGAGGTCGACGCCGCCCTCGATCAGGCCTTGCGAGACCGCGACTGGCAGGTGCGTCAAGCCGCCGAAGATCTGCGGGGTTGATGGTGTCGTGATCACCAGCGACCTCGAGGATCGACAGCTTCCACTCCGGGTCCCCGATGATCTCGACGCTCTCGAGTTGGTCGGATGTGGTACACAGATCCATGAGTTTTCTTCGACCCGACTCCGAGGTCGTCGTTTCGTATCGCACGCTTCGTCGCCGGGTGATCGATTTTCTGCGCACGCTTCCCGACTCGGAATCCCGACGCGTGGTGCCGGCGTGCCCGGATTGGACGGTCTCGGCCCTCGTGTCTCACATGATGGGGATCAACGAGGACATCCTCGCCGGTCGCATGGGAGGCTTCACCTCGGATGCGTGGACCCAAGCCCACGTTGATCGTCACCTCGGCGAGTCGATCCCGTCACTGGCTGACGCTTGGGAGCGAATGGCCCGAGAATTCGATGTCATTCTCCCGACAATCCCTGCGCCGAGAAATTCACAACTCGTCATGGATGCCGTCACCCACGAGCTCGACCTTCGGTATGCAGTGGGCTCCACCGAGGCTCGTGACAGCGACGCCATCGACGTGGCACTCGGATGGTTGCTCGACTGGATCGAGAGAGAGCGGGGCGGCCTGGACCAGTCGCTATCGGATACGAAGGTGTCGAAATACGAACTTTTGCGCTCCTTGACTGGTCGTCGGTCGGTCGATCAGATGAACACTCTCGGGCTTTCGGGGGATTGGATCGTTACTATCCTGCGAGGAACCCCACTGAAGCCACCGACCGAGATCATCGAGTCGATCTGAGCAACACACTCGAACGCGAGGAGACCAGGAAATGACGACGAACACCGACGGCGGGACGAAAGCCACTTTCACCAAGTTCGAGGACTCCACCCGCGAGGAGTGGGCCACCATCATGGAATGCCTGAAGGTCACACAGTCACTGGTTCCTGATCGCATCATGGAGCAACTACGACACTTGGAGTCCGACGACGGAGGTTTCCCCATCTCGCGCCTGGAGCATTGCCTACAGACCGCTACGCGCGCGATGCGCGGAGGTGAGAGCGACGAGTACGTGGCTTGCGCGCTCATCCACGACATCGGTGACACGCTGTCGCCCTACAACCATCCAGCCGTCGCGGCGGCCATCGTGAAGCCCTTCGTGAGTGAGGCGAATCACTGGATGGTCGAACACCACGGCATTTTCCAGGGCTACTACTTCTGGCATCACATCGGCCTCGATCAGAACGCTCGCGAGGCCTACCGTGGCAACCCGCACTGGGAGTACACCGAGAGGTTTTGTGCCTTGTACGACCAAGTGGCCTTCGATCCCGAGTACGAGAGCGAGTCCCTCGAATACTTCGAGCCGCTCATCCGCGCCACCTTCGGTGGTCGCTGACTCGTCGAGCACCCCTGGGTCGTCGCCGATGGGCTCTTTAGTCATCGGTTGACTATTTGCCGGGCCCTCCCCTAGCCTGACGGCGTGAAGGGGCGAGCTCTCACGGTGATCCTGGCCTCATGCGGTGCATTCCTCACGATCGCCTGCGGGGACGATGACACCTCTTTGCGAGTGATGGCCGCGTCGTCTTTGTCGGGCGCCTTCACCGACATCGAGGTGGCCTTCGAACGCGACAACCCCGGAGTCGACGTGGTCGTGATCACTGCGTCATCGTCCGCCCTGGCGGGTCAGATCGTCGAGGGTGCCGAGGTCGACGTGTTCGCTTCAGCCGACGAAACACAGTTCTCACGGGCCGCCGAGTCCGTCGACTTCGAGCCGTCGCGTATCTTGGCCCGCAATTCGCTGGTCATCATCGTTCCTCCGGGAAACCCCGGCAGGGTCGAGTCTTTGGTCGACCTGGCGCGTGACGATGTGATGGTGGCCACGGCCACCGACGACGTGCCGATCCGCCAGTACACCGACCGAATGCTCGACGCCGCCGACATCGAAGCCAACTTCGTCACCTTCGAGGCCAACGTCTCGGGCATCGTCACGAAGGTGTCGACCGGTTCTGCCGATGCAGGCGTCGTGTACTCGTCCGATCTCGTCGGCGCCGACGTGGAAGCAATCGACGTCCCTGCGGAAAACAACTTGGTCGTGCGGTATCCGATCGCCGCGATCGCCAATGCACGGCGCACCGACATCGCCCGCCGATTCGTCGATTTCGTGACCAGTGAAAGCGGGCTCGCACTTCTCGTTCTTCGTGGATTCACCGCACCATGAGTCGTCGACGCAACCAGCCTCCGCGCCTCGCGCGGGTCCTCGCCACCATCGCCGTGGTCTTCTTCTGCCTTCCTTTCGTCGGGTTGCTCTGGAAGACACCCTGGTCGAGGTTGCTCGACGTTTTCACCGAGGCGTCCAGTCGCCAGGCCCTCTGGCTCTCGATGCGGACATCGTTGGCGGCCGCAGTGATGAGCATGATTTTCGGGGTGCCACTGGCCTGGGTCTTGGCGACCACCAAGTTTCACGGTCGAAACGTGGTTCGCGCCCTCTGCTTGATCTCGATGGTTTTGCCTCCGGTCGTCGGCGGCATCTCGTTGCTCTTTTCGCTGGGTCGAACCGGTCTTCTCGGTCGCTGGCTCGACGATTGGTTCGGCTTCCAATTCACCTTCAGCTCGTGGGGCGTGATCGTGGCGCAGGTGTTCGTGGCCATGCCGTTCTTGGTGCTCACGGTCGAAGGGGCTCTACGTCAGGCCGACCCACGATTCACCGAGGCGGCCCGTTCGTTGGGTGCTTCGCCGTGGTACGCGTTCCGCCGCGTGACCATTCCCTCGATCGCCGGCGGTCTCGTTTCCGGAACCGTTCTGGCCTGGGCCCGCGCGTTCGGAGAATTCGGTGCCACCATCACCTTTGCCGGCAACTATCCGGGGACGACCCGCACCTTGTCGATCGCCACGTATGTCTCGCTCGAGACCGACCCCGGTCGCTCGATGGCCCTCAGTGTGCTGATGATCGGTGTCTCGTTCATCGTGCTGGTGGCATTACGTGATCGCTGGCTGGGGACAGAGGGCCCACGATGACTCTGCACCTCGACTTCGTCGTGCGCCTCGCCGACTTCTCGTTGTGTGTCGACCTGACCATCGCAAACGGGCAGTCAGTGGCCATCGTCGGTGTCAATGGTGCGGGCAAGACCACTCTGTTGAAGACCATCGCCGGACTGGTGACCGTCGACGAGGGCCGAATCGTGCTCGACGAGCAGGTCCTGGACTCGGCCGATGACGACGAATTCGTGACGCCCGAAAAGCGCGGCATGGGAGTGGTGTTCCAGGACTACCTACTGTTCGACCATTTGTCGGTGCTCGAGAACGTGGCCTTCGGTTTGCGCGCTCGGGGCATCGGCAAGGCAGAGGCAAGGGTGCGAGCCAGAGAGATGGTCGCCTCCAACGGACTCACCGAACTCGCCGAACGTCGCCCTAAAGCGTTGAGCGGTGGACAGCGTCAGCGGGTGGCGTTGATGCGGGCCCTCGCCGTTCGCCCCCGCTTGCTGTTGCTCGACGAGCCACTGTCCGCTGTCGACTCCTCGGCGCGAGCCGATCTTCGAGCCGCTCTGGTCCAACGAATCGACGAATTCGCCGGCACCACCCTCGTGGTGTCACACGACCCCACCGATGTCATGGTCATGGCCAAGCGCGTCATCGTTCTCGACTCCGGCAACGTGGTATGGGACGGCCCCGTGACCGACGACGGATGGCGATCCCGATGAGTCGGACCCCTCGTGACACCGGACAGTTGTTGCTCGGTGAGTGGGCGTGTCTGGGCGTGTTGGCCCGAGGACCGAATCATGGTTTCGCCGTGGCCCAAGAACTTCGACTGACCGGGGCCATCGGGCGGGTCTGGTCACTCACCCGACCACTGACCTACCGTGCCATCGATCAACTGATCGCGCGGGGATACGTGGAGGTCATCGGAGAGGAACCGGGCACGGCCGGTGGTAATCGCACCATCGTGTCCATCACCCGATCGGGTCGAAGAGCCCTTCGATCTTGGTTGCGCACTCCCGTGCCGCATCTACGTGATCTGCGAAGCGAGCTGCTGTTGAAGATCGTGATTGCCGAGGCGAACGGCATCGACACATCGGCTTTGATCACCGCCCAGCGACTCATCGTCGATGATTTCGTGAAGGCGAACCGCGGATCGCGCGACGTGGTCACCTCGTGGCGCCACGAGATGGCGCGGGCGGCAAAACGATTCCTCGACGCCCTCGACTGATCAGCTGGTGTGAACCTCGAGGCCGGCCAAATCGCCCCGGGCTCGCCAGGCGGCGACATGGTCGATGAATCCCATCACACTCGTCATCCACGCCATCGAGCGCGCCGTGGTCATGTCGCCCCCCTCGCCCTCACGATTCAGGTAGCCCGGCGTGCACACCGCGTTGTAACGGGCGACTCCGAACACCTGCCCGAGGAGCAAGTTGAACCATTCTTCTTGGGCGGTCTCCATCGGCTCCATGGTGATGATCCCCTCGGCCTTGGCCTTGGCCACGATCCAGGCCACGTGTTCGGCCACCGCGCTGATGGAGTGCAAAAAGTTCGTGGCCTGCGCGCCTTGCACGGCGCTGATCATCAACATGTTGGGGAATCCGCGCGTCAGCACGCCCTGCAACGTGGACGGACCGGTGCCCCAGGCCTCCGACAGAGGGACCGCGCCCCGACCCTTGGGATCGAAACCCAACCGGTGGTGGTAGTCGCTCGTCACTTCGAAGCCCGACGCGAAGATGAGAAGGTCGACCGGGTATTCGACACCGTCGAAGATCGGACCTTTCTCCCCCACCTTGTTGATGCCCCTGCCATCGGTGTCGACGAGGTGCACGTTGGGGCGATTGAACGCCGGCAAGTACTCGTCGTGGAAGCACGGACGCTTGCACGCCTGGCTGTACCACGGCATCAACTTCTTCGCGATCTCGGGATCGGTGACGATGCTGGCGATGTGATCACGGACCCTCTGGACGTTGTCGAAATCCAACTGCTCGAGAGCCGCGGCTTCCTCCTTGGACTCGGGAAATTTCCGTGTGTCGACCCAGAACAGCTTGGTCCACTCGTCGGCGACCATGTCGACCTCCGGTTGCGAACCAGTGATGGCCTGGGTGAAGTTGGTGATGCGCTCAGCCTGCCAACCGGGCCTCAACGTGCGGAACCATTCGGGATCGGTGGGCCGGTTGTTGCGCTTGCCCACCAACGCTGGCGTGCGCTGAAAGACGTACAACTCCTTGCAGGCCTCGGCCAACTTGGGAACCGCCTGCACCGCGGTCGCCCCGGTTCCGATGATGCCCACGCGCTTGTCGGCGAGATTCACCATCTTCTCGGACGGACTCCCCCCGGTGTACGAATAGTCCCAACGGCTGGTGTGGAACATGTGCCCTTGGAAGTTGCGGATGCCGTCGACGTCGGGAAGTTTGGGACGGTGCAACACTCCACCGGCGATGATCACGAACTTCGACGAGAGGTCGTCACCACGACTGGTGGTGGTGTGCCAGCGTCGTGATGCGTCATCCCAACGCATGTCCTCGACCTCGGTCTGGAACAAGGCCTTCGGATACATACCGAAGGTGCGCCCGAGCATTTGGCAGTACGCGAAAATCTCGTAGGCCTTCACGTACTTCTCGGTGGGCATGTACCCCATCTCTTCCAGGAGAGGCAGATACACGTACGACTCCACGTCGCATGCGCAATTGGGATATCGATTCCAATACCAGGTACCGCCGAAGTCGCCGGCAAGGTCGATCATCCGAAAGTTCGTGATACCAGCCTTCAGCAACTGATGCGCGGCGAGTATGCCGCCGAAGCCGGCACCGACGATGACCACTTCGGTCTCTTCCTTCACCGCGTCGCGGGTGAAGTCGGGATCAGCGAACGGGTCTCGACCGAAGTCGGCCCACTCTCCGGCGATGGTCTTGAATTGGGCGGTGCCGTCGGCGCGCAAACGCTTCTCACGCTCGACGCGATACTTCTCGCGGATCTCATCGGGCGACAGATGTCCCGATTCTGAAGTGCTCGTCATGATCGTTTTCCCCTGACCGATTACCGGTCTATCCTCGCAAGCACCCCGCCTCGTCGCCAATTCCTGACGTCATCGGGGACCGGCCAAAAGATCTCCCTCGTGTTTGGTACGGGCCGACCGCCGGTGTCTCGGAATCGGTACCCGTCGCCCGGCCCCGCGCCGTCTGTCCGCGCCGGGCCGCCGGCACGACGCCCGTCCCTGCGCCCCGTGCAAGGGTCTTTTGCAACTCGATCAACATCGTCGGCATGGTCGCGAACGACGGTCGCCATTTCCACACCTGCCATAACTTGCTCCGGCGCATCCCGATGAGGAGCAACACCAGCCGTCGTCCCCGGGGTTCGCGGTGTACCGACCGGTGTTCGCTTTTACCGTGATCTCACGGTGGCCGGACTTCGGTTCTACGCTGACCGCATGTCCCGCGGTCTGACTCCCCTCGTCGACGTTCGACGCGCCGACGAACGGCCCCACACCCGCATCGGCTGGCTCGACTCACGACATTCGTTCTCGTTCAGCAACCACTGGGACCCGTCCAACACCCATCACGGAGTTCTTCTGGTCAACAACGACGACAGGGTGGCACCCGGCGCTGGCTTCGACACCCATCCGCATCGCGACATGGAGATCGTCACCTGGGTACTCGACGGTTCGCTCGTGCACCAGGATTCCATCGGCAACCGCGGGGTCATCTACCCCGGACTCGCCCAGCGCATGAGTGCCGGTACCGGCATCTTGCACTCCGAGAAGAACGACGCGTGGACGCACGGCGTCGGGGAGCGTCACGAGTCGCCCGTCCATTTCGTTCAGATGTGGGTGGTTCCCGACGAGTCCGGTGTCGACCCCGGTTACGAACAGGTGGAGTTGGACGCCACCGACCTCACCGGTCGGCTCGCGGTCGTGGCCTCCGGCATGGACGCCCACCATGATCGCACCGCGATTCGTATTCGCAATCGATTTGCGGCATTGCACGTGGCGCGGCTGTCACCGGGGGAGTCGATCATCGTGCCGGACGCGCCGTTCTCACACGTCTTCATCCCCAGCGGGGAAGTCGACATGGAAGGGGCGGGTCCACTGCGGACCGGTGACGCGGTGCGCCTCACCGCCGAGGGCGGACAACGCGTCACCGCGACGTCGAGCGCGGAAATCATGATCTGGGAGATGCACACCGCCGTTCAGGGACCATGACGTCCTCAGAGTTGAAAGCGGTACAGATTCGACTCGCGCTGCACGAAACCGAGCCGTCGATACAAACGGTTCGCTGCTTCCCGCGACGGTCGCGAGGTGAGGTCCACCGTGACAGCCCCGTTTCGACGCGCGTGGTCGAGCGCAGCCCGGCTCAACGCCTCACCCACGCCAAGCCCGCGGGCACTCCCGTCCACCACCACGTCCTCGATCCAGGCCCGAACACCGGTGGGGATTCGAAACATCGCCAACGTGAGCGAGCCGACGATCACCCCGTCCAATCGGGCGACGAACAACGTCGACGCCTCCGACGACACCAGGTCCTGCAGAGCATCGCGACTCGGGGCAGGATTCGACGATGACAGCTGGGGGATCAATGCCTCGAAGGCGGCGACCACTTCGTCGTCGACCAGCGTGCAGATGTCGACGACCACTCCCACGGTGGCGAGTCTAGGCACTCCACCTTCTACGGTTGCCCCATGACTGGCATCACCGACCTCACCGAAATCGCATCCAAGGCCCGCGTACTCGGTGCCGCCCTCGAACCTTTCGTCGGCCAGGTGTACTTCTCCCCCGAGTGTCATGCGAACTACGTGACCCTCGGTTTCCAACCGAGCCCCGGTGACATGAACGGTGTCGCGTTGCCTGAGGGAGTCGCGTACTTCACCAGTCGTGGCTCGTTGATGGGCCAAGTTCCCGGCGAGGTCGTGGCCGCGGCGTTCGCCGTCTTCAACCCGGCCGCCGTCGTTCCGTCAGTCACCGCCGGTTGGGCCATCACCGATGCCGCAACCGTCTGCGCCGCTCGACGGACGGGGGCCATCGCTCAACTGGAACGAATCCTCGGTGCGAAGCCCGGCGGTGTCGCGTCGGCGCGCGTCATTCTGGAGCGTGCGGTCGGTGTGTTGCGTCCCGAAGGACGTGCTTTGTTCGCCGGTGCTCTCAGCCAGTCGATCCCCGACACGGACCTCGGAGCCTGCTGGCACTTCGGCGACATGATCCGCGAGTACCGCGGCGACTCACACACGGCCGCGTGGGTCTCAGCCGGACTCGACGCCACCGAGATCGGCTTGCTCACCGAGTTGTATTGGGGTCTGCCCCTGAAGTCGTACAGCCGGACGCGCGCCTGGTCCGAAGACGACTTCGCCGCCGCCATCGAACGTCTCCAGTCACGTGGTCTCGTCGAAGACGGTGCCTTCACCGAGTCTGGTCGCGAAATCCGCGAGCGCATCGAGGTGGACACCGATCGACAGATGGTGGGCTGTCTCCAAGCCATCGGGGACGACTTCGACCGCCTCGTCGCCATGCTCGCCCCGTGGTCACAGGTGGTACAAAACTTCAAGGGTTACCCGGCCGCCGGACCCCACGAGTTGGCTGCTGCCGCCAGCAAGAGCTGAACGGCGGGGCCATGGTCGGGGATATGGCAAACTGATCTCGTGATCCTCTCCGAACTTCGCACGTCCGCCGCCGCTTTCCACGCGTCCACTGGTTGGGAAGCCAAGCCCGAGGGTTTGTGCCGCGGCGAGATTTGCGTGCCCGCGCCGGGTGCGCTCGCCGCCGACGGGTCTCTCGACGTCACCATCGCGGCCGAGCGGCTCGGTATGCCCGTGATCCACGATGCCGACCACGGACTGTGGGCTCTGGGCACCGCCACTCTCGGTGGGCGCGCGCTCGACACGGCGACCGCCGCCGATCCCGAACTTCTGACCTTCGACCACGAACCTTTTCGTTTGTCGTCCTTGCGTGGCAAGAAAGTCATCCTTCTGGCTTGGTCCAGTTATTGAGGTTGTCGTTCCAGTCTGCCCGGGTGGCAGGCGCTCCACACCGAGATCGAGGCGCACGGTGCCACCATCGTCACGGTGGCTCTCGATATCGACATCGAGAAGGCCCGACCATGGAACATTCTCGCGGGGCCGACACACCCCAGCCTCGTCGACACCCGGCACGTCACGAATCCCGCCTTCGGCTTCACGAACATTCCCATGGCGGTGTGGATCGACGAAAACGGCACGCTCGTTCGTCCCGCCGAGGCGGCCTCTGTGGAACGCAGTCCGTTGCGCAACATGGAAGTCCCCGAGGAATTGCCCGAGCAGCTCAAGAAAGTGATGCAGGCCGTCAAAAAGATTCCCGATGACGCCGAGGCGTACCGAGCCGCCATCCTCGATTGGGTGAAGAATGGCGCGTCGTCACGATTCGTCATGACGCCCAGCGAGGTCGTCGAGCGCAGCGGTCCACGATCCAACGCCGAGGCCCGCGCCCGCGCCTGTTTCGAACTGGGCGAACACCTGCGACGCAACGGACATTCCGGGGCCGCCGTGACCTGGTGGAAGGAAGCCCATCGCCTCGATCCGCGAAACCTGGTGTACAAACGACAGGCCTGGACCCTCGTCACCACACCCGCCGATGCCACCGAGTACGACCTCATGCAGGGTCCGAACGATGTCTACGACAGCAATCTGGTGGATGAAGTCTCGAGCGAGGGTGGCTTCGTGCAATTCATCGTCCGTCCCGCCCTCTGAGAACGTGGAAAACAGTTTGCTCATGGCGATTCGGGGACCACGATTCCGGCGGTAGCGTAGAAGTTGATGGCTGATCTGGAACACGTTCGTTGGATTCGCCGGCCCGAACTTCGTCGGCCCCATGTCATCGCCGCCTTCACCGGATGGAACGACGCCGCCGACGCCGCCAGCACCGCTTTGCGCACCCTCATCGAAAAACTCGGTGCTGCACCGCTGGCCGAGATCGATCCCGAGGAGTTCACCGACTTCGCCACCATTCGCCCGCACGTCCGACTGGCCGACGGATCCACGCGGAGCATCGTGTGGCCCACCGTCAGCATGTGGTCGGTCACCTCCAACGGTCAAGATTTCATCCTCGTCCTCGGACCGGAGCCGGCATTGCGATGGAAGTTGTTCTGTCAACAGATCATCGGCGTTGCCCTCACCTACAAGGCACGCAGTGTCATCTCCCTCGGCGCCTTGCTGGCGGACGTTCCGCATCGTCAACCCACTCAGGTGCTCGGCACCGCCGTCGACCAAGAGATGATCGACGAGCACGACTTGCAGCGCAGCCGCTACGAGGGTCCCACCGGCATCGTCGGCGTGCTCAACGACGCGGCTCATCGTGCCGAATTGTCGACGGCCTCGCTGTGGGCTGCCGTCCCGGCGTACGCCGCGCAACTTCCCTCACCCAAAGCCGCCTCGGCCCTCATCGAACGACTGTCCGAAATCGTCGGCTGTGACGCCCCCACCACGTCACTCGACGCACAGATCGATCGTTACGAGGAAACCATCGATCAGGTCATCGAAAATGATCCGACGATGGCCTCGTATCTCGAGCGCCTCGAGAACATGGATGACGACTACGAGGAAGAGGACGACGAGTACTCCCTCAGCGACGACGATCCCGACGACGAAGAATCGACCACCAACTCCGCAGACGATCCCATCTCCGAGGAGTCGCTCGACAGCGAGGCTTTCCTCGAAGAGGTCGAGCAGTTCCTACGCAGTCAGCGCGACGACTGATCTCAGGCGTCGCCGCGCCACACTGGATCACGCGGAGCATCGAAACTCGCACTCATGGGTTCGCCCGCGATTGCCGCGAAAGCCATCGGACCCCACCACTGAATCCCCGCGGTGGTCTCGGGCAACGAATTCTCGTGGAACCAACCGATGTCAGCAGTCTCCAGGGGATGACCGACCAGATCACCGCCGACTGCCCGGCAATGGAACAACAGCATGTACATGCCGAAGCGACTGAAACCCATACGCTGGCCGTCGACCACTCCCAGTAATCGCACGGGTCGACACACGATGCCGGTCTCCTCACGAACCTCCTTGACCGCCACCTCGCTCGGCGAGTAGCCCACATCGGCCCAACCGGTGGGATAGAGCCACACTCCCGAATCTGGTCGTTTCACCAAGAGGATGCGTCCCTCGTCATCGCCGACGATCGCGCCCACCGCCACTTTCGGTGTGATGTACCCGGGCACACCTTCGCCGATCGACTCCATCCACTCCTGAACGAAATGGGCCTGCTCGCGTCGCACCTCCAGAGCCTCGTCAGCAGCGGCCTTGATGTCGGCGGCCACGTGCAGGATCTCCTCGTAACGTTCGCGTTCGAACAGGCTGTCGGTGAAACCCATGCCCGTCCGGGCGATGCCGGCCAGAGTCTCACTCCAGCGCACGAGGTCGCGCGTGAAATCGTTGGGTGTGGCGCCGGCTGCGTCATCGGACATGACGAGAACCTAGTTCGTCACGATGCCAAGGCGAACAGGATGGCTCGCTCGACTTCTTGACGGTGGAACGGGTCGACCAGCTTTTCGCCCGTCGACGTGCGAACGTAGAACGCGTCCACGACTTCATCGCCGATGGTCTGAACCGACGCGTGGCGGATATCGAGCCCCACCTCGGCCATCGCCTTGGTCACGCGGTGGAGAATGCCGTGCTGATCAGGAGCACGAACCTCGATGACGGTGGCATTCGACGAGGCCTCGTCGAAAAACGTGACGCGCGGCGGTCCGAGCTCACCAGCGGAGCGCCGTTGGCGTCGGTACATCTTGGCCCGTTCGGCGAGTCGGTATTCGATGGCCAGTTGTCCTCGCAATGCACGCTCGAGATTGGTCACGATCGGACCCCACTCGATGGGGCCGTGCGAAGGAACCGCCACACGGAACTGTGATGCCGCCATTCCTTGTTCGTCGGAGTGCGCTTGCGCGCCCAGAACTCCGAGCCCGTGGAGAGCCAACACTCCCGCCACCTTGCTGAATGTTCCCGGTCGGTCGGGGCTGACCACCGTCACCGAGTCCTCGTCGAAACCGATGGTGACCACACCGCCCGCCATCATCGCGAGCACTTCGGCGTCGGGAAACAGGCGCCATTGCGCTTCTTCCACGTCGGCTCCTCCGAGCACGAGGTGCACTCGGCGAACCAGATCGTTGACCAAATCGGCCTTCCACGAGCCCCACGCCGCCGTGCCGGTGGCCAAACTGTCGGACTCGGTGAGGCCGTGCAACAAGTCGAGCACCAGCGATGAACCCACCTCTTCGGCCACCGACATGATCGTGGCGCTGTCGGCCAGATCGCGACGAGTGGCGACATCGGGAAGCAACAAGTGGTTCTTCACCATCGAGCACAGCACGTCGGTGTCGTCGCTGGTCAGTCCGAGACGAGGACCGATGCGTCGTACCAAGGCCACACCGACCTCGGTGTGATCACCCGGATATCCCTTTCCGATGTCGTGGAACAAGGCGCCCAGCACCAACAAGTCGGGGCGCGCGACCCGATCGACCCACGAGGCCGAGTTTGCCGTGGCCTCCCACAGGTGACGATCGACGGTGAAACGGTGGTAGGCGTTGCGTTGCGGCTTGCTGCGATTCGGTGCCCACTCCGGCAAGACCTTCACCCACAACCCCCGTTGATCGAGGGCCTCGAGCACGGGAATCGCGTCATGTCCGGTGAGCAACAAACCGACCAGGTCGTCGATGGCTCCCGCGGGCCACGGTGACGGCATCGCCGGGCACGACGTGGCCAAGCGATCGAGCGTCGGTCGGTCGATGCGCGCCTTGTGCCGCGCTGCCGATGCCGCCACCCGCAACAACAAGGAGGGGTCGCTCGCGGGATCGATGGTGTCGTCCAGGTGCACCTCACCGAGGTGCAAAATCACGCCGGGTGCCAAATGTCGATCCGGCCCGGGCTTGGCCTTGGTCGCAGCGATGCGGGCCCACACTTCGTCGCCGACCCACGCCACGGTTCGGCCCGCGTTCGACAACGACGCCACCAACGCATCGGCGTTCTTGTAACCGCACAACGTAGCCAGCGCATCTTGATCCTGGAGGTGCATCACCTCGACGGCGCGACCTTGGTGTCGGTGCAAGGCCACGCGTAGCGCCATCAACACGTCGCGTCCAGCGTCGAGTGCGGCTCGATCCGATCGCGAGATGTCCACACCCGCTGCTTCGGCCCACATCAATGCGTGGATGTCCCGCAGTCCGCCATAACCCTCCTTCAAGTTGGGCTCCAACAGGAACGCCACCTCACCGTGCTCGCCCTGACGCGCGCGCACGCGCCTCATCAGTTCGGGCAGACGTTGGTCGGCCGAGTTTCGCCAGGACTTCAGACCCTCGTGGGCCAACTCCTCAGCCAGATCGGCATCACCGGCCAACAGTCGAACACTCAGCAGTGCCGTGGTCGTGTCCAACTCGGAGTTGGCCAGATTGATCGCCTGTTTCACCGTGCTCACGGAATGCCCGAGTTTCAAGCCCGAGTCCCAGATCGGGTACCAAATCTTCGACGCGAAGTCATCGATGTTCTTGGCACCGTCGTGAACCAACATCACGTCGAGATCGCTGAAGGGCGCCAACTCACCGCGCCCGTACCCACCCACCGCCACCAACGCGCATCGCCGGTTCGGTTTCACGGCTTCGTTGGCCGACGCCCACAACTGACACAGCCACTCGTCGGTGGCGGCGCACAACTCTCGCGTCAGTTTCACCCCCCGCAAGGTGGGGTCGCTCAGAACCTGACGGCGCCTGTCCATGAACCCAGTCTGTCGCAGAATCACCGTTTCGTGCCCGACCCAATGCGAACGGTACCGGTCAGGTCGATTCGTTCCGTCGCCGACTGATGATGGTGGCAGCCTTCCAGGCGCCCCATTCCAATCCCGGTTCCACCAGCGACGGGTCGATGTCGGCCCACGTCGCGGGGGCCAGGCCGAACACGTCATCGGGGAAGGAACGACGATCGAACTCGTCACGTGCCACGGGTGTCGCGCCAACCGACGACAGAAAACGTCCCAGAGGAATCGTCGCCGAACGCAGCACCGTCAGCGGATTGGTGCGTTGCTGCTCCGCATCCAACTTCAATAACTCTGACAACCCGTCGACCGCCAAACGTTCGGTCTCGGCCACCGCCGAACGTCGAGCCTCCTGCGAGACACTCTCCATGAGTCCGTCCGACACGAGGCGTTCATCGACCAATCGCCTGGCCCAGGGGACGACGACCGCGGTCACGCTTTCGAGCAATCGGGCGGAGTAGGCGTCCACCCGACCATCCTCGCCGATCACGGCGAGACCGACGACGATGCGGTGGTCGAAAACGGGGCTGGCGGTCTCGTCGTCGGCGTTCTCCGACGAGGTTCCGATGCGCCACGACGTGGACCACACACCGGCTCGCGCCGCCCCACACCCGCCTTGTTTCCCCGCTGCAATGCCAGCGGCTAGACAGATGCCATGTCGTTCACGCTCGTTCTGGCCGGTGGTGGGGTGACCGGAATCGCCTGGGAGACCGGAGTCCTGCTCGGTCTTCGTGACGAGGGGATCGACCTGGCCTCCCGCGTCGACCGCGTCATCGGGACCTCGGCGGGATCGGTGGTGGGCGCCCAATTTCTCGGTGGTCCGGACCTCGAGGATCTCTTCGCCGCCCAAGTCGCCGACGAACACCACGAGATCACGCCCGATCTCGATCTCGACCTGCTCGTGCGAGTGTTCGGTCTGACGATCGATGGGGGCACCACCACGAACGAACAGCGTCGACGCATCGGCGAGCTCGCTCTCGGCGCGACCACGGTCGACGAACCCACGCGGCGACGGGTCATCGAACACCGACTGGCGGCCATCGACTGGCCCGACACCGATCTGGTCGTCACGGCCATCGATGCGTACTCCGGAGAGTTCGTCACGTGGACCAAAAGCAGTGGCGTGTCCCTCGTCCACGCGGTGGCTTCCAGCTGCGCGGTGCCCGGCGTGTGGCCGTGCGTCACCATCGACGGACGTCGATATTACGACGGCGGACTGCGTAACGGAGCGAACGCCCACCTGGCGGCCGATTCGGCCGAGGTCGTGGTGATCGCTCCGCGCATCGCCGGTCCATCCCCCGCCGTGGACGCTGAGGTCGATTTGCTGCGCTCCAACGGGAGCATGGTTCGCTACATCCAGTCCGACCGCGAAACCGTCGAAGCCGTGGGCGTCAACCCGCTGGATCCCGACTTTCGCCGTCCGGCCGCCGTGCACGGACGTCGTCAAGGTCGGCGGGCCGCGACGCTCTTCCACTGATGCCCGTCGGGCAATCATCGCCGGGGCGGCCGGCAACCACGCGTCACCGCGGCTCGACTCTAAGGTGACGGACATGGGATTCTTCGAGAACCGACGTCGCCGGGCCGCCGAGCGAGATCAGGCCCGAGCCGACGCGGCCCGCGCGGCCGCCGCGGCTAGCTGGCAACAAGAGTCCGACGCCATCGATCGCATGATTGAGGTGGTGCGTGACTGCCGAAACGGCCGAACGCACCAACAGTTCACCGATACCTCGGACTACGGCTTCATGTTGAAAAAGGGTGAGTTCGCCATCGCTCACCTCGAACAGGTCGGATACATGGAATCCGTTCGCGCACCAACCACGTACAGCGGTGGCTATGGCGGCGTGTCGTTCCCGTTGTTCGGCAGGGTACGCATGAACACCGGAGCCATACGCGCACGAGCCACGCCCGGGGAAGAATCGATCTCCATGACCGACCGCGGCAACGCATTGGTCACCAACACTCGCGTCATGTTCGCCGGTGCCAAACGAGCCAAGGAGTGGCGCTACGAAAAGATGCTCAGCGTGTCCCATCTGGAGGGTGGCATCACCATCTTCGCCATGAACACGGGCAAGCCCAGCGGACTCGGCTACGGCGAGGGGCCCGCCGTGGAGGTGCAGTTCCGACTCGAATTGGCGTCGGCCATGGCACTGGACTCCCTCGATCGTTACGAGGCCGAACTCGTGGCCGAAAAGGAGCACCACGATGCGGAGCGCCCCACGTGATTCGCCGTCTGGCCGTGATCGTCATCCCCTTCGCGGTCGTGGCGTGCTCCGCGAACGAGGACTCCGCGACCCCGGACAGCGCACCGGAGTTCTCGACCACGGTCCCCCGGTCCGACTCCGACGGTGTGTTGCGATTCGGCTTGCTGGTGCCACAATCCGGAAACGGTGCCACCCTCGGTGAGCCTCTGGTGGCTGTGGCCCAAGCAGCCGTGCGGGTCATCAACAACGGTGGAGGTGTTCTCGGACGACCGGTCGAGTTGGTGGTCGCCGACGAGGGCGCCGATGCCACCGCCGCTCTCGAATCCGTCGATGCGTTGGTGAACGACGAGGGAATCGACGCCCTGATCGGACCGCTCTCATCGAACGTGGCTCTCGACGTGTTACCACGCCTCGTCGACGCGGGCGTGGCCGTGTGTTCCCCCGGAGCCACCGCCGTTTCACTGGCCTCGTTCCCCGATGACGAACTGTTCGTACGGACCACCGCTTCCGACGGATTGGCCAGCCAAGCCATCGCCCAGTTGGTGGCCCAGACCGGCGTCACCAACACGGTCATCGCGTACCCCGATGATCCGTTCGGGCGCGATTTCTCCAGGGCGATCGCGCGCGCACTGTCGTTGCAGGGCATCACGGTCGATGCCAGCGTGTCGTTCAACGTCGCCGACGCCGACTATGCCGACGATGCGGCCGAGCTCGTCTCGTCACAACCGAGGGTGATCACACTGGTGGGCGACGGCGAGAGTGGCGGACGCTTCATGCGCACGATGCTCGAGAAGTTGCCGGCGGTCACCGTCGTCGTCAATGACGCATTGGCCAACGTCGACCTGACGGATCAACCGGAACTGGTGAACGATCCCTCCCGATCCGTCATCGGTGTGGCAGTCGACTCGAGCGCGGGCGAAGAGGAGTTGCAGTCTTATCTCCCACCGGGTGTCACCGACGCACCTCCGTTGGCTGCCGCTCTCGTCGATTGCCTGAACCTGTTGGCTTTGGCCGCGAACTTCAGCCAGTCAGACGTCGGAGCCGAGTTCATGCCCCAGGTGATTGCCGCCAGCCGCGGCGGCTCGGTGTGTAGCACGTTCTCCGAATGCACCAACATCATCCTGAGCGGGCTCAACATCGACTACAACGGACCGACCGGCGTGTTGTCTCTGGACACCAACGGGGACCCCTCGATCGCCACCTTCATCACCTTCGGGTTCGACAGCGACGGGAACAGGACCTATCGGGCGAAACTCGGAGTTTTCAGCACCCCGTGAACGCCTAGAGCAATTCGACGAGTTCGGCCACCGGAGTGACCGTGCCCACGTAGAACGAACCGAACTCGGCGTACACCGACGACGCCTCGTCGAATCGCATCGTGTAGACGACGTCTTTCAGATCGTCGGGTCGGTTCGCGAACAACGTGACACCCCACTCGAAGTCGTCGACGCCGGTCGAACCGGTCACCACCTGAACCACGCGTCCGGCGAATTTGCGACCACTGGTGCCGTGCTCGTGCATCAATTCCTTGCGACGGTCGTACGGCAAGGTGAACCAATTGGCTTCGACACCACGCTTCTTGCTCATGGGGTAGAAGCACCACGCCCTCTTACCCTCGGGGGGGAGCTGCGGATACAAACGCGGCTGCAACATGGCTTCGGGCATCCCTTGGGCGTACTCACTCACCTCGGTGAGCGACACGTAACTGTCGACGATGTCGACGCCGGCGCGACCGATGGCGGACTGAAACGCTCGCAGACGTCGCCAATCCTTGGCCAGCGCCATGAAGGCCGCGTCGGCCTTGTGACCCAGCATCGCGATGGGCACCACCTGCGTGCCCTCGGACTCGGCGTGCTTCACCGCGGCGATGAGAGCCTCGGCGTCGAACAGCGGCGTCGGTTTCACGAACAGATGCACCACGGCCAAACCGACACTGGGCGTCATCGACCCGTCGGGATCCGAACCGGGAACGACGGGCGGAGTGGGTTCGCTCATGTTCAAACCCTACCCCGGCATCGGCGAATACCCCTCGCCAGGCTCAGTTCGGTGCGTAACGAACCATCCGCCGATCACGCGCGAAGCCGTACAGAGTGATGCCCGCTCGATGAGCAGTCCGTACCGCCAACGAGGTCGGGGCACTCACCGAAACCACCGTTCCGAAACCGGCAGCCCACGCCTTTTGCACCATCTCGAAACTGGCACGACCAGAAACGAACAAACCAAACTCGTGCGCCGGCAGTCGCTTCTCCAACAACAAAGCCCCCACCACCTTGTCGACCGCATTGTGACGCCCGACATCCTCGCGGATCATCGACACCAGACCATCGGCGTCGAACACCGCTGCGGCATGCACGGCACCGGTGGAGGTGAACAGTGTTTGATCACCGAGTACCCGCGATGGAATCCCGACGACGACCGCCGGATCGATGTTCGCGAGGCGATCGGCCGGCAACGTCGCAACACGGTGCACCAATTCTTCGATGTTCTCGGTCCCGCACGAACCACAACTCGATGACGTGGTTCCCAGACGAGGCGTCGGCACGGGAGCACGTCCCATGGTCTCGACCGTCACCACGTTGAACTCACTCGCCATCGCGGACCCGTTGGCGCAATAACGAACGCCGGTCACCGGGACACCGCCCAACAAACCGTCGCCGTGGCAGAAACCCACCGCCAACTCGTAATCGTTGCCCGGTGTGCGCATGGTGGTGGCCACCACGTGTCCGTCCAACTGAATCGTCATCGGCTCTTCCACGACCAGTTCGTCGGGGGTTCGACGTTGACTCACATCGGTTCCATTCGCGTCGATTTCGACGACGAGAACCTTGTCACTGCGCTTGCGAACCATGAGTCGAAGGCTACGGCTCGGCCGTGGATCTCGACGATCGCGAGTCACGACGACGCTCGGCCCTCATCGGCGCCGCGAGCGACCCCCCGACGGACCGGATCCTGTGCTCGAGCGCGAGCAGCTGTCACCTCGTGGCTTCACCGGGACGTTCAACCTTGTCCGGCCGGACGCATCGGGACGACTCTCGTGGCGTCTCGTCGACGAATCGACGGAGCAGTGTCGATGAGCAAGTGAGTCTCGCCCCGTCGTACACGCGATGACCGGACCGTCCGAAGGCGTTCATCGTCGTCGAACATCGGGACACTCGGTATCGGTGGGGGACGATCCACTCTCGGTGGTGGGTGTCAGCTTCGGGTGATCACCGGTCGCACCCCTGCGGATTCGATGGCACCGCCGTGCAACTGCCGGTGATCGGTTCGGCCACCTTCGCCTGCCGAGTTCCTCAGCCGGTCAGCAAGGCCGCGGCGAAGCGGTCGGCAGCACCGTCGGCCAACGCCACGTACAGCGAGGGCTCGGTCATCTCCAGTTCGATGATCACCGGACCGTCGACCGCGGGCAACAGGTCGACCCTCGCGTACAAAGGCAGTCCGAAGCGATCAGACACCCAGGCCACCACGTCGTCACCCAGCCGACGTTGTGTGTCGTCGGCGACACGCGGTTCGATGCGCTCCTCGACGTAGAGGCCGCCGGTGATCGTCTTGGTCGAGGCCAACATCGGTCCCTTGGCGAAAGCGTGGCTGTACTCGCCGTTCACATACACCAGACCGGTCTCACCATCGACGTCGACCCGCGACAAGTACGGCTGGACCATCACCGTGCGCCCCGCATCGTGCAACTCTTCGATCTGGCGCATCGCGTGGTCGAAAGATGCGTGGCGCTCCGTGTCGTTGCTTCCCGCGCTGATGCTGGGCTTCACCACGACGTCGCCCCGCTGCATCAGTCGGCGAACATCGTCGCTCACGTCACGACCCGGCTCCACGAAGATCGTCGGCACCACCGCGAACCCGGCGTCTCGCAGATCGTTCAGGTATCGCTTGTCGGTGTTCCACTCGATGATCCGCAACGGGTTCATCAACCGCGTCAGCTCGGCGGTCGAGCGCGCCCAGTCCAGAAACTCGGCGATGCGACGGTGGTAGTCCCATGTGCTTCGGATCGCGACCAGATCGAACGACGCCCAATCGACGGCGGGATCGTCCCACGACACCACCCTCGCGTCGATCCCCGCCACCTTGGTTGCCGCCACCACTAGATGCATGTCGTAGTCCACGTCGAGAGCCTCGTCGCAGGACACCAAAGCGACACGCCGTGCCCCGAATGTGACGGGACCCCGGGTTTCCCCGGGGCCCACGTTCTCGTTCATGGTGAGACGGCTTCGATCAACTGATCAGAAGTCTTCCATTCCACCACCGGGCATCGCCGGGGCGTCCTTCTCGGGCTTGTCGGCGACGACGGCCTCGGTGGTGAGGAAGAGCGCGGCGATGGAGGCCGCATTCTGCAACGCCGAACGAGTGACCTTGGCGGCGTCGATGACACCGAGTTTCACCATGTCGACGTACTCACCGGTGGCGGCGTTCAAACCCTCGGAACCCTTCAGGTTGCGCACCTTTTCGACGACGACGCCACCTTCCATTCCGGCGTTCTCGGCGATCTGCTTCAAGGGGGCCTCGAGCGCGCGGGCCACCAAGCGGGCACCGGTGGCCTCATCGCCGGCGAGCGACTCGGCGGCCTTCAAGACTCCGGCCTGAGCTCGCAGCAAGGCGACTCCGCCGCCAGGGACGACACCCTCTTCGATGGCAGCCTTGGTGGTGCTCACGGCGTCCTCGATGCGGTGCTTCTTCTCTTTCAGTTCCACCTCGGTGGCCGCGCCGACCTTGAGGACCGCGACACCGCCGGACAACTTGGCGAGCCGCTCCTGCAATTTCTCGCGGTCATAGTCGCTGTCGGTGTTGTCGATCTCGGCTTTGATCTGGTTGATGCGACCCTTGATGTCGTCGTCATCGCCCGCGCCTTCGACCACGGTGGTCTCGTCCTTGGTGATGATGATCTTCTTGGCGCGACCGAGCAGGTCGAGGGTGGCGTTCTCGAGTTTGAGGCCGACCTCTTCGCTGATGACCTGACCCCCAGTGAGGATGGCGAGGTCCTGCAGCATGGCCTTGCGACGCTCTCCGAAACCAGGAGCCTTGACCGCGACCGATTTGAACGTGCCACGAATCTTGTTGACCACCAACGTGGCCAAGGCCTCGCCGTCGACGTCCTCGGCGACGATGACGAGCGCACGACCGCTCTGCATCACTTTCTCGAGCACGGGCAACATGTCGCGCACGGTCGAGATCTTGGAGGACACGAGCAGAATGTATGGATCGTCGAGGACGGCCTCCATGCGCTCGGGGTCGGTCACGAAGTACGGCGAGATGTAACCCTTGTCGAAGCGCATACCCTCGACGAGATCCATCTCCATTCCGAAGGTCTGGCTCTCCTCGACGGTGATGACACCGTCCTTGCCCACCTTGTCGATGGCGTCAGAGATCATGCGACCGATCTCGGCGTCGGCGGCCGAGATGGAGGCCACCTGGGCGATCTGATCTTTGTTGTCGACTTCCTTGGCGAGCGCCTGGATGGAGGTCACGGCGGCGGACACGGCAGCCTCGATGCCCTTCTTCAGGCTCATGGGGTTGGCACCGGCGGCCACGTTACGCAGACCCTCACGGACCAGCGCCCACGCGAGAACGGTGGCGGTGGTGGTGCCGTCTCCGGCGACGTCATCGGTCTTCTTGGCGACTTCCTTGACCAGTTCGGCGCCGATCTTCTCGTAGGGATCCTCGAGGTCGATCTCCTTGGCGATCGACACACCGTCGTTCGTGATGGTGGGGGCGCCCCACTTCTTCTCGAGCACGACGTTGCGGCCTTTGGGGCCGAGCGTGACGCGCACGGCGTCGGCGAGCTTGTTCATGCCCGCTTCCAGACCGCGTCGGGCCTGCTCATCGAATGCGATCATCTTTGCCATGTGGGGGACTCCTTGCGGGTTGACTGCTGACCGGTCTGCCGGGAAGGCGGACCTGGACGATGACGTTTTCATCGCAACGCTGGCACTCTAGGGGTGGGAGTGCTAACGCGACAACTAGTGCGCCGACCGAGTGGGCACGGGCGACCAACCCGCTCTACGCTCCCCAAATGGACGTTTTGGTGGTTGGTGGCGGGGTCTCGGGTTTGTCCACCGCCCTCAAATTGAGCCGTCAAGGCCATGACGTGACGGTGGTCGAGCGAGACGACACCCCCATGCCCGAGAACGCCGATCAGGCCTTCTTCTGGGACCGCCGCGGAGCGCCCCAGGTACGTCACAGCCACGCGTTCCTGGCCCGTCTGGTGGGGCTGCTCCGTGAGAACGAACCCGACGTGCTGGACATGCTGGTGGCCGCGGGAGCCACCGAGATGCCCTTTGGTCAGGACCTCCCACCCACCATGGTCGACTTCGCACCCCAGCCCGACGACCACGAGATGACCATGCTCACCTGTCGGCGCACCACGTTCGAGTGGGTGTTGCGACGCGTGGTTCTCGACGAGGGTCGAGTGCAGTTCCGCACCGGGGTGGGAGTGAACGGTTTGCTGCACGAATCCCACCGCAGTGGCATACCCCGAGTCACCGGCGTGCGCCTGGAGGACGGATCGCAACTCACTGCTGACCTGGTGGTGGTGGCCGGTGGTCGTCGTTCCGCGTTGCCCGAATGGTTGGACGCCATCGGCGTCGGACCGGTGCCCGAGTTCAGTGAGGACACCGGCATCGTCTACGCCTCCCGTTTCTACCGACTGAAGCCCGGACACAGCTACCCCCCTCGCCTCGGTCCCATCGGAGGAGATCTCGGCTACATCAAGTACGGCGTGTTCGTCGGCGACAACAACACTTTCTCCATCACGTTGGCCACGCCCACCGACGACTCCGAACTGCGCACGCGACTGGCCGACCCGGCGGTGTTCGACGAGGCTGCGCGTCAGTTGGTGGCCACTGCTCCGTACCTCGATGGACGCGCCGAACCCCTGGTTCCCGAGGTCTACGTGATGGCTGGATTACTGAACCGTCATCGCGAGTACGTCGTGAACGGCCGGCCTCTCGTGCTGGGAATGTTGCCGGTGGGTGACGCCGTGGTGTGCACGAATCCGCTGTATGGGCGAGGCTGCTCCACCGGCTACTGGGGAGCCCACCTGATGAGCGAGTCGCTCGACGTGCACGGCGACGATCTCGAGGAGTTGGCGGTGCAGTACGACGCCGCTATCACCCGTGAGATCATGCCCTGGTACCGCGCCGGCGTGGAACAAGACGCCGAAGCCCGCCAAGTGGCTGCGCGTATGTTGAGCGGCGAGGACCCGGACGAGGACTCGTCGGACCCCAGGACGTTCATGCGCTCGGTGCTGCGCGAGGGGCTCTTGCCCGCGCTTCGATCCGATCAGGTGGTCCTGCGGGCGTTCATGCGCAACATGAACCTGCTGTCGACTCCGGACGCCATGATGAAGGATCCCGAGGTGATGAACCGCGTGTTCGCCGTGTGGCAGGACCGCGAGAATCGACCGCCGGAAGTTCCGATGGGTCCCAAGCGCCGGCGTGAGTTCCTCGAACTTCTCCCCGCCTGACCTCGATTCAGAATGGGATCACGGGGGTTCGTGATCCTCCACCCACGTCAGCCGCCGGCGACGGCGGGGATGATGCTCACGGTCTCGCCGGCCGGCACCGGAGTGTCGAGGCCTTGTAGGTAACGAACGTCGTCGTCGGCCACGAACAAATTCACGAAACGACGCAGGGCACCTTGGTCGTCGAGCAGGCGATCCTTGAATCCGGGATAGGCCGAGTCCAGGTTGGCCAACACGTCGCGCAACGTGGCCCCCTCGACGGACACCGTCGCGTTGCCTCCGGACAGCGGACGAAGAGTGGTGGGGATGCGCACGGTGACGGCCACGAACGAAACCCTACCGAGCGAGTCGGGAACATCCCAAACGAGGCGTGGGATCGCGCGTGTTCAACCCATGGCGCACTTGTCGAGAGCCGCCGTCAACTCGGTCATCTTTTCTTCGCCGATGGCGGCGTAGGCGACGTCTTTCTTTTCGTAGTCGTAGGCCTCATGGGCCTGGTACGCCTCGAGCAGATGCGTGGCCGTCTCGTTGTCGACCTTGCGGTGCTCCGACCGCACGCAGTCGGGATTCGACGCGGAGGAGATCTCGCTGTACCGATCGGCGGCGGCGGCCTGATCACCGGCGGGTTCGTCACTTTCGCCGCAGGACGCCATCACGAACGAGGCGGTGACGGCGAGAGACAGCCCGGTGAGTCGTCGAAGAAAGCGGGGATTCGTGCGGCGAAGCATCACCCCATCCCCGAAGCACGCCAAACTGTCGCGGTGCGAGTTCTGGCCGCGGTCGACAAATTCAAGGGGACGGCGGCGGCGTCCGATGTGGCTCGCGCCATCGGCCACGCGTGTTGGGAGCTGGGCTTCGAGTGCGACGAAGTGGCCCTAGCCGACGGCGGAGAGGGAACCCTCGACGTACTCGGGGGTGCGAATCGGGAGAACGTGGTCACCGGACCGCTCGGTGATCCGGTCACGGCCACCTGGCGGTTTCATCAGGGCACCGCGATCATCGAGATGGCGCGGGCCTCGGGCCTGACGCTGGTGGGCGGAGCCGAGAACAACGACCCCATCGCCGCCTCCACCACCGGCACCGGAGAGTTGATCGACCGTGCGTTGGATCTCGGTGCCGAACGCATCATCGTCTGCCTCGGCGGATCGGCGACGACCGACGGAGGGTTGGGGGCGGTACGGGCCATCCACGCGCCTGCTCGGTTGCGAGGCGTCGAATTCCTGATCGCCTGCGACGTCACGACGCGCTTCGTCGACGCCGCCACGGTCTTCGCATCGCAGAAAGGTGCGTCACCGCGCCAGATACGTCTGCTCACCGGGCGCCTGGAGCGGCTCGTGCAGATGTACAAGGAAAGCCTGGGTGTGGACGTGTCCGGCGTCGACGGTGCCGGCGCGGCCGGTGGACTGGCCGGTGGTCTGGTGGCACTCGGTGGTCGCCTGATCCCCGGGTTCGAACTGGTCGCCGACGAGGTGGATCTCGATGCGCGCATGAGGGTCGCCGACATCGTGATCACCGGTGAAGGATGCCTCGATCACACCAGTTTCGACGGCAAGGTGGTCGGAGGTGTCGTCGACGCCGCGACCCGCGCCGCCAAGCGAGTGGGTGCCATCGTCGGTCGCGTGGATCTCGACGTCGACCTCGACCGCGACTTGATGCTGCCGAATCCGATCGCCGACATCAGCACGCTGAACGGAGTGGAGCGAGCGATGAACGAGCCCCTGTGGTGCATCGAGCGGGCCGCGGTCGACTTGCTCCGCAAGATGACCGCCTGAGGCGGTCGAGACGTCGGGGGCGGCTCAGGCGGGAACGGTGGTGGTGGTGTCGGTCGGTGCCGTGGGCAACGCACCGGGCAACAACTTGCCGGCCAAGTCGGTGCCGAGCAGGACGAGCACGGTGGCCTCACCTAAATCGCCGGACTCGATAGGAGCCGGAGTAGGTACAGCCTCGATCGGCACGCCTCCCAACACCTGAGCAACCGCCGCCGCACCGCTCTCGTAACCGGGCACGTAGTACACCTTGGTGGCGGTCTGCTTGCCCACGGTCTCGGCGGCGTTGGTGGGTTGCGTGACGATGAACTGCTGGGCCTGGAGCGCGGTGCTCATCTGCCCCGCCGAACCGGTGACACCCGAGGCGTTGGCCACCGTCACCTTGTATCCGGTGCGCGGCAACGTCGTATCCCCGGTCGGCACTGAAGACTGCGACGGATCGACGGGCAACGTGGTGGGAGCGTCGGTCTGATCGGGCACCGCGACGTCGTTGCGGTCACGGTTGACGTCGCGCAGGATGAGGAACCCCAAGAGGACTGCGATGGCGGCCACGATGATGCTGAGAGTGGTGGAAACGCTGACGCCACTGTTGGCCGTACCACGACCCCGGCCTTCGTTGGCTGACTGATCGTTGCTCATGCCTGCAACCCCCCGGTCTCCGATGTGCCATCGAGGCGCATACGACGGCGCCGCTCACGTGCCCTTTGCAGACGGCGAACGACGAGAGGATCGTACGCCAGCGCCTCGGGGCTATCCAGCAACCCGTTCAGCTCGCTGTAGTAGTCATCGGCCGAGCAGTTGAACCGCTCCCGCAACATCGCGTCCTTGACGCCGTCCTCGGTCCACCAGTCCCGCTCGAAATCGAGGATGGCCTGCTCACGTTCGGTCAACGACATTGTCTAAGCCTGCCCGTTTCGAGCACCCCATTACAAGCACCCCCACCGCTACCCTTGCCTCATGAGCAGGGCAAACGCCGAAACGAAACGCCAAAAGCCTTTCGTCATCGGCGTGGCCGGGGGAACCTGCTCGGGAAAGACCACGTTCACCGAACGATTGGAGGAGGTGGTGGGTCCGCGGAGTTTGGCGGTCATCAAGCAGGACTCCTACTACGTCCGGCGTGATCATCAATCCTTGGCGGAGCGAGCCGCTGCCAACTACGACCACCCCGACGCGTTCGATTGGGATCTCACCAACGCTCAACTTCACGATCTGATCGCTGGCCGCTCCGTCGAGGTCCCGATCTACGACTACCCCAACCACAACCGCTCGAACGAGGTGATGGTGGTGGAACCCGCACCGATCATCGTCTTCGAAGGCATTCTGGCGCTCTACGACGAGAACCTGCGAAATCAATTCGATCTGAAGGTGTTCGTCGACACCGACGCCGACATACGTTTCATCCGGCGACTTCGCCGCGACGTGGAGGCTCGAGGGCGCACGCCCGACAGCATCATGAATCAGTACCTCACCACGGTTCGACCCAGCCATCTGCAGTTCATCGAACCCAGCAAGCGACACGCCGACGTGATCTTCCCCGAGGGCGGCCACAACGACGCGGCCTTCGACGTGTTGTTGGCCCGCGTCAACGCTCTCATCGGCTGAGAGCCGGGTGAGGGGATTGAACCCACGACCTACCGCTTACAAGGCGGTTGCTCTACCACTGAGCTAACCCGGCGACGCCTCGCAGGCTAACGGGGCCGGTCGCGCGTCCGAATCGGCGACGCCCCGCAGGCTATTTGCGGTGTCGGGCCACCTCGTAGGTGGCCAACGACGCCGCGGCCGACACGTTCAGCGAACTCAGTCGTCCCCTCATCGGAATGCTCACGATCAGATCGCAACGTTCACGCACCAGACGCGACAAGCCCGCACCTTCGGCACCCAACACCAAACAGATGCCCTCGGCGGCCAGATCACCCAACTCGAACAAACTCTTGTCGGCGGCGTCGTCGAGGCCCACCACCCAGATGCCCAACTCGCGCATGCGCGCCAACGTGGTGGGCAGTCCGCCGACCACCGCCATGGGCACGTACTCCACCGCACCCACCGACGCTTTGGCCACGGTCGGCGTGATGTGAACCGAGCGATGTCGCGGAAGAATCACGCCATCCACGCCCGCTCCGTCGCAACAACGCAACAGTGCGCCCAGGTTGCCCGGGTCGGTGACTCCGTCCACGGCCACCAGAAACGGGGCCTTGCCGGGCCGACGCTTCAACAACACGTCGATGGGCACCGACGGGATGGGATCGGCGTGCGCCAACACGCCCTGAGGGGCCTCGCTGCGCGCGGTGTACTCCAACTTCTTGCGGCTGACCTCCACCACCAACACACGGTTCGCGCGCGCCAGGTCACGGATGTCCTCGACCACGTCGCTCTCGTCCAGGTCGGCGGCCAGCCACACCTCGTGCACCCGACGGCGACCGGCGATCAACAATTCGCGCACCGCCTGGCGCCCCTCGATCTGTCGGCCACCCAGATCGTCGACGTTCTCCGACGCGGTACCACGACCGGCACCACGGCCGGGGGCTCGACCCGGCTTCACCGCCCCGGTGCGACCGGCACCACGCGAATCCACCACGCGCGGTCCGCGAGCACTCGGTCCGGGATTGCGTCCCTTGGTCGGCTTGCCCGTGCCCGTCGACGACGGGCGCGGCGTGGACCGTCGGCCCTTGCCCGCCGATACCGGCTTGGGTTGTCCGACTCGCGCACGGGGTCCCGACCCCTTACGGGTGGCCATCACATCTCACTCTTGGTGTCGACTCGATAGATCACGGCCGAGGCCCAGCAGGCGATGCCCTCGCGACGACCGAGTGCTCCGAGGCCCTCGGCGCGGCGTCCCTTCACCGACACCGGCGCCGCCGCCGCATCGCTCAACTTGCGCTGCATCGTGTCGCGATGCGGTGCCAACCTGGGTTCCTCGCACACCACGCTGCAATCGATGTTGCCCACGGTCCATCCGCTCGAACGCACCATCGTGGCCACATGATCGAGGATCACCAACGAATCGACGTCCTTCCATCGCGGATCGGTGTCGGAAAAGTGTTCTCCGATGTCGCCCAGACCGGCGGCGCCCAACAGCGCGTCGGCACAGGCGTGGGCGACGACATCGGCATCACTGTGTCCCATCAAACCGCGCGCGCCCTCGAACACCACACCACCCAGCACCAGTCGACGTGCGGGGTCGTCGGAGAAACGATGAACGTCGAAACCCTGGCCGACTCGGACGGCGTCGATCGTCACGAGGTCACCGAACCTTGCCCCGAGCCAGCACGTCACGAGCCCACACCAGATCCTCGGGGTGGGTGATCTTGCGATTGTCGATCTCACCGGGCACGGCAACGACGGTACCGCCGATGGACTCCACGAGGGCGGAGTCGTCCGAGGCGTCCACGTCCGACAGATAGGCGCGCCGCAGGACATCGGCCACGAAACCCTGCGGAGTCTGCACCGCCAACAGCGTGGCCCGATCAGGGGTGTCCACGATTCGTGGCACCACCGCGCCTTTCACCCCGATGCTCGACGACTCGACGACCTCGATCACCTTGACCGTGTCGGACACAGGCAGTCCGGGGACCGCCCCGTCGGCCCCGCCCCGCACCGCCTCGATCACCTGGCGATACAGGTCGACCGAGGCGAAGGGTCGGGCCCCGTCGTGCACCAACACGATGGCGGCGTCGACGGGCACCGCGGCCAAACCGCTGCGCACGCTGGCGGTGCGCGTGGGGCCTCCGGCCACGACGATCACGTTCGGCTTCGAGCCCCGAGTCGTTTCGTCGACCACGTCCGACTCGGGGAGCACCAGCACGACACCGTCGCCGGCCAGGCGAGCGGTCTCCACCGCATGGTCCAGCACTCGACGGTCACCAAGGGCCTCGTATTGCTTCATCGAACCAAAGCGACGGCCCGACCCGGCGGCCACGACCACCGTCCACACCGGTCCGGTGGGGACATTCGCCCGAGTTCGTGCTCCGACATTTGACATGAGGGATGAGGGTAGTACCGTCCCCCCTTGATGGCTTACGAAGACATCCTCCTCAAGACCGACTTTTTCGGCGAGGCTCCCGCCGAGGATGTGGCGGCTATCGCTGCCACGGGTCGCAAACGCATTCTGTCGCGTGGTGACCACCTGTTCGAGTCCGGAGAAGAGGCCGAGTCGATGTACATCGTGCTGTCGGGACGCATCGCCATCGCCATCGCGAGTGAGATCGACAAGCGCGAGAGCATGGTGGCACTCATGGAGACCGGTGATCTCTTCGGTGAGATGGGTCTGCTCGATGCCGGACCGCGTTCAGCCATGGCTCGCGCCATCGAACCCAGCGAAGTTCTCGAAGTTCCCTACGACCCGGTGGGCGAGTTGCTCGACAAAAACCCCAAGGTGTTGCGCGGAGTGGTACGCATGTTGGCCGAGCGACTGCGCGTGATGGATGGCGCACTGGCCGACTCGGTGTTCCTCGACGTCACCGGTCGCACCGCGAAGCGTCTGATCGAACTGGCCGCCGGCGCCGACGAATTCGTTCTGCCCGTCACCCAAGAAGAACTGGCCGGGATGGTGGGGGCGTCGCGCGAGCGCGTCAACAAGGCCATCAGCAGTTTCATCCGTCTCGGGTGGATCGAGCAGCACGAGCGTCGCTACAAGATCGTCATGCGCGACCGACTCGAACTTCGCGCTCGCTGATTCAGCGCGTCAACCAGTTGCGGGCGCGCACGAACGCATCCTCCGCATCGGCGGCACGGTGCGCCGGGCGCGAGGGGTCGTGCGCGAATCCGTGTTCGCCCTCGGCGTAGAAAGCGATCGTCGCCTCGGTCTCGCGCAATCGAGCGATGTCGGCCTCCGGCGTCCACACGTCGCGACCACCGAGAATGGCCAGCACACTCGACGAGTCACCGGTGGTCAGGAGCGACAACGGATCACCCTGCTCGGGACCACGCCACGCCTCGGGGATGGAGATCATGCCGTACACGCTGACGATGCGATCGAAGACTCCGGTGGACGCGACTTTGAAGGCGTACATGCCACCCATGCAGAAGCCGATCATTCTCACCGTCGCGCAGCCGGTCAACTCGGCGGCCAACTGCAGGTCGGCGAAAACATCGCTGTCGCACTTGGAAGACATCGCAGCCATGCGGTCTTCGGGGGTTGCACCGAGGGGCAGATTAGGGAACGGCTCGATGGCCACCGTCGACATGCCCCAGTCCTCGGCGAACCGACGCACGTGATCATCGAACAACGGGCGCAGACCGAACATGTCGGGGTGCACCACCAAGCCGTACGGGGCCGAGGGAACGTGCTGAACTTCGGCCGGTGTGCCCGAAGGGAGCGTGGTACGCATGGTTCGATTCTGTCAGACCGTCACCTGCACGATGCCCATGGCGTTGCCATGATGCACCCACTCCCCGCGCCCGGGTGCGAGCGCGTACGGACGCGGTGGTGGCGCGACACCCAACAGATCGGCGTGTTCCACGGCGGCTCGTCCCAGCAACAGCCCGGTTCTGTGCCGTCGTACTCCGTGGGCCCAGTGATCGAACGAGTTGCGCAGTGTCAATGCATCCACCGCCGCTATCACATCGACGTTCTCATCGTCGAAATCCGTCTCACCCGGCAATTCGTCATGATCCACTACGACCAGTCGCCGCGCGAGCCGACCACGTTCTCGTTCCCAATGTTCGGTCAACGATCGCACAGCGACGGAACGTCCGGACCCTGATTCTCCGATGACCAGGACCCGCCACGGGCCCCGTGATGGCAGTTCGACCGGTCGTGTGTCGTCGGCGTACACCGCGAACACGCCGTCAGATCGGAGGTGCCGGGCGAGTCGTTCGGGCGAGCGGGGTCTGTTCGACGTCGTGGGCACCACGAAACGCCCGAAGACGCGCCGACCGTCGAGCACCGTTTCGCATCCACCGTCGGTGTCGGCCATGTGGAATGTTCGCGCGCACCGATCCCGAATGATCGACGGTGCTCCCGACTCTCGCGCACACGTCGCGACGACGACGCCTGACTCCCACGACGACAACCACTTCTCCAATCGGGACCACGCCAAACGACTCGCCGCGTCGGACAGACAATGGGCCACGATGTCATCGACGCCGTCGAGTATCAGAGCATCGATGGATCGCGATTCCAACGACAGGGCTGTTCGATGGATGGCCTCGGCGTCGCAGTCGTCCGCACTCAGCATGATGGTGTCGATTCGTTCGGCGATCGTCACCGGCACCATGGCGCGACTTCGTGGATCACCAACGATCATCCACCACTCACGAGGGACCCCGATCTCGATGCGACGACGGTGTGCGATGTCGTCCAACACCGCCACTGGCCCCGAGACTGATTCCGACACCAGGGGCGACGGTAGGGGCGCACACCACAGCGATCGGGCGGGTTGCCCCGTGGTACCCGACGCCGTGGATGGGCGCGTGTTCACCACCACCGGTAGCCCTCCCGAGCACGACACGGCGGCGCGACCGGGTGAGGATCGGGGAAAGGATGCCGCCACCGGTGAGCCCACCACGTCCACGCTGTCGCCCGCGTTCAACACGCGCAATGCCACACGAATGTCGCTGTTGGACACGATGTCGGCCGTCAAGGATTGTGGGCGTTGCGTGGCCAGCAACAGATGGATACCCAACGAACGCCCCCGCTGGGCGACACTCAACAACTCCTGAAGGAAGTCGGGTGACTGCGCGCGAAGAGCCGCCACCTCGTCCACCACCACCAACAGACGGGGAATTGTTCCAGCGACACACTCGTCGATGCCGCGCGCACCCACGGCACGCAATCGCTCCTCTCGATCGCGGAACTCGCACCGCAAAGCCGCTGCGGCACGGGCCACGGTGTGCTGATCGAGATCGGTGAGCACGCCCACCGAGTGAGGCAATCCCGCGAGCACGTCGCTGGTCGATCCACCCTTGTAGTCCACGATCAACAGGTTCAACTCCGAGGCGTCCACTGTCGTGGCCATCTCGGTGATCCAACGCAGCAACAACTCGCTCTTACCCGATCCGGTGCAACCCACCACCACGGCGTGCGGACCGTCACGCACGATGTCGATCGACACCTCACCCCCGTGGTCATCTTCACCCAACACCACGGTGTACCGCGACCGCGACGTGGTGGGTGAGGAGGCACCCACCTCGCGTTCATCGGAAACCTCCGGATCGGTCCAGCGAGTGAGCGTGCGGACCACCGCGTCGGCCGACCTCGCGTCCATCGTGTCGACGTCATCGGCGTCGATGATGATCGTGCAACTCGCCGGAAGTTCTTCGCGTCTCGCGGCCACCACGAGCACACACTCGTCAGTGCGGTGGCGCGAGTACTCCACCCATCGGACGGGTTCGTCGACGACACACACCTCGTGCGGTGCGCTCGCGCTGGCATGAGGTATGCCCGCCAGGCCCGTCGTTCGACCCACCGAACGGGGCCATGCCGTCAAGAGCCAGTCAGCCGGGCCCGAACGCACGGTCAAGCGCACGATCATCGACCGCACCGCGGCCAGTGCTGACGGACCATGCACGCCGACCACCGCGCCCGGTGCGAGGTCGATCAACCGTGGAACGTCGTCGACCTCGATGGTCGTCTCGGTTCCCTCGACCACCACCGTCTCACTCACGCGGCACAGTGCGACTTGCCACACGTCGTGGTGACGATGGGCGCGCCACTGCCACAGCCGTTCGTCGCCGGAGGCCACCACGCTGGCCAATCCGTTCGCGTCCGGGTGTTCGTAGCGAAGGCGGCTGGCTCTCGCCTGGTGCCAGCGGCTCCACGACCGCACGTGTTCGGCAACCTGGTCCGCACGCTGATGAGCGCGTGCTTGCAACTCGCGACATCGACGGCGACGACGGCGAGCCGTGTCCACTCGCCACAGGACGAGCGTTGCCAACGCCGCCACCACCGACACCAGCGCGAAGGTCATGTTCCCGGTCACCACGCCGAAAAGTCCGGCGGTGACGATGCCGGGCGCCAGGGTGCTCAGACGGCCCGCGACATCCGCCTCGACCTCCGTCGCTGATGAAGCCGACTCGGAGGGCAACAAAACAGGCACGGTCGGAGTCATCCACGGTCGTGGGGGCGGGCGATGGAAAGGTCGCGTCGTCATGGATTCGTGATGCCACCGACACCTCACCACGACCATCACCGGTGAGACCCCGAGGGAACTTCGGTGACCGGCGGGGTGACGACGAGTGAGTTCACCGCGGTGTGGTCGGGCCATGAACAACCACCCACCCGTCCTCCATCCGCCCGTCACCTCCCTCAAACCGTGGGATCTGCCATGTGAGGTGCGTCCCAACCTGCACACCGTGTCGCGTGGAGGTCGACCCACCATCTCCGGGCGCATCCCGGTGGCCCAGGCCCTCTATCTGGAATGGACGGCCATGTGCAGCGACCGTCGACTGTTGCGCGAGGTCAACGGATGGGGCCTGCCCGGCCGACCCATCGGCCACCTGGACGAACTCTTGATTCGGTCGGGGCTCGACGGTCGCTCCGACGACGACGACTCGGACTACTACCTCGCTCTCATCCAACAGCGAGCCACCACCGACGAACTGGCCGCGCGCGTGGTGTTGCAACGCCTGATGCCGGCCATGTTGTCCATCGCCACCAAGCGTGGACCCATCACCGACAACGGCACGATCGGCGCTTTCGAGGCGGTGGTATCGGCGGCTTGGGCGGTGATCCGCCGCTACCCCATCGCCCGTCGTCCGGTGCATGTGGCCGGCAATCTGGTGCGCGACATCGAGTACGCGGCCTTCGTACGCGACCGGCGACTGAAGAGTGCCACCACCGAAACCGTCGTCGGTGACAAGGTGCTGGACCTGGTGGGGGCCCACCACGCGCGAGCCAACGGTGCGCACGATCCGGTGGCCGCGGCCGGCGAGGTGGAGGCACTGCTGGCCGATCTCGCCCGATCCGGCTTGAGCGCCGCCGATATCCAGATGCTGCGTTCGGTGATGCACGACGTCAACTCCGCCGAAGCCGCAGGTGCGTTGGGTATCAACGCGCGGTCGGTCCGCAATCGTCGGGCATCGGCGTTGAAGCGCGCCAGAGAGGTGCTGACGGTCAACGTCGCAGACGAAGGCTGTTCGTGACCACGAAGACACTCGACAACGCCATGGCCAATCCGGCGATGACGGGATTCATGAGACCAGCCACCGCCAACGGCAACGCCGCCACGTTGTACGCGAAAGCCCAGAACAGATTGGCCCGGATGATGCCGAGAGTCCGACGGCTGAGAGCGAGGGCCCGTGGCACCTTGGCCAGATCGCCGTCGATGATCGTGAGATCACCGGCTTCCATCGCGGCGTCGGTGCCGGTGCCCATGGCCACCCCCAGATCGGCAGCCACCAGCGCCGCCGCATCGTTCACGCCGTCCCCGACCATGGCCACCGTCGCACCAGTGGCCTGCAACTCGTGCACGATGCTCAACTTGTCGGTCGGCAACACGGCACTGCGAATCTTGGTCTCGTCGATACCCACCATGGCGGCTACGTGTCGAACTGCACCTGGGGCGTCCCCCGACACGATCATCGGCCGAACATCGAGGGTGTGCAGTTCGGCCACGATCGCTGAGGCGTTGGGTTTCACCGAGTCGCTCACCCACAGGTGTGACACCACGCGGTCATCGACCGTGGCTTCGACGACGGTGAAGCCGGTCCCGTCCCACTGCGAGGATCGACCGACCGACACCCGACGACCATCGACCAACGCCGACACACCCACGCCCGGGGTATTGACGAAGTCCTCGACGCCGATCGTGGCCTGCACACCGCGTTCGCGTAATCCGCCAACTACTGCGCGCGCGACGGGATGTTCGCTGAGCGACTCGAGGGCCAGCACCGCACCGAGGTGACCGGATTCGAGTTCGTCGACGCGCTGCAACGTCATGACGCCGGTCGTGAGAGTTCCGGTTTTGTCGAACACGATGGTGTCCACCGCCCGTGACGCCTCCAGCGCGTGGGCTCCCTTGATGATGATGCCCTCGCGCGCCGCACGTCCGGTACCCACCAGCAGTGCCACGGGCGTGGCCAAGCCCAACGCGCACGGGCAGGCGATCACTAACACGGCCACCGCGGCCTCGAACGATCGGCGTGCATCACCGGTGACGACCAGCCAACCGATGAGCGTGGCCGACGACAAAGCGATGACCGCCGGTACGAACACGGCGCTCACCTTGTCGGCCAGTCGCTGCACCGGGGCCTTACCGTCCTGGGCCCGCTCGACCAGTCGGGCCATCTGCGCCAGCACGGTGTCACGACCGATGCGCGTGGCCCGAACCAAGAGTCGTCCGTTGGTATTCAGCGTTCCGCCGGTCACCGCATCACCACGACGACAATCCACGGGCAGGCTCTCGCCGGTGATCATGCTGGCGTCGATCGCGCTGACACCGTCGATCACCACTCCGTCGGTGGCCACCGTCTCGCCCGGTCGCACCACGAACGTCTCCCCCACGCCGAGAGCACCGATGGGGATCACCGCCTCCGCGCCATCTCGCCACAACGTCACCGACTTGGCACCCAGAGCCGAAAGGGCCCGCAACGAATCACCGGCCCGTCGGCGCGCGCGCACCTCGAACCAACGTCCGGCCAGGATGAAGGCCACCAGGGTGGTGGCCACCTCGAGGTAGATCTCGTCGTGCACCATCGCGCCGTGATGCTCGTCGGTGCGCGGCAACAGATTCATATCCATCGTCATGCCGATCTCACCGGCGTTACCGAAGATCAAGGCCCACACACTCCAGGCCATGGCCGCTACGACACCCAACGAGATGAGGGTGTCCATGGTGGTGGTACGGTGCGCGGCACTACGCCACGCTGATTTGTGGAAGGGCCAGGCGCACCACGTGGCCACCGGAGCGGCCAGCACGAGCGACACCCATTGCCAGCCGTCGAACTGCAAGGCACCGATCATCGACAGGGCCATCACGGGCACCGCACCGATGGTCGCCAACGCCAATCGACGTCGCACGTCGAGCAAGTGGGCTTCGGTGGCGATCTCGACGGTGGACTCGCCGTCGACGATATTGGGAGCAACCGCACCGTATCCGAGGCTCTCGATGACACTCATCAAACGACTCGCGTCCGGACGTTCGTCGAGCCCGGTGATTGTGGCCTTGGAGGTGGCGTAGTTGACCGTGGCCACCACACCATCGAGTTTGTTCAGCTTCTTTTCGATGCGCGCCGCGCACGCGGCACACGTCATGCCGGTGACGGCCAGGACGACGGGGTCGTCAGCTGGCGACGGCTTCGAATCCGGCTTCATCGACGGCTTCCGCGATCGCGTTCCAGTCGAGCGCGCCCGAACTGGTGACCATCACGGCCTTGGTGTCCAGATCGACGTCGACCGTCGACACGCCGGCGAGCTTCGACAACTCGGTGGTGACGGCCTGTTTGCAGTGGCCACAGGTCATGCCGGGAACCGCGAAGGTGGTGACGGTGGAGTCGCTGCTCATGGGCTCACTTTACGACCGGACTCACCGACCACATCAGGGTCTTTGGTCGAATGATGCCTGACGCTTGTTGAGGAAGGCGTCGATTCCTTCTTGTGCATCGGGCGAAGTGGCGGCATCGGCCATCACGTCGACGGCGATCTCGTAGGCAAGTGGTTGATCCAACCCGATCTGGTCGTAAAAGGTGCGCTTACCCACGGCCTTGCTGAAAGCCGAACCGCGCGTGGCCCGCGTGATGAGATCCAGCACCGCGGCGTCCAATTGATCGTCGGGTACCGCGCGGTTGATGAGTCCCCAATCGGCGGCTTCGGCGGCGGTGATCGGGTCACCGGTCATGGCCATTTCGAGAGCGCGCTTGCGACCGATGTTGCGAGCCACCGCCACCAACGGTGTGTGGCAGAACAGGCCTCCCTTTCCACCGGGAATGGCGAACGACGCCGACTGGGCGGCGATGGCCAGATCGCACGAGGCCACCAATTGACAGCCGGCCGCGGTGGCCAAGGCGTGCACGCGCGCGATGACCGGCTGTGGAATGTTCTGCACCGCGTCCATCATGCGCGTGCAGGTGTCGAACAAGTGGTGTGTCACCTCCACCGAGGCGCCGGCCATGTCGGCGAAGTTGTGGCCCGCGCTGAACACCGGTCCGTTGGCCGCGATGATGACACCGTCGGCGTCCGAAGCCGCCACCGACTGCAGGGCCTCGATGATCTCGAGCATGGTGTCGAGCGACAACGCGTTGCGCTTCTCGGGGCAGTCGAGGGTGATGGTGGCGATGGCGCCGTCACGCGAGAGGACGATGTTGTCGAAGCTCATCCCGTGAGTCTCGCACGGGTCTGAGCCGGCGACACCCGCCGCCGGCCCTCACCGTGGTGCGCCCTGAGGGGCTCGAACCCTCGACCAGCGGATTAAAAGTCCGATGCTCTACCGACTGAGCTAAAGGCGCGGGGGCGGAGCCGAACCCGGAGCGAAACTCACCGCGAGTGCTGAACCGACCGCTTTTTCAGCCTAGTTCGGACGAATCGAAACCGAACAGGAAGAACATTTTGCTCAGTTGGCCGGTGTTCCGTATCCCGCCGCGACCAGTCGGGTCGCTGCCCCCGCAGCATGTGCACGAATCTCCTCATGGTGCTCGGTAGCGGCATTCGCTACCAGAACCGTCCACAGTCCGTGGAGAGCGGCAGCCCGAAATCCTTCGTCGGTCAACTGGCGTGCGGCCCACGCGAAGAGTGCGCCGTTGTACGAGAGAAACACTTGTCGACCCATGGCCACAGGATCTGCGTCACTACGTAACAGGCCAGACTCCAGTGCGGCTCGCATCGCTGCCATCTGAAGTCGTGCTGGATCCACTGCGAGAGACCGGCCTGCTCGAGAGATTCCGTTCACTGCCCCGACGATCTGTCTGAACGCCGCGGCATCCACGATGAATGCGTCGCACGATCCCTCGACAATCCGCAACGCCGCTCCGATCGGGTCGTCGTTCAGCGGAATCCGAGCGAGGTCGTCGATGAGCGTGTCGATGACGCGGTCCACACAAGCGAGGAGTAGCTGATCTCTCGATCCGATGAGGTTGTAGACGGTCGCCGGGACGACACCGGCCTCGGCTGCTATCGCCTCGATGGACACCTTCTCGATAGGGGTCTCCCGCAGCAAGGTGAGGGTTCCGTCGAGGATGGCCGTGCGACGACGTGCCTTGTTGGCGTCGTGTCGGCCGGGGACGCCGTCTGAGTGGACCAGTTGCCGCGCCATAACTTAGAGACTACTCTAAGTTTTCACCAGCCAGCCAAGCACAAGGAAGTTCACCATGCGACACGACGTGCAGGTCCGCCTCATCGAGGAGATGCTTGGGCGTCTCGATGCCGGAACGAACATCGACGAAGGAGGTATCCGACGCAATCCCATCTCGGCCTACACCGACCCCGACCTTGCCAAACAAGAGTGGGAAACGTTCTTCCGCCACCATCCGCAGATCATCGGCCTGTCAGGTGACCTCCCCGAGCCGGGTTCGTACTTCACCGTCAGCGACTTCGGTGTGCCCGTCATCGCCAGCCGTCTTCAGGACGGATCATTCGTGGCCATGGTCAACGCCTGTCGTCATCGTGGCGCGTTGGTGGTCGACGAGGAGCGCGGCACCGCACGCCGCTTCACCTGCCCGTTCCACAATTGGACGTACGACAGCGGCGGCGACCTGGTCGGTCTACCGAAGCGCGACCACTTCGGCGAGATCGACACCTCGTGCCACGGCCTGATCCGCCTGCCGGCCGTCGAGCAACACGGATTACTCGTCGTGCACCCCGACCCCGACGGGGTCATCGACGTGGACGCTCTGCTCACCACCGAGTTCGCCGAGGAACTCGCCTCGTGGAAGCTCGACGAACTCGTGGTGGCCGACCGTGACGACTACGACGTCGCCTGCAACTGGAAGCTGGCCAACGACACGTTCGGCGAGACATACCACTTCCCCGCCCTCCACCAGAACACCATCAACCTCGGGTTCCACGGAAACGTCTCGTGCTACGAGACCTTCGGCCGCAATCACCGGTTCCTGTTGTGCCGTCGCTCGATCGACGAGATGCGGCTGTTACCGAAAGAGCAGTGGAACATCGCCGTCGCCACCCTCCCCGCCTACTACCTGTTCCCGAACGTGCAGTTGCTCCCCACGGTGGATGGCTGCTTCTTCATCCGTATCTACCCACAGGCGGGCAACCCGGGTCGTCACACCAGCCGCATCACGTTCTTCCTACGCAAGGGAGTTACCGAATCTTCAGAAGGTGCCGAGGCCCGCGCCGAACAGGAGAAGACTCTCGCCCAACTGTTCGCTTCGATCATCCGCGACGAGGACTACGTGATGGGTGCCAGCCAGCAAACAACCGCGAACAGCGGGGCCATGAGTGAAGTGATCTACGGACGCAACGAACGCCCGCTGCACCACTACCACAACACGTTCAGAACCGCCCTGGGCATGGAGCCACTGCCACTCGTCACGAACTGACTCGCCACTCTCACAACGGGCTCGTAACCGAAATCGCCCAAATGCGTAACTGGCGACATCCATTGACACTGCCCCACCAAGGCCTGGAGACTTTCGCTCCGCCTCCTCGCTCGTGTGGTCAGGCGGGAGAGAAGGTGGCCAGCGCGGTACGTGCGGAGACAAAACGATCAGCGGCGCGGTCGATGCTGCCGCGGGCCGCGCGAATCGAGTTGCCGAGCAGTAGATACCCGACCGCCGCCACTGATCCGGTGATGGGTTCAGAGCTTGCTGCCGTTGCTGCGTGCCCCAATCCACTTGCGATGAGTACATCGCGCGTGCGGCGGCCGGCTGTGCGAAGTATGTCGGACTCTTTCATGTCGGTGCCTAGGTAACTGCCCATGGCGCGGCCGGCGATCAGTAGAAGGCTGATCAGGGGCACATCCGTCAGGACCTTCTGTAGCAGTGGTTCATGTGTACCACCATGGAGAATGCTGAGCGCGTCGTCGCGTACCGAAGCATGGCTGATACCCATGTCAACGATCGTTCGTCCACCGCCCGTCGGAAAGTGCGCGCCGGGGTGAACCACGGTGTACCCGTGTTCCCCTGCAAAGTGCGCAGCCGCCTCGGAGTTGGCGTAGACAACGTGAACATCCGGATACCGCGTGAAGTGCTCGCGGATCGTTGCCGCGGTATCAGAGATTTTCACCTCAGCGTGAACCGTTGATGCCTGCCCACTCGGGTCGACGAGATCAAGATCCCAACCCGGCTGATTGGGCGAAGCCGCAAGACGTGCCACGCGACCGTCGGGAACGGGTACGTGTCCCGAGTTGATCAGATCGAGCGCAATTTGTTCACCAACGTGGCCCTGGATGCGGTTGACCGCCCCCATGCGCGACTGCTCGTCCGAGGTCGCGAAACGTTGGATGTCATCGGCGTCGAGTCCCGTGCGGGCGAGAACGCCATCGGCATGGGGTGGGAGTGTGCCCGAACTGAGGCCTTGGTCGGCGATGATCTCGACTGCGGCAACCGCGGTGATGACCGCATCGGCCGTGCCGACAGTGTGCGACCACGTCGGATCATCACGCGTGAGGCGGCCTTCCAAGCACAGGATGCGGCGCTCATTCGAGGTGAGACGGCGACGAAGATCCTCGAACCGCTGGAGAC
>Ga0194116_10000513_pt1 | contig 67375 bp, 53 predicted proteins | sample TA2MahsurfametaG_4_FD_148617 | JGI IMG/M metagenome (GOLD analysis project Ga0194116, IMG submission 148617) | Freshwater microbial communities from Lake Tanganyika, Tanzania - TA2015008 Mahale S9 surface | ecosystem: Environmental > Aquatic > Freshwater > Lake | place: Tanzania: Lake...
ATGGTGCTACGCCCAATTCTTTTTCTTTCCCCGAGTTCTGATATGCAATGACGCCTCCTTCAAATACTTCGCTTGAACCAGCAACCTCGGTGATTTTCTGAGCCAACATACCACCTGTGCAACTTTCGGCTGTAGAAATTGATTTTCTAAAATTTCGTAATAACCCAACAACGACTTCTACCAAACTCACATTTCCCTCGCCATAAATAAATTCGCCAATAATTGACTTCAAACTCACTACAGCTTCATCAACAATTTGTTGTGCGTCTATGCTGTAGCAAGACAACCTTAATTTCACTGACCCCGGAGAGGGTAGGTAAGCAAGTTCAATACCCTGTTTACGAATTTCGTCTTCCCAGTCCCGAACCGTTTCAGCTAAAAAACTTTCTCCAACTCCCTGTGTTAAAATGGTTCTGTGAATGATGGCGGGAAGTTCGAATCTTTGTTTTATTTCACCAAACACATACGTTTCCATTAGAAATTTCATCTCGTATGGAACACCCGGTAGCGATACACAAATTCCACCACTAGCCATTTGAAATAGCATGCCATTGGCCGTTCCAACTAAATTTTCCAACACATGACAGGAAGCTGGAACCATCGCTTGCTGCTTATTTGCTTCCAAAAAAGGTAGTTTACGTTGCTCAAAAAACGCCTTTACTCGATTCAAAGAAGCCTCATGAAGAACCAACTCGGTCTCAAAATATTTACACAAGGTATGTTTTGTAATATCGTCTTTCGTTGGACCTAAACCACCTGTTAATATAACAATCTCTGACCTTTCTTGCGCAGTACGTAGGGCATCAAAAATGGCTAACTCTTTGTCTGAAATACAGGAGGAGTTAGAGACGCGAACACCAATTTTCGCTAATTCCGACCCAAGCCAAGCCGCATTTGTGTTTATCGTTTGCCCTATTAATAACTCGTCACCAATAGTAATTATCTCCGCTTTCATTTTGAATTTTTTAATTAAACCTTTTTTCTGTAAATTGGTTCGCTTAATCTTAACTATATATGAAACAAATCTACACCATCATCTCAGGCGTGCTCCTCACGTCGACCGTATTGGCTCAAGGTCTCTCATTTGAACTTCGTTCAAACCAAAGAATGGCTGCCAAATTAAATCCTTTCACGGGTAAAGTCGTTGGTTCCTCCAACACCCCCGGTGTAAAAGTACCATACCTTCCTTCGGAAGCTAAAATGCTCACCCAAGTTGAGGAATATGTTGGAACTTCTATTTATGACTTGCAAACCAACAACAGCATTCAAAACAGAATTGTCGCGGACGATGCTGGGGTTGCTGCCTGCTTTACTTTCAGCGCAACGAACTCAAACGACACGTATCCCGATCGTGGTACAGGTTACAATTACAGACAAGCTGGTGTTTGGCAAGATGATATTACACAGCGTCTTGAAAGCATGAGAACCGGTTGGTCATCTTTGATGCACCTGGGTAATGGAGGGGAGGTTGTTATGAACCACTCAGGCACTGGTGGAATTAAAGTTTGGTCCAGAGCAGCAATTGGATCAGGAAATTGGACAATGTCTGCCGTTCCTAACGCTTCTGGTTTTGTCATGTTTTGGCCAAGAGCAGTTGCAGGTGGTGCTGATGGAAATTCAATCCATATGATTTGCCTTGCAGATCCCAATGCAGGAGCATACACCAATGGCATGACAGGACCAATTCTTTATAACCGCTCCACTGATGGGGGGGCTACATGGGATTTGTCTGAAATTCTTTTACCAAATGAAGACACCTCCATTGTTAGTGGTTTCTCTGCCGACACCTATGCAATTCATGCAAGAGGAAACCGAATTGCAATTGCCTCTTTCGGAGATTTACAAGATTCATACGTTTGGATATCCGATGACAATGGTGCAACTTGGACTCAACGCATTATTTGGGATTTCCCAATTGACAATTATGAAATTGACATGGGAACAGATATTGAATTAGATGGCATACAGGACACAATCTTGTCATCTGACGGAGCGGGCGCCGTTTACATTGATGCCACGGGGACCATTCACGCTGCTTTTGGAACCATGTTCTACACAGACGATTTGGGAGTAATTGATTCTTCTTACAGCTACTTCCCACTTGCAGGAAGTATCGCTTATTGGAATGAAAACATGTTAGATCCTGCAGCTGAAGTTTTGGAAATTGGAACCTCAATTGACATAGACCCGGCAATTCCTGCGGGAATTACAGAGGTAGGTCAATATGGAAATAGTGGAACCGCGTCACATCCCCAGTTGGCAGAAGCTGCTGATGGCACAATCTTTTGTTCATTTCAAGCAGTGAACGAAGCCTACTACAACGGTGAAGAATACTTAAGGCATATCTACGCAGTAAAATCAGATGATGGTGGAGCAACTTGGACTACCCCATCTGACATTACTCCAGATATTGCGGAAGATGGTTATGAATATGTTTATGCCTCCATGGCCCCAAATGCATACGGAGATAAAATACACTTGATTGTACAGCGTGATTTCGAACCTGGCATTCACGTGCAGCCCGAAGATGCTGCAGATCCTGTGACAGATAATGATCAAATTTATGTTTGTGTTTCACTAGACCTAGTGAATGTTGAAGAGTCTGAGTTAAATAATGATCTTTCAATATTCCCGAATCCCACAACAGAAAATGTTCAAATCAACTTACCACAAGAGGCTACTGGAAACCTATATGTTTATAATGTTTATGGCCAACTTGTTCAAACCATGTTCATCAGCAACATGAACAAGTTCTCTTGTGATGTTTCAAACCTAGCAAGCGGTTTGTACCAAGTTTCCTTCGTAACTGAACAGTACGTTTGGAGTTCTCAGCTGATTAAGAAATAAAAGATAATCAAAATAAAAAGGGGGCTAGGCCCCCTTTTTAATTCTATAACTTTCCAAGCAATGCCGTCTTGAGAGATGAATCTGCGGGCTTGTTTCCCAACCAAATTGAAAATAACGCTTTCTTAAATTCCAAACCGGGAACACTTCCCAACCATTGACCATTTTTTACAGCCAATGTTCCGCTTCCAGGCACATACTCCAAACGAATTACGTCTCCAATTTTAAATTCATCTTTAAAAATACCCATAAATTGTTTTCTCTCTGCATCTGTTGCTTTTCCATGGCTTGCGTTCTGAAATCCTTCATTCACTGTTTCCGTGAAAATTTGTCTTGTCACGCGATCTGAAATAATATGTATTTCCATACACATTGGGGCATCATCGCCAATAATCTTATTTGCATCAACGCTTGGTCGAGTCAAATACAAAGCCGCCGCATACAAATCAATGGTATATTTCTCTCTCAAACCACAGCCATTGAAAACCAAATTGTGCGACTGCATATACGTCTTTGGGGTGAAAGTTACGCCTCCCGCTGTACGTTGTGAAAAACCAACTGCGCTTAAGACTAAACACATCATTGATAAAATAATTTTTTTCATATTCTTTTCTTTTGTGACTAAATTAGTGGACAAGTTTCAAAATATCAAATATGAAAAGTTTCTTTACCTTATTTTGTTGTCTTTCTATCCTGACACTTGCCTCTTGTGGGGGTTGGACAGAAGAAAGAAAAAAAACCATTACAGATAAATGCGATGCCGACTTGTATGATTGCAATTGCTTTCTTCAAAAAACAATGGAAACTTTCCCCGAACCCGACCAATACAATACAACGCTTGAAAACGAAGGTGCTAACCAACAAAAGGTTGATACCTATTGGAAAAGTCTTGAAGGCTGCATGAAGTAAATCAATCCCGCTTAATAAGCAAGTCGCTTTCTATTGGGCTTTGATTGCTCCTCAGATCCAAAACATAGTAGTAAGTTCCGTCAGAAAAGCCGCTTCCATTCCACGTGTTGGTATATCCATGAGATTCAAAAATTATATCCCCCCATCGATTAAACACAAGCAAGTGGTTTTCGGGATAAAACTCAATAAAATCAAACGCTAAATAGTCATTTTTCCCATCTCCATTGGGAGTTATAATATTCATGGGCTGTATTGTTGCTGGTACAACAAGTAGTTCTTGACAGGTTTCAGACAAACAATTATTCTCTGTAGTAATGGTTTCACAGACCAAGTATATTCCCGGAGTATCAAACACGTGCTCACAAACAAAGCCCGAAGACTGCTCGCCGTCACCGAAATTCCAATTCACTTCCGATATATTCGAACCAAATCCGACCGACTCATCTGTAAAAATTTCCGATTGATTTACAACTACAGGATTCTGTGACATAATAAAATTCGCTTGAGGGGTTGGTAATACCTGCACAACAAAAGAAACCGTGTCGGAATAGCAGCCATTCAAATCTGCAAATGCATTATAGGAAACCCCAACTGCTGTTGTATCTGAAACAAAGAATTGATCTGTAAAAGAACCGAAAGAAACATTACCATTACCACCCCACGTAATTGTTGCGTTAGATAAGCAAGAAGAAAGATTAATGTCATAAGACTCATTGTTACAAACAACCAGGTTAAGCGGGTCAACTTGAATATTTGGTGTTGGCTTTCTATTCAACGTGGCCGGCGGCATTCCTGAAATAACGTTTCCACAAGCGTCAACAACGGTGGGTGCCGGTATTGAAAGTGTGGGAGATGTGTTACAAAATTCTGGACAATTGGGAATTGTTAATTCAATTTGCTTCGCTGTATTTCCCAAATCGCATGGCTCAGGTTCTCCAACTACAACACTTCCTTGCATCCATGGATGCGTTATAGTATAAGGTGGAACTCCATATCGCGTTCTTACGGTTCCTGTTACGTTGCAATCATTTGTGCACTTCACCGCTGTAGGTACAGTCCATTGAGAACCATAAGATTCTATCGTATGCCCTTCAACATAAGCAACGAAAGGCCATTGAGTAAACATATCATAATAAATATAATTTGTATTGCACCCGTCATTGATATATGACCTACCCAGGTGCATACGCAAATAAAAACTTTGGTCTGCACATGTTGGAGAATAGCAGCACATGAGTGGATTTCGCATATCAAAGTTTTCTAAATATGCCGTTCCGGCCAAGCTTGCATTTGCTCCTGTAACCGTAAACTCTTCTGTTTGGCCACAGCTTGTGCTGAAATACATAGATCCGTCTGACATCCAGGCTGAAGTAAAGGGGTCTGCATAATAACTTGCACCAACCAAGAGACCGGTTACGGTAATTCCACCTGGTACGGAAACAAGCATGCTGTCAACATTGTAGTTCGGCATAAAACAAGAGGGCATGTATCCGTTTGACCAAAGAGAAGTTGGGCCAGTAATCAAAGGGTCAACCTCAACTGGGAATGTTCTTTCTTCTTGTAATAACCAATCGCGCTGAACCACGGTTGTTACAGTCCAAACATTTTGATCTCTGCCTATGTGATATCCCGCAAGATTAAAGTTATTCGCTGCGTCAATGCATATCGCTCCGCCAATTGTACCTATGCATTCACCATTTAAATCTGAAATGATTAAAGCGCCATACCACATCTCTCCCTCCAATTTTCCTCGCCCTGTTGCATACTCAATTTTAGCACCTTCAGGTAAAAGATATTGCTCCTTTAAAAAAACATCTTCACCAAGATCCTCGGGCGTTTCTGGAATAAAAAAAGAACTCTTCGCCGCATTTTCTTTAATTTGAATCTTTTGGTTTCCCCAGGCAGACTCAAGAATGTACGTGGCTTCGGAGATGTCCTTTAATTGCGCGGTTTTACTTAATGCCGGTATGTAATGAAATGCGTTTTTTGAATCAATATCAAATGTTATTTTTCCTGCTTCATCAATGAATATTGGGTGTGTTTGATTCGGATACAAATTGCCGTTCTTAATTTTTATTGAATTTAAATTTATTTTTTCCCAGTGACCGTTTTTTAAAAAGTGAATGGGGTGTGAACTGTTTTTGATGACAACTTTGCCGTTTTGAAAATGTCTTGTTTCTGTTTTTTCCGTTCTTAGACTTGGAACTTCCTCACCGTCATAGAAATGATTAGTCGTGGAGGAACCAAGGTTAAATGTAGTATAACTCTGCTCTTGAGAATACACACAAGTGTGGGAAAGCAGAGCTAAGATTAGTATGGTGTTTTTCATAGGTTTAGTTGTTGAAAATTAGCGAATTAAATTCGAACCTCCAAGTTTTTTTGTAAATTGTGCTACCACAATTTTTTATATGCGTTTTTGGATTTTAATATTATGTGTGTTTTATTTCAATAACAGCAGAGCTCAATCTGTGAGCGACTGCAACGGTGCTGTTCAACTTTGCGGCGATTTATACACAGAAACATTTGCCACCTCTTCTACAGGACTTGTCTATGAACCAACTGGGGCCTGCAATAATGGGCTAGAAGTTAGCAGCTTGTGGTACACATTTACAGTTGTTGAAACTGGAACCATGGGGTTTGTTCTTTCTCCATCAAATTTCAACGATGATTACGATTGGGGTTTATTCAATGTAACCCAAAACGGGTGTTCAGGAATTTTAAATGGCACCTCGCCCGAAGTGAGTTGCAATTCATACGGACTATTCACCAACTCTGGACCAACAGGAATTTCTACCGCCAATGGGGGTAGCGGAAATACAAATGGTCCAGGCGATTTAAATGGCCCGCCATTCAACGGAGACCTAAATGTAACTGCAGGTGAAACGTATGCTCTTGTTGTTATGAATTGGTCCAATGGCTTAGGTGGTTATACCGTAGATTTTTCAAATTCCTCAGCATCATTATATGACGATATTGCTCCAACGGTGTTAAACGTGTCTTCAGATTGCACCGCGCCGGGTATACTTGTCGAATTCTCTGAAAATCTCGTTACAAGTTCTATTCAAGCAGGTGACTTCATTTTAACTGGTCCCAATGGGAATGTAACCATTAATAGTGTAAGCCCCGTGAATCCCAATTCACCTGGAAATTCTACAATCACCTTAATTCCTGCTGTTGGAGTACTTCCAGCTGGCTCATACACATTAACCTTTCCCGATTTGGCGGGGTTTGTAAATGACCCCTGCGGAAATACAGTAACGGGGAGTTTTGATTTTAGCATTTCACCCAGTTCGGTATCAATAAATGCTGGCCAAGACGTTGTCATATGTCCCGGAGAAACAACCGTTCTTGAAGCAACGGGCAGTTTTACTACGTTGGTTTGGATAAATGGGCCAACAACAGCGCAATACGAAGTTGGAGCTGCGGGAAATTATCAAGTAACCGCCGAGCTGAATGGGTGCTTTACAAGTGATGTTGTTTCCGTTAGTGTTCAGAGCATACCGAATTGGTCTCTGGGAAACGATACTACCGTCTGCAGTGTACCGGCATATTCCGTTGAATCGTCTGTTCCTGTTTTATGGGAAAACACAATTATTTCCAACACTTACCTGATCCAATCAACCGGTATGATTCACGCTGTATACACGTATATGGGTTGCGATATTTTGGACAGTGTTTATATCAGCGTATCTGCACAACCCACAATTGATCTAGGAAATGATACTATCCTTTGTCCAAATGAAATACTCACAATTTCAACCCCAACTCCATATAGTTGGAACGGCCTAACTATTTCGAATTCATACACTGTTACGGAGCCTCAAGAACTCATAGCAAGTTTTTCAGACGGTGTTTGCAATACAAGTGATACACTGCTTATTGCCTATGTAGAACCATTGAGCATTCCTATCCTAGACGAATACACCTATTGCTTTGGTGACACAATTACGCTTTCCGCAATATCAAACGGAGTGCAGAATATTGTTTGGTTTGATGGTGCGGATTCGCCCACACATATTTTTTATGAAACAGGGGTATATGAGGTGACAACCTCAAACTCATGTGAGACCATATCTAAATTTTGGAGTATGGAATTCGTCGACTGCGACAATTATGTTTTTGTTCCCAATAGCTTTACACCCAACGGAGATGGTATTAATGATTATTGGTTTCCTTCATTCAACAACGCAAGTAGCTTTGAAGTTGCTGTTTTTTCACGCTGGGGTGATCTTATTTTCGAGACCAAATCAGAAAAACCTTGGGTCGGAAATACAAATAATGGCGATTATTTCTGCTCCGATGGCGTATACGCGTATTCTGTTAAGGTTAAATTTAACAACGGGTCTGCTCAAGAATTAACAGGTCATGTTGTTCTTCTTCGTTAACGCAGAAGAATCACCGCTCCAACAAATCTCTCCGCATTTGTCTCTGGTGTTAGTGTCACAACAACCTCATAGATATAAGCATCTGGCTCTGCCCAATGTTCTCCGTCATGCACATTTCCAATCCACACTTTTTTTGGATCGTTCGTTTCAAATATGACATCTCCCCAACGGTCAAAGATTTTAAATGAATAAGGTGCTCCTTCCACATATTTGGTTATTGAGGGTCCAAACACGTCGTTCACCCCATCATTGTCTGGAGTAAACGAATTGGGAATATAAATAAACTCTTCCTGATTCAGGGTTACCGTATAACACTGAGCGTCCATACAACCTCCAAGACCAACTACATCTAGACAAACTAAGAAGTTATCTTCAAAATTCGAAGGAACATTAAATATTAAATCTTCCGAATTATACGTAACACCATTGATGTCCCACGTATAGGTTACTCCACCTAGAGAAAGGTTTGAAAAGGTCACTATTCCACCTGGAGCGGGTTCCACAGGCTCCCAAGTAAATGAGGCATTGGGGTTCGTCACTGTACAAACGGCATCTGTTGTTTGAGTATAAGCAGAACAGCCATTGGCGTCTGTAATTAACAACCCAATATCAAAACAAGAATTACCATTAAATGTATAAGGCAATGAATTTCCATTACCAACTGGATTGCCGTCTACAGACCAAACTGCTATAGAACCAAGTGGGTTTGATGTGTTCGTGAAAGAAGTTGTTACTGGTGCGCACCCTCCTGTTGAACCGACTGTAAAACTTGGAACCGGCAGAGGGTTAACTACAACAGTTATGTTATCCGAAGAAAGACACCCATTGTTATCAATGTTGTAATCAAAAGAAAACGTTCCAGCACCAAGCACTGAAGGATCAATAGTACCATTTACCGCTATCGGCTCGGTGCCGCTCCAAACTCCATTTGGACTTGCTGCCTGAAGGGTGTACGGTGGTTCATCTATACAGAAAGGACCTGCATTGGAGATGGTCGCATCTAAATTGGTAATAACCGTAATGTTGGTTGTAAACGATTGGCTGCATTGTCCTGCCGTTGCATAGTTTATTGTATAGTTTCCTGCTGCTGTATTCGCAGATCCAAATGTGCCATTAGCTGCGCTGGTTATTCCCGTACCAGACCAAATTCCTCCGGTTGTTGCAGCCGAAAGTGTTTGGGGTAAATCTGTTTGACAGAAAGGGCCGGCAGGTGTTATTGTACCATCTGGCACATCCAAAACTTCAATGTCTAATGTCGCCGAAGCTGGACATGGGCCTGAAATATCGTAATTCACAGTGTAAGGTCCAGGAACCAAACCGCTAGGGTCGAAGGTTCCAAGTGTCGCATTTGTAATTGCATTTCCAGACCACGTACCCCCAGGATCTGCCGCTGTTAAGTTAAATGGTGCCGCATTATTACACACGGGATTAACGGCAGTAATTGTTGCATCAAAGTTTTCATTCACTACCACATCAACTGTAAAGTCTCTCGGACAAAGACCGGGTGTTGTATACGTAACTGTATAGGTATTACCAGCCAGTGACGGCGAACCAAAACTACCTGTTGACGCACCCACAACTCCTGTCCCAGACCAAGTTCCTCCTGGAGTTGCTGCTGTAAGTGTTTCGGGTAACTCAACTTGACAAAATGGACCCGCTGGGGTAATTGTTCCATCCAAGACTTCGTTCACTATAATATCTGTATCATCTTGACTTGGGCAAAAGCCACCGATGCTGTAGGTGACATTGTAGGTGTTAGGAGCGAGGCCCGTTGGATCAAATGTTCCAAGAATTGGGTCTACAATTCCTGTACCTGACCACACTCCTCCCGCATTTGCTGTAGTTAGGTTAATAGCTGTATCATCTTGACACAAGGCGGCAATATCTGTTATAGTAGCATTGGATTGTGGAATTGCAGTAACCGTTACATCATCAGTGGAAGAGCAAGCACCAGAAACCACGGTTAGCGTGTATGTCTGGCTTGAATTTGCAGTATATGTTGGAGTAAGTGTTAAACTTCCATTTAAATTGGTGGTGGGGGTCCAAAAGAATGTCTCGCTACCTGTATTTGAGTTTGTAAATGACCCTGTCATAAGGGTATCAAGCCCTTCGCAAATATCAAAATCAAGCCCTGCATTTACAATAGGTACGTTTACAACCAAGATTTGTGTACCATCTACACTTCCGCATTGACCAGGAATACTGTAGTTTATGGTATGAGGGCCTGCCCCAGCGATCAGAGGATCAAAGAGGCCATTTACCGGGTCAATAATCCCGGAGCCACTCCATGTACCGGTAGAATCAACGGCCACCAATGTTTGAATTCCAGCGTCAGAGCATAGCGGACCAATGTCTGTAATGGTTGCATCACCAACTCCCGCAACGGTTATGGTGTATGAAATAGGGGTTCCAGAGCATGTTCCCAATGTAGGTGTAGCGGTCACCGTAGATACGATCTGACTCAGTTCTGAATTTGTTGCAACGAAGGTTGGAATGTTGGCCGTTCCAGATGCCGACAACCCCGTATTTGTGTTGTCATTACTCCATGCTACTGTGGCATTCCCCGGATTTACAGTCCAAACCATTGCAGGTACATTCGCTCCATCACAGTACATGTTTGACACGGGCGTTGACATACCGGGAGTTGGATTTACAATAACATTAATGTAGCCTGTTGTTCCTGTACAATTGTTAAGTACAGGGGTAACGCCAATTACGCCTATCAGCATGGCATTGGTGTTGTTCGTTGCATTGAATGCTGGCATGTTCCCGGTTCCCGATGCTGGCAGTCCAATCCCAGGTGCGGTGTTGGTCCAGTTAAAAGTAGCACCAGCTGGTGTAGATGTAAAATTCTGGGCAGGAACCTGTTGGCCAGCACACAGAGTGTAGAAACCACTAATATTAGCCGTAGGCGGGGTTACTACCGTTACTGGTAACGTAGCACTTGCCGAACATCCATTCTGTAAAACGGTTGCTGTAAAGTTCCCATTATGCAGCGCGGTGGCAGAGGCAATTGTTGGTGTTGCTCCGAGAGCAGCATAGTTCGATCCAGGCGGACCTTGCCATGCAACTATTCCACCTGTAGTTCCCGAATTCAAAGTGAGTGGAGAGCCCAAACAAACGGGGCTATTTGATGTTGCATTTATAATGGGTGACTGATTAACCACTACATTCGTGGTTCCTGTGCAGGTTGCTGCTCCAGTTGCTGTAACCGTATATAAGCCAGCGTTGGCCGTAGTTGAGCTCGGAATTGTTACCGATTGACCGGTTGCAGAAAATCCATTTGGACCTGTCCAAGTATACGTGTAATTGGCACCTGCGTTTGAAGCGTTTAATGTAATTGTAGCTCCCGAACAATATGGCCCGGTGTTGGAGGCTGTTACACTACAAAACGGAGCACAACTCAAACTACCGCCACCGGCAGCCTCAGAAATGGAAACACTTCCAGAACACCCCCCCCAATTTGTTACCAATAAAATGTAAAACTGACCAGTAGTTCCGTTAATGGTAAATGAGTTATTTGCAGCGGTAGTAAAACTACATTGAATTGGCGCGCCTAGATTACCACAACCTGCAGCCACCGAAGTAAACGGGCCCCAAAGCGCAAAATCTTGGTCGCATGGACCCGTCTGATTGATCGAAATATTTCCCGCGGTTCCCACTTGCAAAACGAACCATGATGGATTGGGCTGACCACCCAAACAGCCGTAGTTGTTTCCTGGAGCAGCACTACCAATACCCGTAGGTGCAGTGTAGGTAAACGTTGTACCAGAACAAATGGGCACAGCACCAAGGCAATTCGATGATATTTGAGCATGTGCATGTGAGAACACAAACAAAATCATCACAAGCGTGATGCATGATTTTACAAGCGGGCCAAGGTTCTTTTTCATAAATACGACAACAAGACGGAAGACGTTCGTAGTAAGTTGCTTTTAGTTACCAAATTTACGGCAGAAGATCCTCTGAATGCATGACCTGTCCGTTCTCATTATACACAATAACGTGTGCAAGATTTTCAGAGATTTCAACGATCATAAAACCCAATTCGGAACGAGCAAAACTAGTAAAATCAAATGGTGCTTGTATTGGCCTTGCTTGAGCACCTGCACCCGATACAATGCAACAAACGCCAGAGGGTGGGTGATGAATTTGTAAATCATGTTCGTGTCCGCACAAATAAGCCTGAACACCAAGTGTGTCAAATGCTGTTTCAAAAGCCCGCATATACTGCGGCAATTGCTTTCGCATACCACACGTGTACATGGGATGATGACCAATAACCATTTTCCATTTCGCAACGCTTTGTGCCAATGCACCCGTAATCCACTCTTCTTGCTCCAATGTATCCTGTGCCATTAACATCGGGTGTGTGGTAGTTCCTACTATGTCATCTTGAAAGGGATTGGAGTCCATAAAAAACAGCTCAACTGAAAAACCGTCTCGCACTTCCACATGACTAAAATGTTTTGAAGGCATTTTCCATCTTGTAGAAATTGCAGTGTAATCGAGCTCTGCCGTGGGGTTACCTCTATAATCATGATTGCCTAAAACGGCATACCAAGGGCACTGCAAAGAAGGTTGGTTATATACCGCTTCAAAACAAGATTGCCACAGCGGCTCATCAATACTCGTAACTCCATTCGAATATATGTTATCTCCTGTACTTATAATAAAATCATACGGACAAGCATTGCCAATACCCGCCATTGCTGTAGCTACCTTACGTTGATCCTCTGAACCCCACATTCCCCAATCGCCAATAACAGCAAAACGAACTATGGAATCATTACACGGGAATCGAGGAGTAGAACAGGGCTCAAACTCTGCCCGACACGAAATCAAAGTTGGTCCGAACATCATTAGCGCTAACCACAATCCCAACACGTTACAATTGGTCATCTTAATTTTTAATTTATTTCAAAAATAGAACAGGTTAAGAGTATTTTTGACGAAGTATGCTAAAGCAGTCACTTCAATTAAAACTACAACAAAGATTATCTCCCCAGCAGATTCAACTTATGAAAATGCTTCAAATTCCAACCATGGAATTGGAACAACGCATTAAAGATGAAATGGAGGTTAACCCAGCATTGGAAGAGGGTGGAGAATCTAAAGAGGAAGATGAAAGTTCCGAAGAAAATGATTTCGAAGATGAGGCGAATACAGAGGGCGAAGATTTCGATTTAACAGATTACTTCAGTGATGACGAGGTTCCTGACTATAAGCTGCATGTCAACAACGCTTCTCCTGATCAAGAAGACAGAGACATTCCAATTGGATCTGGAAAATCTTTCCACGAACAATTGTATTCTCAAATCCAACTCAGAGAATTAGACGAACATGAACAATTTTTAGCCGAATATCTTATTGGCAATCTAGATGATAATGGGTATTTAAGACGAGAACTTCAAGCCGTTGTGAATGATCTTGCTTTCTCATTGAATGTTCAGTCATCTGTTCAAGAATTAGAAAACATTCTTCAAGAAATTCAGGAGCTAGACCCTGCCGGAGTTGGTGCACGCGATTTGCGCGAATGCCTCATTATTCAAATTAAACGAATAGAAAAGAAGGGCGCACACACGGCTCTTGCTCACGAAATTATCGAAAAGCATTTCGAAGAATTCACCAAAAAACACTATGAAAAAATTGCAAAAAAAATTGCAATTTCTGACCAAGAATTAAAACCAGCCATTGATTTAATTCTGCATCTCAACCCAAAACCAGGGGATAGCATGCAAGATTCATCTCGAACAATCCAACACATTATTCCAGACTTCATGTTGTTCGTTGAAAATGATGAATTCAAACTTCAATTGAATGGAAGAAATGCCCCTGAATTAAGAATCAGCAAAGAATACAAGGGAATGCTTGAGCATTATTCAAAACTCAAGTCAAAAGATCAAAAATCAAAAGAAGCTGTTCAGTTTGTTAAACAAAAAATTGACAGTGCTAAGTGGTTTATTGATGCCATACAACAGCGAAATAATACACTTATGACCTGCATGGAAACCATTGTAAACTTTCAAAAAGAATTCTTTTTATCTGGAGATGAGACCAAACTCAAACCCATGATTCTCAAGGATATTGCCGACCTTTTGAACATGGATATATCAACCATAAGTCGTGTTGCAAATAGTAAATACATTCAGACTCCCTATGGAACCTATTTGTTAAAGTACTTTTTCGCAGAAAGCCTGTCAACAGATGAGGGAGAAGAGGTTAGTTCAAGAGAGGTGAAGCAGATTTTAAGAGATGCAATAGCTGCTGAAAACAAACGTAAACCACTAACCGACGAAAAATTAGGTAAGCTTTTGAACGAAAAAGGATATAACATTGCTCGCAGAACGGTAGCAAAATACAGAGAGCAACTCGGAATTCCAGTAGCAAGACTAAGAAAAGAGTTATGATGGAAAATAAAGCGGCCGTAATTTTTGCGAAAACCCTTTCCTTGGTTTTTCATCCGTTAGGAATGCCTCTCGTTATTTACTTGCTTATTCGCTGGATTGACCCGTACTACATAGCACCTGCACAAGCAGACTTCTTCGTTTTTCTTTTACTTATCACAAACATACTTGCCCCTGCCGCAAGTATACTTATTATGATCAAGTTTGGAATGGCTAGCTCAATTGATTTGAAAGATAGAAAAGAAAGGTTCGCACCATACCTACTTGTCATCTTCTACTACATCGTATCATACTCTCTTCTTCGCTATTACGGACCCATGCTACCCATGGAAGTGTTTTCATTTTTCTTGTCTGTTATCATTTCACTTATTCTATCACTAGTAATCAATTATTTCTGGAAAGTAAGTGTACACATGTTGGGACAAGGTGGTGTCTTTGGCTCATTGGTTAGCCTGTCAATACTCCACAGAGCTGACGTAACATTGTTCATCATATTCACACTAATTATGGCAAGTTTAACCGCTTATTCAAGGTTGAAATTAAACGCACACACACCGAACCAGGTCTATGCTGGATTTTCTCTAGGTTTTATTTGCAATGTTGTTGTATTAGGATTCAAGATCTTTCTTTGAAACCCAATTCCACGCGTGTTCCAAAGCATGTTCAGCGCCAAACAAACAAGACCAGTTCAAATGAAGCTTGGCTTTATTTGAAACAGCCCATATGGCAGAAATATCACCAACTCGCCTTGGACTGTATGTAATTGAAATGGTTCTGCCTATCACTTTTTGAAATACGTCTAATATTTCCTTAACCGAAAATCCTCTACCAACACCGAGATTAAATATTTCTAAAGCATTCGTCTGGTTAAAGAGCAATGACTGTACATGTGCACGAGCTAAATCACAAACGTGAATGTAATCTCGAATGCACGTGCCGTCTGGAGTGTCATAATCGGTTCCAAATACATGAAATGTATCACGCTTCCCGAGTGCAACTTCACATAAGATTGGAACTAAATTCGTTGGTGCAACTCGACTGTCTTCTCCAAGGTAACCCGTTGGATGCGCTCCAATTGGATTAAAATAACGAAGTATCACTAAATTCTTTATCCCTTTAGAAGCTAACAACAACTTCTCACATGATTGTTTTGTCTCGCCATATACCGAAGCAGGAGGTTGTAGAATACAATTTTCATCAACCGGATTCACCTCAGGAGTTCCGTAAACCGTGCAAGAGCTAGAAAAAACCAATTTCTCTACATGAAATTCAACACACAGCTTTTGCAAAACCTCTGTAGAAAACACATTATTAAATCTGTATTTTTCTGGGTAAATCATAGATTCCTCAACAGACTTCAATGCAGCAAAATGGATTGCGCCATGGAAATCATGCTTTTCAAAAACACTCCGTAAGTGCTCTTCACTTGAGCAATCAAGTTCGTAAAAATCAATTTCTTTTCCTGTAATTCGCTTAATGCGGTCTAAAACAAGTCTTGAAGAATTACTTAAATTGTCTACCGCAACTACCGCAAACCCAGATTGCACCAATTCAACAATTGTGTGAGATCCAATATAACCCAACCCACCGGTTACTAAAACTTGCTTTTGCATTCTCGCAAAGATAATCCATTCATCTTGAAACCATTTTCAATTCATTGCGTAGAGAACGTAAATTCAAAGAACATGAGACCCGTTGAAACTAGAAAAAATCAAGCGAAAAGTTACCTATTTCACTTGCTTAATGGCAACTCAATCTTATCTCAGGAACTGCTTGAAAGTATAGTTCATCAAATTCCAATATATCTTCTTAAAATGGAAACTTGTCTCTATGACAATCGACTTGATGAAGCCGCCGAATATGCGTCAAAAATAAAAAGCGCATTCGGTCTTCTGCGCTCGAATCAATTGGTTGCTGCATATGAAACCGCGTTGAACGAAAATGCATTTCAACAGCCAATTACAATGAAAAAGCAAATTGAAGATTTAAAAAAATTGTCATTTGAATACTTGAAGACCTTATCGTGCGAGGCTTAATAATAATTTACTATTTTGCGATGTGAATAATCAATCGCATATCTCTTATTTCAACGAATTATTTCAAATTCATGAAGATGTAAAGCTCTGTAAACCCTGTGTTATTGAAGATGGTATTATTCACATTAGCGAAACTTCGGAACAGCTTTATACTTCTTTTTTTAATAAAAAAATAAGCGAAGTTGTAATTGAAAAATTCGTTCCCGCTTCAGGTGCTGCGACTAGAATGTTCGCACCACTCACTAATATTCAAATTGAAAATGTTGACCCGGAAGCGGAACAATTTCTTCTTCAAATTGAAAAAATGCCCTTTGCCCCCCTGTTAGAATCTCAATTGAAGAAATCTAAATTAGGAATAAAAGAATCTATTCAAGAAAGTAAGTGGTCTCTTCTGATTGAGACCCTATTAAGTGAAACTGGTCTTAACTTTTTAAATAAAGCCAAAGGTCTCATTCCATTTCACCAATACGCAAATGAAGTACGAACAGCTTTTGAAGAGCACCTATTTGACTTTTCACTTTTTTCTAAACACACCAAAAAAAATAAACTTCACTTTACAATACAGCAGCAATTTCAATCTGAAATTGAAACGCTACTTGGAGCATTTTCAAAAAAACACCAACTTGTTTGCCCAATAGAATACAGCATTCAAAACCCAGATTCTGATATTCCTGCCATGGATGATTCTGGAAATTTTCACCACAATGCAGATGGAAGTATTTTTCTACGTCCGGCTGGACATGGGGCACTTATTCAAAACCTCAATTTACTTGGCGGTGACTGCGTTTTCATTCAAAACATTGACAATATTCCAAATGAAGAATCGCAACCAAAGGCAAGGCAAAAGAGACAGGTCATGGGCGGAATTTTATTAAATATTGTAGAAGAGAGAAACAGATTATTCCATACCATCCAAGAATCAAATGATATAGAAATACTGCACGAAGCACGCGCCTTTCTCACCACGTGGTTTCAATGTCAAGAAACACTTAATGATAAATCCAATGTACTTGACGCATTAAACAAGCCAATACGTATTTGTGGAATGGTAAAAAACACCGGAGAAACAGGCGGTGGCCCATTCTGGGTAACATCGAATGGAATTATTTCGAAACAAATCATTGAATCGGCACAGGTAAACAAGAAAGAATGTGAGCAAAAATATATTTTCGAACAGGCAACACATTTCAACCCCGTAGATCTTGTTTGTCACTTTAAAGATCCTCTTGGTGTAAAATACAACCTCGATAATTACACTAATAAGCAAGCCACTCTGTTAAGTGAGAAATTAATCTTTGGTAAAAAATCAAAGATCATAGAACTACCAGGGCTTTGGAACGGCGGCATGTGGAATTGGAACACTGTATTCATTGAATTACCCGTATCGAGCTTTTGTCCTGTCAAAACAGTTAATGACCTTTTAAAACCGGGACACCTCTTTAAATCAAATTAAAATTCCACCGCTCTGTCATATGCAATAGCTCAGAGTCATTGTCATTTGAAGCTACAATAATGGTGCGTTCAGCACTGCATTTTACCAACGTGTTCGCATACCACTCTTCACTTTTTTTATCTAAATGAGAGCATGGTTCATCTAAAAATAAAGCGTCTGTCTTTGCGTATATAGCCAGTCCTAATTTAACCCGCTGTTTCATACCACTCGAAAAATGCTTGATTTTTTTATCCCTGTGATTTTCTAACTGCATCAACTCCATACACTCATCAATAGACACGGATAAGGGTTTTAAATCTGAATAAAATCGAACATGCTCTTGCAATGTAAAGTCTTCATAGAGCCCAAGAGCCGGAGAGCAAAATGAAATATGCTTGTACAATATTTTTTCTTCCACCTGCCTATGAATCAACCCTTCTGATGCAATTTGTAGACCGGCAATGATTTGAAGCAGAGTTGATTTCCCCGAACCATTCGAACCTACAATTCCAAGGCGAGAACCCGATTCAATTTGTTTATTTAAATGTCTAAAAATGAATCCCCTTCCAAACTTTTTTCCTATGTCCTCTAGTTCAATTTGCATTGAATCATGTTGTTTGAGCACCTTTGACAATCCCCTTATCAGATCGAGCAATAAAATCTAAGACCTGTTTTTTTTCCGCTGTATCGGCCATTTTTTCAATTTCACTAACACCTTGTGCCTGATTCTTATTGTAAACAAACAGAGCTCTGTAAATGTCTTCTAACTGTCTTACTTGATCATCAGTAAAGCCCCGCCTTCTAAGTCCTATGCTATTTACACCAATGTAACTTAGCGGCTCTCTCGCAACCTTAATGAACGGAGGAACATTTTTTCTTACCAAAGACCCGCCTGCCACAAATGCATGATCACCAACTTCAATAAACTGCTGAATTGCAACAACCCCTTCAATAACCACCCAATTTCCAATGGTCACGTGACCTGCAATATTGGCGGAATTTGCAATTACACAATTATCCCCAACAAATGCATCATGAGCTAAATGTACGTAAGCCATTAAAAGGCAATTGCTCCCGACTTTCGTTGTCATGCGATCTTTCGTACCCCTATTTAGCGTGCAGCACTCGCGAATAGTAGTATTATCACCCACCTCTACTGTTGTTTCTTCACCGTCGAATTTCAAGTCTTGTGGAATGGCAGAAATAACGGCTCCCGGAAAAATTCGACACCCCTTTCCAATTCTTGCACCATCCATAATTGTTACGTTCGGACCTATCCAAGTGCCATCACCAATAACCACATTACCCGAAATGGTTGTAAACGGACCAATCTCTACGTTCATTCCTATTTGAGCTCTTGAATCTACTTGTGCTAACAAACTTATCATGCCTGTGTAATTTCTTTGTTTGCCACCTCTTTATCTTTAACAACCTGTGCCAACATCGTTGCTTCCATCACTTCTTTACCATTAACGTAAGCAATTCCCTTCATATTCACCAGCCCTCTTCGAATGGGCGACTCCAATTGAAGTCGGAAAACAAGCGTGTCTCCAGGAAGGACCTTTTGCTTAAACTTAACCCCATCTATTTTCATGAAATACGTGCTGTAAAGCTCTGGTTCTTCAACTTTACTTAAGGCAAAAATTCCACCTACTTGAGCCATTGCTTCAATTTGTAAAACGCCTGGCATGACCGGATTATTTGGGAAATGGCCTTGGAAAAATTGCTCGTTCATGGTTACGTTTTTCACGCCAACAATGGACTCCTCATCCATTGAGATTATGCGATCTACCAACAAAAATGGATATCGATGTGGCAACATGGCAGTGATATCATTGATATCATAAACAGTTTGCGACAAGTCAAATTTTCGAATTGAATTTCTCTCTTTATCCCATTTCTTTAAAACCTTAGCGAAAGCAACGTTACCCGAATGGCCTGGTCTTGCAGCCAATATATGTCCTCTTAAAAACTTACCCGTTAACGCTAAATCACCAACAATATCCAATAATTTGTGACGCGCAGGTTCGTTTTCAAACTTGAGTTTAATGATATTCAAAACACCCACGCCCTCAATCTTTACGTCCAATTCTTCTCTGCCCAGCGCATGCATGATATTTTTTATATGTTCTTCTGAGTAATCGCTGTCAACCATGACAATTGCATTATCTAAACTTCCACCTTTAATTAACCCATTCTTCGCCAAGTATTCCAATTCTCTGAAAAAAACAAAGGTTCTGCATTGTGCTATCTCCGTAGTAAAATCACTTAATTGATACATCGAGGCGTGTTGCGTGCCCAAAACCGGAGAATTATAGTCAACCATAACAGTTATTCTATATTCCTTTCCAGCGGTTGGTACAGCTAAAAACTCAACTCCTTTTTCAGCATCTTCAAAGGTTATGTTTTCATCCAGATCAATGTATTTCCTATCGGCGCTTTGTTCTTGTCTTCCAACGCGTAAAATTTCTGCTACAAAAGGCCCCGAACTTCCGTCCATAATGGGCATTTCAGGACCTGTCAACTGAAGCAAAGCATTATCTACTTTACAACCGTATAGTGCTGCTAAAACATGTTCTGTAGTATATACTTTCGCACCATTTTGCTCTAATGTTGTTCCCCTTTGTGTACTTACCACACGATCACAATCTGCGTCAATCATCGGTTGCCCCTCAAGGTCTACTCTCTGAAACTTATACCCGTGATTGTCTGGCGCCGGTAAAATAGTAAGCTCAACCGGCTCTCCCGTATGAAGTCCAACTCCATTAAAAACTATTTTTTCTTTAAGTGTTTTCTGCTTCGTTGCCATTTTCTTACTTTTTAACCAGTGCTACCGCTTGATTCGCCAATTCTTTAATCTCATTGGAACTCATTTTTCTTTTCTGAACCACCTTCATTCTAACGGCAGACAATACGCTCGAAATCCACATTTCAAATAAAATATTGACGTTAATTTTACTGAATTTTCCTTGCTTTTGTCCTTCTTTAACTATTTCCTTTACAGCCGTTAATGCCCCTTCAAATTCAGCATTATCCATACTAGGGGGTGTATTTCTATATTGAATTAAAGCATGAAATCGCTGTGGCTCTGAGCTTAAATAGCCAAACAGCTCTATCCAAATCACACTCAACTTCGAAACAGGTTTCAATACCTTATTAGAATACGTTTCATTACAAATTTTAGCCATTTCCGTGCACGTTTCTAGATGGACCGCATCGAAAAGCGCCTCTTTACTTGGAAAGTGATGATAAATTGTTCCAACCGCCACCTTTGATAGGTTAGCCACTTCAGACATTGGAGACGCGTGGAATCCGCCGCCAGCGATTAATTTCAAAGTGGTATTTACCACCTTTTGTCTTCTACTTATTTGTTTTGCCATAACCGAATATTCGTTCGGTCAAAGATATTAAGTCAATTCTAGGTTAAAAAAGAAATTTATCAGCACGGGTATATTGAAAACCTCTGACTCTGCTTAATTTCGAAAAAAAAATGATGAGCATTCAAGAGCAAATAAATGAAGACATCAAAGCGGCAATGAAATCGGGTCAGAAAGATACGTTGCTGGCTTTGAGAGATATTAAAAGCAAACTCTTATTGGAAATGACTAAGGAGGGCGGCGACGGTGTTGTGGATGATTCAAAATCCATTCAAATCCTTACAAAATTATTTAAGCAAAGACAAGAGTCCATAGAAATCTATAAAACTCAAAATAGAGCCGATTTGCTTGAAGAGGAACAAAAACAGGCCGGTGTAATAGCTGCCTATCTTCCAAAACAATTAACAAAAGAAGAGATAGAGGAAGAAGTTCGATCTATCATTTCACAAGTGGGTGCATCTAGCCCAAGTGAACTAGGAAAAGTTATGGGAGTAGCATCTAAGCATTTTGCAGGAAGGGCAGATGGCAAACTCGTATCTGAGGTAGTTAAAGCACAGCTATCTGGAAACTAATGGAAATCATTGGCCGGAAAATTCATGTTGATTTACCAGAGCTAAACGGCTTCAATATCCCAGCAAAAATTGATACTGGAGCATTTCGAACTGCCGTACACTGCGAAAAAATTGAATTGGTTCAAGACGAATCGAAACAAAAACTACATGTATCCTTAAACTGGGGACAGGAAACTTTGTTGTATTCATTTGAAAAGTTTCAAAAAAGAACCATTAAAAACTCCTTCGGACAAACTGAAGAGCGCTTTTGCGTTCGAACACTAATCTTAATCAAAGGAAAAAAAATTCGTTCTGAAATTTCATTTTCCATTCGGAAGGAAATGAGATACCCTGTTCTGGTTGGACGAAAAACCATTGGAAAAAAATTTCTAATCGATGTTTCAAAAGGATTCTAAATGAAAAGGGGCCGCCTCTCCCGAGCGACCCCCTCTACCCTAACATTTTACTCTACGTTAGTAGATAAATTTAGTTCCTACAATTTCATTCTTGTTATTAACAATTTGCACGAAATAAACTCCTTTAGCAACCGAAGTGGTGGTGCTCAGTTTATTCATACTTGCCGTGCGTGTTATTGAATCAACCAACTGACCAGATACGTTATAAATGGATACTTGATATTTTTCTTCATCATGAAAATTTCCAAAAAGTGTCAGTGTTCCATCTTGATAGTTTGCAACAACATTTTCTTCCATTTGTGTATTCAACACTTCGCTTCTTCGCATAACAAAACGCGGTTCGTCACTCTTGCTAAGCGTGAGATCTACATGTATTGGTTTCAAACCAATAGACCGGGTTGCGCCTGTAACCAAGTCATACAGCTCCCAACCTGTACCCACACCTTCAAAATTCAAAGCATACACTCCACCTTGTTGAGAGAAGGCAATCACATAAATTTCTTGGTCGTTTTGAGTATTTATTCTGTTGATTGCATATTCATTCCCCTGTGCATCAACCGTAGCTAAAACAGGAACGGTATTCAATGGAGAACGCATTTTAAGCGCATCACGCTGACCATCAAAAACAGCATCATCACGGTCATCAAAAACCAAAATGGTCTCATCTTCAACTATTCCATTCGTGAGTTGAATACGCGCCACGTCTACATTGGATTTAAATGTCCCTTCGGTAGAAGTTTTCACGGTCTCTGTAGCTATTAGTTGCGGAGACGCCGCGTTTGCAATGACATAAAATGCCTGACTGCTTGGTATAATTGGACTGCCACCATATGTGCTTACTCCGTTGATGTAACTTGCATATTGACCAAGTGCAGCGTTCCAGACATATACGGCATTATTCATGTTGGTCTTTGTCCATCCTGTTGCATCCCAGTTAATAGCAGAAGGATACGGATTCGCAACCAAATTTCTGCCATCAGCTGATGGGTTTGATGTGTTCGTATACGTTACTGGAATGGTCTGGTTTCCTTTGAAAATAGCCCCGTCTACATCAATATTATACGTTCCGGCCGACACGTAAACAAAATATCCCCGCCCATCTACAATAGATTCATTAACGCTTCCAACCCCAGCAAATCCAGCATTAATTCCACCTGCAACGAATTCCAAATAATACTGTATGCTGTTGAACATTACAGCAGGATAATCTGAACCAAAAAATCCTGTTGTTACCAAATCGTCATTCCAATCATTAATGGTCTTATTCTGCGCTGGCGCGCATAGGTTCAGCCAACCGGTTGAGGTTGCAACATGTCGTCTTTGAATAGTTACATTACCCGTGATATCTCCTGTGGTTAATGGGCCAATACTTCCTGTACTGGTTGCGTCACTAATTAGGGTCAGTTTACCATTTGTGGTGAGTGTTCCGCTATTTATCTGAACCACTTTGTGTGCATTAACGCCCGGTGAATTTATAGATACACCGTTTGCGTTTGAAATAGTCAAGCCTTGTGCTTGAATCTGCTGTGTTCCGCGAAGTTGTTGTGGGAATTTTCCGTTCAGTGTTAAGTTAGCGGCTCCACTTGTTGCGGTTAGTGTACCATCTGCATTCACATCTCCGGTGCTGCTCAATAAAAAATTTCCTTGAGCAAAAGAGGCTCCTGGTCGTATGTCTAGACCATTACAATACACGTTATTGTCTGCAATCACATTAACACCAGGATTAATAACCAACGCAGCTTTGCCACAAGACAAAGAAATTACACCTCCTGTTCCATTCGGAGTAACAGCCCATATGGCTCCAGACGCCAAACCACTGGTTACTGCATAATATTTATGTGTACCTTCAGCTAATGTGAAAAGTGCGCCATTCGTTAAGCGAACACTTGAAAATTGAATACTATCATTACTTATTACTCCACTAATCGGAGCCTCGTCTGAAAAACCATTTGCTTCAGGGTCAACCACGAGGCATATGTCATTGGCATTATACGTTAGGCCATTTAAAGCAAATTTCAGATCAACCGTTGACACACTGCCCGTTACAGTTGCCTTCCAACGTCTACCCAATAAATTTGTAATTCCGCAATTACCCGCTGCGCCTGCTGTAGAAAATGCAGTTGATCCATTGTTATTTCCAACCACAACATAGGCTCCGTTGGTAAGGTTGGTACTTGACAACTCAATCATACCATCTGAATTAGCACTTCTAGATGAAATCTTAGACAATCCTTGACTTGTGCTAACGCCTATACCAACAAGATCATTATCATAACCAGAACCACTAAAATACAAATGATCCGAGTCTGCTAATGAGTGACCATACTTGATAGACAAGTAGGTTAATATTTGCTGTCTTTCTGTGTTTGTGAGCACCCTGTTATAAACGATAACTTCCCCAATATATCCTGAAAACCCAGATGTAGTATATCCTCTGCCTATTGCACCCGTGTTGGCAGAAATAGAAAAGTTTGAGGCTGAGGCGTCTGTGGATGAACTTAACACACCGTTTAAATACTCAGAAATTGTTCTACCCGCAGTGCTGCTCGACTCTGCAATTAAAACACGTGGAGTTTCACTACCAGAACTAAAAGCGGTTGAGGACTTGTTAATAGTAGAGGACCCCTGCCCAAAACGACAAGTATTATCATTCACCCAACCCAAATGCATTCCTACCGGAGAGGCTTGTTGAACTCCACAAACGTATTGGCTAGTCATGGCGTTGGTTCGTTGAACCACAGTAATAATTGTGAAATTTGAATTGCTGATTCCAGAAAAATCTATGTTGAAGAAACGGGTGCCCGAAGTGGTTTCAATTGCTGAATTGCCATTCAAAATTCCCTTTCTAAATCGAGGTTGAGCCGGTCCTGTGCTTTGAGTTGCGTGTTTGTTATTCCCGCTTTGATCTTGCCATGAGCTTAAATAAGCACCGTCAACAGCAGAAGATGTTCCCGCGTCTGCCTTCAACCAAACTGCAAGGCCGGTAGAAACGCCGCCGGGAGATTGTGGTCTTGCTTGAATTATGAAGAGTAATAAGCAAGATAAAAAGAAAATAGATTTTATGATTTTCATATAAATAGGGTATAATTCAAATACGATGTTTCTTTGCAAAGGTTTCATATTTCCGCTGATATACGACCAAAAATTATTTGAATTAAAAAATAAACAAATGTTAATTAATGATTTCGCGGTTTGTTTAGGGGTTAGACCATTCAAAGACAACCTTAAGATTCTCGATATTTTTTCAAAGGAAAACGGGAAATTTTCAGTACTATTGAGGGTCAACAAGAAACAACCTATTCCTGTTCCTCTTTCAATATTAAAATTTGAATGCTTCAAGAAAGAGGCTGGAATTGCCACCGTACAAAAGATTGAGACCATTCAATCAAATAGCGATGCCACTCTTTCACCTGTTGCTGCAACCACATCTCTTTTTATTTGTGAACTCATTTATAAATGCGTGCCCGAGCATTACATCAACAGCAACGTTTACCTTTTGCTTCTTCAAGCAGCTAACGAACTCAAGCAAAGTCCGGGCAACACGCTCATTGCCATTAAATCTACACTAACATTTCTAAGAGAGTTAGGCGTATTAAGTCAGGGGGAAGACCTGCATCAATTCCAAAAGTTATCAGTACAACTTCAAACATTCATTTCAAATACGTTGAACAATACTGACTTGAATCAAAAACTTTCAGGATCAGAGAAAAAAAAGGTGATGGAGTGCTGCTTACAACACCTGCGCATGCACTTTCAAACCAAACTCGAATTGAATTCACTCGAGTACTTCCATATTGTTTTCCAGGCCTAGTAGCTTATCTTCGCTTGACTATGATGTTTGCTGAAATTATAGGACAAGAAAGCGTTATTCAAAAACTGAGAAATGCAAAAAAAGATGGTCGTGTAGCGCACGCACAATTATTTCTTGGACCTGAAGGATCAGGAAATTTTGCCATAGCCTTGGCCTATGCTCAATTCTTAAATTGTCCTAACGCCTCAGAACTCGACAGTTGCGGAACTTGTCCCACGTGCAAAAAAATCAGTAACATTCAATATGCTGATTTACACTTTAGCTTTCCCTTTTACAATAAACCCGGAAAAACAGACACCTGCACAGATGATTTTGGTTCCGAGTTTCGTAATCTCATTCTGCGCTCGCCTTATTTTACCTACGATCAGTGGGTTGAAGAATGTTCCAAAGATCATAAGGCCCTCTTATTTAGCGTAAAAGAAGGGGCTAATGTTCTACACAAGCTCTCGCTCACTTCATATGAAGGTCAATACAAAATTATTGTTATTTGGAAACCAGAACTATTTAAAGCAGATATTGCTAACATGCTCCTGAAAATTGTTGAAGAGCCCCCAAAAAACACCTTGTTTTTCTTTGTTGCAAACAGCTCTGAGAATATTCTGAACACCATTCTCTCTCGGGTGCAAATTATTCAAGTTCCGAAATTAAAATCTTCCGTCATTCAAGAGGAATTAACTCGCATTGGAGTTGATGCCGGAAAATCAAACGCTATTGCTCATTATGCAGATGGCGATTGGTGCGCTGCTCAAAACTTAATTGAAAACGAAGATCCCAACGAATTCTTGGCTGTTCAATTTCAATCTTGGATGAGAAATTGTTATTCCAAAAAAATTTCAGCTCTATTTAGTTGGTCAACAGAAATGGCTGATCAGTCTAGAGAAAGACAAAAACAATTTCTTCGTTATTGCTTGCACCAAATAAGACAAAATCTCATTCTCAATTACTCTAACGATTCATCTCTAGCACAACTAACAGAGAAAGAAAGGGCTTTTTCATCAAAATTTTCACCATTTATTAATCATTTGAACGTAGAAGATTTAATGCTGGAACTAGAAAAGGCATACACCTGTGTGAGTCAGAACGTTAATCCAAAAATTCTATTTATGGATTTATCAATAAAAATATTTCGCTTACTTCAAAGAAGACAATAAAAAAAGACCTCGAATTGAGGTCTTTTCTTTTGAGGTCCCGAGCGGATTCGAACCGCTGTACAAGCTTTTGCAGAGCTCTGCCTAGCCGCTCGGCCACAGGACCTTTGCGCTTGCAAATATAGTTGTTTTTTTTACCCGTATCGCCTGCGAACAGAAATAAAAGAAAACAGCTATTTTTGTGACAAATAATTTCAACATGAACAAAACGCTTGGCATTTCAATCATTGCAGCTCTTGCCCTATCAACACTTGGTTTGGCTATATGGGTGAAATCAAGTAGAGACCGAATTGCGGAGCTTGAGAAAGCCATAGGACCTTATCAAGTGCTTCAAATGGACCTTGGAAATGCTTCTCCGGAAGATGTTGTAGAGGCCTTTAAAAGCATGGAAGACTCGCTTGTGCAAATGCAAATGATGTATGACACACTAAGCACAGACAATGCAGAAATGATGTCTCGCATTGAGGAACAAAAAGCTCAAATCTCCGCTTTAATTCAAAAAGCAAAAAACAGAGATTACGACATTAAAAAATTGGTTGCTGAAACACAAACACTTCGTAATATCATGAAGGGTTACATTCATCAAATTGATTCTTTACAACAAGCGAATGATCGACTTTATGCAGAATCGCAAGATGCTAAACAAAAAGCTTCAGATGCTGAAAACAGAAGCAGAGAACTTGAGTCTGACTTAAGTCAAACCAAAGAACAGGTTAAAACCGGCGCCGTTCTCTCTACAGGCGGTTTCGTGAATACTGGAATAAGAGAACGTGTAAGTGGTGCTGAAACCACTACAGATCGTGCCTCGAAAGCCTCAATGATTAAATCCACTTTCACTTTGCGTGAAAATAAATTAGCTAAACCAGGTAGAAAAACCATTTACATGAAGGTAGTTGATGCGAGTGGAAAAGTTGTTAGTGGAAAAGGGGGAGGGGCTTTCACCTCTTCAACAGGGGCCGATACGTTCAGCGCTTCTCGTGAAATTGATTATCAGAATTCAGATACCGACATCAGTATCTATTTCACTCCGAACGGACCTCTCTCAAAAGGTGTTTACAAAATTGAACTTTATGAGTCTGGAAGCGTAATTGGCAGAACAGAAATTTATTTGAAATAACCCATTAATAAGCTCTGCCCTGCTTGCCTTCTATATAATTGATGAAGGCCTTGTTTACCACCTTATTGCCTCCTGGTGTTGGATATTTACCAGAGAAGTACCAATCGCCCTGATTGTTTGGACACGCCTCATGCAATCCAGAAATTTTCTGAAAAATAACGGTGATCTTCGCTTTTGCTCCTTCAGGAGTGACCAACTCGGCAATTTTAGAAGAAATTTCTTCGTCAGTGAATGGCTTGTACACCTCTTGAACGTAATTCTTAACGGTTTCCTTTGGTGCGTTTTCTTGCTCTTTGCACTTCAAATAGACCTCATCTAACAAACCTGTTAAATTTCGCTCTCTTAAGAGCGCAACACAAGCCTGAAATGCAATAAAGTCTCCCATTTTTGCCATGTCAATTCCATAACAATCAGGATATCTAATTTGAGGAGCTGATGAGGCAATGATTATACGCTTGGGTCCTAATCTATCTAACATTTTAATGATAGACTTTTTCAGTGTTGTCCCCCTAACTATTGAATCATCAATAACTACCAAAGAATCTACCCCAGACTTGACAGTTCCGTATGTCACATCATACACGTGCCCCACCATCTCATCACGTGCAGAATCTTGGGTGATAAACGTACGCATTTTTACATCTTTTATAGCAATCTTCTCAATGCGAGCGCGCTTGCGAATAATTGATTCTATCTCTTCTTTAGAATAAGTACCTGAAGTTAATTTTTCAATCTTTACGTCATTGAGATGATCTTCCAATGCTTTGATCATACCGTAAAAAGCCGTTTCTGCAGTGTTCGGAATGAATGAAAAAACGGTCTTATCTAAATCATAATTCACTTCCTTCAATAATTGAGGAACTATATTTTGACCTAATGCCTGCCGTTCAGCGTAAATATCTGCATCGTTTCCACGAGAAAAATAAATACGCTCGAAAGAACAAGGCGCTGTGTGCAACGACTTCTTTATCTCCTTGATTGAGCTGGCACCGTCTTTCTTAATGATGTATGCGCACCCAGCAGGTATTTCTTTTATTTCACTTAATGGAACATTAAACGCCGATTGAATCGGTGGACGCTCACTAGCCACCACACAAACCTCTTCATCTTCGTAATAATAGGCCGGGCGAATACCTTGAGGATCTCTATAAACAAACGCGTCACCGTGTCCCAACATGCCGGCCATGGCGTACCCACCGTCCCAATCTTTTGACGCGCGTTGCAAAACCTTCTGTATATCTATATTCTTGGCAATCAAGTCTGAAATTTGCTGGTTTGAATACCCCTGTGCATGGTACATGTCAAACAACTTTTGATTCTCCTCGTCAATGAAGTGCCCAATTTTCTCCATGACCGTAACGGTGTCTGTTCTTTCCTTCGGGTGCTGACCCAATTCAACCAACAGCCCGAAAAGCTCATCAACGTTGGTTAAATTAAAATTCCCAGCTAACACCAAATTACGGGTCATCCAGTTGTTTTGTCGCAAGAACGGATGACAATTTTCAATGCTATTTCCACCGTAAGTACCATACCTCAAATGCCCTAAAAAAACCTCTCCTGTGAACGCATAATTGCTCTTCAAGAATTCAGCATCCTTTAATTTTTCTGGCGAAGTCTTTCCCAATTCGTTGAACCTATTCATTGCCTTTGCAAAAACTTCTCGAACAGGTTGTTGATCATTGCTTCGAATTCTCGAAATGTATTTTTTTCCGGGAAGCGGATCAAGTTTTATGTTTGCAAGTCCAGCACCATCCTGACCTCTGTTGTGCTCTTTCTCCATCAACAAATACATTTTATTGAGGCCGTAAAAAGATGTTCCGTATTTATCGGTGTAAAATTGAAGAGGCTTCTTCAATCGGAGTAGTGCAATTCCGCACTCGTGCTTGATGGCGTCACTCATGGAGTGAAAATGATTTTGCGCGAAGATACAACCTCTGAATCGTGATTGAAAGAAATACTTTTTAGAAAAGAAATCTTTCGATTTTATTAGGAAAAATCAGTGATAAATATTTTTCAAATTGCATGAGGTAAGTAAAACTTTAAAATCAAAAATTATGAAAACAGCAATTGCATTTTTCCTTGGTCTATTGGGTATATGCCAAGTTGAAGCTCAAGAAATCTTTGGTAAGATTTTAAATGAAGAGGGGGCCCCGGTTTATAATGTTGCGGCTCGAGCAGAAAGGAACGGTGCTGTTTACGGCGTTTTCACTGATGACAATGGAAACTACAGAATAGGTGGTCTAGAGCCTGGTAAATACAAAGTGTCCTTCTCTTTAATTGGTTATAATCCTATTGAGCTTTCACAAGTAGAGGTTACCGACAATCAAATTAAAAAGCTGAATGATTTACAACTCTCTATTTCCGTTGGCGATGCAGGCAAAACAATTGTGATTAATGGCGGATACATTGACGAGCTTATTGATCCAAACGGAGGAACGCAAGTTGTACTTCGTTCAAAAGATTTAAAGAATATGGCTTCCGCAAACGGAGGAAATCTAAAATCAATTGTTGCAAGTATGGATAGCGGAATTAAGTCAAGCCCTAGAGGCGATGAATTGTATTTCCGAGGAAGCAGATCGGGCAGTGTGGTTTATTTCATTGATGGTGTGAAAGTTTATGGACAGGGAACAAACGTTCCATCTAGTGGAATAAGTAGTGTCATGGTCTACACCGGTGGAGTTCCAGCAAAATATGGCGACAGCACAGGTGGTTATGTAGTGGTTAACACGAAAAGCTACATTGAAGAGATGCATGAAAAGTAATCGATAATCATTTACCGATTTCAATTACTTTTGACCTCTTGCTTGATGAAGAGGTAAATGAACCACAAAACTCCTGAAATACTTCGTACCCGAAACGAACTTCATGTATGGCGAAACCAACAGCACGGCTCTGTTGGTTTCGTTCCAACAATGGGGGCTTTGCATGACGGTCACATTTCACTTGTACATGAAGCAAAAGCCACGTGCGACGTTGTACTTGCATCTATTTTTGTCAACCCTACGCAATTCAACGATAAAAAAGATCTTGAAAAATATCCGCGAACAGAGGCCCAAGACATTGCACTTCTTTCGAACTCAGCTTGTGATGCCATCTTTATTCCGAGTGTAGAGGAGGTTTACCAAAATAACGTTGCTTCTTTAGATTTCAATTTCGGCTCACTAACAAGGCTTTGGGAGGGTAAATTCAGACCAGGGCATTTTAACGGGGTCATTACAGTAGTAAGTAAGCTTTTTGAACTTACACAACCAACCGTTGCCTTTTTTGGTAAAAAAGATTATCAGCAGCTTTTGGTCATATCACATTGGACAAAAATCAACCAGTTACCCATTGCGATTGTTGGTTGTGAAACCATTCGAAACCATGAAGGACTTGCTATGAGTTCGCGAAATTCACGGTTATCTGAGGTTGAGAAAACTGCTGCACTCGCAATTTCAAAGTCGCTTTATTTCCTACGTGAAAGAAAAGGAATTGACTCGCTTCAAGAAACCCTGGCTTTTATCAAGAATCAATTCATTGAGCCCGCAGGTGTTCGACTTGAATATCTCTGTTGCGCAGACAGCGAAAGCCTTGAACCATTCAAAGAGTGGCCAAGCGGTTCTTGTGTTTTGCTAGTTGCCGGTTGGGTCGGTGGGGTGCGATTAATAGATGAGCTTGAGGTGAACTAATCAGTAAAGTTCTTTTCTTCCCACTTATTCACTGCTACTGAAGCAACCGCGTTTCCTACCACATTTGTTGCTGACCTACCCATATCTAAAATGTGGTCTACACCTAACAACAAAAGAAGACCTGCTTCGGGAATGTTAAAGGTGCTCAGCGTTCCGGCTATAACAACCAATGAAGCTCTGGGCACACCAGCAACACCCTTACTTGTTATCATCAAGGTTAAAAGCATGGCCAATTGATCTCCCCAACTTAAATCAATTCCATAACTCTGCGCTATGAACAAACTCGCAAAAGTCATATACATCATGCTTCCATCTAAATTAAAGCTATATCCCAAGGGTAAAACAAAACTGACAATTCTGTTTTTACAACCAAAACGCTCCAATTCTTCTAATAGTTTTGGATAAGCAGACTCACTTGAGGCGGTTGAAAAAGCAAGTAAAAGTGGTGTCTTAATTCTTGACACCAAGCCCTTGACTTTTTTTCCAATAATTAAAAAAGCAATAAACAAGAGTAATAACCAAAGTAACAAAAGCCCGCTGTAGAACTCGCCAATGAATAGCGCATAGGTGCTTAAAACTCCAACGCCCTTTTTTGCAATAACGGCTGTCATAGCTGCAAATACAGCAAAAGGCGCAACATACATGATCGCTGAGGTTATTTTCAGCATCGCGTGCCCAATGATATCCATGGCATGAATAACCGATTTTCCCTTTTCGCCCAAGGCGGCCAATGCCGTTCCGAAAAACAAGGCAAATACAACAATTTGTAGAATCTCATTCGACGCTAACGATTCAAAAAGGCTACTTGGAAAAATGTGTGTAATGAATCCTTTTAATGTAAGAGCGCCGTGGTCTACCCCCGCATCTAAAGCTTCGTTCGGAAGAGGCACATTCAAGGAAGAGCCTGGCTGATACAAATTCACAAGTAAAGCACCTAAAAACAGAGACACAAATGAAGCAGAAAAAAACCAAAGCATAGTCTTTCCTCCTATTCTACCCACGGCTTTTAAATCTCCCAACTTGGCAACACCTGCAACCAAAGTGGTAAGAACAAGTGGGGCTATTATCATCTTGATTAACCTCAAGAAAATATCTGTTAATATGGATAAATATTCCAGTATTTTTTTTAGGGTTTCGTTTTGTGGCTCAGGCGCTCTTAGCTCTTGCTTTATTTGATCTGATAACGTTGTATCCTTTCCGTATTTTCCAATAATTTTGAACAAATTGTTTAGTTTTTCCTGATCAGAAATCTTGGGATTTGAAACAATCACAGCAACTTCTGAGACTAACGAATCCTGGTTGTTACTCGCCCATTTCAACGTTGTCTGCTCTATTTTCTTAATCGTTTCAGACGGTGTTTGAGCCTGTGGTGCTGGGAATGAAACATTTAAATACCAACCGAACAGAATTCCCAATACAAGTGCAATAAAAATCCACGTAGTAAGTCCGAATCTCATATTCCAAATTTTCGGCAAGATATTACCAAAAAAACAATGCGTTTCTAAAGGTCTCTGATTAGTTGATTCATTACCCGTTTTTCTATTGATTTCGCAAATCCGGGAATGCCAATATTAAACTTATTCGAACACTCTACGGTAACCTCCATTTGCGTATCAGCCTCTTGAATTTTTAAAATCACTGTTTTGCCCAAAGAAGTAAGGCTAAGCCCCTGCTCTGCTACAATAAGACCTGATTTATCGTTTATTTCAACAATATAGAATTTCTTTTCGTGGAGAACGTCTGCAGCCGCATTGATAATCGCATGCTTTGAGCAGTAAAACTTGTTTTTTTCCAAAGCGTTGAAGTTAAAGTTAAGGCTTGGTAAATATAGCTGAACCTATATGCTACACATTTGTTTTCAATAAATTACAGACACTTGTAATAATATTATTTACCAATAAGAGGTTCTTTTATGACATCTGTATAAAAGTACAAGACCACATCTGTTTTCGAGGAATTACACTATTTCAATTGAAATAGTTTGCATAATTCGAAGAATTTTTATAATATCTTTGCAAACTCGAATTAAGGAAACCTCAACAGTTTATGCAAAAAACGAAAGTTCTTTTTGTTAGTCAGGAAATTGTTCCGTTTACTCCGGAATCCACAATTGCCAATCAAGTAAGACAAATTCCGCAAGCCATTCATGAAAGGGGGAAGGAAACCCGAATTTTTATGCCTCGCTTTGGTAGAATAAATGAAAGAAGGCATCAACTTCATGAAGTTATTCGACTTTCTGGGATGAATTTGATCGTTGATGACACCGATCATCCTCTTATTATCAAAGTAGCAAGTATTCCACAAATTCGTCTTCAAGTATATTTTATCGATAACGAAGAATTTTTTCACAGAAAAGCATACTTGCATGATGAATCTGAGCGTTTGTTCACAGATAATGATGAACGCATGATTTTTTTCTCGAAAGGAGTTTTGGAAACAGTAAAAAAATTGGGTTGGGCACCAGACGTAATTCACTGCCACGGTTGGTTTTCAGCACTAATGCCTGTTTATGTGAAGCAGTTGTACAGTCAAGACCCCTATTTTGCGGATAGCAAAATTGTTGTTTCGTTGTACAAAGATGATTTTCCTGGAAACTTAGACAAGCGACTACATAAAAAAATTCAGTTCGACCAAATCAGCTCTGAACATCTTGGAGACTTAGCAACTCCTAATCATGCCAACCTAATGCGCATGGCGTTGCAACACGCCGATGGTGTAGTTATTCATGAGGAAGGGGTAAATGCAAAGATTCTTGCTGATTTAGAAAAAATGAATGTTCCCATTCTGAAGGCATATGAATGTTCCGACTTCCACGGAGCCGTTGATGAATTTTTTGAAGCTGTTCATACCGGAAAGCAAATTTTGGCTGACTAATGATGCGTCTAACCTCGCTTTTCACTTTGTTTTTTGCTTGGAGCATTCTCTTCAACTCATGTGAAAAACCAGAAGCGCTAAATGCAAATGAATTGCAACCCACTGAAGATGTGTTGTATTCGAATCAAACAGATACCTTGCGTCTTGTTGCCTCTACCGTTTATGAAGACACTATAAAATCAGACGATTTATCAGCATCACTTTTAGGTGGACTTTTGGATCCTGTTTTTGGACTAACTACATGCGAATTTGCAACACAATTTACTCTAGCCAATGCCAATCCAATTATTCCTGAAACAATAGCCATTGACTCTGTCATACTTTCTTTCGCATACAATGGCTACACCTATGGTTCATTGAAAAAAATGAATTTCATTATTCGCGAATTGAATGAGCCTATTTTTAAGGATTCAACGTATTCAAGTTCCTTCATACCAACAAGAAAATTAGAAAATCTTGTTAACGACCCTGAACAAGGAGTGCATATTGAACCATACAATTTCTTTTTCACTTCCTCCGATTCCTTGTTACCTCAATTAAGAATTCCATTAAAAACAAGCCTCGGGTATCACATTCTTCAACCAGATAACCCAGATGTTTTAAACTCAGATACTGATTTTCAAACATATTTCAATGGTCTTTACATTGAAACAACCCAAACCTCTCCAGGTGTTGTTGGTTTAGATTTAACGAATATCAACTCTAAAATCACAGTCTATTATAGATATGACGACAATGGTATTGCAGATACCACCTTTTTTGAATTTCCAATTACTTCTGATTGTGCAAGATTGAATCATTTCAGTCATGATTACACTTTCGCCACACCTTTTCTAAGTGGTTTATCTACTGATAGCACCTCGAGTCTGTATGCCTATGCGCAAGCTGCAGCAGGACTAAAAACAATGATTGAAATTCCGCATTTAACCAACTTTTCAGATTTAAATTCCACCTTAGTGAACAAGGCAGAACTCATTATTCCTTTCGACTTGAATCCAAAACAACTTCCACCAAGCCAAGTATTTCTTTTCTATAAAGATGAAGCGGGCGTTTTACAAGCACTTCCCGATCAGTTCACGGGTAATATTGGTGGGAATGTTGATTTGATAAACAGACGATATCGTGTGAATATTTCTCAATACATTCAGCAAGTTCTCATGGGAACCATACCTAATGGTCCCCTTTATTTGGTGAGTGGAAACGCCGGAGTAACTATCAATGGCGTACAATTGCATGGACCGAATTACTCGTCTAATGCAAGTGAGAATATGAGATTAATACTCACTTACTCGAATTAATTATGTGTGGAATTGTTGGATTCATTGGCAATGAGCCGGTCTACGAAAAAATCATCAAAGGATTAAGTAGATTAGAATATCGAGGTTATGATAGCGCGGGGTTAGCAGTAATCGAAAACAATGAGCTGTTGGTCCGAAAATGCAAAGGCAAGGTCGCTGACCTACAAAACAATGTGGGTAGTCAGGTTCTTGGTTCTACAATTGGAATAGGACATACCCGTTGGGCCACTCACGGTGTACCTAACGATGTAAATGCCCATCCGCATTTTGGAGAAAATAAAAACATTGCCCTCATTCACAATGGAATCATTGAAAACTACGCCTCTTTAAAAGAGGCGCTTATTGGACGCGGACATCATTTCGTTAGTGAAACAGACACAGAGGTGTTGGTGCATTTCATTGAAGATATCCGCGACAGTGAGCAGGTTTCGTTATTCGAGGCGGTGAGAATGGCGTTGACAGAAGTTGTGGGCGCTTATGCCATTGTTGTGCTTGATCAGAGCAATCCAGATGAATTAATTGTTGCTAAAAAATCTTCGCCATTGGTTATTGGAATTGGGTCAAATGATGATTACTACATCGCAAGTGATGCCACCCCAATTATCGAATACACGAAGAATGTTGTTTATCTCAATGATGAAGAGGTTGCCAAATTAAATAGGCGTGAGGGGTTAACCATTGTTAACATTCAAAATCAGAAGCAAACGCCATACATTCAAGAGTTGGAATTGAAGTTAGAAGCAATAGAAAAAGGAGGGTATGATTCGTTCATGCTGAAAGAAATACATGAGCAACCACGCAGTATTCAAGATTCTTTTAGAGGTAGACTTAACCTCAAGCAAGGGGTTGTTAAAATGAGTGGTATTGACGATCATGAAGAGCGGTGGAAAAACGCAGGAAGAATTGTTGTTGTTGCCTGTGGCACCTCGTGGCATGCTGGATTGGTTGCTGAATACCTTTTTGAAGACTTTGCCCGAATTCCAGTTGAAGTGGAATATGCGAGTGAGTTTAGATATCGAAATCCTGTATTATTTACGGATGATATAGTCATTGCAATTTCACAATCGGGCGAGACCGCTGACACACTAGCGGCAATTGAATTAGCTAAAGAAAAAGGTGCTTTCATTTTCGGCGTTTGTAATGTTGTTGGATCTACAATATCCAGAGCAACACACAGTGGCGCATATACACATGCAGGACCTGAAATTGGTGTTGCTTCAACCAAGGCGTTTACAGCACAGGTAACCGTTCTTTTTCAAATGGCCTTGGCACTTGCTGAAAAGCGGGGAACATTAAGTTCTGGAAGATTGTCGCGTTTGGTTGCTGAGCTAAATTCGCTTCCAATAAAAATAACCGAGGTTCTAAAAACAAATGAACAGGTAGAGCAAATTGCTCAGATTTATAAAAACAGAAGCAACGCCCTGTATTTGGGTCGTGGTTACAGTTTTCCTGTTGCGCTAGAGGGTGCTTTGAAACTCAAGGAAATTTCTTACATCCACGCCGAGGGGTATCCTGCAGCTGAAATGAAACATGGGCCTATTGCGTTGATTGATGAGAACATGCCGGTGATTGTTATTGCAACCGAGGGTGCTTCATACGAAAAAGTAGTGAGCAATATTCAGGAAGTTAAAGCGCGTAAAGGGCAAATTATTGCTATTGTAACCGAGGGAGATAAAACCGTGAAAGCTATGGCCGACCACGTGATTGAAATTCCCCGAACTGACGATAGTTTAGTTCCTATTCTTTCTGCGGTGCCTCTTCAATTGTTCTCTTATCATGTGGCAATTATGCGCGGATGCAACGTAGACCAACCAAGGAATTTAGCGAAGAGCGTAACGGTAGAGTAGTTTTTGGAAATCGTCCGTTTTACACCTTCGAAAATTAATGGTATTTTAAGAAAAAGGGTTAGCTCATATCGGAGTAATACAAGTCCCTTGATTGGTCAGTTACGCTAATGTAATTAATAGTATTCAATCAGAACTAGACTAGTTATACCGTCTTTATATAAGTAACTTAACATAAAGAGGCTAATTGGTAGTTTATTATCACTAACATTTTTCTGAGTTGTAACAATCGTTTTGTCTTTATTGTTAACCGTGTATACTCTCCTAGAATAATAGTCCCATCCGTTTTTGTGTAAAGTATAAAAAACATCGGTAGGGTATATCCACTCCACACAATCGGTATCAACACCTAATCCATTGAAAATTTCATAAAGAAGAGAATCTGAGGTATTATCCAAACGATCTGTAAACCATTCCATAATACTATCATTGGATGTTGCCTTCCATGGGGTTTCAAAACTGTATTTTTTTTGAGATAACCCACTAAAACAAAAAAGAGATAATATCGAAAACAAAATTATATGTCTCATATAATCGAATTTTTATTGATTTGAAATGACTGAAACAATTTAACAATTTCTCTTCATTCTATTAGGTTTGAGAAAATTCCGAATTATTAATTATCAGTTTGTAATATAGGCCGATGAAGAACCGAGTATCTCCATAGCCACTCTAAATCCTACTCGTGAAGACGACTGATTTAAATACATTGTTTCGAATTTATAGGTCAATAACGACTCGAAGGAATCTGCCCAAGAACCTCCCTTTATCATCTTCAAAGATTTGTCATTTCCGTAACTATCTTCAACCCACTCAGCAACATTTCCACACAGATCATAAACATCAAGACCTTCATTTGGAAAAGACTTCACGGGTGCTGTATATTCATAATCATCGTTTGAAGAAAAAATATAGTCTTGACTGAAGTTCGCTAAATATTTTCCTTTTTTATTTGTGAGTTGAAATCCGTCCCAGGCGAAAAACTGATCAGTCCCGGGCATATAATTCTTTGTTTTAGTAGCAATGGTCCATTCACTTTCCCGGGGCAATCTAAAACCACTAAATAACAGCGGCTCACGGTTCATCGAATCCTCTTTATACCAATTTTCATGGGCTTGAATTAGCGTGTTCTCTGTATGGTAAAGAGATTCTCTACTTATTACATTGTTTGTCAACAACACCCCTTCATTCAACCTTATCGTTAGCCATTCACAATAGGCTTTAGCCTGCAGCCAGCTTACGCCAACAACCGGATGATTATCGTATTCTTCAACATAAATATAATCCATATGGTATGGGAAATGAGTCTTTTCAACACAAGTGATGTCGGGAAAAATCTTAACGGCACTGTCTAATTGATCGCAGACATCTCCATGATTTTTGTTACTTGTGATGTAAATCAGGGCGTCATTATTAAAAACATTCATGCCCCTTCGTTTAATGAATAATCTCGATTGAATAATCGGATCGCTCCAATCGAGTGGAATATCCTCGTTGTAATTTCCATTCGGAAGTCTTTTTTCTGGGTAAGTCTCTGCCAATAAATCTGCGGCCGCCTTGGCTCTCACCCAGTTAATAAATTCTCGATACTCTCTATTGGTTACTTCATGATCAGATAAAAGAAATGAAGAAACTGTGCAAATGCCCCAAGACGCTTCATCGTATACTTTATTTCCTGTTTTGAAATCCACCAACGAGTCTTCATGGAAAAAAGATTTATAAGAACTTCCCGGGATTAACCTTAAGTTCCGAGTCAGTTCATACTTCGTTAAATCGATTGGTTTTTGCTTTGGGATTTCAAACTTTCCCCCATCGTTGTTGTACTCCCATCCTGTGGCAGTTTGCTTTATACCGCAGCCGGTTAAGGTAAATAAACCTAAACTTAATGATGCGGTCTTAAGGGTTTTCGAAAAAGTAAATTTCATAATGGTGGTTTTAAATAAATATTCCATGTCATCTCTGAAAGGTGTTTGCTTAAAAGACGAACGCAGGCTTTTATAAAAAATTATAGTGCCATTCAATTCAAATTGTTGTTACGATTAATTCCAATAAAAAAGGGCCTCAAATGAGGCCCTTTTAATATTCGATAAACTTCTCTTAGAAATGGAAATGAACCAATACTTGTGCTGGAGCAACTCCGAACGCATTGTTGTCGGTATCAATACCAAACGAACTACCACCCGCGGTAGTTGTAGTGGTGTTTCCAGAAGCGCTATACGTTGTTGTAGATGCATCTCCAGTAGAGCTAAGGCTTAGGCCCCAACCGAACTCGCCGCCGATAGAAATCTTAGGTAATACAAAATACTCCACACCAACAAATGCACGAGCACCTATTCCGAAAGAAGAACCGTCTTTCACTTCAAGCGGCGCTCCTTCAGCATTGTTTGCATACTCATAAGTTATTTTTGATCCGCCAAGGCTCAAACCAGCCATAGCTCCATAGTAACCCTGAAGGCGGGTTGATCCACGACGCTTCTCAATACCACCTCCGATAGTGATGTTATTGTAGCTATCCTTGGTTAAATCTCCTTCTGTGGTGCCTGGAGTAGATACTGATCCAAAACCAATACGAAGCATTCCACGGTAAGCCATGTCGTTGGTCATGAACTTCTTTCCAGTGATAGCAGCTGCGCCGTTGGTGTAGCCCATACCAAAACCTGTATTTGAGCCGTTGTTCAACATGTTACCGAAGTAAGACAACATAGCAGATGCGTCTGCACCAATAGCGTAGTCGCCAGCCTCTGGTAGATAGTTCTCACCTTTCTTAGATGTTAACTGAGCATTCATTGTGCCCACAAGCGCTAAAGAAGCGAAAAACAAAAAGATTTTTTTCATGGTTTAAAAATTTTGATTTATCCAAACTTATGCGGAAGAATAACTAATTAGCCTCAGTCACATTCAACATTTCAACAACCGGTCGTTAATTGCGCTGTTGTTCACATAAAATGAACGGGTTAACTCATATCGCAGGAATAAAAAAGGGGCCACCTGCCCCCTATGTTTTTTATTGCCCAATGGTTTACTTTATGATTTTATAAAGTTCTTTCAGATTCGGTTCTAAAATAATCTCTATTCTTCTGTTCGCATTCTTGTTTTCAGGATCAAGTGGGTGGTATTCGCTGCGACCCGCGGCAGATAATTGTTCGGGGTTAATAGAACTATTTCCTGTTACAATCTTAATCACCTCAGTTGCTCTCAACACGCTTAACTCCCAATTGTCGCGAGGTATAGATGTAGAATTAATTTTGTCTGTATCGGTATGACCCTCAACAACAATATTCAAATCTTTCTCCGTTTGAATAATTCGGGCCAATTCAATGATAGCCGATTTACCCTCCGCGTTTACCTCGGTTTTTCCAGAAGCAAATAAGAGTTGAGCTTCCATGCTAACATACACCTTACCATTCTCTTCTCGCACCGTAATTCCCTTGTTTTTGAAGTTGAATAACGCTTTTTCTAAACGCTCCTTCAACAACTCACTAGCCGACTTTTGCGCCATTAAAAGCGAGTCTAACTCCTTAATTTTTCTCTCGCGCTCAACCAATTCCTTATTCGCCTTCTCTAAAGCCTTTTGTTTTTCAGCAATTGATTTTCCCAATTTGTATAAAGAATCTTCCTTGATCTGAAGTGCTTCTTTCTTTTTTTCAAGTTCTAAGAGCAGTTCTTTATTTTTGTTATTCGACATTTTTAGCAACTCCTCGTTTTTTTCGAGAAGTTCATTATTCAAATCATTGACCTTGTCATACATGCTGCGAATACGTCTGTACTCCTTGCCGTACATGGTTGTGTCTTCCTGCAACTTACCCAATTGCTTTTTCTGTGTTTCCATTGATGTGGAAAGCTCTTTGGTGGTTGAGTTCAACTCATCCACTTTCTTCTGCAATTGAACATTCTCCTGATCGGAATTCTCTTTTGAATTTTTCAATTCACTGTACTTACGCTGAGGCACACAGGCAATCAACAACATCATTGCTGAGATTATGGCCAGCTCTCCAAAAAAATTCTTTTTCATTTTTCTTGCTTTATTCATTCAAACAAAAATGAAACAACCACTTACATGGAAAAGATGAATATCATTTACTTTTTAACCGCATACTGTTCGTCATCTCTTTGATTTTGACTCGTTATACGAAAAAATGCGCCTCATTTTCGTGCCCATGAATCGCATTACGTTCCATTCCGAAGGGTATCGCGTGCCCAGGCTTAAAAAACACGATTTAAAGCGCTGGCTGATTGAAATTGCTCAAAATCACGACAAACAAATTGTTCGTCTCGCCTATAATTTTTGTACAGATACCGAACTCTTGAAAATTAATCAGGAATTTCTACGCCATGACACCTTAACAGATATTATCACATTTGACTATTCAAATCAACATCTATTAGAAGGTGAAATTTTTATCAGTCATGAAAGGCTTGTGGAAAACGCTAATTATTTTCAACAAGAATTTACGCATGAATTTCTTCGCATTTTAGTCCACGGGCTTTTACATCTTATTGGTTTCCAAGACAAAACGAAAAAACTCAAAGAGGAAATGAGACAAAAAGAAAATGAGGCTATCCAACATTTTTTTACTATTTTAGCAGAAAATAAAAGTGTTAAAAAAAGATAAAAATCCGTTTCACGTGAAACACATGAAAAATACATACGACGTCATTGTTATAGGTGCTGGTCATGCAGGAAATGAAGCCTCGGCGGCGGCGGCAAATTTGAATTGCTCAGTTCTCATGATTACCATGGACATGAGTAAAATTGGGCAAATGTCTTGCAATCCAGCTATGGGTGGGGTGGCTAAAGGACAAATAATCAGAGAGATAGATGCTCTTGGTGGCTATAGTGGAATTGTCTCTGACCGTAGTGCAATACAGTATCGAATGCTGAATAAAAGTAAGGGTCCTGCCATGTGGAGTCCGCGAACTCAAAATGACCGTATGTTATTCGCCGAGCACTGGAGGTATGTGTTAGAGGAAATTCCAACGCTTGACTTTTGGCAAGACAGTGTAAACGAAATTCTCATCGAAAACGATCGGGTTGTAGGTGTAAAAACAGCCATGGGTGTGGTATTTAAATCCGCAAGTGTTGTTGTCACAAGTGGAACCTTTTTAAATGGCACGATACACGTCGGAGAAAAGCAATTTGGTGGTGGAAGAATGGGAGAAAAGGCCTCTACTGGTATTACTGAACAGCTTGTAGCTCTTGGCTTTCAAGCCGGTCGTATGAAAACAGGAACCCCACCGCGAATAGACGGAAGGTCGCTGGATTATTCCAAAATGGAAGTACAACCAGGTGATGAAAATCCAGTGCGATTCAGTTATTTACCGCAGCCTCAACTGCAAGAACAGCGAAACTGCTGGATCACTTATACCAACACTACTGTGCATGATATTCTAGCCACGGGATTTGAAAAAAGCCCCATGTTTCAAGGTCGCATAACCGGATTGGGTCCTCGCTATTGCCCATCCATTGAAGACAAAATAACACGTTTCGCAGATAAAACGTCGCACCAACTTTTTGTTGAACCAGAGGGTTGGAAAACGGTGGAAATCTACTTGAATGGGTTTTCAACCAGTCTACCTGAAGATGTACAATATGCGGCGCTGCAGCAAATACCTGGATTTGAAAATGCAAAAATGTTCCGTCCTGGTTACGCCATTGAATACGATTACTTCGCACCAAACCAGCTTAAACCAACTTTGGAAACGAAAGGAATTGCAGGGCTTTTCTTTGCCGGTCAAATCAATGGAACCACGGGGTATGAAGAAGCTGCGGGACAAGGAATTGTAGCGGGAATGAACGCGGCGCTGCTTGTCAACGAAAAAGAACCATTCGTGCTTCAAAGGAATGAAGCATACATAGGCGTGCTTATAGATGATCTCATTACCAAAAGCACAGAGGAACCCTACCGTATGTTTACGAGTCGTGCAGAGTTCAGAACCTTATTGCGACAAGACAATGCCGACGAACGATTAACTCCACTCTCTCACAAAATTGGTCTTGCGTCAGACGAGCGTATGAACCGACTCAATCAAAAACAATCTGCAATCAAAGAATTAAGTAAAGCATTAGAAAAAACATCTGTAACTCCAGAAGAAATCAACCCCTATCTTTCCACAATTGGCTCTACTTTAATTGATCAAAAAGTAAAAGCTAAAACAATAGTAACCAGACCCCAAGTAAGTATCTCCGAACTTGTTCGCGCTGTGGGCTCATTAACGCCAATTATAGACACTTTCTCAGATCAGGTAAATGAGATTGTGGCACAGGTAGAAATAACTTTAAAATACGCCGGTTATTTAGCTAAAGAAGAAGAAATGGCGAAAAAACTCACCCGTCTTGATCATGTCAAGCTTAATCACGATCTCGATTATTCACAAATTAACTCGTTAAGCTCAGAGGCTAAGCAAAAATTAAGTCTGGTAAAACCAGCAACAATTGGACAAGCATCACGTATCTCTGGTGTTAATCCAACTGATATTGCTATCTTGCTTACTTATCTAGGAAGATGATGGGCATTATACCACAATTAGGTATTGGATTTAAAAATCACGCAAAAGCATTTGAATTCATTTTCAAACACAATTTGTGGTATTACTTTTTCTTACCCGCCTTCTTAACCATTATTCTATTTGTTCTGGGATATTGGGGAATACAATCCGTCTCTCGGTCACTAACAGAGTATCTCGTTACGCAACTGTTTCCTGAAAGCTCAGAAGGCTCTATTCTTCAAACAATCATTGATATTCTTGCAATTTTTATTTCACTTCTTATCAAATTTCTTCTCGGTTTAATTCTTTACAACTATCTCAAATATATTGTACTGATATTTTGCTCACCTATACTTGCCCATCTATCTGAAAAAACAGAAGCCCTTGTAACAGGTATATCCACGCCTTTTTCTTTTACACAATTTTTAAAGGATATTTCACGTGGAATATTGGTTGTTTTTCGAAATTTTATCATTGAAACAGGAATCTTTGTTGCATCATTGTTGTTTGTCTGGATACCTATCTTAAAATGGTTTGTATTTCCTATACAATGGGGTTTCAATTGGTATTTTATCGGGTACAGCCTATTCGACTATTCTTATGAAAGGAGGGGTTGGCCCATATCTAAAGGAACAATATTCACACAAAGACATAAATCCCTTGCTATTGTTCATGGATTTGTCTTCTCACAAATCATGAAAGTGCCATTCGTTGGAATTTGTATAGCGCCTATAGTTGGGATTGTAGCAGCAACCTTATGTTTTCTTGAACTCGAAAAAACTACTACTTCATAAACTTCTGGCCATTAACTTTGGTTAAGACACCCTGCGCATAAAATAAAGTCTGCACTACATTACCAAACTCATCATAATATTTCCAATCACCCGATTTTTCACCTCCTTCAAATTCACCTTTTGATTCCAACTTACCATTATCATAAAAATATTCATGCTTCCCAATAGCAACACCCAATTGAAACGATCCAGAAAATACAACAACTTCACCCCTTTTAAAAACCCACTCCCCATCTTTTTCTCCTTCCACATAATTACCTTCTCTTACTAACTCATTAACCATTTCTTTCCATGTACCCTGGCGCAAACCATCTAAATATTCACCTTGTAACAAAATTGTTCCCAATGAATCATCGGCCAACTCCAAGTAGGATCCATTTAATTTACCCTTTCTGTAATTTTCTTCCCTCAATAATTTTCCACTAGGATAATACCATTTCCAAGGACCTGTTAGCAATCCATTTTCGTATTTTCCTTGTTGTTCTATCTTCCCGTTTTCAGATAAAAAAGTCCAAATCCCATATTTCTTTCCTTGTTTGAAATTCCCAATAGTTCGAATAAGACCATTTTGATAGAAATATTTCCATTCTCCCTCTTCCCTCCCTAACGAATCAAATTTACCCTCTGATATAGCTTGATCATTCAAATAAATACGCGTAGAAATAATGTTTCCCGTGGAATCGAACGACTGGAAATGTCCATGCTTTACACTCCCTCTGAAACTACCTATTTGTTGCACTCTACCCTTCTCATCATACTCTTTTTTAACTTCTATAAATTTTGTCTGCTCATCATTCTGAACCAATTGCCCCATTTCGTAATAGAGATATTTTTCGAAAACTCCTTGTCTGTTGTAATACTTGAACAAACCCTGTTTCAAACCATTCACATAATTTCCCTCCTCCTTTATCTCTCCAAAGGAGTACAACTCTTGCCAAAATCCAATTTTCTTTCCTAACCCATCATATCTATTTAACTTTTCTTGACTGTAAATAAGTCCGTTTTTGTAGGTTGTTTTTGTAATTATCCTACCATCAATTTCATCATATTCTTTCAATACACCAGATAAAACATTATTCTCATAAACACCTTGTTCTTTGACTTTTCCTGATTGAAAATAAACTATGTATTCTCCTTGCTTAACATTACCTGTATAGGTAAACGATTTTACTTTTCTTTCTAACGAATCGTAATAAATTTCTATTCCTTCCTTTAAATCATTCTTGTATGAAATGAGTTGACTCAACGATCCATTCTCTCTATAAAACTTCCACGTGGAATCCAGTAAAAACAATGTTCTATTTCCCTCTGATTTGAGTTTTCCATTGGAATAATATGTTTTCCAATACCCATTCGGTCTACCCTTTTCTATACTACCTTCAGAACTCACCACTCCATTTTGAAAATAATATTTCGTATACGTTACTCCTGGCTGAGACCATGAAAAATGAAAACTAATAACAAACAAGACCAGGGTAAGAATAATGTGGGTTGTTTTCATTTGCAATTTCATGAGACAAATTTGATTCATAATTTACAATCAACGTGAATTAACATAAATTAGTTTTTACACAACACTATTACATTACTATTTCTTTTTAATAAAGAATATAATAATAGTAATAGGGGTGTTCATAAGCTGTAAAACTTCCTTCTATTTCATTTTGAAATTTGTTTTTAAACGAATCATTAAATGGTTTTCAACAATTTTAAACTTATATATCTACTTGTATTCAATGAATTAACAAAATTTCTGAATTTATGTGATTATGATTTCTGTTGAAAAATAAGTATGGTGAAAATCCACGAATTTGGTTCATGAATGCGTCGAAAATTTGATAGAAAGAGATGAAACAATTTTTTGTAAAATTCATTAGTTTGTCTAATGAGAGAAATTAATAGGTTTAACAAATACAGTTTTCAACATTTACAAACAAGAAAGTGACTAATTATTTACCTCTCTGTTAGTAAGTGAAATGGTATTGAAATACCTTGCAGCAAATTTAAACAAGTGGAATTATACATTGGTTCTGATCATGCCGGATATAGCATGAAAGAAGAAATAAAAAATTGGATTCATATCAACTATCCAGCAATTTCTATTCATGATGAAGGTTGTAATTCAGCAGAGAGTTGTGATTATGCAGATTACGCACATGCTGTAGCAAGTAAAATTATAAATGATTCAAGAGGAATTTTACTTTGTGGTTCCGCCAATGGTGTAAGTATTGCCGCAAATAAGCATAATGGGGTGCGTGCAGCTCTTTGTTGGAATGAAGAAATAACAAAATTAGCCAGAGAGCATAACGATGCTAATATTTTATCTATTCCTGCCCGTTATGTAACACTCGAACAGGCTAAAGAAATGGTTAAACTCTTTTTTGAAACTCCATTTGAAGGAGGAAGACATTTAAGAAGAGTGGAAAAAATTGATATCATATGAGAAAGACACTATTGACTGTTTACAGTCTTTTGACAGCTTCGTTTGGATTTACTCAAGTTGTTTTGGATGCTCATGACAAACGTGATTATTACATGAATACCATCACGGTTGAAGAGTTGAAAGAACATCTATATTACCTCGCTGCAGACGAATTTGAAGGAAGAGAAACGAGTAAACCCGGACAGAAAAAAGCAGCTGCTTTTTTGGAGTCGTATTATAATCAACAAGGTTTGGTCTCTGGATCTTTAAATGGTGTTCAACAACAGGGCTTTCCATTGAGAAAAAGAAAATTAAACTCCACCACTGTTACGTTATCGAACGGAAAAATATTTAGTGCTGACAAAGATTTATTTTGTTTAGATGCAGAAGGATTGGAAGGAAAGACAGTGTTTTCTAAAATCATTTTTGTGGGATATGGAATTGATGCAGGAGAAGTGTATAATGATTATTCAAAAGTTGATGTAAAAAATGCTTTAGTTGTAGTGCGTGATGGAGAACCATTGGATAAAAAAGGTGTTCGTTCAATGCTTTCTACTGATGGTGAGAAATTAACGGATTGGAGTTATGACCCTGCATTAAAATTGAATGCCGCTAAAAAACACGGAGCAAAAGCCATTGCTGTTTTAAGAGAAGATTATAAGACGTTTTTACCACGTATTAAGTTTTGGTTGGAATCTGAAAGAATGGAGTTGACTGAAGACGATAACGAGCAATTAGCTTCGGGTATTCCTTTAATATTTATTTCAAAAGAAACGGCTAATCTCTGGTTGAACGGTGTGCCAAAGAATAGGAGAAAGAAAGACACAAAGACAAGTGAGTTTCAAGGAGAGCTTCAAATAAATGTTTCAGATGAAATTGTAAGTAGTGAGAATGTTTTGGCTTTTATTGAGGGTTCTGACGAAAAGTTAAAGAATGAAATTGTAGTTATTTCAGCCCACTATGATCACATAGGAATTGTGAATGGAGAAATAAATAACGGTGCAGATGATGATGGATCAGGTACCGTAAGTGCTATGGAAATTGGGGAAGCTTTTATTCAAGCAAAAAAAGAAGGGAATGGTCCTAAACGCAGCATTCTCATTTTACACGTTAGTGGAGAAGAAAAAGGTTTATTTGGAAGTGATTATTATACACGCCATCCAGTGTATCCTTTATCGAATACAGTCTGCGATTTAAATATTGATATGATAGGTCGTGTAGATGAAACGCATGAGGATGATAGCAACTATATTTATTTAATTGGAAGCGATCGACTTAGTATGGATTTGCACAGAATTTCTGAAGAGGTGAATAAACAAACGAAGAATATTAAGTTAGACTATACCTTCAATTCGGAAGATGACCCCAATCAATTTTACTACAGATCAGATCATTACAATTTCGCAAAAAATAATATTCCTGTCATCTTTTATTTCAGTGGTGTGCATGAAGACTATCATAAACCAGGTGATGACGCTGAAAAAATACTGTATGGAAAAATGACCAATATTGCTCAGCTTATTTTTTCTACAGCTTGGGAGATTGCGAATGCTCCAGAGCGTCTGAAACTTTCTGCTCAGTAGAGTGCAGGAAAAAAAACAAAATAATGAATAGGGTGGAAATACCCACCCCTGGTTGCGTGTTGAGCGTGTCTTCTGTGAAGCAAGAGGTTGTGAATATGACCAAAAAACATGACGCTCCAACCATATGGACAACACCCTTTAATCGCTGAAACAAGCCAATTAAGAGGATTAAAAAGAAAATAAGAGATAGTATACCACTATTCAACCAAAGAGTTAAGAATTGATTGTGTGGTTGCTTCGGCATGTTTTCACCTAGTATTTCTAATTTGCTATATTCCTCTTCAAATAGAGAGCGAGTATTTGTAACTCCTATACCCCCCAGTGGTTGACGGAGTAGAATATTTTTTGTGATATTAATTAAATAAAATCGTTGGAAAATAGAGTGTCCAACTGACTTTCCACCACTTTGGAAATTGGTGTATTCAAAATGAATTTGATACGCCCTTTTTTCAAGAGCGTTCCAATTCACTTCGAGGTAATTGGTATATCCGGATTTGATATTTAGAATATCAAGATCATTTAATGCAAAAACACCGCTTGCATCTTTAGACAACCCCTTGCTTGTTAGATACCGTATTGTGGTTTGTTTGAGGGGTTGATTTCGGTCGTCTAAACCCTCAATGTTAGTTCCTGTTCGTTGATGCCAAGATTCTTTTAATTCTACTTCAGCCAAACACGAGTAGGTGAGAAATCCATTTTCCGAAAAGAAGGGTGAATTATTGATTGTATACGTTTCACCCTTTAGGGTTTCATTATTTTGACAAGTTGGTTTTGGTGATGGTTGATAATAGAAGGGAAAAAGATAAATGAGTACAACAATAGGCGGAATAAATAACACGAATAGAAAACGAAACTTTTTCAATAATATGAGATAGGTAATACCGCCAATAAGAAAGAAGAGAAGACCACTAATTGTTGCTGTTATGTACAAGAATAACAGGCTGAGAGTAAGTAAAACGAATGGAACTAAACGATGGAATTGTTTATCAGACAATGTATGAAAGAACAATACAGATGCAAGTATTGAGAGCCGTATGTGAGAGATAAGGAAAGAGGCTTTACGCGGATCAGCTAGAGGATAGTGAATTAATCCATAAGCAATAGATGCAATGAGCGAGACTACGCACCCAATCACTAATGCGCTCCAAATGAATTTTGTTTCATTTGTTGTGAATGAATTAGGAGAAGAAAATAAGAGTGGTGCTATACAAAATGGTAATATGGCTTTTACTTCGTTAAAAACAGCTGAGTCAAAGTGAAAAGCAGCCGAAATTAGAATTGAAAGGAGAAGAAGAATGAAATATTTTGACTTTGTTAAAGAAGGGTATTTTTTTGTTTTAATAGCAATGGTAATTGTTGCTATAAACAAGAACCCCATTGCAATGGAGGCCCCGACGTTCCAAATGGGAATAAAGAGAGCCCATAAAGCAAGGGTGAGTGAGATTGGGGACAGAGAAAGTATTTTTCTCATTTATTTTTTATCTGTAGCGACAGAGGACAGGATAGTTGAGTATTGGCTACTTGACAAAACCTCAGATGATTTTTGAATAAAAAAATCACGATCTAAAGAGTATTCTAGAGCACGAACTTCATGAAAATACATTTGTATTATTTTTTTTTCTAATTCGGGAAGGATACGTTTTTTATCAACGAGAAGTGTATTGAGAATTGCACTACATAGAGATTCTTTCAGTTGGGTTAAGGAATTGCTTACCTCTTGTGTAGAAATAGCGGTAAGACCGTCGGTTAACTTTTTATATCCTTCGAACCATTCAGGAAATATTTTCTCTCCATTTTCCGAAGTTAATTTTGCGAACTCAAGATATTCAGTATCTGAAAGCATAAAGTTCATGGAATCGATGGTTTCATGCTTCAACCTGTAATTTACACCGTAATTGAAGTACGCATAATTCTTGTCAAGAGATTTCAATAAGAGTTGTTTATCTGAAGCGGCTAATTCAACGTCGGGTTGAATACCCCTACCGTCTTTGACTACTCGACCATTTTTTGTTTTAAAAAGGCTTTCATTGTGCTCTTCAGTTAACAGAGCTTTTCCATTTTGCTTATTTCCATAATCGAGTTTTTGAATGCATCTGCCGCTGGGAGTGTAGTATTTGGCTACGGTGATTTTCATTTTTGAATTGTAACTTAAATCGAGCGTTTGTTGCACCAATCCCTTTCCAAAAGAGTTGTTACCAATAATAACCGCCCGATCTAAATCTTGAAGAGCTCCGCTAACAACTTCAGATGCTGAAGCTGAGCCCTCATCAATGAGAACCACGATTGGGATTTGGGTGTCTAAGGGTTCGTTCGATGCTGTGTAAACTTGCTCCCATTCACTGGCCTTACCTCTAGTTTTGGTTATGACTGTTCCTTTCGGAACAAAGAAGTTTACAATATTCACCGCCTCCATTAAAAGGCCACCACCGTTTCCCCTTAGATCAAGTATAAGTTGTGTAGCTCCCGCGCCTTTTAATTTTCTAAAGGCAGTGGCCACCTCATTTGATGCGGTCTGTGTAAAACCATCAAGTTTAATATAACCCGTCTTAAATCCAATGATTTTAGACAAGGGTACATCGGGGTTTTTTATTGATTCTCTCGTAAGTGTTATTTGCTGGGGAGTGTTTTCACCTAATTTCTTTACTGTTATTGTTAATTGAGAGCCCGGCGCTCCGGTAATTCCGTCTTCAAGGTTATCTAAATCTACACCTTGAATACTTTTGTTTCCAATGTGGGTAATGATATCACCAGCTCTAAGCCCGGCCTTGTCTGCAGGAAAACCTTTAAAAACCTCTAATACGGTATTTTCATTATTAACAAGACTTATTCTACCTCCAATTCCACCATATTTTCCAGTTTGTAAATAAAAAGCATCTTCAATTTTAGATTCAGGATAGTATACTGTGTACGGATCAAGGTTCCTTAACATGGCCTGTATAGCTTCAGTAATAACACTACCAGGGGTTGTATTTTCAACGTAGAGCTGATCAACCTGCTTGTATGCATCAATGAATATTTCAAGCTGTTTATTTATTTCGAAATAATCAGAGGTGGGCTGTGCTTTTAAAGCTTGACCTTGGAACATGAAAACAGATAAAATGATACAAATTGCAATTCTATTTAGGTTGGAAATATTGAAGAACATCTTGAATTAAGATTTGTGTTTTTTGATTGATATATGCTTGGTTAGGGAGGGTTTTACCGGTAAATATAAAAGCTAACGAAATTTGAAGCTGCTTGTTGTTTGCCAATTCTATTATGGGAAACTTTTGATGTCGATACGCTTCGCGAAAAAGACGTTTTATTCTATTTCTGTCGTGGGCTTTTTTGTATTTCTTTTTTGGAGCGGTGAACATGGCCTTTACATCAGCAGTACCAGGCTCTGCATGGGCAAGCACAATGATGGCGGGTGTTTTGAAAGCCACCCCTTTTTCATACAAAACCTCTATTGCCTTTTTTTTCTTAAGGCGTTCAGTTTTCTTTAATGAATGATTAAGACCACTATTTGAAGAACTGCTCATAATTCTCTAGCGCATTAATGGCAGAGGAGACGTCGCGATCAGACGAGTTAATAAATTCAATCATTACCTTTTCACCGTATATAGAACGGGTGATCTGAGCTTTTATTCTCTCAGAAATAAGCATTCTTATTTTATTTTTTTCGTTTTTACCAACGGTAATGTTTTGTAGTTCTGCAGCTGTAAAAACTTCTTGTATCAAACCTTCCGGAACACTGTATTTCAGTATGAAGTCATTTGAATCAGAGAATTTTTTTGTAATGCTTTTGTTGTGATCCAAGTAATCGAAGCCAACATTTCGAATGATTCCGAAGTTTATAATTTGCGCAAAGTTGTATGAGTTTTTTGTTGAATCATATGGAGCGAAAACATCTGGAATAATACCCCCCCCTCCGTAAACCACTCTTCCTTTAGGGGTAAGTTTTTTCATGGAGTCATTTTTTACAATTTGTGATTCATTATACATTTCACCTGAATTCCACCTGTTACTTGTTTCTTGATGATACAACTCCTTTTGATCATAAGGCTTTTGTATGCATCTTCCTGTAGGTGTGTAATATCGGGCCGTTGTAAGTCGAATGGCGCTATTGTCGGGTAAAAGAACTTCATTTTGAACCAACCCCTTGCCGAAAGATCGTCTTCCTACAACGAGGGCGCGATCCCAATCTTGAAGTGCTCCGGCTAATATTTCGCTCGCGGAGGCGCTATTTTCATCAATCAACACCGCTAATTTCATATCAACGAATTCACCTCTTTTCTGAGTCACATAATCTTTTCTTGGGGAATGTAAGCCTTCGGTATACACCATGAGTTGGCCAGCCTCTAAAAACTCTTCGGTAATTGCAGTTGACTGTTCTAAAAGCCCTCCGCCGTTGTCTCGTAGGTCTATGATGAGAGAGTTGCACCCATCGTATCTGAGATTACGAACGGCAGATACAAACTCGTTGTAGGTATTTTGACCAAAGCGCTCAAGTTTTAAATACGCAACGCCAGATTTTATGGCATAGGATGCGGTAACGCTAGGAAGAGGAAGAGCTCCTCGCTGAACGGCAATTCTTAATGTTTCTTTTTTTCTTTTGATGTCGAGATCAACAGTAGTTCCAGATTTTCCCTTCAGCATTTTCATGACAGATTCATTGGTTAAACCAATACGAGCAATGTTTTTTCCATCGACCTGTACTATACGATCTCCTGCCTGTAGACCGGCCTGCATGGAAGGGCCATTTTCAACAACCCGGTTTACCATGAGTGTATCTCGAAGTATGATAAACTCAATTCCAATTCCGTCATATGATCCATTTAACTCTTCTTGTGCTTGAGCATATTGTTCAGGCGTAAAGTAGCTACTGTGAGGATCTAATCGATTTAATATGGCCGCAATGGCATCGTCAATTATGAGTTTTTTGTCAACGGTATCAACATAATTTTCCTCAATGAAATCAATCAAGCTAACAAGTTTGTTTGGGTTGTCTTCAGCGCCGATTTTAATACTTAACAAATTCTTATCGGCTAAAAATATTCCAATTAGAATTCCAAAAATAAGTACCGCAGCATAGTAAAAAGGCTGAAACGGAGACTTCCCAGATTTGATATTATCTATATCTTCTGTCATTGGTAAATTGGATTTCGTTGTACCACCTCAACACCAGCATTTTGAAGAAAATCAATGGCTGTTCTGTCTTTGTATGCATCTACATATACCATTCGTTTAATTCCAGCTTGAAGAATGAGTTTACAGCAGTCCTTACACGGGCTCAAGGTAATGTAAAGGGTTGAGCCGAGCGCATTATTTGTTGATTTTGCCACTTTTAAAATGGCATTAGCTTCTGCATGTAACACATACCAATGAGTTTCACCCTGCTCATTTTCGCAACAGTTCGGAAAACCACTTGGGGTTCCATTGTAGCCATCTGAAATAATGACCCCATCCTTGACTAAAAGTGCTCCAACCTGCTTTCGAGAACAATGAGAGAGTTTTGCCCACTCCGTTGCCATTCGCAAATACGCAAGGTCATAGCGAAGTTGTTTTTCTTCAGAAACAGAGGACATTTAACGAAGTGTATTAATATTCGTCTTCGTTAAAAAAGAAGTCTTCTTTGGTTGGATAATCGGGCCAAATGTCTTCAATACTCTCAAAAACCTCTTCATCATCTTCAATTTGTTGAAGATTTTCAACTACTTCAAGAGGAGCGCCAGCACGCATGGCATAGTCAATTAACTCTTCTTTCGTTGCAGGCCATGGGGCGTCTTCTAAATATGATGCTAATTCTAAGGTCCAGTACATAGTAATTCGTATTCGTTCTATTCTTACGCGAAAATAACATTTTTAGAATATGAAGCAAGTATTAAATGCGGTCTATTCGGAAATGTTTGTGTTTACCTCTTGAATTGGAAATCTGCCTTTTTTGAAAACGTTTCGATTTACAGGTTTGTCTTTCCGAATTTTTCGTTGTTCTTCAATGGGAAGATGAGTAATTTCCCTGCATGTATCTGAACAGCAATTTTCAAATTGTTCTTTGCATTTCGGACATTGAATGAATAAAATATGACAAGCTAAATTGACGCAATTGGTGTGTAAGTCAAAAGGGTCACCACACTGATGACAACGGGCAATAATCTCTTCAGAAACACGCTCCGCTAGGCGCTCATCAAAAACAAAATTTACACCCCTGAATTTATTTTCCAGATGATTGGCCTTGATGTCACGGGCGTATTTGATGATGCCACCTTCTAAATGATAGACGTTGTCAAACCCTTTATGTTTCATGAAAGCGGTAGCCTTTTCGCACCGAATTCCCCCGGTGCAATACATAAGCACGTTCTTGTCTTTATCCTTTTCAAGGATTTCTTCAACTACCCTTAACTCTTCTCGAAACGTATCAACATCAGGCATGAGTGCTCCTTGAAAATGCCCCACTTCACTTTCGTAGTGGTTTCGCATATCTACTACCACGGTGTTGGGATCGCTCATTTTTTCATTCCATTCTTCCGCCGTTAAATACTTTCCGGTATTTGAGGGGTCGAATGTTGGGTCGTCAATGCCATCAGCAACAATTTTGTTTCTCACCTTTACTTTTAGGGCAAAAAATGATTTTCCGTGTTCTACAGCGGTGTTTAAGCGAACACCGTTCAGAAAGGGTATCGCGTATAACTGTTCTACGAATGTGTTGAATTGACTTGAGGGGATGGAAATTTGTGCATTAATTCCCTCACTGGCGATATACGTTCTTCCCAAGACCCCCAATTCAGACCACGCTGCATAAAGCGCGTCTCTGAAGAGTTGTGGCTCTGAGATGGAGTGGTATTTATAGAAGGAAATGGTTGTTCGCTCTACATTTTCTTCGAGCATGCGTTGACGCAGAATGCGCTTATCAATGGTATTATGCAGTTTCTTCATCTGAACAAGTGTATATTATTCGAGAGTTGCAAATTTATTAATTAGGCCATTACAAGCGCAATCTCTTTTAATTTTTTTCGGATGAATTGGGGGTCTGGGCTAGTTACCAAATCCATACGAAATGGTTTGAAATGAGGAATACCTTTGAAGTAGTTGGTGTAATGTCTGCGCATTTCAAGAACTCCTAAAACAGGCCCTTTCCATTGTATAGAAAATTCAAAATGTTTTAAACAAGCCTCAACGCGTTCATGAATGGTAGGGGGCGGTAAAAGTTCTTTGGTATTGAAATAGTGTTTAATTTCTCTGAAGATCCAGGGATATCCGATGCTTGCCCTACCAACCATTATTCCATCAACCCCAAACCGCTCTTTATATTCCCATGCTTTTTCCGGAGAATCGATATCTCCATTTCCAAAAATGGGAATATGTATTCGAGGATTGTCTTTTACACGCCCAATAAGCTCCCAATTTGCCTCACCTTTATACATCTGAACGCGTGTTCTTCCGTGTATTGTAAGCGCCTGAATGCCTATATCTTGAAGCCTTTCGGCCACCTCTTCAATATTTTTAGAACTTTCATCCCAACCCAAACGGGTTTTAACCGTAACGGGAAGTTTTGTTGCTTTCACCACGGCCTCGGTCATACGGATCATTTTTGGAATATTTTGTAAAATTCCTGCTCCAGCCCCTTTACAAGTCACTTTTGAAACCGGACACCCGTAGTTAATGTCAAGAAGATTGGGTTGAACAGACTCAATAATCTCCGCAGAGCGAACCATTGATTCAATCTCACCTCCAAAAATCTGCACGCCAATTGGCCTTTCATATTCGAAAATATCAAGTTTTTTTTTGCTCTTAACAGCATCTCGAATTAACCCCTCACTACTAATAAACTCGGTGTACATGAGATCCACCCCCTGTTCTTTGCACACCAGTCGGAAAGGTGGATCACTCACATCTTCCATTGGAGCTAAAAGCAACGGAAAGTCAGGAAGCTCAATGTCTCCAATTTTAATCAAAGTGAAGTTGAATTATATGGTCATGATGTCCTTGTCTTTTGCAGCAAGAACTTCATCAACTTTTTTATTGAAGCGATCAGTTAATTCTTGAACTTTTGTTTCTCCAGATTTTGCTTCATCTTCTGGTAAACCATCTTTTTGAGCCTGTTTTAGGAAATCAATTGCCGCTTTTCGAGAGTTACGAATTCCAACTCGTGCGTGCTCTCCTTCTGCGTGAGAACGTTTTGAAAGTTCTTTTCTTCGCTCTTCAGTTAGCATAGGCACGGCAATCATAATAACGTCTCCGTTGTTTTGAGGATTTAAGCCTAAGTTTGCTTCCATGATGCCCTTAGAAATGGAGTCTAACATTCCCTTTTCCCAAGGTTGAACGGTTAATGTTCTTGCGTCAGGCGTGGTAATGTTGGCAACATTTTTAAGCGGGGTAAGACTTCCATAATAATCTACACGAACACCTTCCAGCATAGCAGGTGTTGCCTTTCCGGCTCTAATTTTATTTAATTCAAATTCAAGGTGCTCAATGCTTTTATTCATGGCGTCTTGTGCCTCATCTAAAGCCATTTTAACTTCGTCAGACATATTTATTTTTGTTTAAAATTCTACTTTTGTTCCTACCGCATCACCCTGAACCAACCGCATTAAATTTCCCGACTTATTCATATCAAAAACAATGATGGGCAGCTTATTTTCATTGCAAAGGGTAAATGCGGTCATGTCCATAACATTCAACCCCTTTTCAAATACTTCAGAAAAAGTAACAACATCATATTTTTCTGCAGAAGGATCTTTTTCTGGATCTGCGGTGTAGATTCCATCAACTCGAGTTCCCTTTAGAACCACGTCTGCCTCAATTTCAATGGCCCGCAATGAAGCCGCTGTATCTGTTGTGAAAAAAGGATTACCCGTACCCGAACCGAAAATAACCACGCGATTTTTTTCAAGATGGCGAACAGCTTTGCGTTTAATAAATGGTTCACAAATCTGTTTCATCTCAATAGCGCTTTGAAGTCGTGTGGGAACACCAACGCTTTCAAGTGCACTTTGTAACGCCATGCTGTTAATCATGGTTGCAAGCATGCCCATATAATCACCTTGTGTTCTCTCCATTCCACCTTGTTCTGCTTGAACCCCACGGAAGATGTTTCCACCACCAATGACAATTGCTATTTCAACCCCCCTTTCCCAAACAGCTTTAATTTCTTGTGCGTATTGCATAATGCGCACATTGTCTATTCCGAACTGTTTGTCGCCCATCAAGGCCTCACCACTTAATTTGAGAAGAATGCGTTGGTATTTCATACTTTGCGAAGTTAGTGAATTAGGTCATTCTGCACCCTATCTTCGCATATGATTCTACACGACTTATGGAATACGATTTTAGAAATATTGAAGTTAAATGGCGCAAGAAATGGGCGCAAGACGAGTCTTATAAAGTTACAGAAGACCTGAATAAAAAGAAATTTTATGTTCTGGATATGTTCCCCTATCCAAGCGGAGCGGGGCTTCATGTTGGTCACCCACTCGGTTACATTGCATCCGATATTTATGCACGATACACACGTCACAAGGGATTTAATGTGCTTCACCCCATGGGCTATGATTCATTTGGTTTGCCCGCAGAACAATACGCTATCTTAACGGGCCAGCATCCGGCTAAAACTACGGAACAAAACATAGAACGTTATCGAGAACAGCTAGACAAAATAGGTTTTTCGTATGATTGGAGTAGAGAGGTTCGAACCAGCTCTCCCAATTACTATAAATGGACCCAGAGGATTTTTGGATTATTATTTAATTCATGGTATGACTTGGAGTTGAATAAAACGCGTCCGGTCTCTGATCTTATTCGCAAGTTTGAAGAGAATGGTTCGTATGGTGTGAATGCCCACGTGGATGAAGAGTGGTTTAAAAATTATGTCTTAGAAGCGGACCATATTTTCTCTCCTCAATTTGAAGGTGAATTCACCGCGACCGATTGGAGGAGCATGAATGAGGCGCAAAAAGAAGCTTTGCTCATGAACTATCGCATAGCTTACTTAGCTGACTCTGTTGTGAATTGGTGCCCAGCCTTGGGAACTGTTTTAGCCAATGATGAAATTAAAGATGGAGTTAGCGAGCGCGGCGGACACCCCGTTGAGCAGAAGAAAATGCGGCAGTGGAGCATGCGAATTTCGGCGTTTTCAGAACGATTGATTTCTGATTTAGACACAATCGATTGGCCGGAGAATATTAAAGAAATTCAACGCAATTGGATTGGAAAATCTTCTGGTGCACGGGTGCGTTTTCAAGCTGAGAAAGAAGTTACCATTGAGGTTTTCACTACACGTCCGGACACGCTTTATGGTGTATCATTTTTAACATTAGCTCCTGAGCACGAAAGTGTGGAGATTCTAACCACGGCTGAACAGCGAGAAGCTGTGGCAGAGTATGTGGCAAGCGCCAAGTTGAAAACAGAGCGTGATCGAATGGCCGAGAAAAAGATTTCAGGCGTGTTCACTGGAAGCTACGCGTTGCACCCTTTTACAGGTGAACAAATTCCAATTTGGATTGGGGATTATGTTTTGTCAGGTTATGGAACAGGCGCTGTAATGGCCGTTCCTGCAGGGGATCAGCGCGATTATGATTTTGCGAAACACTTTAATTTAGAGATAAAAAATATTTTTACCGATTCAGATTTATCAGAGAAAGCTGAAACGTCAAAAGATGCTTTTATTGCCAATTCAGATTTTCTGAATGGAATGAATTATCATTTGGCATTTGATGCGGTGTGCGATCGACTAATGGAAATAGGCGCTGGTGAAAAAAGAATAAATTATCGTTTGCGCGATGCCGTGTTTAGTCGTCAGCGATATTGGGGAGAGCCTTTTCCCATTTATTACGAAAATGGTATTCCTCGTTTAATCAATACGGAAGAGCTTCCAACAGAATTACCAGATGTAGATGCCTATCTTCCTACAGAATCGGGTGAGCCGCCGTTGGCTCGCGCGAAGAATTGGGATAGAAATGGTATGCCAATGGAGTGTAATACCATGCCCGGTTGGGCGGGGTCTTCATGGTATTTTTTGAGATATATGGACCCGCATAATACCCATGAAATAGCGAGCAAAGAAGCCATGAATTATTGGGGCCAGGTGGACTTGTACATGGGGGGTGCAGAGCACGCAACGGGGCATTTGTTGTATTCCCGTTTTTGGACGAAAGCGCTATTCGATTTGGGATATATACCATTCAATGAACCGTTTAAAAAAATGATTAACCAAGGAATGATTCTTGGTCGAAGTAGCTTTGTTTATCGCATTAAAGACACCAACACGTTTGTTACATACGAAAGGAGAAAAGAGTACGAAACTCAGCGGTTGTATGCAGATATTTCTTTGGTAGATAATGATAAATTGGATATTGAGGCCTTTAAGAATTGGCTTCCTGAATATGCTAGTGCTGAATTCATAATGAACGAAAACAGCGAATATACCTGTGGCTCTGAAGTGGAGAAAATGTCGAAGTCGAAGTACAACGTACAAACCCCTGATGAGTTAGTAGAAAAATTTGGAGCAGACACATTGCGTTGTTATGAAATGTTCTTGGGCCCAGTTGAACAGAGCAAGCCGTGGGATACCAAAGGAATTAACGGTGTGCACAATTTCTTGCGAAGGTTCCACAGATTGTTTATGGAGAATGAAGCATTTTCAGTTTCTTCAGAAGAACCTACAGCGGCTGAAATGAAAGTGGTTCACAAGACCATTAAAAAGATTACCGAAGATCTAGAGCGCTTTTCCTGGAATACAGTTGTTAGTGCTTTCATGATTGCAACGAATGAACTTACAGATTTGAAATGCAATAAACGGACGGCATTAGAGCCACTGGTAATTATGCTTTCGCCTTATGCACCTCATTTGGCAGAGGAAATTTGGAGTGAGTTAGGGCATGCTGGTTCGGTTATGAATGAAACTTGGCCTGTGGCCGAGAATAAATATTTGGAAGATGATAATTTTGAATACCCAGTTTCTTTCAATGGGAAGACACGTTTCTTCTTGTCTTTACCGGTAGGCATGAGTGCTGCAGATGTTGAGGCGCAGGTATTGGCGTATGAGAGTACGGCCAAATATTTGGAAGGAAAAACACCGAAAAAAATTATAGTTGTTCCGAAGCGAATTGTAAATGTTGTTATGTAATATTTAATTTGGAGATAGAATGATTTCAAGAGCTACCATTGATCGAATTTATCAGGCCATTCTCATAGAGGATGTAATTGGTGAGTTCGTCCATTTGAAGAGAAGTGGCTCGTCATTTCGAGGGTTATCTCCTTTTGTGAACGAAAAAACACCGAGCTTCTTTGTTGTTCCGGCGAAGGGAATTTATAAGGACTTTAGCTCGGGTAAGGGAGGAAATGCCATTGATTTTTTAATGCAGCACGAAAAACTCTCTTATCCAGAAGCGTTGAGATGGTTGGCGGCGAGGTATAACATTGAAATTGAAGAGGAACAGGAAAGCGAAGAACAGCGTGCTGAAAAATCCGAAAGAGAACAATTAGCTGTTGTTACGGAATTTGCAAACAAGTATTTTCAGGAACAACTGCATAATTCCGAAATTGGAAGAAATATTGGGCTATCCTATTTCGAAGAGCGGGGCTTCAGAGAAGACATCATTAAAAAATTTCAATTGGGTTATTGTCCTGAAGGTTGGGACAAAATGTCTCAAGCGGCGTTATCTGCAGGTCATTCATTAACCTATTTGTTAAAAACAGGTTTAACGAGAGAAAAAGATGGCGCACCCTATGATTTTTTCAGGGGAAGGGTTATGTTTCCAATTCACAATGTGAGCGGAAAAGTCATAGCGTTTGGTGGTAGAACACTGAAGGTAGAAAAGGAAATTGCCAAGTATTTCAACAGCCCTGAGAGTGATCTATACCACAAGAGCAGTGTGTTATATGGGATGCATTTGGCAAAAAATGCCATGGTGAAAGATGACAATTGCTATTTGGTTGAGGGATATACAGATGTAATAGCATTGCATCAAGCAGGTGTAGAGAATGTTGTGGCGAGTTCGGGAACAAGCCTCACAGAGGGACAAATTCGACTAATTAAACGATTCACCTCCAACATTACAATCTTGTATGACGGAGATAAGGCTGGTATTAAAGCAAGTTTTCGAGGTATTGATATGATTTTGAAGGAAGGGTTGAATGTGCGAGTAGCAACTTTTCCAGATGGTGATGACCCAGATAGCTTCGCGAAAAAACATTCTAGTGAAGAGATTACAAATTATATAGCCACTAACGCCAAAGATTTTATTCGCTATAAAACATCTCTTCTTCTTGAAGAAGTTGGAAATGATCCCATTAAAAAAGCGGGATTAATTAAAGGAATTGTAGAGAGTATTGGGCTAATTCCAGATGCAATTAAGCGATCTGTTTTCATTCAAGATTGTGCGCAGATAATGCAGATTGGTGAATCTGTTTTGCTGTTGGAATTAAACAAGATTTTACTCTCTAATAAAAAGGGCAAGGAGGAAATATCAACAACACCAACTTCTTCGGATGTACAACAAGAGTTTCCAATTGAACCGACCTCTTTAGACGATGGATTTACCACGCTTCCAATTGAAAGAGAGTTAATTCGATTGCTTATTACTTATGGAGAGTATGGCGTTTCAATCAATATCCTCCAAGAAGATATGACGGTTAAGGCTCAGGATATTTCTGTGGCAGACTATATCATTGGAACCGTTGAAGAAGATAAAATAAAGTTTCAATCTGAATTGTATCAACTCATGTTCAATGAATACGTTTCATTGGTGAATGAAAAATCGCTTTTCGAAGAATCTGAATTTACTCAGCATGGGAATGAAAGGGTTCGAAATGAAGCGGCAGATATATTCACCCCAAAGTATCAACTGAGTGAAAATTGGATGAACAAGCACGGTGTTTATTCAGAAAAAGAAGAAGACCGCCTAGCAATTACAATCAAAGATTGCTTGTTTCGATTGAAATTGAGAAATGTACAATTGCGCATGAAAAGCTTGGAAATGGAGTTGGCAGAGGCAAAATCAGATGAAGAGATTTTCATGTTAATGGCTGAGAAGAAACGTCTCGATTTTGTTCGTGCAAAAATTGCCGATTACTTTGGAATTATCGCTTTATAATTGAATCAGTTTTCTTTTATCTTCGAACCAAATTAGAAAGGACATGAATAGAAAGGAATTTAAAAAATATGCAACGGGCCACTTGGGCATGAACAGCACGACGGTTGACGATGTGGTATCACATATGTACGCCCCTGAAATGATGACCCGAACTGTCATTGAAGAGAGAAATATGCCCTTCAGGGAAGTAGATGTCTTTTCAAGACTCATGGCTGATCGCATTATTTTTCTCGGCACTGAGATTGACGATTACATTGCAAACATCATTCAAGCCCAATTGCTCTTTTTAGAAAGCACAGATTCCAAGAAAGACATTCAGATATACATCAACTCTCCAGGGGGAAGTGTTTATGCAGGATTGGGAATTTATGATACCATGCAATACATTAACCCAGATGTAGCCACAATTTGTACAGGAATGGCCGCCTCTATGGGTGCTGTTTTGTTGTGTTCAGGTGCAGCGGGAAAAAGAACAGGTCTAAAGCACTCTCGCGTCATGATACACCAACCGTTAGGAGGTGCCAGAGGTCAGGCTTCAGACATTGAAATTACGGCCAGAGAAATACAAAAATTGAAGAAGGAGTTGTATGATATCATTGCCATACATAGTGGTCAAACGTATGATAAAGTATGGGAAGACAGTGACCGTGACTATTGGATGATTGCACAAGAAGCGAAGGAGTATGGAATGATAGATGAAGTTTTAGAAAGAAAGAAATAAACACCGCTTACAAAAACAGGGAAGAGACACGAACTTCGTGTCTCTCTTTGTTTCTAAAAAAAATGAAAACATATTTTGTAGATGTGGTTGTGCCACTTGCAGTTCCGAAGCCATTGACCTATCGTGTGCCAATGGAGTGGGAGTTATATGTGAATCAAGGAAGTAGGGTGGTTGTTCCTATCGGGAAATCAAAGAAATATACAGGTATCATTTGGCGCGTGCATGAGGAAGTTCCAAAAGACCGTGCAGCTAAATACATTGATGAAGTGCTCGATGACCTGCCCATTCTATCTAAAAAACAAATGGAATTGTGGAATTGGATGTCTCAGTATTATGCCTGCACGTTGGGCGAGATCATGTCTGCGGCACTGCCCACCGGATTAAAATTATCTAGCGAAACCATTTATGTATCGAATCAGGTTGACGACTTAGTTTTGGAGCCACATGAATTGCTTTTGGTAGAATTCATGTCAAAAAAAAATCAAGTAGAAGGGGTTTCAGCACAAGAACTTCAAGTACACCTGCCGTTGATTCAAGTTCAAAAAACTGTTCGGTCATTGTTGAAAAAAGGAGCACTTTCTGCACTTGAAGAGGTTAAAGAGAAATTTGTGCCAAAGCGCATTACCTACCTCATGTTATCTCCTTCTTTTTGTTCAGATGAAGCGCTTCAAAACTGTTTTAATCAACTGGAAAAAAGAAATGCCGACAAGCAACACGCTGCTCTAATGACTTTTATTCAATTGAGCAACTGGAATGGAATAGAGGGAGTTGCTGTGAGAAAAAAAGATGTAATTCAATCATCAAAAACAGATCATGCAGCAATTCAAGGATTAATTAAAAAGGGTGTTCTAATTCAAGAAGAAAGAAATGAACGCAGAGTTGTAGGTGAAGAAGCTACCCGTGATGAAATGCCCATATTGTCTAAAGAGCAAGGGGAGGCAAAAGACAAGATTTTGAATCACAAAGGAACAAGTTTGTTATTTGGTGTTACTTCCTCAGGAAAAACAGAGGTTTACATTCACCTCATTGAAGAACAGTTGAAACAGGGTAAACAAGTTCTTTTTTTACTTCCGGAAATAGCCTTAACCACGCACCTTATTCATCGAGTTCAGGCATATTTTGGTGAGCAGGTTGGAGTTTATCATAGCGGCTATAGCACCCATGAACGAACAGAAGTTTGGCACCGTGTATTAGGAGGAAAATACAGATTCAATGTGGTTTTGGGGGCAAGAAGTGCGCTATTTCTCCCCTTCGAAAATCTTGGTCTAATCATAGTAGACGAAGAACATGAGGGCACATATAAACAACAAGACCCCGCCCCTAGATATCAGGCTCGTGACGCCGCAGTTATGTTGGGGATGATGCACGAAATTTCTGTGGTTCTAGGAAGCGCTACCCCATCTATAGAATCAATGTATAATGCCAACTCAGGAAGGTATCAGCGTGTAGATTTAACCCAACGATTTGGTTTAGCACAACAGCCGAAGGTTGAACTTGTTAATTTGAAAGCTGAGCTAGCGGCGAAACGTGTGACGGGAACATTTTCTCAAACATTGATTGATCAAATTTCCGAAACAGTAAAACAAGGAAATCAAGTTATATTATTTCAAAACAGAAGAGGCTACACACCGCTTTGGGAGTGCGTTATGTGTCACCACATTCCCGAATGCAAAAATTGCGATGTGAGCCTAACTTTTCATAAATCGAGTAATGAATTAAAATGTCATTACTGCGGCTTCGTTCAAAAACCACCTACCCAATGCCCAGCCTGTGGTGTGCAAAATTTTAAAATGATGGGCGCTGGCACTGAAAAGATTGAAGAAGAGCTGCAAGATATTTTACCTCATGTTCGTGTGGGGCGAATGGACATGGATGTTGCCAGGGGAAAGCACGCACACAAACAGTTATTAAATGAATTTGAAGAAGGTAAACTAGACGTACTTGTGGGCACACAAATGGTAACCAAAGGATTGGACTTTTCAAAAGTTCAATTGGTTGGTGTGTTGAATGCCGATCGAATGATGAAACACCCAGATTTTCGGGCGTTGGAGCGGGCATTTCAACTGCTGGTTCAAGTGGCGGGAAGAAGCGGGCGAAGAGAAGAAATGGGTCGGGTGTTGATTCAGACTTACGACACAGATCATTGGATTTTTCCCTACGTCATTCAAAATGATTATGAAGGGTTTTATAGGATAGAAGCCAACGAACGGGAACAACACGCTTATCCACCATTCAAGCGTATGATAAAACTTACTGTGAAGCATAAGGATAGGGCGGTTGTTCACAAAGCAACGCAACAAATTTTCGAATGGTTGAAAACCGCATTGAACGGACATTTTTTTGGACCCGAAGAGCCGTATGTGAGCAGAATTAATAATTATTATATCCGTGTTTTTTGGATTCGCATTCCAAAAATGACGGAACATTTATTGGTTAAACAATTTTTGTTGGATTGTAAATTGAATTTATTGAAAGAACCTGAATTTAAAATGGTTCGTTTCGCTATAGATGTTGACCCGTCTTAAGAAGTAAATTCTTACCTTTGATTTCTAAACAAATTCGAATGTCAAAACAAGATATTTCTTGCTCTTTTTGTGGAAGAAAGAAAAGTGAAGCAGGTCTTTTAATCGCCGGAGTTTCAGGTCATATTTGCGCTGATTGTGCGGTTCAAGCCAGTGAAATAGTCAAAGAAGAGTCGAAACCCAAAGAAGAGCAGTCATTTCAATCTTCTGAAATTTTAAAGCCAAAAGAAATTCAGCAGTTTTTAGATGAGTACATCATTGGTCAAGAAGAAGCAAAAAAGGTACTCAGTGTTGCCGTATATAACCACTACAAAAGATTAGCTCAAGGCGTTTCAAAGAAGCAAGATGAGGTTGAAATTGAGAAATCTAATATTGTATTGGTTGGGGAAACAGGAACAGGAAAAACACTTTTAGCGAAGACAATAGCGAAGATGCTACACGTTCCTTTTTGCATTGCAGACGCCACGGTATTAACACAAGCTGGATATGTAGGAGAAGATGTTGAAAGCATTCTTTCACGCTTGCTACAGAATGCTGATTATGATGTTCAAAAAGCAGAACGAGGAATTATTTTCATTGATGAAATAGACAAGATTGCGCGTAAAAGTGACAACCCTAGCATTACCAGAGATGTGAGTGGCGAAGGGGTTCAACAAGC
>Ga0194116_10000519_pt1 | contig 66795 bp, 70 predicted proteins | sample TA2MahsurfametaG_4_FD_148617 | JGI IMG/M metagenome (GOLD analysis project Ga0194116, IMG submission 148617) | Freshwater microbial communities from Lake Tanganyika, Tanzania - TA2015008 Mahale S9 surface | ecosystem: Environmental > Aquatic > Freshwater > Lake | place: Tanzania: Lake...
AAAATTTTTTATTACACATATTAAAACAATAAATAAACAAGAAAAACAAAACAACTATTATAGTTCTTTATGAAAATATTAATTACTGGAGTTGCGGGACTTTTAGGTTCAAGGTTGGCGGATTATATAATTGAAAATTATCCAGAAGTAAAGGTTGTGGGGATGGATGATTTAAGTGGTGGTTATAAGGAAAACGTACACCCAAAAGTAGAATTTTGGCAAATGAATTTGGTTACCCACCCAATTGAGAATTGTTTTGAGGTTCATAAATTTGATTATGTATATCACTTCGCAGCTTACGCCGCGGAGGGGTTAAGTCCGTTTATAAGAAGTTATAATTATCAAAATAACTTAGTTTCAACATCGAGAATAGTAAATGAGTGTATTAAAAATGATGTAAAAAGATTAGTATTCACCTCAACTATGGCCGTTTATGGTCACGGTAGTGGAGAAATCTTTGATGAGGCCCAAATACCAAACCCTATTGATCCTTATGGTATTGCCAAATACGCTTGTGAAATGGATATCAAAGTTGCGGGTGAACAACATGGATTGGACTGGTGTATCATTCGTCCACATAATGTTTATGGTATTAAACAAAACATATGGGACAAGTACAGAAATGTTTTGGGTATTTGGATGTATCAACACATGTGTGGTGAAGCAATGACAATATTTGGTGATGGGGAACAAAAAAGAGCGTTCAGTTATATTGACGATTGTTTAGAGGGTATTTGGAAAGCATCACAAGAACCCGTATGTTCAAAAGAAATAATCAACTTAGGTGGTACTAAACATTTTACAATTAACGAAGCCAATAATATACTACGTGAAGTAATTCGTGACGGTGAAACAGTGTACAAAGAACAAAGACATGAAGTAAAAACCGCAATACCAACTTGGTCAAAGTCTGTCAGACTCTTGGGTTATGAGGATAAAACATCGTTATATGACGGACTTAAGGTGATGTGGGAATGGGTACAGAAACAACCAAAAAGAGATAGATTCGTGTGGGGCAAATACGAACTTGATAAGGGAATATATAGTTTTTGGAAATAATATGAGTGAAATAGAATTTATTATACCGACATATCAAAGAACAGATCATTTAATGTGTATTATGTGTTCAATAAAATCACAAACATCAAGTAGATGGAAAATACATGTGATTGCTGATTGCCCTCCTGAAGGTACATTAGATAAAGTAATTGATTATTTTAAAGGTGATAATAGAATTAAATTTACAATATTACCTCAAAGGTATAATGATTGGGGGCACACCCCAAGGAATTATGGATTAGATGAAGCAACTGAAGATTGGGTTGTTATGACAGGTGAAGACAATTATTATGCGCCGACCTTTGTTGAAGAAATGTTGTTACAAGCAACACCAAACGTACATTTTGTTTATTGTAATATGATTCATAATTGGTTACGTTCGGACTACATTGCAATGTCTTGTGAACCGAAATGGGGTAAAATTGACATGGGTAATTTTATATGCAGAAGAGAATATGCTAAAGAAATTAAATTAGATGTTACTATGATACAAGCCGATGGTAAATTTGTTGATGAATACATTAGAAAGTACCCAACAAAAACCGCCAAAAAAGTAGATAAGTTTTTATACGTTCACAATTAAATATATGAATAAATTAATATTATCAACAGGTTCAGATTTTAATTACTTAAATAGAATAGTACCTTATTTAAATTCTATTAGTCAAAATTCAAACTTTGATAAAAATATTTTAATTTTTGTTGAGGATAATCAACATATTAATAATGGTTTAAATAGACTAGAAATAAATAAAATTAACATAAAAGACATTCAGTGTTTGAATTCTAATAAATGTATACAACATGGTGATTTTTTAAATTCAATTGAGTTTGATAAATCGACAGATGAATCAGACGTGATTTTTTTTACCGACGGTGACATAATACTACAAAGAGGTCTAACAGAGGATGAGATTAATTTCTATAAAAATTTTAAAGATGGTGACGTATCAGTTGGATACAACTCATCTCCAACCGATACTTTATTTGATGAATCAAACAGGTTAGGTAGAACAGGATTTATTTCCTCTGAAATTAGAACAGATGGTTGGGATAAGATTAAAATTTATAATACCGGTGTTCTTTGTATGAATAAGAAAACTTGGAGAGAATTATTGAAAAGATATGTTAGATTATTTTCACAAATAGATAAAATGTTTTATCACTACGCAAAACAACAGTGGTTAATATCGTATATTATCGGCACAGATACAAATTTTAATGTTATTGAGATGCCATATGAAATACATAATCATAGACATTATCCAAGTCCTCAAGGTACACACCAAGATAAAGACGGGATGGTTTATTTTAACGATAAAAAAGTTTTATTTAAACACAAATGGTAGAATTATTTAGAAAAATAATTGAACTTTAATATGTATGATTATTTAATAGTTGGTTCAGGATTTTTTGGTTCAATATGTGCATATGAACTAACCAAATCGGGAAAGAAAGTTTTGGTTATTGATTCTCGTAATCATATCGGAGGTAATTGTTACACAGAAAACAGAGACGGTATAAACCTACAAGTATATGGTGCACACATCTTCCATACATCAAACAAAGAAGTGTGGGATTGGATCAATCAATTTGCTGAGTTCAATACTTACCGACATCATGTTTTGGCAAAATATGATGAAGAAATATATTCTTTACCATTTAGTATGTTCACCTTCAATAAATTGTGGGGAGTGAATTATCCACAAGAGGCTCAAGAGATTATCAAAGAACAATCATCCAAGATTGATGAACCGACAAACTTAGAAGAACAATCAATAAAACTAGTCGGTAAAGATGTATATGAAAAACTCATCAAAGGTTATACTCACAAACAATGGATGAAAGACCCAAAAGAATTACCAAAGGAAATCATTAAGAGATTACCAGTTCGTTTCATATGGGATAACAATTACTTTTTTGACAAGTATCAAGGAATACCAATTGGTGGATATACACAAATATTTGAGAGGTTGTTAGAAGGTATTGATGTTCAACTGAACACAGATTACTTTAACAGTAATTTACCTCCTCATAATAAACTAATCTTCACTGGTCCGATTGATAAATTCTTTGGTTACAAGTATGGTAAGTTAGAATACAAGACGGTTAGATTTGAACATAAACATTTAAATCAATCAAACTATCAAGGTGTTCCTGTAATGAATTATACAAATTATAATATTCCATATACAAGAATAATCGAACATAAACACTTTGAGGGTGTTGATACGAATACAACATGGATTACTCACGAATATCCAACAGAATATGTTGCAGATGTTACTGATCCATACTATCCCGTTAATGATATGGAAAATAATAAAATGTTTTCCAAATATAAAGAAGAGGCCGAGAAAGTAAAGGAATGTGTATTATTTGGTGGTCGTTTGGGCGAATACAAATACTACGATATGCATCAAGTTGTTGAATCAGCACTTAAATTTGTAAAAGAAAAATTATAAAATGGATATAACATTTGTATTGGCGGTATACAATAAATTAGACTTAACTAAATCATGTTATGATAGAGTTCGAAACTTATATCCCGAAGTACCGTTGGTAATAAGTAGTGGTGGTTCTACCGATGGTACTAAAGAGTGGTTAGAAGAAATATCAAATACCGATGATTATATAACAATATTTCACGACGACCAAAGACTTACTTTTTCAGACACATATAATACAGGTATTAAATTAGTTGACACCGAAAAACTAGTTTTAATACACAATGATATGATTATTGGTGAAGGTTTTTTAGAATCAATAGAAAGACTCTCAACACCTGATACATTGTTATCATACACAACTATTGAGCCCCCAATATTCAGAGGACATCAAAGACCCGGTAAAGTTATATTAGACTTTGGAAGTGGTTTTGATAATTTTGACTATGACGGATTTAATCGTTATGTTTCTGAAAATAATAAAATCGACCACGTATACGATGGTGCGGTTTTCTTTATGTCAGGTTACAAGGAAATGTTTGTTGACGTTGGGGGTTTTGATGGTTTTAGTTTTGTACCTGCATTTTGTGAAGACGACGATTTTTTAATTCGTACCAAACTAAAAGGGTATAAACTTAAAACATGTACTTCTGCAATAACATATCATTTTGTTTCTCAGACATCAAGATTTAGTGAAGAATATAAAAATGACAGACATAGAATTGAAGTTTCTTCGAATAGAAATTTCGTTAGAAAATGGGGAATACCAATTAATGCATTCAATGAATTAAGATACTGGGAGGACGAAATTTTTTCTTTTAAATCATTTACAATTGGTTTAATAACAAGAAATAAAAATCGTCTATTTGAGGTTGAGCCTTTTTTTGATAAAATAGATTTGGGGGATATTCCATTTGATTATGTGGAAAATGAACAAAAAAATACAAGATATGATTTAAGAAGTAAATTTACTCTTACAGATACGGTAGATGTTATTATAATAGAAGTAGAACCTTTTACAAATGAAGACATAATAAATCTTCAGAAGCTTAGACTTTCTATTCCCTATTATGAACCTGGTGAATATCATATCGGAAACATGTTAATAGAAATAAAAAAGGGACTCAATTGAATCCCTTTTCTTTTTATTTATTTTTTAATTCGTCTATTTGTTTTTGTTGTTCTTTAACACATTCGATAAGAAGTGCAACTAACCTTTCGTATTTAACAGCTTTGAATCCGTTTTCTCTTGTTGTAACAATTTCAGGTAAGATTGATTCAATCTCTTGTGCAATAACCCCGATATCATGTCCTTCATTCTCATGTATTCCTTCCATTGGAATCCAATCATATTCATAACCACCAATTTGATTTAATTTTTCTAAAGGATTAGAAATTGGTGTTACATTTTCTTTAAGTCTTGAGTCGGAACCATAGAACGCGATTACATCATTTGTTGCTCTGATTAAACCTGTCGTTGATGGTGCTGCGGTGCCAACACCTAAAGCGTTGAATTGAACATTCGAGTTGGTCGCCACAGCTTGTCCAATTGAAATTGTTACTGCCCCTGTTGCAGCACTTACACTAATACCCGTTCCTGCAACCGCCGATGTCACACCTGCGTTATTTAATGTTACCGATGACCCTAATGCAACTGATCCTCCACCACTCATACCTGTACCAGCCGTAACTGTTAAAGATGAGTTAGCTAATTTACTGTTTGTTACAGATGCATCAACTAATTGAGAAGCGTTGATGGTTTTATTTGTTAAAGTTTGTGATGTGGTTCTTAAAACAATATCATCCTCAGAACCTAAAGGACCCGCAATCCACTTATCATTTGTTGTATCCCAAAGGAAAGAACCCGATGTTAAAGTTGATGCTGTAGCATCTCTTACAACTAAACCGGCATTTGTTGCTCCAGAACCATTCAATTGAATGATATTATCTGCGATATTAACAGTTGTTGAGTTTACAGTGGTTTGTGTACCTGAAACCACTAGATTACCACCAATTGTTACCGTCGTACCGTCATCTGTAATTGAAGAGTTACCTACAGTTGTTGATGAAGTAAATTTAACTATTGTGTTATTAGTTCCAGATGTTGTAATTGATGTACCAGAACTTCCTGATGTTCCACTACTTCCACTAGAACCTGAACTACCCGAGCTTCCTGAAGAACCACTAGAACCTGAACTACCTGATGTTCCACTACTTCCACTTGAACCAGATGTTCCACTACTTCCACTAGAACCTGAACTACCCGAGCTTCCTGAAGAACCACTAGAACCTGAACTACCTGATGTTCCACTACTTCCACTAGAACCTGAACTACCTGATGTTCCCCTACTTCCACTAGAACCTGAACTACCCGAGCTTCCTGAAGAACCACTAGAACCTGAACTACCTGATGTTCCACTACTTCCACTAGAACCTGAACTACCTGATGTTCCACTACTTCCACTAGAACCTGAACTACCTGATGTTCCACTACTTCCACTAGAACCTGAACTTCCTGATGTTCCACTACTTCCTGAAGAACCACTAGAACCTGATGTTCCTGAAGAACCACTAGAACCTGAAGAACCACTAGAACCTGATGTCCCGCTACTTCCTGAAGATCCAGATGTACCTGAAGAACCACTACTTCCTGAACTACCTGAACTACCTGAACTACCTGAAGTACCAGATGAACCGCTAGAACCACTTGAACCCGATGTTCCACTACTTCCTGAACTACCTGAAGTACCAGATGAACCTGATGAACCTGAACTTCCAGAACTTCCCGAACTACCTGAAGTACCAGATGAACCGGAACTACCTGAAGTGCCAGATGAACCGGAAGACCCAGATGTTCCACTCGTTCCAGATGTACCAGCGGCACTTAACCATGTGTTTCCATTATATCTATAAATGTTAGTATCTGTTGTATTATAAAATAATTGACCAGTAATAGATCCCAAAGCCTCACCCGTTGTAGATGCGGTCGGAATTACCATTGATCCCGTTACTCTAAGTGAACCTGTAAATTGATGTACATCCGCTTGATCATTACCAAATGCGGTAGAACCACTTGCGAATTGAACGGTCATATTAGTTACTGATGAACTAACAATATATTGTTGTGCTGTTAAGTTTCCTAAAACAGTTAAATTATTACTTATTGTTTGACTTCCTGTTAAAGATAATGTCGTACCATCAAATCTTAAATTAGACTCAACTGTTGCGTTTGGTGATGAACCATTTAATGTAATTATACCATTATCGGTTTCGCCAACCATAGTAACCGTACCTGAACTACCACTGGAACCTGACGATCCTGAAGTACCTGAAGTTCCTGAAGAACCAGATGAGCCCGATGAGCCACTAGAACCTGATGTACCAGAAGAACCTGAAGAACCTGAACTTCCTGATGAACCAGATGAACCCGAAGTACCAGATGTTCCTGATGTACCTGAAGTTCCTGAACTTCCACTTGACCCACTAGAACCTGATGTACCAGATGAGCCCGATGAGCCACTAGAACCTGATGTACCAGAAGAACCTGAAGTTCCAGATGAACCACTTGAACCTGAACTACCTGATGAACCCGAACTTCCTGAAGTACCACTTGTTCCCGATGTTGCCGCGGTATATGATGTTCCGTTTATAAATAAACTACCAGTAACGGCCAAAGATCCATCGATTTGTTGGTCACCAACAAAATCATTACTGCCGGTAATTGCGAATTCTAATGAATCCTTACCGTCTAATAGTTGTGAATTTAACGCTACTGAAGCGGTTTGTGCGTAAGATGAACTTATAGCGTTTGAGGTGGTACCACTGATTGTCGCGTTAATCGTACCTAATACTGTAAGGTCACCCTGAATGTGACCTGAACCTGAAACTGATAATGATCCGGTTATGTGTGGTTCAAATACTTTCATTTAGATAAATTATTTTATATCTTATAAATACTTGGTATTCGTATTCAAGTATTAAATATTTGAAACTTTAGAATAATTTTTCTATTTTACCAATAACTTCCTCGGGTGTAATCTCTTTTGAACACTCAAATTGTCTATCCGTGTTCTCGTGTATTGGGCACCAATTCCAATTACCAGCATCGAATTTATGTGTCTGCCAACAACTATTACAGACATTTTTGTTGATTATCCTATTGATATTTTCAAATGGTTCTAAATACACATCAGTAAATCCAGATATTAAAACCACTGGTATGCCGGAAGACCAAGCTAGCCAACTCAAACCACTACTAATCCCTATAAAAAAATGTGATTCCTGTAGAACTTTCAAGACTTCCTTAGTTGAACTTGGTGGTTGTGTCTTTATTCCTTTGGGGTGTTTATTTCCCATATATCCATCCTCTTCTCTTGACAATAATCTCACTTCATATCCCTTAGATTTAATAAAGTCAACAACCTTTTGCCAACCTTCAGGATTATTCCAATACTTACATTGTGCCGTGGAATGAATAGCAATACAAACCCTTTTCTTTTTATGTCCACCTAATTTTGGGACATTTGGTATAATTTCTTTATAATCTAAACCTAATATATCCGACGCAATTTTTTGTAGTGGTTCTTGAAGTGGGTTATATGGATGTCTTTCATAATCAACTTGATTTCCATTATAAAATAAACCAAGTCTATACATACCATATATATTATTAACTTGTGAGCCTGGATTTACAAATTCTATTTCGGGATATTCCTTTTCAAACAACTCATTATGAAAAGTAGAACAAACTACTTTACAGTCTCTTTGTTTCCTAAATTCTTCGACATAAGGAATAAATGCTAAAGTATCACCTAACGATTTACTTTCAAAAGAAATGTAAAACCTATTGTTTTTTGGGTTAAATTCATGGTATCCATTGTAGTCATTATCAATACCTATAATTCTAATCCCCCAATCTATATAATATTTAAAGGAGGGTTTGCACCATTGATTACTACTTAATATTGTTTGGTAAACTACATTCCCATTTTTTTTATTTATAAATTGAACATTGTATTTGTATGGTAAATCATCTAATATTTCAACAAATGGTCCGTCAACAAAGTGGATATTAAACCTTCTATTTGATTGTTTATTTTTCCACTCTAAAATATTTTTTCTTCTAAAATCATATAAATCTTCATTAAGTCGTTGGGTGAATATTTCTATTCCTTGATAAAAAACTCTAACAGTTTCATTTTTTATGTAATCACCTAATAACTCTAAATGATATTCTCCCTTTTTAACGGTATAAAAAAACCTTTTATTACCATAGTTCACTTCACATAAGTAATCCTTATCTGCCGGTTTTTCTGAGAATCCAGATATAAAATGAATATATAAATTATTATTATCTACCGCAAGATATGTTTGAAATATTGCACCATTCTTTAGAATACCATTTCTATTCCAAGCAGCATATATATTGAGTTCATTATCGTTAGGGATATACTTACTAACAAAAACATTATTTGTAATAGTTTTTAAGGTTTGATAAAAAACCCTTTCTAATTGCCAACCATTTGGTTTATTTTTAAAATATTCCTCCTTTGTGTTAATCTTATTTATTAATGAAAGGGCGATATCGGTTCTAATTGAGAAAATGTATGTTGATGAATATGGTTGTGGTTCATTTGTGGATCCCTTCATATATTCATATACAACAGCATCATGGCTTCTAATGTATTCCATAAAAGACTGACGATATTGTGTCTCATCGGGTAAGTTATCATATTCCAAAAAATGAATATATTTCTTACCTAATTGTTTGGCTAAGTTGAATGCGTTTTTCATAGTTAACCATATCGCATAATCATGATGAAAATCGACTTTATTGAATACCTTATAGTCATTCATTATTGTCCATCTATCACTAACAACTTCATATTCTCTAAAATCTTTTTCTAATAGGATGTCATTGTTACTATCATATATGAAATAATCAACCTGTTTTTGAATCCTTGGTTTCACGGGGTAATGTCCACATAATATTATTGGGACATTGAAAATTTTTAATCTATCAATTAATTTTAGTAAGGTTTTTTCTTTTTCTTCAGTGTCTAACCAACAGTCAACAATAAAAATATCTTCATTAAAAGTGTACGCCATTATCTCTTTGTTATAATAATAATTCCATTTAGGAAGTTTATTGATTCAACATCCACCAAACAACCTGGTTGAGTTCTTTTTGATAAATCAATTAACCAATCTTCTCTTCTACCGTGTACATTTGGCACATCAAAATTCATTAATCCTCTAAAGTTGACATCATCAACTAAAGATTTAAAAACCTCAACACTTGTTGTTGGTTTTAAGTAACCTCCTTCATAATCTTCCCAATACGCCGTTCCACAGTCCTCTATAATGTAAACACCACCCGACTTTAAACTTGTCCATAGATACTGAAAAGAGTACACGACATGTGAATTTAAATGTGAACCATCGTCTAATATCATATCAAATGGTCCGTACTCATTTCTAATTTTAGTTAAAAATTCACCATCAGCCTGTGAACCAATCTCAACTTTAATTCTTTCTTCTTCATATTGTTTACATTCAGGAGTAATGTCAATACCTAAAATATTGGAACGATAAAAATACTCTTTCCATGTCTTTAATGATTTACCCTTTAAGATACCAATCTCTAAAATGTTTAAGTTATCGTACCTGTTGAATGGTAAATATTTTTCGTACTTCACACAGTAATTGTGAATGTCAGAACTCTTGTCTGTTCCATACGATTGTGCTATTTTGTTTAATGTACTCATCTTATAAAATATATCATTTGTAATGCATTATTTGAACCCATAAACATAAGGTAGGAATTAAATCCAAGAATAACCATTCTGTTTATAAGTTTCTGTCTTAGTTCTTCATCATAATTGAAATGTGAGTGGTGATATTCCATAGAGATTGTTTTTACCTTCATCAAGTTTTCATCACTGATTCCTGATAGAGCATAGTGTTCAGCACCCTCGATATCAACCTTTAAAAAATCAATTCTATCAATTATTCCTGTGTCAAATAGATAATCTAATGTGTAAGTTCGTACTTTATATGATTCGGAATTCTCTTGTGTTCCAAATAAATTAGATCCACCTAAATGAACACTTTCATATAAATTCATTTCCCCAACTTGATTACTCATCGCAGCGTTAAATAAAATTGAATTTGGACCCGCATTTAATGATAGTAGTTTGAAGTATCTTTTATCGGGTTCAAAAGAAATAACTTTACCTGCACCTTCACTATGAGCCCATCTATTGAATACTCCGATGTTACCTCCTAAATCTACAACGATGTCACCTTCGTGTATTGTCTTTTCTCTATTTTTATAATAGTCTCTTAAGTTGTATATTTCATGAAAGATAGCAGGTGCCCAACCAAATTTTTCAGCGACTTGCATTGTGCTACCCTCATATTCAAATAGATTTTCAAAATTTTCCAACTTATAAACATCAGTATAAAAACACTTTGATTTATAAAATGAATTATCTCTTTTCATTTTAATATACTCAATCATTTTATCTGATATTTCTGCGTTCTTGTTGCCGTGAAAATAAATGATGTCAGATTTATCTTTTGGAATATATTGATACCCAAAAATTCTATTAAAGTTTTGTGGTCCATCTTCATTCCAAAATTTATAAAACTGATGTAGAGTTCTATCTATAAATCCTTCATCACCATCATATGATGAAGTATCGAAGTTTGATAATGGTAAATGATTAGTGTACCCATACTTCCATCTCATTGCATTATCAATACCCTCGTCGTTCCATAGATATAGTCTTTTATAATCGTTAGGATTTTCTTTCATTATTGTTTCATAATGATTAATTATCTCTTCAAACCATGTTTTAGAACTATCGTTATAAATGTAGAAACAAACGTGGGCATAAGGATTACCTTTACTTATTCCCCATTCGTTACTTAATTGTTCATTGAACAATTGTGATTTTTTACCATTATCGTACATACCAAAAAATTCTTCCTGTACATGTATATCAGACAATGGATATCTACCAACTTTATTAAAATATTTTCTAACTGTATCTATATTATGGTTTACAACAACATCACCATCAATCCATATCAGATGTTCGAAACCTTCATTTAAAGATTCGATACAAGCATGTTGTTTCCAATACCACTTATCGTGTTCAGAAATTTTGGGTGGGTTAATTGTTCTTTTAATAACATTTGGGTAATTAAATGGAACTTCACAATGAACACCATATACTATAATTTTTTGTTCGGAAAATTCTATTAACGATTGTACTAATTTTTCGATAACGGGCATATATCCAAGATTACCTGTTGTAACAAACGCAAAAGGTTTTTTATTCCTCATTAATATTTCGGACGCATCTTTCGCAATCTTATTCCAATTAAAGTTTTTATGAATTTCTTTAGAATCGGATACCGCATTAACCCACATCGCTGTGTTATAGTCATATGCATTTCTCATCTTTACTTTTAAGTCATCCCAATCTGGTTCACAATACTCGCCAGGCCATTCTTTGTGTTCGATATTTGCGGGTCTCATTCCTTTTATTGCCACAGGAACACCTTTATCTTTTGCAAATTGTAATTGTCCACCCCAATCAGAATATATAGAAGGGGTACCACACGCCATCGCTTCAATCAATGGTAGATTCCACCCTTCACTTCTTGCACAAGAAACAAATACGTGTGCCGTTTGTAAATATTTTACATACTCTTCTCGAGATGGGAAGTTTAAAAATTTAATATTTTTTGTGTCAATACCGTAATGTTTAACTCTTTCTTCAGTAGAATTTAATCCATCGTAAGGATATGGATTTTCTACAGATGCAAGTAACTCAACATCATTTGTATCTTTAAATTCTTCTGAGAAAGCTTTTAATATTTCTGTGGTCCCTTTTCTATAATCCCATCTTCCAAAATGTACAAATCTAATTTTCTCTCTTTTTGGGAATTTTTTAATTGGTTTAAAAGTATTAATATCAACACCTTCGGGAACAATGAATATTTTTTCGGATGGATAACCCTGTTCAACTAAACAATCAAACTGCCATTGCGTTGGTACCCATATTTCATCAAAATAAAAAAGTCTTTTGAAAAATTCATCGGGGTATCTGGTTGATTCCCATACATTATATGCAATTTTATAACCTTCATATTCCTCATAGAAATAGTGGTTATTAGTTTCCATCAAAACGATATGAACGTCAGGTACAAAATCACCTTTGTAATTGTACATTGGTTCGTCTATCCTACCATTACCATCCGCCTTGTGTAGTGTTTGTAGGATTAACATATCACCAATTTCTTTGGTGAAATAGGATTCACCATCATGTGGACGATTGTTCATACCCTTCCAACTGTTACCAATTGTTAGGTTTCTGATTTTGACTGTGTGATATTTGTTTAACGCACAAAAAAATGAACGTGCGTGATTGGCATATCCTGTTGTACCAATAAAAGGTGCGTGTCCAAGTATTTTCATTACTTAAAATATAATGAAAATGTCTTTAAAAATCAAACTAAATTAGGGTTTTTTCTATTGGTAAAAACTCGTGTAAATTGTGAAATACGAATGGATCAGTTGCAACTTTTTTAAACTCTCTTAAAAAATAGTTGTGTTCAGGATGTTTCGGGTCCCAAATTTTTAATTTTTCAAACTGTTCAGGTGTGAAGGTTCCCCAATTATTTATTTTACCATAGAAAACCTTTGTTTTCGTTCCAAATATCTCTTTCATTTTATTAAGAAAGGGCCCCATTTCTCTATAGTTAGACTTTTGGACTACAAATGATGTTTTTACTTTTCTCATACTTTTGATGGTAGCAATGAATTTAAGGTTAGATATAAGAATATCCCAATTACCTCCCAATCTTGTAACCATTTCATATGTTTTCCTTGTTCCCGCATCAATACTAATTTCACAGCTCTTAACATATTTGTGTATGTTCGGCATAGAATCCCACATTTCCTTATTCCAAAGACTGGCGTTGGTGTGAAGATGTATTGAATTAAGTTTTGGATATTTCTTTGGGTCGAAGTTCCTAAGGTAATTTCTGTAAGATACAGATGCAAATGGATCCGCAGTACCCGAACAATAAATCATTTCAATTGAATCCGAAAATGTTTCTTCCATTTCTTCAATTGTAGTGTTTATTCTTTTAATTGACGATGAATTAGCAACAATCATATCTACCCTACAGGAAGGACATTTATAGTTACAAGTTCTGTCAAAAGACATTTGTAAAATTGTTGGTCCATAATCAATCTTTGTTTTTTTCTCGAGTACGTTATCTTTTATATAATCAGGTAAATCTTGAATTCTTTTTATTGGTCCAAAAATATCCATATTATAGTTCAAAAGTTGTGATAAAAATGGACATTGTTTTTTATCACAAAACCTATAAGATCCGTCCATAACAGACTCCCTTATTTCCATAGCCTCAGTACTATTCCATAATTCTTTTAATGGTACGTTTCTTGGTAGTTCCTTTTTTAACCAACTCGCACAACACATAAAGTTTCGAGTTTCATGTATTTCTAATGCTTGAAATGGAACAGTACAAACGTAGTCTTTCAAATCTATAATCATATTAATCCGCTAATTTTTTGATTTATTCTAACCTTTTTATATGGTGAGTTAATCCATTCATCAATACATGTTTGATTGTGTGATATTTTTAAATACTCTAATAACTTGTCTAATGTTGGTCTATCTTTTCTAATAAATAGATTTTCATATGTAACCAAAGGATAACCCCTTTTTGACATATTTTTTAAAAATTCTGACTCATTCTCTAAGTGTTGGGATATCCCAAAAATTTCCTCTTCGTCCTCTTTTTTCAAATCATAAAATTTTTGTTTATGCCAAAGTGGGGATATGGTTCTATTTTTTGATAATTTTAAATGATAGAATAGACTTTCAGCTTGTTTTCTTTTGTCTTCTCTCTCTAATATTATAATTTTATCAAAATACGAATACACCCACACTAAATAATCTTCAAAACATTCAAATGATTCGTATGGGTAATTATCCCTATCTATAAAGGTTTTGACTAAAACATCATTCGTATTAATAAATTCTTCTATAGTTTTAGGTTTACTCTCTTTATCAATATTGAGGTAATTAAATGGTTCAAAAAAAAGTTTATGGTTCTTTTTTTCTTTTGTTAATAAACAATTAATGAGATAAAATAAGGATGTTGATCCACTCCTACCATTGCAAAAAATCACAATTCTCATAATAATTTTTTATTGGTGTCTGATTTATAATATTTAAAATCAGTATTAGTTATCCAAATATTAAGAGCACATCTGATACCTTCATTAACCGGCATTACACCATGATAAATTTTACTACCATCAAATGAAATACATTCACCAATTTCTAATTTATACTTTTCACATTCCTTAATATTTTTTGGTTTTTCTGAAAGTACAAATCTCCCATCAGAAAAGTTTTTTGATAATACTATGACCGTTGTTAATTGAGAAGTCGAATCTAAATGTAGGTCTAACCACCTTCCGTCGTAATATTTGGTAAGGCTTATGTTAGAGTCTTTAATATGAAAATTGTTTAAATCAAACCATAATTTAAACTCTCCTGAAATGTATTTTTCTTTTAATTTACTTATGATTTTTTCTTTAAATTCGTCAACATAAACTCTCTTACAATCCCATGTTTCGGATGAATGATATGAGAATTGTGTTCCATTTTCTTCACAAAATTTAATTATATCATCACATTCCGACTCATCAAAAAATTTATTTACTGAAAAATTCATATTATTCGTTTATTTATGTCTTTAGTAATATAATTTAATATATTTTTCTCTAAAATCCAATGGTATAATTCTTTTGCAATTAATTGATAACCAAATTTATTTGGATGTTTTCCACCATAATGATTATCATCCCATAATTTTTTGTCTTCCCATACCTCTTTTTTATTTGTTTCACATAAATGGTCTTTAAATGTTTTATTTGAAAAATTCCAATAATGATTTTTATTAATGTAATCGGTTTTATCTATTTCTTTCAAAATATTCTTCTTTATCATAGTATCAAATGCATCACAAAAAACATATCTAACACCAATTCTATCGAACATAAACTGAAGATACAGAATATAATTTTGATTTATAATATTATAATACTGATCAGAAAAGAGATTTTCTAAAAAGAATTCTTTGTAATCTTTTTTTAGATTTATATTTATGTGTGAGTCAGTATTATTTAATTTGGTTGTATTTACGATGAATTGGTAAACGTGTTTTTTATTTAAGTATCTTTCCCCCCAAAAATGCCAAGGATTATCATCAGGAAAAAATGGTAAAGAATCTCTTAGAGATGAAGACCACATAATAACAACTAAATCATTTTTAGAAAAAGTTTGATTATGTATTGAATGGGAAACCACATCAAATATTGTTTTATTTGATGATGCACCCATTCCGAAATTACAAAACTCTATTTCCAATAAATCAGATAGATACTTCGGCCAACAAAAATTTTGTCTAATTTTAGTTCTCTCCTCAGGTGTGTTTGTTTTTCCCTCTTCAATTAAGTCACCGCCAACACCTTCAGTCCAACTATCTCCAAATGTAAACAACTTCATAATTCATTATGAAAGATGTTTTTCCTTTACCTTGTTAATAAAACTTTGAAATGCGTTAGAAACCTTTACCTTTAACTCATTTGATAAAGGTACGATAGTCGGTTTAATTGTTTGAATTGGTCTTTCTACTTTTACGTTGTTTGCCATTACTACTTATTTTTAATATTTTTTATAATTTTGGTGATGGTTGACATCCTCCACAGGTGTTATCATAACAATAGTTTCCACAGAATGACCAAGGACACCAACAACCGTTGTGCATAACAGTAAAATCACCATCACCAATATCAACTAAAAATAAATCTGATGGTTCAAAATCTAATCCGTAAATGGTCATATTTGCATGTTCCATTTGTAAATTGGTTATTTCTAATGTTGTGAGTTCTTGTGTGTTTGAATCGGTGATTACTAATTTATCACCAACATACATTTGGTTTAATTTTTCAAACTTTGTTGATAATGAACCTGATTCCTCTATATAGTACGTACATGACGGCGAATCAACCCAAGATTTACCGTCGGCGGTTGTTACTCTAATATAAATCGTATCAATTGATGCGGATGTAATTGTTTGTAAAGATGATGAAACTTGAGTAAGTGTTTGATTACTTTTTGATAAAGTACTGTCCCAACCTAATACGTCCATTTTACCCTCTTCAAAATTTGCGGCATGATTATCGTTAAAATCAATAAAGTCTATCGATCTTATATAGTCACCAATTTGAATTGTATTTACATCTTTTAATGAACCGGTATAATCTAAAATCACAGAGTCTTCATCGGTATGATAATTATTTACCGGATGTTTTTCTTTAATACCCACCTCTTTTGTTATAAATCTATGTCTACTTTTTCTATTTAATATTGTAGTTCCCTCGATAAATTCATTATTAAAGAAATTAACAGGTACAACAGTGGATTGTTTATATCCACCAAGATTTATTACATCTAGATTTGAACCATATACAATGTCGATACCTCTTATTATTGCATATTTTCCGTCCACCAAATTATCATTTGAAAAAATAAATTCTTGTATCAAATAATCCTCTGGTAAATTTGTTTTTAAATCATTTAACTGAGATGAATTCGATAAAACATGTATTTCAGGGTATAGAGATAAATCGTAATTTGGTATTCTTGATTTTATAATTGCATTAGGATTTTGAGACTGGTAGTCAACGTTAGTTAAAGTGTCTACGTTTCCGTTAGATGAGACAAAATATGTATTTGGGACGTATGTACTTCCACTCATTAATGAAAAAAATCCAAATTTATCTGCACAGTAAGTATCATCAATAAGTGCGGTCGTATCATATGACTGTCTCAAAATAAACTTGTTGGGGGCATCTTCAATAAACGGTACTGTAACAGAATTAATAGGAACAGGATATTCATTGAACGATATGTTGTTTTCCACACATTTTTCTTGTAATTTTTGTTTAAAAACAAACGGACCATTTATTGGTGTATATGACTCTAGTTCGTTATAAATAAAATGAAATTCTGTTATGTTTAAAGAATTTAATGTATTAAATAACACGTCATAATCGAGAAACGACGCCCCGTCAGAATATATCGTTGTATTTGTGTTTGTCTCTAATATCTTAACGTCTCCGTTAATTTCTAATAAATCGGTACCTAGAATTACACCTCTCATTTTTTAATTTAGTTTTACATTAATAAATATAACCAAATATAAAAACTTTCTAAATAGTTTTTTAAATTTTTATATATGTATATATCTATTTAAATTATCGTTTTATTGTTTTTATTCTCCAATTTTTCAATAAATTTTACATCCACTTCCTTCCATTTTTTTATTGGACATGAATTATAAAATTTTGAGTATACCTTTTTACTTAGTGGACAACCGCATAGTTTGCAAATTTCGGACCATCTATTGTTTTTAAATAGTTCTTTTCTATGTTCACAACCTTCACAAATATTTAATCTTTTTTGAGCCAATATCTTTTCATCAGTACTTGGATTAATATAAGTAACCCAAGCATCAAATATTTCCTTAAAATTAGGTATCATATTAGTGTTTTTTTATTTTTTGGCAAGTCATAGTAGTCATAAATACTATTATATTTATTTTTAAATTCATCATTTAACTCTAAATTAACTTTAATATCTGAACGTGAATTTACGTGTTTTAATATAAATTTTTTACCAGTTATATTTGAAACCCAGTCTTGTAATTTAGAGATTTCATCAATATTAAACCATGTTATATTTTCATCATTATTATGCCAAATAGATTTTGGTGTAATTAGTATATTAAATATATTAATAAGATAACATTCGCGATTTAATCGAGTTGTCCTTGGTGGTATCCTAACATATTTTTCTATAAAACCATTTTTTATCATATATTCATTTATAACCTTCCACCGTTTATCAATATTTGTTAAATCATTGGAATTAAAAAAGAATAATTCATCTATTGATATTTTGGATAACCAATCTGATATATTATCCCACCCGGTTCGTTTGAGGTCAAAAACGACATGCTTGTATAATGAAAAGAAAGAATCATGCCTATCCCTATTCACTGCAATTACTGGTAAGTGATTTCCAAATTTTTCTTTTAAATCCATAAGTGATTCATGCCCATGTGCTATTAAATCCATTATTTTAGATTCGTCTATATTTTTAAAATCAATTGAATCATTGTGTTCATCCCAAATGTTCAAATTTTTAACATCTAATCCACTAAGTATACATGAATAATGAAATGAAGTGGAACCACATCTAGGTAAAGAAACATATAAAAATTTATTATCTACTAACATTAAACTAAACTTTTAAATTCATTTTTAACCTTGGCCGCGAAATTAAAATTTATAATAAATCTGTCTTCGGATATTGGGTAATTTGCATGATGTGCAAACCTTCCATCAAAAACCAAACAACGTCCTTTTTTTGGTGATACTTTAGTTAACAACTCATATGAATTTAAATCAACTTTGTTAAAGTTTCCCCGATATGTTTCTGCGTTATTACCAAATTTATTATTATATATATGTGTGTCTCCTGTTGAATCGTTTATATAATAAACCACAGCTATATGTTCAGTAATTCTATCATAGTGTAATAAATCCATTGGGTTATATTCATGATTTAGTGGTTCCGTCCAATTTATTTTCCATCTATAATTTTTTACGAATTCCAAATCAAGTTTTTTACTTACTATAATTTGTATATTATCTATTAAACTTCTTATACTATCGTTTTTACAAGACATCTGAGGATGTACCTTGGCGGGGAAAAGATGAGTTTCTTTTTTTCCACCGTATTCACCGGTTATATTTTTCAAATCTTCCCACCTTATTGTTTCATCTTTAACATAATTGTAAATTACATCCTGTTCTTCTTTCGATAGTATGTCATCAAATACGTAATAATTGTGTTTCATATTTTTAAATAAAACTTTTTTCTTTTTTTATAAATTCAAAACCCACATTACCCGCCATAACTACTCTATCTATAGTTGCTTTTGGTGCATTATTTGGTGCATGTGGTATCGACCCTGGCATTATTATAAGTTCGTCTTCTTTTGGTCTTATAAAATATTCTTTATCGTTCCAACCTTTTATATATAAAACACCATCTTCATTTTCCATTACATCTGGCATTTGTATATAATAAACAAAAGTGTAATTTGGATAGAATTTTTTTTGGCTTTGGTTTATTTCAGTATGCGTATGAAATTTATCAACACCTTTTATTTCTTCATGTTTAAATTGAATTTGTATGGGATTTTTTGACCTTACTATGTTTATCCAAGCATCCGTATTTATTTTATTAAATTCTTTTTTTACATCATTTTCATAAATTTCTTTACAGGCGTTTATACCTTCTTGATGAATTAAGTCTAAATTATTTTTAATGTCAATTTTACCTATAAAATTAATGTTTTGTTTCCACTCCTCTCGGTATCCGTAACCGTCTGTTTTAACGGTATCTTTTTTCGAATCTACTACAATATAAGACTCTCTTAATATTTCACTTTTTAATTTTACTAAATCCAAAGATTTAATCCAAATATATGTTTTATCATCAAAAAATATTTTTTTCATTATATTAAACTTTTTGATATTCCTTTTTTATTTTTTTTAAATATGGTATTATAATTCTGTACAAAAAATGTCAACTCATTCTCTTTCCAATCATATAGTTCAAATGCACTTATTAAATCGGTATCATTTGTAACCGAAATTTTATTTGTTTCATCTAAAATTAATTTTAATTTATTTGGTATCGGTGCGTTATATGCGTCTTTCCAAAATGGTGTGTTCATTCTTTCATTTAAATAATGATATCGAATAAACATCATGTTTTGCTCATTTGTTTCTCTACATATTTTATTAAACGTGTCTTTATATGACACATCAAAATTATTATCGATTAATCTTTTCAATTGTATAATAGTCGACATAAGTGAAGTTGCCTCCAATGGTTCTAAAAAACCATATGATAAACCAATAGAAATACTATTGCCTATCCAACTTCTCGTATGTGTTCCTGCTTTAAAATCAAATACCTTTTCTGTTTTTATTTCGTGTCCTAAGTATTCTTCAATTTCTTTTTTAGCGTCTTCAACAGATGTATATGAATCGTTAAAAACATAACCACACCCCCAACGATGTTTTAATGGTATTTGAAACATCCAACCCGATTTCATAGCATGCATATAAGTATGTGTGAGGTCTTTATTTGTCAATTGTTTTGTTTGTGGTAAAAAGTAACCAAGTGCTTTATTGAGTAGTAGATATTTTGAATAATCTATCCATTCCTCTTTATGTACCCCTTGAATTATTAATCTAGCAAAACCACTACAATCAAATATAAAATCTAAATTAATTACGGTTCCGTCTGTTAATTCGATATTATCTATATTTTCTGACGTATGATTTATTTTTTTAACTTGTCCATCTACCCATTTAACCCCCCTATCTATTGCGGTTTTTTTAAAATATTCAGAAACACGTCTGGCATCAAAATGAAACGCGGAATATTTTCTTATGTCATTTGTTTGTTTATTGATTTGATGAAATAGATGTTCGGATTGACTACCGACATGTGTCCAATTTATCAGTTTAATTCCATCTTTTGTTGTTGATCCTGTTTTTTTCGTAAAATCTTCAATGTTAATGTCTAATAATTTCAAAAACAAACCAAAATTAGAGGTTCCTCCTTCTCCTGCACCTAATATTCCAATTTTAGAACTTTCAACTAGAGTGACATCCACATTTAACCAATATTTTTGTACAGATAATGCCGTTGCCCATCCAGCAGTACCACCACCAATTATGATTACTCTTTTATTCATATTAAAGTGTTTACAAAATTTTCTTTTGGTTCTAATTGAATCCAATTAACTAAAGAATATCTGACCCCTTCGGTCACTGGTGTTACTCTATGTAATAAATTAGAGTAAAATATAAATAAATTACCAATACCTTTTTGTAATTTTACTATATTTTTCTTCCCACTATCTATGCTTATTTCTAAACAACCTCCTTCATATTCATCATTCAATTGTAAAACTATTGATACGAATCTATTTTTATAATTATCTGATGAGTCGGTGTGCCAGTTATAAAATTCACCAACCTTATATTCTGTAAATTGATACGGTCCTAATCCCGTAACTTTAAAACCTTTAACTTTTATTAGTTCTTCTAATTTAGTTTTAATTTTATCATCTAAAATTTCAATGTTATCTATAAACCCAACCGAAGACTTTCTTGCAAGTTCAGAGGATACATCAACCCCATCAATAGTTACTTCCGCCTTTTTTAATTTTAATTCTAATTTATATTTTTCTAAAATGTAGGAAGATTCTTCAACCGTTAGAAAATTATTAATAATCCAAAATCTGTCCATTTAAATAAGTGTTTTAGATTTTATTGATGTAGGCCACGCATTTATAGAATACCTATTTCCTAATTCTATTACGTCAACAAAGTGGGATATATTAGAATCAAATAAAAAAATACTACCTCTTTTTTTTGGTAGAGTATTTTCAACTCCATCAATTAAATATTTAACATATCCACCTTCATAATTATCATTTAATTGAAGAATAATTGTAATTGTTGCCCCACCCATTATTTCATGTTTATCCTCATGCCAATTTAAAAAATCACCATTAGAATATTTGTTAAAAGAATATTTTAGAACATTTTCATATTTTATAGATTTAAATGGTGTTGTGTTATTTGAAATATTAATTATTTTATTTGTTAAACTAATAATAAATTCATCCTCTAATGTTTCGTTAATAAAATAACAACCTTTTCTTTTATTACCAACATACTCTAAATTTTGATTTATTATTTTTTCATTCAAAAATTTAGAAGACTTCATATCAATGAGATTTTTTGATTCACCTAATTTAATTAGATAATCACATTCTTCTTTTGATAAAAATTCCTCTATAAATTTTGTAAACATTACATTTTATTTTTTAAACCATACTTAATCCAATTATACCAAACTCTTTCATGTAAAAAGTATATCAATGGTTTAATTACAAGTTCCCCTAAACCAACCATTCCTGCCCACTTCAATGGTAAACCCGCTGATACGGTTAATATAATTGTTGTTAATGTTCCAATAAATCTATAACTAATACTTTTAGCTATGTGTCTCTTTACCAGTGGCATCTATTTCTCCTTTTCTAATTTTAGTCCCACTTATATCGGCGATTTCTTGTGGGGGTTCGTGATAAATTACTTCATATCCAACACCTCTACCATAATTTACAGATTCGATATCGGGTATAATACTCAAGAATATTTTGTCAGAGTTATCTGTAAAAAATTTAGTGTTTGATAATTCCATTAAAATATCGTGTGCTTTCTTAGGGTTATTTTCGTCTTTAGGAACATCTCTGATTGCCACCCAAACGTTTTTTCCCTTATCTAATTGTTGGTTTATTAACCATTCATGTCCTTTGTGCCAATTTTGCCACCTTCCGATGTACAATGCATATTTTTTCATAAATCAATAAATTTAATTAAATCGATGAATGACTCGTCATCTCTTTTGTTAGTGGTATCTAAATCAACATAATTTTCAGTCGGGGGTTCGTAATTATCAACGTGATATTCTTCCCTTCCTCTTATGTCTTTTGTATGTACATAAATTTCAATTACGTTATTATCTTTTTTAAAACTATCTCTCATGTCTTTGTATGGTGAAACAAGTGATACCACAACTGAATATCCCTTTTCACTCATAAAACGAGCAATGTCTTGAGCTCTTTCTATATTCCTTCTTCTACCTGTTTCAGAATAATCTTTATTGTTGAAGATTTTACGTAAATCATCTCCATCAATATGGATAACTCTCTCGGTATTACTCAAATAAGATTTTAAATGTTTTGCTATGGTCGTTTTCCCCGATGCGGGTTGACCTGTAAACCAGTATATCATAGATAATAATATACTAAATTACAATGATAAAGTCAAATGGTCTTATATGTATTTCCTTCTGTGACAATGTCTGATTTAGAAATCTTGGGGTTGGGTGTTTTCCCGAAATTATTTTGTTCTGTATGGATAACTTTAAAATCTGAAGGTAGTGAAACTAACTCCCAATCAATGCTCCGTTTAAATCCATTTTTTTTAAAATGGTTAATCAATTTTTTTGCACCATATGGCTTTATTAAATAACAATAACAGTTTGGAAACCATTCGGTTATATTATTTAAAAAACATATATCAAAGTCTTTTTGAAACAACTCTTCCAAATTAAGAGTTAAATCATTAATTAATTCAATATCGTCTTCAAAAACACATATATTTTTATTCTGATTGAAACACTCTTCCCAAATCATTATGTTTGAAAGTGCAACCGCTCTCACGCAGTTTGGGTCGACATTCCAAAGATGATAGTCAGATTCTATAAATAAATCTTCGGGTATATAATTTGTTTTACCGTCTAACGCATCAAAAAAACTAAAAGGATATTTTTCCCCAATTAAATTGGTGATATATTCTCTTCTGTCTTGTCTTCTTTTTAATGATAAAACTTTAACCTCGTAATTCATATTGTAATTTCCAGCCTTTCTTAATTTGGTTATCAAAAAACTCGAACATATTAAATCTAAAGTTTTCGATATTTGATTCCCACAAAGATTCAGGACCCATTCCGTATTCCCAACCTTTTATACTTCCCCATATAGACTTATCATTTTCAGGGTGTGGAGGTAAGAATGTATTGATACCCCTTTTTTGTAGTTGATAGGAAAAATTCATATCCTCACCACACAACCAGTATTTTGAATCGGGTATCTCTGACCAATAATATTTTAACCATTCCTTTTTGAAGAACCAATTGTGAACAACATAATCAACTTGCATAATTTTTTCATTTGGATTTACCCAACCGAATCTTTGATAATTGTCTTGGTATCTTTCATTTGAATTAAACACATATCCACAAGTTCCATATAAACCTTCTTGCATTATAAACGAATTTAGACAATTTTCTAACCATTTTATACCTGGTATTGTGTCGTTGTCTATAACACAAACAAACGGATTTTTAGAATGTAGTGCTAAAGAAAATCTACCCCACACTCCGGTGTTTTGTTTTGTATTATCACAAATAAGAATTTCATCGACTGGTATTGTTTGTGATAAAATAGATTCATATTGCTCCTCAAATAAATTCTCCCTTTTGTGTTTAGTTAATATAACTGTTATCATTTGTTATTTCTTTTAGACGGTCTAAATTTATTTCACTTGTCTTCACAATATCTCTTTGGTCGGGATGAAACAAGTGTATTATATAACCTGTCATTCTTTTAAATCGAAACCCATTATTAATTAATCTATGATGTCTTTCGTCATCCTCTCTTCCCCAACCAACAAATCCCTCATCATTCATACCTACATCAATAAATTTTTTTCTATTAATAATAAAAATACCGCCGACACATTTCTTTCCCCAAGGTTCCCTTGTTTTAAAATCGGGTAAATCAAAACATTCAGTATACGGTAAACAATAATCAATTTCATCCATAAACATTTGTTTTAGGGATGTGTATATGTTATAGTAATCCAACAAAATAATGTCACAATCAATTACACAAACGTATTTCTTTTTTGATAATTTAATACCATCGTTTATACATTGTGATTGATTATGTGGTAAATCCTTTTTTCTAAAAGTATACTCGAATCCGTCTGTTTCAATGGTTGATTCAGTACCCTGTTCGGAAATTATAAAATTCGTATCCTTGAAATGTTTTTTATAATAGTCAACTACTTTTAATAGATTTAATTTTCTTTCCTCACTATCTTTTCTATATGGTATTATAATATCTAATTCGCTTAGAATTGGTTTTATTATATCATTGTCATAGGTGTAATTTGATGCAATAATATTGGTGGATATTTTTCTGAGGTCTTCGTTTATCTGTATTGGTGTGTTTGATAGTTTTGAAGCAATTACTATTGTGTATCCTTCTTGATCACCAAATCGGTCACTCTTTCTTATGCCTTTATCAAACTCATGTTTTATATCAGTTAGTTCATGATAATAATCGAAGAATTTTTTACAATCTATATTATTTAAATTAAAATATATAATATCTTCCCAAACAGATTGTATTAAATTTAAATTTTCTAAATTATATTTTTTTATGGATTCTTTGTATACATCCAAATTTATATCACCTATAAATTCTTCTAAATTTTTTGATAGTCCGTTACGGGTATATGAAATACCATCTTCAAATTTGATATCTATCAATAGATTAAAAAAAACATCGTCGTTGATAATTAAATCAGCGTCGATTAGTAATATTTCTTTATAACCTAAGTCGTGTAGTTTCTCTACAGCAAAAATTTTATGGTGATATGAAAATGTATTTTCTTCATAAGAAATTACATTGTGCCCGATAAATTGGTTTTTTTTCTCAGTATACACAAAGGTTTCATATCCGTTTTGTTTAAACTTAGATAACAGTTTTGAACCAAATTTCACATAAGTTTCATCACCATATATGAACGTCAAAAAGGCGGGTTTCATTAAGATTAGTGTTTATATATAAAAGGATCACGTTTTCTTAACTCCTCTAATTTTTTTTGAAATTCTTTTTTCTTTTTTCTCTCCTTGAGTTTATTTTTAACCCAATTAATTAATTTAGTTATCATAATTTATTTTTTAAAAACTATAAAATTTCCTAATACCAAAACATCCATTTCAGTATCTAAGAAAGTTATTATTGCATCTTCAGGTGTTAATACCATTGTTTTATCTTTAATATTAAAAGATGTGTTTAGTAATATGGGATATCCCGTTTTCTCTTGAAACTTCTTTAATAATCTATAAATAGGATTCATTGGTATCACTGATTGAATTCTAGCCGTACCATCAACGTGTGTCACCGCGGGTAGTTTATCCCTGTATTTCTCTTTAACCATAACTACCTGATTCATATAAGGAACATATTCCTTTGACTCGAAATATTCACTTTGGTTCTCAAATGAAACCATAGGTGCAAATGGTCTGAATCCTTCCCTTTTTTTGATAACACGATTTATTTGGTTTTTCATTTCAGGATGAGTTGGGTCAGCAAGTATTGATCTGTTACCTAATGCTCTTGCACCGAATTCAATCCTATCTTGAAACCATCCGATAACCTTACCTTGGGAAATATGATTCGCAACTCTTGTTAATAATTGTTGATGTTCTAAATGTTCATATTGGACCAAAAGTTTGTATTCATTTAACACTTTAGATATTTCTTTTGTAGTATAACTAGGTCCCAAAAAGGGGGTTGTTGATAGTTTTATTTTAATATTTTTTATTTTTCTTAAATAGTATAAACAACTGCCTATCGCGTTTCCTGCGTCAGATGGTGCCGGTGGTATCCACAATTTTTTAAACATACCCTTGTTAACTATTTTACCGTTGGCGGTTCCATTATATGCACATCCACCGCCCAAACAAAGGTTATCTGAGTTATATAATTCTTTAGAATTTTCTAATAATTTAAAAAAAACTTCTTCATATTTTTCTTGTATAGAAGCCGCTAAATTTTTGTGTGATGGCTCAATCGCATCTTTTACGTCTCTCGGTCCTAAACCTATAACATCTTCTAATTTATGATTAAACATTGTAATATCAGATACATCCCATGAAAAATAATCCATGTTACATATGATTTGACCATTTTCAAATTTAATCAACTTAGATACCTCGTCTCTATATTGTGACGGATCACCATACGAAGCTAAACCCATAACTTTGTACTCACCTTCATTCGGTTTGAATCCTAAGTATGCAGTCATTGCGGAATAGAATAATCCCAAAGAATGTGGATACTCTATTGTCTTAATTTGTTCAACTAACCCATCTTTACCAATTCCAATGGACACGGTAGAAGTTTCTCCTACCCCGTCTATCGACACAACTAAAGACTCCTTAAAGTTAGATGAACCATATGAATACATCATATGAGACATGTGATGAGGAGTGTAAAATATTTTTTTACTTATTTTACCTAAATTGTATCTAACCTTTATATTATTGACGAGTGATTTTAAAAAAGATTTTTTTCTTTTGAATCTCAATAGTGGATTTTCATAATAACAAACACACTCAATGTCTTCTTTACTTAAATTATAGTTTTGAAAAACATATTTTAAAGATTCTTTGGGGAAAGACGAGTCGTGTTTAATACCTGTGAATTTTTCCTCTTCACAAGCAAAAATTAAGTTACCGTCTTGAAATAAACAAACGGACGAATCGTGATAATATGCGGAAACCCCAATAGTATACATAATAATAATTATTAGTTTTTATAAACACCATTTTTTATTTTATTAATATTCTCCATTTGTGTTTGTAAATAATCCATATAATTTTCTGTTGATTCTAAACAATTACCGACCTCATTAAATTTTCTATCTATTTTAATAACCTCATTTACCGCTCCGAAATCTTGTATTAGTTTTTGTTTAATTAAAAACATCAATTCTTTTATGGTTTTATATCCATTTAGATGAAAAAAACCATTGAAATTATAAGAAATATTTTTAAATATGTCATCCCTATTCTTAATATTTAAAATTTGTCTGTTCGATTCAATTATAAATGGATACATTTGTTTCTTTTCCTCGTAATGAATTAAAGTGGGGTTTTTATCAAAAAAGAATGTAAACAATTCACTATCTGTTTTTCTTGCTGATAGCTTACTGTTAACCACATACCTTACTGCTGATGGAATAAATAATTGTTCTATGATACAAGAATAATAATAGTCAGAATCGAAGAATTCCTTGTTTTTATTATATATTTCTAAACAATATTGAGACGCTCTTTTAATTAAGGAAAAATTATAACCACCAAATACACACATATTCATTACATCTTTGAATTTAACAAACTCTAAAAATTCTTCGGGCACGTCGTTTTGTATCTTGAACGCTCCTTGTAGGTATGTTGTGAAAAAATTTGTTGTGTTTTTTGTATATCCAATATATTCACCAGAACCCTCTGGGTAACAACCCCAAATAGTGTTCCTATCTAATTCAGGAAGTTTATTGAATAAAAAGGTATCTAAATCTATATGTATAAAAGGTTCTTCTTGTAATGAATATACCATTAATTTGGGTATTGAGAAGGTGTCGACATTTACGTCCTTCAATACCTCAACATTAATATTTGTGTATGGTATTCCTATTTCTCTTACAATATCATGTATTTCTTGATTACAATAAAGTTCTACTCTTTCATAATGTTTTTTAGCCAATAAAACAGATAATAACATAGAATAGGCGGTGTACTCATTAAATCCGGTACCATTCTTAGTTTTGATATATGTGTGAACAATTTTCATTTAACTAAATTTAAGTGGTACTATACAATTGTGGATATTCCGCAATTAGATGTATACCTCCATTATTTATTGCATTCTCATACGTGGCTCTAATATCTTTCACTTCCAATAATTCATGTATCTGTATGTTGGGACACATAGTTTTAAATTGATTGATGTAATTACCCTTATGTTGATGTCCGGGGTCTAATGGTACGTCTGATCCTTTACCTACCCTTATAATCATATTTGGTAACCACTTATTATTACTCATCAGTTTTATTTTATCAACATGATTTACAAGTTGATTCGTTGCACAAATTAGGAAATCCCATCTTGGGTAGAAGGTTACCACATGATATCCATTCATAGACATACCCAAAGACATACCCATTTGTGTGTCTTCCATAACCGGTACTTCTATTAATTTTTCTTTAGGTACACCATCAAGTGTAGAACTCATAGGATTACCAGGAAACAGGATTTGCTGACCAATAAAAATTGTTTTATCAATTTGACCAATCTTAGTCATCATTTGTGTTAATTCTTCTTTATAACTTGTCATATTAAACTTTTAAAAAAATTATAATCTTTTTTATCGTTTACGATATTTTTTATTCTTTTCATATTCGATTCAAATCTTTTCTTATTTTCTGAGAAATATTTTTTAAAGTCAATTTGTTTAAGTTTTTTGACTTGCTCAAAATATAAAAATAACCTTTCTCTATTGTCTTTTTCTTTATCAAATGAATAATCGATAATATCCTCAAACATATCTAATTGATATTTTTCTTTGAATCTTTCATTATGACCACAACTACCTAATATTAATCCTATTTGAGAATAATAAAATGGAATTAAAGATTTTTCTGTTATATGAATTACTTTCTCACTATGATAACTTGTTTCGGTAACTAAATTTACATACGAATGTTTATATGGATTCATTTCATAAGATTTATAAAAATCAATAAAATACGGAGGCTCGTCTATTTTGTAATCGGTTTCATTTATACTATTTTTAATACCATAATTTACCAAATAATCAATATGTTCTTTATATTTTTTTATATCATCTTTATCTAATACATCTAAGAATAAGATATAAGAATATGAACCATCTAAATTGATGTATCTTTCTTTTATTTCATTACCTCTAAGTAGTGACCAATCAATTTCATCTAAAATACCTTCATTCCTTAATAATACCAATAAAGCAAGTCTGTGACATTTATTCATTCTATTAAAACACATAAAAGTATTTTTTCTATTTTCTTCAAAATTATACTTAAATGTGTTCATACCTTCCACCGCAACCAATGGTAATCTATTTGATGTGTGTACCTTTATTTTACTATTTGATTCTGACACCAACCCATCAATAATTTCATTTCCATTTATTAAAATAATTTGTTCGGTATTTAAATTTTCATTTTTTGATTGCTCTTCTAAACAAATTATCACTCTATCATTATCAGATTCATGTTCAGACAAAAAAACCGAAAAAACATTTTTATGTTTTCTCATAAGGTTTTTTGTCTTATGTGGTATTGGTAACGATTTATAATTTAAAAAATAAGGTTCAATATAAAAACCGGTTACAAGAATTGAATAATATTTTTCAGACTCATTTATTACAATATCATTGATATCAATAAACTCGATTTCCTCAATCTTGTAACCATACATCGTATTTACAATTAAGTCTTTATTACCCTCAACAGAACTATCGTATAAAACATTAAATTTTCTCATTTATTTCTTTGTTTATCCATTGATATGTTTTTATTAATCCCTCATTTAATGGTTTGTTTGGTTTCCAATTTAAAACCTTTTCAATTAATCTATTATCACTATTCCTACCTCTAACACCTTGTGGTCCATTTACATTCTTAATTGAGATGTCTTTACCACTTATATTGATAATTAATTTTGTCATGTCGTTTATGGAAATCATTTCTTCGCTACCAATGTTAATTGGTTTATCATAATCTGACTCCATTAGTTTTAAAACGCCGTCCAAACATTCATCAATATATAGAAATGACCGAGTTTGTTTACCGTCCCCCCATATTTCTATGATACCACCATTTTCACATTTGGATACTTTTCTACAAATTGCCGCAGGTGCCTTTTCTTTTCCACCATCATATGTTCCATTTGGTCCAAATACATTATGAAATCTTCCTATCCTAACATCCACACCATAGTTTCTTTTAAAAGTTGTATATAATCTTTCACTAAATAATTTTTCCCAACCATATTCACTATCTGGATTCGCGGGGTACGCTGACGATTCTTCGCAAACAGGTGCATCAGGATTCAATTGATTATGTTCATTGTATACACAAGCAGAGGAAGAAAAGAAAAATTTTTTTACTTTTAGCTTAGCACCTATATTCAAAACATTCAGATTTATCAACATAGAGTTATGAACAACTTCTGCATCATTTTCTCCTGTGTTGATATACCCAGCACCACCCATATCAGCAGCCATTTGATAGACCTCGTCAAATGAATCGTTATCATCCGGTGAGAACAATACTCTTTTAACAAAATTTGGTTCACGTAAATCACCCAAGAAAAACTCATTACATAATTCTTTTTCTTGGAAATATTCGTGTCTTTTTATGTCAACCGAACGCACATAGTGACCTTCATCTTTTAATCGTTTTGAAAGATGTCCACCAATAAATCCTCCACCACCTAAGACAACTATTTTTTTCATTTTAAAATACCACAAATTTTCCTGTACCATAATGTGGCCATTGTTTATTGTATTCATAATAAACAACATCATTAGGTATATCCGATTTTTTATTCCATGTTTCTATTGTTGGTGTATTCGTTGATACGCCGTTGTCTTCAACTACAAATCTAACTGGTAAATTAAAATTCTTTACGTACTTATAGTTTTCCATAAATGTACCGGTTTCAAATGTCATGTCACCAACAAAACACCATACGATATTGTCTTTATTTTCTCTTTTATTAATCATCGCAACTCCTGTTGCTATTGGAATAATACCACCCACTATTGCCGAACTATAAAATTTTTCTTCTTGATTGATTATTGTTATTGACCTACCTTCTACTATTTCTTGTTCTAACCATTCAGAGGGTACACCTTTTAATAGAGCATGATAGTGAGATCTCCAAGTTGAGAAAACCCAATCTGTTTTTTTCACTCTTTTGAATATTTCAATAAGGTGTTTTTCATTTCCTCCACTTAAATGAACAGGTCCTCTTATCCTACCTGACTCCCAATGGTCGGCGATTTTTTTCTCAAAACCAATTAATCCGTATGTGTCCCATAGAGGTTTATTAACAATCGGATATTGTTCTAAATTTTTAATCATTTATCTCTTTTTTGTAATATTGGATTATTTGTTGGCCATTCGATATTAAAATTATTATCATCCCATTTAATTACTCCTTGTTGATTTTCGTCAACATATTCACCATTATAAAAATAATTGTAATAAAACATACAATCAGTAACTGCATAATGTCCGTTTGCAAAACCTGGTGGTATTAAAACCTGGTCTCTTGTTTTTTCAGAAAGTAAGTAAGATTCCCATTTACCAAATGTGCTCGAACCATTTCTAACATCTAAAACCACTAAATAAATTTCACCTTGGATTGCTTGTATTAATTTCCAACTCTTCTTGTCATAATGTAAACCCCTCAAAACACCCTTGTGGGATTTTGAAAACTTAGTATGAAAATTAATTTCATTTATGTCATAATGAATATTAAATAAAACAGGATGTTTTTGTGAATGAAAAGTTGAAAATATTTCTCCTCGATATTCTCTATAAATTGATGGTGTAAAGATTGGTACTTCACATCCGAATGTTTTCAAATAAGAAACATTCCATTCATCCCATTTTTTATCTTTATAACTCATATTATTTATTAAATGACACAATACTGAATCTTGGATTATTTGCGTATGGTTGAACAGTACTTACAAAATGCGGTTGTCTAAAAACCTGATTGTTCAATAACACCACTCTATTGAATCTCGGAAAAATTTGTTTATTAAACTCGTAATCAACATCAGAACATATGTTTAACATTCCACCCCAATCCCAAACCCAATCTTTGTTAACATAATAAATAGCATTTATTTTACCAGCATAATCATCCATATGAGTCCTATAATGATCACCCTCATCTAATTTATAACATCTAATATCAAAATCATTTAACTCAAATGGAGACACATTTTTTAATAGGTTAATAAAATTATTATTGAATAATTTTAATATTTCATCATTTGACTCTAGTTCTTGTGACCTACTAAAACTTGATGTATAAATTTCTCCATTTTTTGGTAGATATGGTGAATTTGATTTAAAAACATGTGAATAGTGTTCCTCTCTTTTTTGAATACTTTTTTCCCAACTATTATTGTCGACAAACAATTTATTCAATTTAATTGCATCTTCTAATTGAAGAAAATCATCAATAATCGAGTATCCTAATTCAACAAGCTCTGTTTTAATGTTATTCATAAATTTTTTATTCCCAACTAATTCCCCAATCTTTAAATTCGGAGGCAAGACAATCTGTTTTATAGTCTTTTCTACCCCCAACAATTTCTTGAATTTTATTTTTGGCGGCGTTTCTGACACCATTTAGACCGTGTGTTAATTCTAAGTTAGTATCTTCTGTTTTACCGTATTTTCTATAGTTGGATTCATTATGCCAAATATGTAAATTGGTTTGAGCTAATACAACAATTGCCCTTATCGTCTCGGCCATTATTAATTCATCACTATTTTTTAATATTAAATCAATATCATGTTTAATATCTCTAATTTCTTGAGCATACTCCTCTTTATGTTCAGGTATGAACTGTTCTTTTAATTGAGAAATACTCATTCTGTCAATTAATTCTGCTAATGTTGGTAAGTACTTACGTTCTGACATTATTTTATCTGTTTAAAAATTTACGACCGTTATTTATTCTTAATCTCCAATAATCCAATAGGTCTTCCATTGTTTTATTATAAGGTATTTCTGGTTCCCATCCCGTATGGTTTTTAAATTTTGTTGTGTTAGGTATCTGTAGGTTAGCATCAATTGGTCTAAATCTATTCATATCTAATACCACTTCAATATTTGACACTTTAGATTTTGATAAAAGATATTCTAATGTTTCACCAACACTACAGGTAAAATTACCTCCGATGTTGTAGTATTCACCCGATATTGGGTTTATTGTTAATAGCAACCAATATGCCCTAACAGCGTCTCTGACATCCGCATATGTTCTAAGTGAATTAAGATTACCTACCAATATTTTTGGTTCTTGTAGTCCCGATTCAATCATTGCAATTTGTTTTGCAAAAGTCGATTCGTGAAAAACATCTCCTCTTCTTGGTCCTGTGTGAGTGAACATTCTTGTAGTCATGATTTTCATACTATAAGCTTCGGCGTAATATCTACCAATAAGATCAGTACCAACCTTAGATATTGCATAAGGTGAAGCGGGATGTATACTACATTCCTCATCAATCGGTAATTTGTGTTCAGGTACTCTACCAAAAATTTCACTTGATGCACAAACATGTATTAAAGCATCTTTATATTCCGATTTTCTAATTGCTTCCAAAAGATTAGTAGTCCCAATAATATTTGTCTGTAATGTTTCAATTGGTGAATCAAAACTTGTTTGAGGGTAGGATTGTGCTCCTAAGTGAAAAACATAATTAGGTTTTGATTTTTCTATTGCACATTGTATTGATGCGTAATCATTTAAATCCCCATAAATTAGTTCGACTCTGTCTTTTTTATTTATCACTTCGGTCAAATGTTCAATGTTGTCCATAGATTCATTCCATCTACAGAATCCATAAATTTTTATGTTTGGTTTTTCTAAAAGAAAATCCAACATATGTGAACCAACCATTCCTAAAACACCTGTAATTAATACATTCATTGATATATTTCTTTGAACATTTTTTCAGTTAAACTCCAATTATTCGGTAACCCGAAAGATTCAGCATAGTTAGCATCGAAATCACGAAGTAAAATTTTATATTCTTCTCGGTTTTCACCAACTAAAGATTTTAATATACTTGGTATATATTTATCATAATAAACAATTCTAGTCGCTGTGTAAATATTTGCTTGGGCGACCCCGAGAATGTGGTCTCTAATTTCGTTGTAATTTTTATCTTTGATGCCAAACAAATTATCTATTATTCCTAAGCATCTTAATTTTATAGAGTCACTATCATCAAAATCATAATTGAATATTTTACTATACAATCCTATACCATATTTTCTCAGATTGTCATTTTGATTTCGATTACCTAAAACTAAAAAGGGATTTCCAAATAAAATACTTCTGAAAGTTTTTTCAGTATGAAACATATATTCTGTGTTTTCCCCTCCACGACTCACCGTACAACCGGGGGCAGTCTCACTCACGATATCAATCAGATTTCCAGCATTGAGTAATTCTGAAGAAAAAACCTGATGAGTCTGCCTTTCATCTTTATCAATTTCAAAGGTTAATTTTCTCGGAGTAAAATATTCAAAATTCCATGGAGCGTCTGGGTAATTCCACGTGTTTATCCCATAATCAAACAATCCATATTTACAAAGATAATCCATCAACATACATCGATGATTCCTATCGTGGTTGTTCAAATTCAAATAAAGTTTTTTAATTACCTTTTGAGGGTCGAATAATTGTGCGGGTTCTTTTTTATAAAAAGATGTCATCCCATAAAAAGTATAATGCAACAAAGCGGTGGGCCAAAAAATGACTTCAAAATTTTTTATGGGATTGGTGTTAATATTTGAATAGGCTTCACTATAATCACATCCAACTAAAAGATAACATTGTATATTATTTTTTACTAATGTATTTTCGAAATATTGGTATTTTTCAAGATGTTTTTTGTTATCTTTATAATTATACTCTAAATAATCCAAGAATCTTTCATCGAATGCCTCCCAAGGTTGCCAAATAATTATATGACCACTTGGTTTGATTTCTTCAATGAGGTCAGACACATCCTTAAGATTTTGTGTAGGGTCTGGCGGATTTATTAAAAGTACGTTTTTGTAAAATCTATAGTTGACCATATTCATTATACCATTTTAGAGTTTCTTTTATACCTTGTTCAAAAGTATATTTAGGTTCAAACCCTAATTCATTTTTTATTCTGTCTGTATTAACAGCTCTGAAGGGAATTGTAGTTGGTTTTGAATTGTCCCAATTAATTTCGGGATTTTTACCTGTCACTTTTAATATTGTATCTAATATTTCACCAATTGTGATACCACCACCATATCCTAAATTATATGGTCTCATTGATTCCCCCTTTTCTAATATCAACAATGCACCATCTACCACATCTTTAACATACAAAAAATCTCTAACAACGTCAGGACTTCCCCAAGCGGTAAAAGGATTTTCATCACTTAATACTCTTTTAATCAGCGCCGGTACGACATGACAATTTTTCAAATTAAAATTATCGTTTGGTCCGAATATTGCTGTACATCTTGCAAGTGCGATTTCTAATCCTGAAAATTTAGAAACATGTTCCATTAACTTTTCACGATACCTTCTCATCCACCCATATCCGTAATATGATTTATATGGTTCATCAACCCAATATTCATCTTCAGTTATTGGTCTTCTAATATCAGGATATCCGGTTGAGCTGTTTAAATCCAAAAATCTTTTAACACCATTTTTTGCACAAGCTTCTAAAACATTACCAATTAAATTTAATTGTTTTAATGATATTTGTACATCAGTTGGTACCGATGAGGGATGTGCTATTTCACCAGCACAATGAATAACATAATCGGCACCATAAGTTAATTTGATACAATCATCTAATTTCATCAAATCTATATCTCTTAAAATTTGAATATGATTGTGTTCATATTGTAAATCATTTTTATGTATGTGTGTTCTTACATATGCACCTGTTTCAACTAGTTTCATTAGAAAATGTGTACCAATAAATCCAGAACCACCGGTTACGACTACTCTTTTTCCTTTTAAAAAATTACTCATATTAATGATTTACAAATGGGTTATATCTCTTATCCAACATTTCTTTATTTTCCAAATACCATTCTGTGGTTAATCTAATACCATCCTCTAATGATACTAATGGTTCAATACCATACGATTTTGCACGTGTGGTATCAAATAACCTTATGTCATCTCCCTTATTATTATTTGAATTTGAAAATTTAACTAAATTTTTTCTACTCGAATTAAGATAAACTAATTCAACTAAATCTCTTATTGAACGTCCATTACCTGAACCTAAATTAATTGGTTCTGTTATTTTATTCTCAACGGCCATTATCATTCCTCTTGCCACATCATCACAATAAATAAAATCTCTAATTGCTGAACCATCTCCCATAACTTCCAACACATCATTCTCATTAGCTTTTCTAATAAGAGATGGTACGACCATTGCATTTTCAGGATTGAAATTATCATATGGACCATAAACATTAGCGGGTCTTACTATTGAAAATCTATCAAACCCATGTTGAATTTTATATGTTTCAATTTGTAATTCTCCAATTCGTTTTGCCCAACCTGGATACCTATCATTTGGTGACGGAAATGTATCCCAAACAGTGTCTTCTTTGAATATTTGAGCGGGAGCATATACACCGACTGAACTGGTATATAAAAACCATTCAACATTCGCTTCATATGCTGCTTGTATCATATTGGTATTAAATTGTAACATGGGAACCATGAAATCAACAGGTTGTTCTTTACACATTTTTGGTGACCCTTTAACACCAGCCAAATGGAATACAAAATCCATTCCTTTACAGATATCCAAACAATTGTCGAAAAACCTTAAATCAACTTGTAAGTGTTCAACACTTTCAGGTAAATCAGATGGTTTTGTTAAATCTGCAATAAAAATTTTACATTCCTTTTCTAACAACAATTTCACTAAGGATCTTCCTATCATTCCACCACCACCTGTTATTAATACTTTTTTATCTTTAAACATCATTTAATTTTTTACATAGTTCAATTATTTGTTCATCCGTCAAATCTGTGTGATTACCAATATATAATGAATTGTTATGGATGTAATTCACATTATCTAATTTACCTACAATTCTATGTTCATATTTTTCCAAGAAAGGTTGTAAAACTTGATTACCACCTCCAGATGTTCCTAAACGGTACTCCACACCACACAAATCTAAAATATCACAAACACTACTGTAATCATCATTTATATGTAATCTATCAGTGTAATGTGGATGCATAACTAAGGGTAAAGCAAAATTACTATTCTCACCATCATCCCATTCTGTTTTGAATTTTCTAGAATCAAGATTATCTAACCAAACTTTGAAATTATGTCTTCTCTTTTCAACATTATAGTCAATTCTTTTCATCTGTTCAATACCTAAAACGGCATTCAATTCCGTACTTCTCATATTAAATCCAGCAACCGCAAACGTGAATAAAGGATTTAATTGTGGGTAATTTTCTTTAAAAAATTGCTGAGATTCTAATGAACTTTCTCTTGTCATTCCGTGTGAACGAAATAATCTTGCTAAGTCATCGTGTAAATCTTCCTTAACACAAACCATACCACCTTCAACAGTTGTTATATGGTGTCCAAAATAAAATGAAAATATAGATATATCACCAAAAGTACCAACTTTTTGACCTTTATAACTAGCACCATGTGATTCACAACAATCTTCAATTAAAAGAATATCTTTTTCTTTTGCAATTTTTACTATTTCTTCATTGATTGCATTAAAACCTAAACAATGAACTAAAACAATTGCTTTTGTTTGGGGTGTGATTGCTTTTTCAATATTTTCCAATGTTATCGAAAGATTATCCATTGATATATCAACAAAAACAGGTGTCATACCAAGTTGTACTATTGATGAAACGTCTGAAACCCAACCAAGTGGTGGTACTATAACTTCACCGATACCTAACAGTTCTTTTACCATGGCTATTGAAATGTAATTTCCTGAACTACCGGAATTTACCATAGTACTATGTTTAACTCCTAACCATTTCGACCATAATTTTTCGAATTCTTTTACTTTATCACCATTAGTTAATCTTTGATTTGATAATATAAAATCCGCTAATACTTTTCTATCAGATTCTGAGATATTATTGTTTATTAATGGCCATTTATAATTTTTCATATAATTTAAATATAAAGAAACCTTTTATGATAGTAAAGTAAAACTTACATGATATCGAAGTATTCCCCTATCATAAATTTAGTTTTCATATTGATTGAACCATCTGTATTTGGTACAAATTTTATTGGGTCTATCAATCTGAAATCAACAGAAACTCGTGTTTGTTGACTTTCGTTTGGTTTATTACCATGTACTAAATTTGCACCATCAAATATTAAAATCTCACCATACTTTACTTCATATGGTTTATAATCTGATTTGTTTTCTCTACTCTCCATCCATATTGTATTATATTGATTGGTATGTACGAATGGTAACCAGAAATTAACTTCGGTTGTACCATGGTTATAAGTTTTATCTTTGTGCCATTCACCTACTGCAAGGTTTCCATTGGCTAACTGAACTCTGAATGTTGGTATAACTTGATATACGATTTGGTTATAACCAAATCTCTCTTTCAAATCATTTACCAATTCCAAATAAGTTGGTAAAAATTCTTTTCTAAATTTATCATAATATCTTTTATGCCAAATAGTTGATTGGTCTTTTTCTCTTATCAAAACATCATAGTGTTCTAAAGTATGTAACTCTTCTAATGGTGTGGTTTCTCCTTCCCAAACTTCTAACATTTGAGAAACAATTTGTCTAAAAGGATACTTTTTTGTATCGTAATCAATTTTATAAGGTGTATTCAAGTACATTTTTTTCGAATATTTCTTTTAATAAATTAGTTTCAATTTTTATTGGATTATGAATTCCCATGGGGTCATAATAATAATCGTCTTCCATTGCAAATTTTTTAGCACTTTCCAAATCGGCTAAACCATCGTCTAACAAATATTTTGAAAAATATATGTCTTCCCACATTCCGTAATCCGATTTGTATTTTTCAGTTATTTTAATCATTTTGTCTCTTGTTCTTAAAGATAAACCACCATTTCCTACAAAACAACCTTCTTTTGGTTTTTTCCAAGGAGCACCAATATAATCCCATTTTAAAAAATCCTCGATTCCACTTTTTAGCAACATAGAATCATTTTGAAAAATTAATATCTTATTTCCCATAGATTTTTTCCAAAATTCAGTAGATTTCAAAATTTCAGTGTGAGTTTGTCTACTTGTAAAATTTGGTATATTCAAATTTTCATAAACAATGTTTTCAAATTCTTTAAACAAATTTTTTAAATAATATTCATTTTCACTATTATGAAAAATTTGTAATCCCCACTTAACACCTAAACTATTATTATTTAAGAAATATAAATGATTTTTTACAATAGGTAATAGTTCAGGTAAACATCTTAAATCGAACAGTGAAGCATAATAGTTTGAATTTTCGTCAATCTCGGGTATGTAATTTTCTAATTTATTCTCAAAAATTTTCAAATATTTTTTAAACAATAGTAAATTTTCCTCTTTATAAATTAATTCTTGACTCATAATTTATCTTTAATATTTTCATAAATGTAATCACCTATAATTTTATATCCCTCTAAGTTTGGATGATAATCTCCTTCGTAAAAATTTTTCTCATCATTCCATATACTTCTACTACCATATTCCCACACACTCATATCATTTTTTATTTCATAATCTCTTAGTACATCCGCAACACAACCATTTGGATTTATGAAATATTTTGGTAATTGGGTAGTGTCGAATTCATAATCTTTAAAAGATGGGTAAAACGAATTAAAATAAAAATGTTTTATACCTATTAGTTCTTTTTCTAACATGTTGTAAATGTCAATTACGGTTTCACTATCATGTCTCATATATCTATATGGCCAAGAAAACATTATTATGATAACATCATCTGTATCGATATAACCGTTTTGTAATGAAACCACCACATTGTTGTAAATGTATTTGTTACCATCACCACAAACACCGTTATTTACGTATACACACCCTAATTTTTCAGCCGTCCATCTCGGCCAAGAATTCTGTTCCCTAAGTCTTTCAATAAAAAGTGGGGGATTTGGTATCTCTTTATAAGACTCGTCTGTCTCAACTCCATGGCCCGCGGTCCAACTATCACCAAAACAAATTATTCTCATTATAGGAATTCTTTAATGTAGTTATACATATACTCTGATTGAGTGATGTGACCGTATTCGCCGAAATGTCCATCATTAACGGTTTCATTTGTTTCTTGAGAAATTTTTGCAATTAGTCTATCGTGTTGTTTATTACAGAGGTCCTCAATTTCAGACATAATACCTCTATTAATGTTCTCGTAATCATTTCCTTTAATAATTCTATAATCATCTTTAAATAGGGTTTTAAATTGTATAGTTATATGTTCATCACTAGACCAATGAAAAACGTGTGCACCTATTTTGTTTAGATAAATGTTAATCAATAACATCCAAGAGAACACCTCTTCAATCCACAAATGGTGTGTTCTATTAATTAATACCTCATTTATTGCGTTTTGGGATACACTTATACCAGGAAACCCACCAACACTATTTGGTTGTATTTGATTGAAGACGTTTTCCTCCTCATTAACTAATTGAAATCTAGCCGGATTTGTCCATCCAAATATTAGAATATCGTCTTTTTTTATAGAGTGTACAAACTCTAAAAATTGTTTAAATATTAAATAATTACTAGAACCACCAACCGCTCTATTTTGACATTCATACCCTAATTTATTTGCTAATAATGTTGGCCAAACGTCGGGAAGGTTATTATTTCTACATTTTTTATATTCGTCATATTTGCTTGTCATGTAGGGGTGTCCTACAGGGTAATATTCTGCGGTGAAACTACATCCAAATGTCCATAGTGTGCTCATGATTTGTTTGTTAAATTACTAAAGAACATATAGTCTCTTTTTATTTTTAAAATATCTAATACCCTTTGTTTATTAGCCTCAAACCTTTCAAAATTATTTTCATAAAATTTAATAAATTTATCTTTATTTTCATAGACTCTTTTTATTTCTCTGAAAATATCGAAAAACCTTAGTTTGTCGTTCATCTTATCATCGTAATTGTGATCAATCATATCTTCAAAAAAATCAAAACCATATTTTTGTTTCATAATTGAAATATGATGTGGGGTTGCAATTATAATTGGGAATTGATAAAAGAAAAATGGTCTAAATGATTTTTCAGTAATTTGTACAACGTTTGGACAATTACTAAACATTGATTCTGTTACAATATTCACATAAGATTCTTCAAATGTTTTATTCTTCTCAGGAATTTGTTGCCATTTGGGTAGCATGGTTTTGTCTAATTCTTGTAATGGTTTAAACCATCCTTCGTCACCTTCATAATCACTAACTTTCATTTGAATGTTATTGAAATATTCGATCTCTTCGTCTAAAATTTCAATTGCTGTTGAGTCGAACAGGGAATCATAAAAGTTACCGACGGGATACCCCCAATATGTCGGTACCAACGACCAATTCACATCTTTATCCAATAATCCGATTTTTTTTAACAGAACTAAAATGGCATACCTATGTGATTTCGGTGATTTATTGTGACATAAAAAAAATTTACCTTCTTTTTCTTTTTTATAAACAGAACCTATTTTTTGTAAAACTCTAGTGGATGAGTTTGGAATGAACTCAAGAGCATGTTCTTTTACTTTAAAATCACCATGTATTTTTTTCAACCAATGTATTTTTGCGTTATTATTTACAAAGTATACTTTTTCAAGATTTATACCTAATTTTTTTAGATAATCGACCGTTAATCTATAACCTAATTCACTATCGGGTTCATGTTCAGTTAAGAAAATTAAAAATAAATTATCATATTCTATTAAAGATTTGGTTACCTCATTACTTAGTGGTTTTTTACCATCTAATATTGCCTGTACATTTTCTCCGTGAACATGAGGGATACAAAAAAATCTTGATAAATCAAAACTGTAATGGTTTATAATGTAATAAAAATTCTCTTCAGGTCTTTCACTTATTTCATTAAATCTACATCTTTTTACTGTAAATTTTTCGCTCTCTTCAAGCACGGGTTCCAAGAACTCATAACTCAACATCCTATCTAAATAATTGTTTATAAGATTATACCCATCCCAAAATGTTTTTTCACCATAGATATTGACGCAATTCGGTATTGGTTCTTCCGAATCTATTGGCCAATTATCATATACTAAATTTAATACTCTCATATATTTTTTAATATGTTTTTCATAAAACCGTAACTTTTATCTATAAACTCTGAATTATTTTTTAAATCATATTTTATACACAATTCCTTAAATATTTTTGGTACATACTCGTCTTGAATAATTAGTTCATATGCACGTTTTTTATTGTATAATATGATATCAAAATTTTCTTCATATAGTTTATTTAAATCCATTCCTTTTAGATTTTTTATATTTTGGATAACACCTTCTGCTCTTTTTTCTAAGTCATCTTCTGAATCAAAAGAATAGTCAAAAATATTATCATATAATTTAAATCCATAATTTTTTAGTATCGAATTTTGATTTTTACTTCCATAACATAAAAATGGTTGTTCCATTAAAATTGGTTTGAATGTTTTCTCTGTTATAAACTCACACTCAATGTTAGATTCTGTAACGAGAAAGAAAAAAGAATTATTATTAATTAAAAAGTCAGTTCTATCGTTGTGATTTGTCTCATTAAACTCATCTAGATTTAGTATTTTTTCCTGCCAATTTTTAAAATTATAATATCCTCTTGACCATATCTCATCACTTAGTTTACACCAAGATATATTTCCATAATTTTCGAGTCCGTTTTGAAAAATTTTATCAATCAACAAACATCTATGATAATGTGGTTTATTATTATACGATATGAATAATTTATCAAAATTTTTATTAATTTTTATGTTGTTTAAATTATTAGAATAATATGGACACATAAATGCATAAGTAAAATGTAATAAAAATGTAGGCCAATTATGGATTATAATTTTTTCATATTTATTTATTTTTTCATAATACTTTTCATCTTGTGCACCAAAAATTATATGTGTTGTTGTATCATTTTTTTTACATATCAAATTTAATAAATTAAAATCATAGTTTTCATTACCTCCAGATAACGCAAATTCACCAAATGATAATATAAGAACATCTTTAGGTTTTGTTTCGTTAATTTTTATTATAACATCGTCAAAACTAAATCGACTTAAATCGTTTGAATTACATATTAATATTTCTGATGTCATAAAAAATCTTGAATTTTAGGTGGCCATCTTAGATATGGATGTTCGTTATTAATATAATTGATTCTCCTACCATTATTTTTTTCAAAATCACTCTCTATTTTAACAATTTCATCTTTATCTGTTATGTAAGATGTCCAATCCACAGAATTTTTATGTAATTCAGCATCGAATGAATTGTTTTTTAAATCAAATGAATTTAAAACATACTTAGAGAACAAAAAATGACAATATGGTGATGGGTGATCGTCCCCATATATATTATTTTCATTTTCATAATAATAGGTTAATTTTTCTCTAAAATCTATATCACTATTTAATATAAAACTTTCAACACTATCGATATAATTTTCATCTACAACCATTTTTAAATCCTCAAGAATACCACTCTCGGATGTCTCTTTATATTTTTTTATCAGTTCATTTGGAATTTCTCCCGGTTCTCCCATCACATTAGAAATCCACGGCTCCAACATATAAAACCATTTAAAATTAATACCTTCGCTCTTCAATAATGATAGTAAAACAACAATATAAGATAACAATTCATTCCCTTTTTGATTAACCGAGAAATATTTTTGAATATAATGATTGTCAAATAATGGTGAATTCGTAATTAAACCACCCGAATCCCACTCATTATTAATCATGATATCCTCTCGAGCCAATGCACTCCATTGTATTGTTACATAGTCATTCTTTTTTATTTTTTTTTCATAAATAAGTCTGACGATTTTATTAAATATAGATTTATTACCCGATCCTGATCGACCATAATTATATGTTTGGTCAAAATAAGGAGATAGATAATCAACATACGTTGGATATTTGAAATTAGTAAAACTACACCCGAAAGAAAAAAGGTTTTTCATTAAATCAGTGCATTTTTATCTAATTCTTTTTTTATGATACTATACGGATAGGGGAGTGAATTACCGGCGTTATGTCTCAAAACCTCAAAGTTGTGTTTCAATGTTTTTTCCATATCTCTATACATAGATAATTTATTTTCTATTTTATCTATTTGATAAAGAACCTTAACTATTTCGTTAATTCTTTTGGTGTCCTCCATTTCATCATAACTTTCATCAAACCAATTTGAAAATGTTTCATACCCCAATTTTTTTAATTCTCTCAAACTAAAACGATTACCCATAACAATAAATGGGTGGTAACATGTCATCGGTTTAAATATCTTCTCACTTAAAAATACCGTACCTTGTTTGTCCTCATACTGTGCCTCACTTATGACAGACACCCAAGAATCTAAATGTGGTTTTTCATGTATTCTTACAACGTAATAGTTAGGGTCGTGAATTTCATTTGAAGTGTCGTATATTACTGATGGTAATGTTTTATACAATTCTTGGGTAAATTTATTATCCATAGTGATTCCGCAAAAATATCTACCTCTTTCTGGATCATCGAACTGATTCATACTAACAAGTCCCCTACTTAATAAATTTGTATAATATAATTTAGCATAAAACCATATTCTATGTTCTCTCGGTTTTTTGTTTAAATTATTAAATAATTTAATCTTATCGTTGTTATATATTTTATATTGATAGTGTTCTTCAAATGTATTCAATGGGGTTCCATTTCTTGTCATATCTATTGATTGTGAAAACACATCGGATTCGAAATGTGAATATGGAATTACGTGTATGTTGATTTTTTGTGGTTTTTCTTGTAACCACATATCATACCTTTCTTTAATTATCGAATTACCTGTTACAAAGAATATTTGATTTGGGGATATGTCATATTCGATACATTCATTATGAAAAAAATCGAAAACCCAATCATCATGATATCCTTCAAAACTTGAGTCTATTAATAGATATGCATTACCATTTCTCAAATCTTTTAGGAAAGTCTCATTAATAAACTCGAAAAGGCTGGGTATTGTGGGGTCTGCAGAATGTTTACCTCCCGTCCACATGACTGGATCATTATTGACACCGATTGGGATTAAATAAGTTTTAGGTCTATTATCAATACGGAAATCATTTGAAATAAATTCATAAGATCTATTGAAACTCCTAAGAAAAGACATCCTATTATAGAAAGGACAAAGTGTAAATCTTGTGGAACCCGCTTTATTCATAACCCAATGGTTCACAAAATTTCTTGGGGTTGCTATATCTTCAAATACAAAGTTCATTTCATTAAAATGTTTTCCAAATTTTTCTTAATATTTCTACAATCGGCTTCTTATTATCAGACCATCCGTGTCCATCATAGTCATATTTTTCTTTTATAATTTCCACAAATCTATTTCTATTAAATAGACAAACCTCATACATTTCTTCTCTAATTTGTGTGAGTTCTTCTATTGATTTTGATTTAAATTTATTTAATTCATTTACAATCTTTTCTATCTTTTTATGATGGTCCGGCTCCAAATCGTAACTTTCGTCAATCCATCTATCAAATGTCCTGAATCCTTGTTCTTTTAGATACGATAATGTATGTAAATTTCCCAATAAAATAAATGGTTGACCCGCAACTATTGGTTTCCAAATTTTTTCAGAAATAAAGAGAATGGAGGTGTCAATCAGGGTCTCTGTAATGACCGAAATAAATGTAGACTCGTAATCAGGTATTTCAATGTTTACCGCCCAATTTATATCTAATGTTCTATCTATTTCAATAGGTGTTATTTTAGATAAGTCTTCATATTCATCATATGGTTCAAACTTACCCAAACTTATTTTCCCTCGATTAAAAAGTTCATTTTTTATCAATTCATTTACCAAATGCACTCTATGTGGTCTTGGGTTTCTGTTATATGATAATATCAAATGCTTATCATCAATTGGTTCAAATTTAACAATATCATTCTTTAGAAGTCTATAATCCACCCACGAATCAAATATTGATATGGGGTGACATGTAAAACTGAGACCCCTTTGTTTCCTAACTTCATCAACAAGAAGGTTACCATGAATATAATGTACGTTTTTATCGGGTAGATTTGATTCTTTAATCCATTTATCTATTACCTCTAAGTCATTATTATATATATTCATTCCACTATACCCTTCGAATTGGTGAATTAAAACAATTTTGCACCTATCTTCCCGTACATCCTTAAGATATTCTTCAGAAATACATTTAAAACCAATGTCAATGTTTTTAGTAAAAAATTTATTGTCATAAACATTTATAAGGTATAAATGATTTTTTTTATTTAATCTATTTTTTTCAACGTAGTTTATTAAAGAATTATATTTTGTTGTAATGTTTTCTCTTAACACATCATCGGGCCATAATTTATTAGAATCTTCTATATTGAATAGATTCCACACGCCCCAAGATTTAGGAAAATCAAAACTACCTGTTTCTTTTAGATACCAAGATTTTGAAAAACCATTAGGTCTATAATAATTAAAAACTGTGTCCCAGTCCTCTAACGAACAAACAATTTTTTCATCATTAATTAGTTCTGTGAATCCATCTTCAAAAGTTATGTGGTTAAATTGTATGTGACTTTCTAATTTAGAAAAATCGACTTTATATGATCTACTATCTTCACTTACGATTAATGTATATTCTAAATCAGGTTTTATCGATTTATTTATTCTATCAATTAAATCCTTTTTACTTATGTTTAACTCCTTTTTACCTATATTAATAATTTTACCATCAAAATCGTTTTCAATTAAACTTTTTAATACTCTTACACAATCTTTAATGTGAATGTGTGGTCTTTCGGCTAACGGGTCAAATATTTCTATTAATCTATTATGTTTTATATCATCAATCAAATTGTTTATTAAGACATCATCCCTACGTAATTTACTTGCACCATAAAGAGTTGATAATCTTACAATTTTAAATTTTGGATTATTTTTTGAAAGTATAATATTTTCACATTTAATTTTTAATTCTGAATATAAAGACGTAATCTGTGTCTCAGAATTTTCATTAACTATATCGTTTCTTTTTCCATAAACACTACAACTGCTTGAGAAAATGAGTCTTGTGTTTTCGTTGTTAATTAAGTTAATAGTATTTCTGAATTCTTTTACCGGTTCTATTAATTGTATTTCATCTGTTAAATCTAAAAGCCTCGGTGATGCTAAGTATATAATTAAATCCATCGAATTAACCAAATCAGAATAATTCCCGATGTTACATACATCATCATTAATTACCTTTATATTATTATTCAAAAAAGTGATATTACTGTATAAGAATTTATCATATACTGTAACATCATAATCAATAAGACTGTTGGATAATGGAATACCTAAATAACCAGCACCTCCTATAATTAAAATTTTCATATTAGTCTCTTAATAATTCAGTTGTAACGCAATGAAAAGAACCACCCAAAGTTCTTGAATGTCTTATCTTGCAATCCAACGATTCAATATTATATTTTTTTAATTCTTTAATTAAATCCTGTTGTCTATTATCAACTATAACAGTATTTTCATCTATTGATAGTAGGTTAACTCCTATCCAAACTGACGCTCTAATTGTTTTATGATAACCTATGTCAACCATAGGTGGACACCATATTTTATCCCATGATTTTAGAAACTCCGGCATGTTATTTTCATTTACTCTTTCAGGATTTAATAAACAAAGCCCCTCTCGAAGTAATGCAATGGTTGAGTCTATGTGGATATAAGAATAAACATTTTCAATTGTATGTATTCTGTAATCTTTACCCAAAAAGTTTTGCAACCATTTAGCGCCCTTTAAGTTACCGGTGTTAGATACCAAATATAAAATATCATTATTACATCTTAGAATGTTTGCTGCGTCAAAAACCGGTTCATAATTGTTCAATGTTATTTTTGATAAATCTTCTCTTTGATACATTGAATCGAGTAATCTCGGTTTTGGTGCTGCAACCCAATTTGCACCTTGTTCCATTTTTCCAATAAAAATATCTCTGAAACAATCGGTTTCAAATTGTCTTGATCTAAGTGACATTGGTGATTCTAATATGTTATTACCAATCACGGTTACAGTATCTCGAGGACAAAATGTATAATACTGTGTTGTCTCCCAATAACCATTTGATACTGGTTTTTGTGTATCTATTGGGGTTGGACGATGTACTTTAACGCCCGTATCTTTTAATAAATCTGATAATTTTTCTAAATCTTCAAAAGTTTCATCATACACTTTAGAATCCCAAAAACCGATTTCATCTTTCGGTATTTCATTTTCCGTCGCGTAGTTTATACAATGTAAATCTTTACCATGTGTTGGCATATTTGCATTGTCAATTGTGCCGACGATTATTTCTCTAAGTCTACCCCATTCATTATTAACTGATACCATCGTTTTATTTTTTTATTTTTTAATAATATGTTTTTTATTTCATAATGACCTAATTGATTTGGGTGGTACCCATTACCTTCAAAAAATTCACCAATAAACATATTTTTAGTGGGTCCGTCTGTCTGATTCTCTATTAAATTTATGTCTTCTAAATTCGTTAAAATTGAGGTTAGACTTCTGTCAAAATCTAAAAAATTTTCCTTCAATAATAAATTATTAAATGATTCATAAATTTTTAATTTACCATAATTGTGAACGAATAAAAAGTGAACATGTTTTTCTTTAAAAAATTCTTGTAAAACAAATAGAAAAAGTGATTGATGATATTCGTACCATATTTTTCTATGTGTTATTGTATTTACATATAATGATAATTCAGACTTTCTAATCTCATCAATTGTATCATCATTGAATAAACTTTCATCAGGAACCCATAAACTGGATATTTTATTATCAATATTTTCATAATACCACCTAACGTCCGGTGGAACTATTACTAACACAAAATCTTCTAAATTAAATTCACAATGATTTATAATATCATGTGTTATTTGACCAAAAGACGCACCCTCAACACTCTTGTTTTTAAAAGAAATATTTAAATCTTCAGCAATTAGATTTACAAAAGGTTTTTCTTTAGTCAAATCCAATTCACTTCCATATCCCCAACTGTCTCCGAAACAATATATCACTTATTAATTTGTTTAGTCTTTAATATTTCATTTACAACAATATCTTGAGATAAATGTCCGTTATGTGATAAATCACGTCCTGTAGTTCCTGTTGTGTCATCAATGGAGAGTAGGGTTATATCGTTTTTAAAAAAATAATCAGAATATTCGATATCAAAATCACCATTCCAAGTCCAATGAATTACAGGTATATCCATAGATTTCCAAATATTGTTACAGGTCATTATTGAAAAATTAACATTTTTCATTCTTTCACCACAGTTCTCCATATAACTTGAGATATACCAAGGTCCGTATTCTTTTGCGTTTTTTGGATATAAATCTTCAGGATAAGTTGGTGAGAACAATTCGATATCTAAAGATTTGTTTTCTTGATTCAAAAAAGTATAGAACGTTCTATGTTTAAATGGCCATTGATAAATTACATACTTTGGAAATTTTTTATTTCCTAAAATAAAATTCTGATACAAAAGTGTATTGTACATTTGGAAATCGGGGCCGGTTGCTCCCATACCTAAATTCAAAATGTCCATATCTAATATTAGGCCAAGTTTTGTTGACCACATATCACTATGATAAAGTCCAACTCCTTCTGTAAAAGAACATCCAAATACCAATATATAATCATCTTTTAACTCATCAAATTCCATACTTCTATATCCCCAAGAATTATATTGATATGTTATCGGTTTTTCATAATAGTACCAATTTGTACCAAAAATATCTTTGTTCTTTATAAAAGATTCGGGAGAATCTGTGTCCTTAAAATATTTTGTTGTGTTGGAGTTGTGTGTGTTTTGGATTACAGGACAACTATTATTAACTGATATGTACGACATTATTTAAAAACGTTAAAGTTCTTTAAGTTTGGATAACTTTTATTGTTGTGAGAGTCGTCATTAATTTTTGGTATCGTATCCATTAAAATAATACCTCTCGCGGCGTCCTCTGGTGTCATGTAATAATGCCAACCATAAAATTCAATATTGTCTTGGTCGTATGGTAAGTCTAAATTTCTACCATCATAACAAACTTTTTTAAACCACTTATAGGCATCATAATCATTACATAAAATCATACCCCCTTTACCGATTGGTATTCTTTTTTTTATTTGGAATGAAATAATTTGAAATCCGCTTATATACATATCTTTGGTCCACCTACCTGCGGAATCCCATATATCTAATGGTTCTAGTTTATACACACCGGACCATTCCTTATCAACAAATTCAAAATCATATCCCGCGTGTTTTATATACATAGGAACTGAGGTATATGTGTGTGATGGTATGTATAATTTTTGTGGTTGATTTATATATTTCAAAACAAGAAATAATCCATGTGTACAACAATCAACCGCAACAGCATACTTTGATCCACAAAATTTTGCAACTTTATCTTCAAATAAAGAAACAACTTCATGTGGTTGTGTCCAATTATACCCTAATTCTTTTATCTGTTCTAATTCAGGTCTAGATAAGTTTATTGGTGGTTTTCCTAATGGCCATTCCTTGAACATCTTTTATAAATGTTTTATTTTTAAATTCATGTGATAATTCCTCTTTAAACTCATAGGAACCCGGTTGGTCCCATTCTTTACCAAAAAGTCTTTTCAGTAATTTATTCTCTAAATCATCAGTTGGGTATGACCAAGGTTGATTTCTATAATAAACCGCAAATTCACTCCATGTTGACCTATGTGATCTAACTAAAAATTTACAAAAACTAAGTGAAAATAAATCTACAATATTACTGATTACTTGTCCCCTAACTAATTTTCTGATATCAACACCCGCACTTAACAAATAATCTTGAACTACGGGAATAAAATCTTCCTTTGTAATTATTTTGTCTTGATACTTGTCTTTGTAATATGAAAACATTTCATAAGGCAAATCACAACTAATATAAAATTTTTGTTCGGGATTAATTTCCAAAATCCTATCTATAATTTTAAAATATAACTCATCTTTAAAAAATTTGTAACCTCTATTTACTGCACCCTTTATGGCGTGAAGTTCTTCAAAGTCTTTTCTAATATGTTCAGGTAACGACAAAACATCCTCTTCTTTGATGGATACACCACAATTTCTTCTGATATGAATACCAATAACATCCTTAGTATTTCTACGTAAAAAATCCTCTATAAAATGATGTCTTAAAGTAATTGAAGTTAATGGTCTCCACTTAACATTTTTTCTAGTATAATTTTGTAATTCTTCATATCCAAAATCAGAATACCAATGATTATCCTGTGTTAAATCGAAACAATTATTTTTAAACATATTGTCCAACATATCTCGGTCAATTTTGGATGCCAATCTTACATCATCGTTTTGTAAATCGAATACGGTTTTAAATCTTAAATTTTGGAATTTAAATTCATGATATAATCCATATTCATATTCTAAAAATTTAAAAGTAGCGGTATTTGGGAGATATAACAAATCTAATTCAGGCCAATGAAGGTGTTGTAGTATTATTTTGAAATCGTAATTATTTTGTTTACATATTTCATGTGCAATTTCCCAATGGAATATTCTATTACATAACCCAGTATCATTTTCCGACCAACCACCATATGGCTCTAACCATCTTAATGTTTTATTGTATTCCATTAACTATTGTAATTTTCTTTATCTGAGACATATTCACCCGGTTCATAATGTGTGATTCTACCGTTAGTAACATTAACATTCGGTATTGAGTTGTCTACCACTAATGAATCGTACCATTCAGCTATCTCAGGAAAAGTTTGTTGAAAGTTTTTGTTTCTACGAATGTCGTATTGAACATAAAAACTTTTAAAGTCGTGATGTTGTAAAGAGTTATCTAACTCTGTTGTGTTGTGTCCTCTATTAACAACTTCAATATAGTCAATAAGTCTTTGAATTTGAGCCTTCTCTCCAACGGTTAGTAAATCACTATTTTTATGTTTTCTAAACCATATTGATAATTTGCCGTGTAATTCATACTTAATTTCGTTTGGTAACACTAAAGGTGACATAAACGCCGGCCATCTTAAGATATTTAAATCTACAATAGGTTTATGTGTACCATATTTAGCTTTAAGAGATAACATATCATCTAAAAACTCTGTGATACTAAACAAACACAAACTATTAATAGTCATCATAATCACCACCTGTCTAAAGTTTGCATTTTCAATAAACTTTACAAGATTTGATTTCCATAATTCGTAATTTAAACCATCTCTAATATATTCGGCGTGTGGACCATAGGACTCATTACTGGTATATAAATCAAACTCCTTAACTTCAACCTCGTGTGTAACATTAATGAGTTTTTTAAGTGTCTTATCATTTAAACCTAAATTTGAATTAATGGCTAACCTTAAATTAGGTGACGGGTATTGTTTCATCAAATCTATAAATTGCCAGAAGTTCCTACTTTGTGAAGGTTCACCACCAGTAACTCGAATCTCCAATAACTTTTGTGATAGTTCGGGCCACCATTCTAAAAACGCCTTTACATATGGATTATTTTCATTGTATTTACCGAATATTTCAGACCAAGATCCATCAGCATAATACGCACCCGCACTTGTTGTCTTGAATTTTTGATATGCCCCGTTATCTTTAATATCCTTTCCCCAAGTTGTCGAGTATCCTGAGTTACAATATGAACAAGCGAAATTACATGTTCTATCAAAAGACACCTCAATTGTTTTTGGGGTGATGTCCTCGTTCCAAGGAATTTCTTTTAATTTCGCAATATCTTGTTCTTCGTAAATAATACTTTTATACACCCTGTCGGCAATATTATTTCTACCAATATCCTCAACCCTCCAACAATAAGAACATTCGGCGGGTTTTACTCCCTCCAACATCATTTTTCTTATTCTCTTTTTAAAATCGGTATTATGTAGTGCCGATGGATTTGTTTTAATTGCTTCAGCATCAATTGGATGTGGTAACGGTAAGTGACAGGAATTTGTAAAACCGTGTCCAAGGTGTAAACTTACGTTATACCATTTAGCCGCACAAAAACTACAACTAACTGAATTTAAATGTTTATCTCTCCAATTTGCTAATTCTTCTGACATGTGATTTTTTTTAAAATATACGTTATTTTTTTGATATTAAGAAATAAACTCTTTAGGTACTTTTTCTAGAAAATTTGTATTTTTTGATTCATCGTAAACTATACCTAAATTATTTATTGTGTTAAAGTTATATATACAAAGAATATCATTATAAAATAGTTTATAAGGTAACTCTTGTGTTTTAATTTGATGAATGGTTTTTACATCATCTATTTTAATTTGATTTTTAATTATTGTAAAAAATTCAATGTCCATTTCACCATGATATCTTGTATTTTCATTTTCAGACTGAGGACTTGAGCACCCTAAATAAAGTCCAGGTATTTGATAATCATCAACAAAATTTTCACCAAATTCATACGTATTAGAAATTTCAAAGTTTTTGTAAAGAACGATTGTCTGCCCTATTCTTTGTATTGTCACAATTACTCCGTTATGGATTTCCTGTTCCTCAATTCCTTTCAAATTTACAAAGTGAAACTTTTCATCTGATGTCCAAAATTCAAATGCAATACATTTTGATTCTTCATTATAAGTTAAACCCATATTCTTACCAGGTTTACCAAATACCATACATATTGTATCCTTTTTGTATTCTAATTTTATTTTAAATTCTACACTTATTGTGAAGTCATTTAAAAACAAATTTTCAAAATCTGAATTGTCTGATTTATTAAATTCTGTTACGTATTGATTATCATTATGACTTGTTAAGTCCCATTTAAATTTTATCCAATATGGTTTTTTATATTCAATTCTCATTTACTATTTTTTTAAAAAAATCTTTTAATTCGGGGAAATATTCTTCCCAATTATATCCTCTTCTTTTTTGATATTCATCTAAAAACAAAACCAAATCTTTTTTGTGATCATCAAATTTTTCAATTGAGGTTTCCAAATCGGCAACAAAAATATCTCTAATTCTTGTTATTTTTTCTATCTCTTGTGTAGAAAACCCAACATCATCAATTGTTTGTTGTTTGTAAAAGTTTAAACTTCTATAAGTAGAGTTGAACTTCATGTATTTAATCCATCTTTCAAAAACTTCAACATTTATGTAATCCTTTAACATTCTAAAACTCATAAATGGCGGATGTCTTAGATATGACGTGTCCAAAATAATTGCAGAATTCCAAACTCTGTTTACATTAAAATGTTTGATTTTGAATTTATGAATCTTTTTTATTAATTCTTCATAAGAAAACACACTGAACATATTGAAAGTTGACATTACAACAATAGTAACTGCTTCTAAACATGTTAAAATTTTATCAATGTTACGGAAAAGTCTTTCGAAGTTCATTCCATATCTTGTGAATTCGGATTGTTTACCATAAGCATCACATGAAGTAAAAATAACAATTTCTTTAACTCTTTTTTCATTTATAATTCTTGTCAATTTTTCAATCAATCTATCAATTAAATCATCTGTAACACCCAAATTAGTATTGATTGATAATTTTAAATTTGTATTAGGTGATTCCGTTTCAATAATGTGATCCAATACTTTCCAAGTGTCCTTAGATAAAAGTGGTTCTCCTCCCGTAATTCTAAATGTGTCTAAATTTCTATATAACTCAGGCCACCATTCCCAAAATGCCTCAACATATGGATTTTTATCTGAGTGTCTAAATGGTCTTGTATTTCTTTCATCCATTCTCTCAGTACTGTTAAACTGAAATGTCTTTAAATTATATGCACCAAATTCATTAATTTCCTCCATCCATTTTGATGAGTACTCTGGTCCACAATATGCACATTTAAAATTACAAGTGTTAGAAAAATTTACCTCAACATATTTTGGCACATAGTTGTCTCTCCAATCAGAAGTTGCAATTTCATCAAAATGTGGTTCAGACCATGGTTCCGCAGATTTAAATATTCTATCAGAAAATGAATTACTATTATCTTCAACATTCCAACAATAGTTACATTCTTTAGGTCTTTGACCACTTAACATTTCTTTCCTAGCCTGTTTTTTAGTTAAGCTATTGTGTAGTGCGGTATGGTTTCTTTTTAGTTCCCCTAATTTAACTTTATGTGGTTCAGGGTGGTGACAAGAATGAGTTGTACCATTGTGTAAATGCATTGTAACCTGTGTCCATTTTGCCAAACAAAACCCACACCCAACAGAATTTAATTTTTGTTTTGTTTTATCAAAGTCCACCATTTCAGTAAACTCCTCAACATCTATAAATTCTGAGTAATTACCGTTTCCTGTTGTGTCGTTGATTATTTTAATATTCTCATCAACAGATAAATCTAAATTACAAATCATTTTATCATTAGTAAGATTATTCACGTCGTTATACACAGTAAAACTTTGAATATCCATTTCTGTGTAACAACCATGAAGTAAAGATGACGTTTTATGACAACCGATATATATTGGTTGTTTGTAATATTCTCTTAGTAACGTATGGTTTTTTTTAATTTCAATAGTGTCAAATAAGATGTCATAATTTTTGTATAACTTGAATGTCTTATTTATCAAATCATATGCAATAGATATTACAATTCCTTTTCTAATTTCATCTATTGTTATATCATAATCTTTGTGGCAATTGAAATGGAGGTCCCCTTGGTCATCTTTCGTCCAAAATTCAAATACAAAAGTGTTAACTTCATAATCATAACTAATACCAAAATTTTTACCAGGTATACCTAAAAACCCAATTTTTTTATCTTGTTTAAAAGTCTTCTCCACTTTGAATGACATAGTGATAGTAAAACTTGTATCGGTCAGTAAATTATAGGAATAAGATTTGGCTCTTATCTGTCTAGGTTTTTTATAATTAATTTTCATTTCATTTTTGTATTTATGAACATTGTGTTTGGATATAACGTCTCATCTATGTCCACAATTTCTGTAACTTCAGTAATCTTATTAAACCCTTCTTCTTTATATCTTATTTTTTGTTGTTGCATCTCTGTAACAAATCGTCTTTCATTACGTGCAGTTGTCTCCCCTTTAGCCCACTCCCCATTTACATAACCCTCATCAACATGAAATAAACAATCGAATATTCCTTCTTTTCTATATGGTAAAATATTATCAATAACTTCGATGTCTTCTTGTGTGAATTTTAAGTCATTACTTTTACATTCTAAGTCTTGGGATAACTCAATTTGTCCTCTTGTAAACTCATAATGAAGTTTTAGATTCTCATTATTTTCTTCCTTAAAGATTTCTAAAGAATCATCAAAAAATTTATCATATATTTTTATCTCCGATATTTTTCCTTTATAATATGTGTTTAAGTGACTACAGAAACCAAAAATGAATGGTTTATTTGGTTCATGTCTTTTTAATTCTCCTTCAATAGGAAAGGATTCATTTAATTTAATTCCACTTTTGTTTGTAATCAATTCATTATTTACAAATAAAAATTGTTCTTTAGTTTCACTATTATACGACATCGTTACCCAAGTCCAAAGATTTTCAAATCTCTTTGCCCAATTGTAATAATGATTATTATCCTTATTAAAACATACCATAGTGACCGCTCGTGAGTTATTAAAAGATAAACCCCAAGTCCAAGACCCTTCTTTCCTGATTAATGGATATTCTATAAATCTTCTTTCTTTATCCCCCACTAACCATATCGGGTGTTTATCATGTTGTTGTTCTGATCTATACAAAATGGAAATGGTGTGGTCTTCATTAAGACATTTATTTATTTCTCTTGTTGAATTAGAAGTGAAGAATGAAGTTAATCCGTTGAAATTTGCAACAACTCTATTTTTATATGTCTTATATACTTTACCTGTGGTATAACCTTCATAGTAACATCTCCAAAATAAGTCATCATCCTCCTGACCCCAATCCCAATAGTCATTCGAATATCCGTTGGTGTTATCTACCTGTTCTTTATTAAAAAGAACCACACCACCAAAATATTGGTCATACCCCAATCCGTAATTATACTTCGATAATCCTGTTGCAATATGTATTGGATTTATTTCAGGATATGAGTAGTCACACGATTCGTCGTGTGGAACCATATCAACATCATGCCAAGCAATATAATCACACCCATCTTGAAATGCGTAATAAGCGGCAATGTTTTTCATCGCACCTCTATTAAACAATTTATCATCAACTTGATGACCTACATAGAATTTGTGTGGTATACCTTGATTATTTAAATAATTTGTTAACTCAGGTATAAGTTTTTCTATATGTTCCTTTCTATTCCGATATGGTATGCAAATCCCTAATTTTTTCATATACCAACAATAATATGATTTTCGTTTTTATTTTTTACGTATGAATGTTCAACGTATTCACAATCATTTAATCCGTCTTTTTTGAAATCTGTTGAACCTTTAAGTGTCTCATTATAAAATCTTAATTGATTGTATCTTGTTAATTTACTTTTCCAACCATTTAAAACATACCCATTTTCTTCATGTGGTACCAATTTAAATGTTGATTTTCTTCTATATGGTATTTCGATTTCAATATATTCTTCAAATGATTCACCAACAATTTCACAATTGTGTATTTCACCGTCATTACCATTCCCACTTAAATCCATTAATTTATAACCTTTTATAAATTTAGTGTCATAATATAATATTACCCTATAGTCTGATTTATAGTTCCCGAAGTTTTGTGTCAATCCAAAATATTGATTATCTGAAATTTCTTTAATTTCGTCATCATTTAATACATCAGAAAAAACTGCAAAGTTAGATATGGTACCCTTAAAGAATTTTTGATCGTTTCTTCTATTAGGGTTACTACATCCTAAATAAAATTTTCTATCCTTACTATAATAATCTCTTAATTTTTTTATTTTTTTACTGTCCACTAATACACCATCTTGATACATCTTTATTTCTTTTTCATAAGTGTCAATAGTTAAAGTGATATTAGTTTTATAATTGGTTGTTATATTAGATTCTAAATGAATAATATTATTATCAATATCAAATATTTGAACTACGTATCTTGAATACGAGGTGAATCCGATAAAAAAATCATAACCGGGTACACCAAAAGACGCAAACACATCATCATCTTTTTCATAATTTAATGTTAATTCATCGGGATTGAAACTAATAAAAATTGTATTTTTATATTTGAAATCGAATATGTTGTTTCCCTCAACATAAGCGTCTACACCATTAAATCTTAGAGATGCCACATTACCACCTTTTAAACTGATTTCTTTTGTGTCTAATGGAATTTTAGACATTTTACATCTATGTAAAAGTTCGGTATCTTCATAACCCCATCCCCAGTATTTGTTTGAATAACCGTTTACAAGTTCGAACATGTCCATTGGGAAAAGTGTAACTCCTCCAAAATATTCATCAAATACTATTCTTTTGAATTTATCTGTTGTTATGAAATTAGTTGCCATATGTACAGGTATATCATAATACGAATAATCAACATCATATGGTAACATGTCAACATCGTGAAAAATAACGTAATCACATCTTAACTTTTTGGCATATAAAAAACCAACGTTCAATAGTTTTCCTCTATTGAACGCTAGCCCGTCATCTTGTTCAACTACAATTATTTCATAGTCAATATCAAATTTTGATAAGTAATTTTTTAATGATACTTTAAATTGAACAAGTTGTTTATAACGGTCCCTATATGGTACAATTATACCAAGTTTATGACTCATTATTTTTTAGTAGTTTTTTTAGTTGGTGTTTCGGTATCTTCTTCCCCACCTTTAACTATTTTAGTGTGGAATTCAGCCAAATAATATTGAATTCTGCTACTCCACTCATCCTTATCAATTTCCTCAAACCACACAGTAAGTGCGTCTAATGAATTTGCAATTTTTTCAAGTGCTTTAACTTTTCGTTGTTCAAGAATCAGTAATTCGTCGTCTGTCTGATTGGTTTTTTTAATTTGTGTCATATTGATTTTATTTTATTAATCAAATTATTCCATTTGGAGTACTCCCCATAATCACCTAATATACAATTTTTTTCGAATAAAAACAAGGGGTCGTCTATGTTAATACGAAACTTATTTTTTCTTAATGAATTGTACATAATTCCATACTCATTCGAATAAGAATAATCTTGATTATTGTTGGCAACTGATTTAATTCTTTCTATCGATGTGGAATCCCATTTGAAATGGTGAACCTGTACATGGTCTTTAGGATTAATTAATGGATGATTCCATCCTTGCCATCTCCAAGTTGTTTGATTATCTATTTTTGCATAATGTTGTCCGAATGTAATCTCTATATAACCCCTCATAACACAAACCTTATTTGGATTAGCGTTGCTTAAAGGATATCTAAAAAATCCCGCATTCGGAAATTGTTTGAATATGTATTCTTTTTCTTTTAATTCTGAAAATTCACCGTTTGGACCGATTCTATCTATAAATCCCCCCCTTACTATGTCCCACCCATTTTGTTCACACTCATTAATTAAATCACCTAATTTATTTTTTGGATATAAGTGAAATTCATCAATATCTGATATTACCCACCAATCGTTTGGTTGTCTATTTGTTATGTAATTATAAAGCATTGTGACTCTCTCCCAATCAAAAATTCTATCGTGATGGGTTTTAACAATTTTTACATGTTTAAAATCTTTAATAACTTCTTTTACCTCAACATCTAACTTGGGGTTTTCATCGGTGTTATAAACGATGTAATTTATCTCATCAACATAGGATGAGTAATGTTGTATATGGTGTTTTATTAAATTTGTGCCGTGACCTATAACTGTAACTAATCTTATCATATTTTTCGATTTATCAACGTAATTCCACTCGAAGTTGGTTTTGTTGAAAATTTACGAAAATTAAAAAGATTAATCAAGTTCCACTCTTTGTTTTTTTGTAGTTCTTTAATAAGTTTTGATGGTCCATCAAATCTATGATGGTCTTTCTTTGCATCCTCAGTAATGATTAATGATTTTTCATATTCTGAGTCTGTGTCGTGTATAACGATTATACCATTATCTGTAAGTAAATTAGAATATAATTCAAAATCTTTTTTAACACCTTCATATGAATGATCACCATCAATATAAATAAAATCTATTTTTATATCTTGTCTAACAAAAAAGTCATGATAAGCATCCTCCGATGTTGATTTAATAAATCTTGGATGAAAATTACTTCTAAAAAATGAATTCTCATTATCGACATCGTTTGGTCCTCCGATTCCATTACAAGCGTCAACTAAATATGTAACACCAATATCTCCCCAATTGTAATCAGGGTCACCTTCAAATATTTTTTGTTTATGTAAATCTACTCTTGCTTGTGTCATAATTCTTGGTATAAACCCACCACCAGAACCAATACAAACACACACCTTTGACCTCATATGTTGTATGAGTGAATATATCAATATACCATCTCCCATGTGAAATTTGGTACCTCCGTGTGTCCACAAATAGGGTAAGTCTTCACCATTGTTTGTGGTTATATTACTTTCAATAAATTCTTGATTTAATATTGTCTTATCCTTCATAATTTATTAAATCTTTTACCTTCTCATATAAATCTAAGTCCTTATTTAATGGTACACCTGTGACCATTGAACATATTGACATTGTTATTCCTTCCCCCGCACCTACAATTTCTTTATTTTCTAAAATATCACAATATTCTTTTATAATTTGTAGTTTTTCATACCATTTAAAAAATTCTGAATAATCGTATTTTTTAAAAACCAAAAAATGTTCCCATATCGTCTCTCTTTCAACAAAATCACCAATTTTAGAATTTACAAACGCATAATACATTTTCCAATCATTCTTTAACATTAAATCTAAATCTTTAATTGTGGTTTTTTTTACTCTGTGATTTGAGAGGTTTTCTATATAACTAATACCTTCTTTGAAATTATATTTTTTCAATTCGGCAAGAGGGGTGAAATCGATATTATACTTTGTATCTGCATCGAGTATGATTGCTGTATCCTGTTTTATTAGAATTTCCTTAACCAATAAAATTTTATCATGATATGATTTATATTGTCTGTTGTACTCTAATACTGTTAAGGATAAGGGTGTGTATTTTGTATAAAAAAATTCGGAATTATCTGTTAGTACATAACACTTAAATCCTAAATTCAGTAACTTATTTAATTTTTGAACTGTTCCGTCAAAATATTTTTTATCACCAAAACATAAAACACCGAACCCTATTTTATTTATTTGCTCCATACGCGTACAGTCCCATGTGTTTTATTTCGGAACTCAATAATGTATCAATATATACCTTGTATCCTACTTCCCTTAATTTTGTTAATAAATTAAAATCTTCACCTAACCAATCACCAGATTTTTCATTGTAAGTAAATTCAAAATATGGCTTATGAATCTTTTTAAAAATTTCAGTTTTCATTAAAATACATCCCATACCAACACCCTCCACTTCTATCAATTCTTCTTCTATTTTTAAGGGTAAAAAACTATCCCAATTTCCTATATTTTTATATGCCACAGGTTTAAGTGGGTTGGTTCTTTTAAGATAATTACAACCTACAATATCTTTGTTATGTTCTAATAATCTTACCGCAGTAGTTGATGGAAAAACCATATCACTATCTAACCACAGCACATAATCCGAATTAATTAATTTAGCTTCTTCTATCAGTTTTTCTCTCTGATTTAATAGAATAGTACTTGAGTCAAAAAATAAGTAAGTGTCAATAATTTCGCTAGTTGTTTTATATAATTGTGATAAACTAAAAGCAAAATGAGTATGAACCATATCCCTTGTTGGCACAACGATTGCCAATTTTTTATTTCTACCACTCCAAAGTGAACTATTATACATGTTTTTTCTCATAAACCTGGTGTGTTGTTAGATATTGTGTCTTCTTGGTTTGTCAAATTTTTTGCTAAAGAAATTAACTCCTGAATTCTTTTAGAAAAAAGTTGATAATCTTTGATTGGTAAATGACTTATTATTGAATATGTTTCCTTAGAAAAAGTGTTTGTTGTTACGATTTCAATTGCACCGATTCTCGCCCACTTTTCTATAATGGAAATTCTTGAGATATTTTCATCGTTATCCAAAATACCTCTAACTGTTTCTTGATTTAGACTCTTATAAAGTTCAACCAAAATCTCATATTCTTCTTTTGCGTTTTTTGAAAAAAAAGATAAAAATTTTAGTTTTTTGATTCTTTTAATTAGTTCTATAATCTTATCCTTATCATGATCTATTGCCGACCATTTTATATAGAACAAATCATATTTAGGTGGAAATGGTTTATAACTCAAGTTCATTGAGTTAATATAATAAAAAAAATTAGAATTGTGAATGAATTAAACGTAATCCTGTGGTGTAGACAAACCTCCAAAATCTGACGACTCTTGTGTTTGTGAACCTGATGATATACTTGAGATAACAGTAGTAGCTCGGTTTCTACCGACACCCAAACTTGAGTTTAAACCAATATTTTGACCCGCAGCTACGTTACCTGATCCAGTAATTAGCCCCAAAGCTGCTGCGACTTTACCTATACTTATTTCCGAACCGGTTGCTGGTAGTAAACCCATTGTAATTAACTAGTTTTTATATAAATACTTATGTTTTCAGTTTTATTTTGATAATATATCTCAAATTAATTTATAAATGAATTTTAAAGATTGTGTTTTTTTACTATGTTTTCTAAATCTTCAATTTTTTTAGATAGTTCTCTTATTGATTCAATTAATAAGGGTACTATTTTTTCATATTGAATGGTTAAATATTCCTCACCACTTTTAGATTTATCAGTACCATCATTGTCAAATGGTGCCAATTTTACCGCTTCAGGTAGGACTTCTTTAACATCTTGTGCAAATACACCAACCAATCTTTCTTCGGTGTTAAATTTAGCAACATCTTTTGCCAATTCATTCCAATTATATGTAAACCCACTTAGTTTTAAAACTTTCTCTAATGGATTTTCTATAAATTCAATATTGGTCTTTAATCTCCTGTCTGATGAGTATGCAATAACATCATTACCCGCATCAATTCTACCATCTGTTGCGGATGGGTTAACATTCACACCTAAAGCTCCTGCAGTTACTTTTACGTCACCATTTGCTTCCAATCTATATCCTGGATTGGTAGTGCCTAAACCAACGAAACCTGTTCCAAGAATGTTAAGAACATCATCTACTGAGTGTAGACCCATAGATATTCTATTACTTGTTGAATTTGCTCCATTATATTGGAAATAGAATTGTCCCATGTTTCTGGAACCATCCGACTGACCAAGTGCATACATAATATGGTCACCCGCCGCCATTCCACTATTTAATATCCTTACACCTCTTTGGAATGTTCCTGTGCCCGATGCTCTTAAATCTAATAATGGTGTAGACCCATTGTTCGTTCCATTTACATATAACTGAGACCCATCAAATGTTAAATTAGCTTCAGCGTTTAAAGTGACACCTCCAACACTTGTCATTATTCTATTATCAGCCGCATTTGTAATTGTGGTTGTTCCACTTGTACCGCTTGAACCTGAACTACCACTTGAACCACTACTTCCACTTGAACCAGAGCTACCTGAACTTCCTGAACTTCCTGAACTACCGGAAGAACCTGATGAACCACTAGTACCGCTTGACCCACTATTTCCACTTGTACCCGCTGTTCCTGACGATCCAGAAGTCCCTGAAGTTCCGCTACTTCCTGAAGTACCACTACTCCCACTACTACCACTACTTCCACTTGTTCCACTACTTCCACTTGAACCACTACTTCCACTAGACCCTGATGTTCCTGATGAACCATTAGCTCCACTTGTACCAGATGAACCTGAACTACCACTTGAACCACTACTTCCACTTGAACCAGAGCTACCTGAACTTCCTGAAGTACCGCTAGTACCTGATGTTCCACTACTACCACTTGTTCCACTACTTCCTGAATTACCTGAAGAACCTGAACTTCCTGACGAACCTGAAGTACCACTAGTACCCGAACTACCACTATTACCAGATGTTCCTGATGAACCACTTGAACCACTTGAACCAGAAGTTCCACTTGAACCACTAGAACCAGATGAACCACTTGAACCTGATGTTCCTGATGAACCACTAGAACCAGAAGTTCCACTTGACCCACTAAAACCAGATGAACCTGAAGAACCAGATGTTCCTGATGAACCACTAGAACCAGATGAACCACTTGTACCTGATGTTCCACTACTTCCTGAAGTTCCGCTAGAACCAGATGTTCCTGAATTTCCACTACTACCTGAAGAACCACTTGAACCTGAAGTACCCGAACTACCACTATTACCAGATGTTCCACTTGAGCCGCTGATACCTGAACTTCCTGAAGTTCCACTTGATCCGCTGCTACCCGAACTTCCTGAAGTTCCACTAGTTCCACTTGAGCCAGATGTTCCTGAAGAACCACTATCACCACTTGTTCCAGAAGAACCAGATGAACCTGAAGAACCAGATGTTCCTGATGAACCACTACTACCACTTGTTCCAGATGTTCCCGAAGAACCACTTAATCCAGAAGAACCACTTGAACCACTGCTGCCAGATGTTCCTGATGTTCCACTTGATCCATTCGAACCGCTTGAACCGGACGTTCCACTACTCCCCGAACTACCTGAGGTGCCTGATAATCCGCTTGTTCCACTGGTTCCTGAAGAACCACTAGTACCCGATGATCCACTTGAACCTGATGTGCCGGAAGAACCACTAGTACCACTTAATCCACTCGAACCACTTGTACCAGAAGAACCTGAAGAACCACTACTACCACTTGTTCCAGAAGAACCAGATGTACCTGAAGTGCCTGATGTTGATGCAACAAAGGTTACACCATTTAAAACTAAACTACCACTAACTTTTAATGAACCGGTAAAATCATGAATATCATCACTTGAGTTACCAAATTTGTTAGATCCACTAACAAAAGATGCGGTTTGATAAATAACTGAAGACGAAATTATATATTGTTGTGCAACAATATTACCTTGTATATTTAAATCTCCTGATATATCCGCCGAACCTGATACAATCAGGCCATTTTTGACTTTAAATTCGTTTGCCATTTATCAAATTAGTTTCATTATCCACTAATAGTATTTATGTGTTTACTATAAATATTTAATCATTTGTCATAAAATAAAAAAGGGGGAATAAATCCCCCTTTCATTGAATTTTTTTTCATATTATATAGATAGTGCTCTTGCGAACATAACCACACTCCAAGTTCCTGAAGATGATGTTACAGTAACCGTACCACTATTAGATATAGTGAACGAAATCGCTGTTGTATTACCTAAGTCAGTTGTTGTGGTTTCAGTCAAATTAGATGTTGAACCATCCCATATACCAACTATACTACCCGCTCTCATATTAGAACCATTCTTTACTAAGTAATCAAGAAC
>Ga0194116_10000523_pt1 | contig 66567 bp, 70 predicted proteins | sample TA2MahsurfametaG_4_FD_148617 | JGI IMG/M metagenome (GOLD analysis project Ga0194116, IMG submission 148617) | Freshwater microbial communities from Lake Tanganyika, Tanzania - TA2015008 Mahale S9 surface | ecosystem: Environmental > Aquatic > Freshwater > Lake | place: Tanzania: Lake...
ATCTCGTCGTGATTGGCGAAGTTGGTCTTGCCGGCGAGGTTCGACAGGTCGCACAAGTAGGCCGCCGTCTGGCCGAAGCCACGCGCCTCGGCTTCACCCGAGCCATCGTCCCCGCTTCGGCATCCGCAAAGGTGCAGGGCATCCGCGTCGACACCGCCGCGACCATTAACGAGGCCCTCTCTCTTGCCGGCCTCACCGGCGCCGTCGCCGACTGACACGTGAAACGCGTCTTCGCGAATTGGCTCGAAGTTCTCCCGCGACAGGTCGTGAGACCACACCTGGCGAGCTCCGTGGACTTGAAGTCACGAGAGATCCAAGACTTCGCTACTTCCACCAGTATGAGCGAATGTCCTCTTATTTGGAGACGTACGACATCGTCAATTCTTGGTAGCCCGATGTCTGGGTAGAAAAATGAGCCTTAGAGCTTCGAGTCCCCTGACAACTCACGTGCAAGATTTGCGAGTTCCGGGGAAGGAACAGCACCCGCCCACGAGTCAGCCTTAATCGCACGTTCGTAACTTTCCCACTCATACTTGACCGAAGTGCGGTTACCACTGCGCGCATGTCCGCGCATTCGCAAGGAGACCAGTTGCTCATGCCCAGGTAGGACACGCAGACCACGGTCAGTTGCAAGAAAGAGAAGGTCGCAGTCACCGTTTTCAATAGCATATTCGCCGAGTAAAACCGCTGCTTTCACGACCTTGATGACGTGCGACGTGGTGATCCCCTCACCGTCCGCCCATGCATAGTCAGCCCCTGAGAACGGTAGATTCCGCACTTCTCGTATTTGTTGGAGGAGATCCGCAACAAATCGAGGGCTATCCAACTCGAAGTTTCTCGTGGCAATCTCAAGCAACTCGGCATCGGTGACAATACCCGGATGAAGCGGAAGTTCATCAGTAAAAGTTCTTGGAATCCACTCCTCAACTTGTTCGGGTTGAGAGGCATTCAAGGAACGCCGAATCTCCGAAACGATATTCGAAAACGTCCCATCTTTCACCATTCCTGCCCAGAGAGCGGTGCGTGCGGCCGATCGCGTTGATCCCTCGCGATGCTCAGTCATCCAGACAAGAAGCTCGAGTGCCTTACCTTTGTCGAACAAAACACGCTCACCACTCGCAGTCGTCACCAGGGGAGGCCCAAGTACGTGAACGAGAAATGACCAAGCCGGAACCGAACCGGGCTCTGTTTTTTGTCCCACGAGTGTGACAGGACTCCGTCTGTCTGAGACAGGGAATTTTTGTGTCCTCAGGTGCACAAGTCGACGACGCAGGTTGATCGCGACGAAACCTGCATTGGCCGCGAGTGAGCCAGCAAAGAGAATGCGGGACGCGTTCCCGCCCTCTGTTTCGTTGGGATCATTGGCCCCGACAGCGGTGGGCGGCATTGCATGGGCGACTTTCGGAACGGCGACGGACGAAACGACGGTAAGTATTGCCACGCGCAGCCAACCGGGAAGTAAGCGAACGGATCGTGTGGAACCGCGGAGCGTCATGATGTACTGGACGACAAGGGCGATGAGCACCCATGCGACCGTCGCGACAAGGCCACCAATCAACCAGCGGACAGCCACGTCAAGATCAATGATTTCCACTTTTCTCACTCCATGATCGGACGAGCACAGCGGCGCCCACCCACGGATCGCGAACCGACACCGACAAGATCAAGAAGAGTCATGTCAACTTCCTCTCGAATCGTCACACACACCTCGAACCGATTGGCACCGACGGATCCAGAGACGCCGAGCGAACGAAGAAAGTCACCCGCAATTCGAATTGCACGGCGTTCTTCAACCACCGGCACACCCAAACGGAGATTCGTAACCGCCTGTGCACCAAGCCGAGCCGCGTTTTCAGCCCGATCAGACACACGAACCTTTGCTGTAACGAGCCGACCGCCATCGACCGCGAGCCCCGCACAGGCAATGAATATCATCACGAGACCGACAACAAAAGCTGTGACGGAACCCCTGTCGTCGCTTCGCATGCAACCTCACTTTGCCCTGTACACGTCAATGGACTCGGTCGATTCAGCGGTCACGTGACGGGCCACCATCCCAAGGAGGCGCAATCCAGCGTGTTCGACACGACAAGACACTCTTACTTTCACTGCATCCAAACGGCCGACCTTCACGTTGTCGACACGTATTGAATGATCCACGCATGATCGGCCACCTATACGTAGATCGGACAAAGCGGCAGTAAAACCTACCGACTCTCGCCGCATTGCCGATACCTGCGATGCAGCTCGCGCACCAATGTCAGCGGCGTGCTGAACCTGATGCAAGGCCTCGCCAGAACGACCGGCCGTGACCACAAAGAGCGTAAGAACCATGAGAATCGGGGTAACGAGAACAAGTTCTACTGCGGCACTTCCTCGGTTGTCGCGAAACTTCGAATGGATTGTTGTTCGCGGCACTTCAACTCCTCATCTCTGATCCTCGGTCATGAACTTCTCAACCGGCTCATGTGCCGACCTGCTGATTGTGAGAGGAAAGAATGGAACTATCCGCGGCAATCTCAACTGAACGGTGGCGACCACCAACTGACCCGACGTTTTCACGACCCAAGTCCCCTGTGAAGTCGAGCCGAGGGCGGTGAGTGTGCGTCCGATCGCACGCTCACCCGCCCCCGTCGATGACCCGTACCGAGCAGCGACCGCTGCTCCTTCGTTCGCTGCAGCACTGGCAACATTTGCTCCGTGGAGGAAGACCGTTGCCTGAATGGCCAGCCAAAGAATCAGTAGGACTACGGGAACAACAACCACTGTCTGGGCGGTTGCCTCACCCCTGTCGGTTCGGGCCATCATGATCATCCAAGATCGAGAGAGTTGGCCTTGCTCGAGACCTTTGAGGTGATCGTCGCCCCAACCGCGATTGCGAGAGCGATAAGCGCCGCGGCCATAACAACCGTTGTTGCGCTCACCTCACCACGGTCGAGGTCGTTCTCCCGGGAGGCCGTGAATCTGATCCAGTAGTACTGGAGATGATGCTTGAGGTTCATGTTTACCTTTCTATATTTGTGTGCTTGTTTTCAAACCTGATTGGGTGGTCTTCGCTTTGACCGACGACTACATCTGACCAACAACAAGATCGAGGGCGGGATAGCCAAGCAGGGCGATGAAGCCAACAAAAAGCAGCACGGTAGGGATGCCCATGCGTTCGGTCGCCGCCTGAGCATCTGCTTCTATCTCACCAATCTGACGTGCGCGTAGCGCATCGGCTTGGGTTGCTAGTGAGAGGCGAACCTTTGCGCCGTATTCGCCAGACAGTTGCATACTGCCGGCCAATCGCTCGAGATCCACGACTCCAAGACGCCGGCCGAGGTCCCCAAATGCACGCCATGATGGAGTGCGTCCGGCGCGGGCGGTCTCCAATGTCTCGCGAATGAGCTTGAAGCTCCAACTGTCACCCGTTGCGGCAGCTGCGATGAGCGCCGTCTCGCTTCCCGCTCCACCCGCGAGTAGAACACTTGCCAAGTCGAGGTAACTCGACAGCGCATAGGAGAAAGTCCGCCGCGCACGCTCTGCGTCCTTGGTGAGCCGCTCAAGAAACAAAGCTCCCGCCGTGACCGGGCCACACGCGACAAGGCCCAAATAAACGATCGCCGGCAGACGAAGCCCCACCCCGATCAATGTCAACGCGAGTATCACTCCACCAGCTGCACCACCCACCAGCCACACAAACAAGATGGTGGCAAATCCCTCAGGTGAGGTGCGCAGGATCGCACAGTCGCTCTTACGAGACCGAAGGACCCGGTCTGAGACTGTTGTGCGAAGACCGACTCCCTCGAACACACCGAGATGGCGCAAAATCAAAAGCCCCCCGAGGCCACAGGTAGCTCCAGCAAACGTGGTTCCCCTCATGATGTGACCGCCACGAATCGTTCCGGTACCTGCAGCTTCGACCCCAAGTGCAGCAGCACCAGTGCGAGGGTGAATACCCCGACTATCCCGACAAGCACAATTTGACCAGAGGTTGTGCCATACGGAGCGAGGTAGTCTCGATTCAGGAGAAGAAGCGCGCCGACGAACCCAGTGACCGTAAAGGAAATGATTCGGACTGCAGCGCGCGTGCGCGAGCGTCCAATCCAAATGCGTTGGTACATACGTGCCTCTTCTCGCGAGCAACGCGCCAAATGCCCGAGCAGGGCGCCAACGTCGCGAGCCTCGTGCTCAGTCGCGGCTATGAGGGCAGCTGCAACAAAGTCGGCGCTCGAGTGATTGACCTCTGAGGCGAACTCACGGAGGCTCTGTGAGACCGGGGCGTAGGGGAGTTTTGCGGCGAGACGTTGCACTTGCGGTGCGATCCGTTCTGGGGCATGTACCGATGTTGCAAGCAGCGTCTGCTGCAGACCATGTGCTGCAGCAAGGGTGTCACGGAGTTGCTCGGTCCACAGCGCCATCGCCTCGGCAACTTGCTCGTTGTGCCGCGATGTTCCACGTTTGCCACTCACCCCAACGATCAGGCCCGAGGCAAGACCACTTGCTCCGGCAACGAGTGTCCAACCCGTCAGGAGAAACGTCGTGGCAGCAACTGTGGCACCGATAGCAAGGGCCTTCAAAGATGTTGATTCGGTCGCAGTTTGTCTTCTCCACGAGAGCCGTCTTCCGCACAGACCTGCGCGGATGACTAGCAGTCCCAATCCTGTGACCGAGCCACAGAACAGCAGCATCAGGTTCATTTTCTGCACCAAGGATGTCTCGGTGAAGCGGACGTGCTCATATACCCATGCGCTTCCAAAAGCACCGCCGTCTTGTCACGAAGCGGATATGCCTGGCGACAGGGTTCTTCGTCGATCGACGAAAAGACTTCATTGGAAATGATCTGATGGCCATCAGTATCAACAACCTCGCGAATCGATCGAATGCGCCTGACGCCGGATGAATTCTCTATGTAAATAACAAGATGGACGGCACTTGCGACAATCAGGTTCACCGTCTCGACGGGCAGTCCAGTGGAAGCCATGGACACATACGCGGCAAGTTTCGGGAAGACCGATCTCGTGCTGTCAGCGTGCATCGTGCACATCGACCCGTTGTTTCCCTGACTCATCGCCATCAACATCGGAAATGCCTCTGCGCCACGTACCTCCCCGACGATCACCCGATCGGGATCCATTCGTAACGCCATCTTCGTGAGATCTGCCATCACGATTGCACCACGCCCCTCGATGTTTGCAACCCTCGATTGCAGGGCATCGTGGTCGGGATGACGTTCTGCAAACCTCTCGATTCCCAGCTCATAGGCATCCTCAATGGTGATGATCCGTTCATTGGGTGGAACTTCATTGAGAAGAGCCCTCAGCAAAGTTGTCTTACCCGAGCCTGTCCCACCGGCAATCACGATGTTGCGCCGTGCAAGTACGGCCGCCGACAGGAATCGCATGATCTCCTCCTCGAACATGCCACGGTCCTGGAGTTCATTGAGCGAGGAAAGGTCGAACCGATGGCGTCGCACAATGAGGCTCGGATGTTGCGAAACAGCCATCGTTGCAAACAGTCGTGACCCATCGGGCAATTGAAGATTGAGTTCGGGATTCGCTGCATCGAAACGTTGCTCATTGCGGACCAGTCGTGTGGCAGCACGACGAATCAACTCAATGAGCTCTTCGTCCGAGTCGACGATCGGCTCAACACAGGTCCGTGTACCATTCCGCCACTTGACCCATACGGGTGCAGCGCCCCGCACATGAATATCCGATATATCGGGGTCTTCAAGCAATCTTTGCAAACGTCCGAGACCGAGAACCCCTGCAATGACCCCATCAGCAATGCGATCAAAATCCTCGACGTCCAACTCGTAGGCGACTGCTCCCTCGTCCGGACCCCTGTGCCGCTCCTCGGTGATGATCACTCGGGCAATCGCCAATTCATCATCGATCGAAGGCTCGGCGAGGCCTCTCTGCTGGCGAATGATGCGCTCATTGGCGAGTTCAGCCCTGATTTGCCTCGTCAATAGTTCGGCGAGATGTGCCTCGGCTTGAGTCCTGCTTGGCAGGAGTTGGACATAATTCGTGGTATCGCTCATGGGAATACATCACTTTCGCCTCCGATGAGGGCAATCTTTGAGCGCTCCGCAACCGCAGCCTTTGCCAGAAACTCGCTCGGTACCTTGAGGCTTACGACGTAGTCGGGATTGGTCTCGGATGGTGGTTCGACATCCCATACGATTGCTGGCTGATCGAACTCGGTCACTGAGGTATCGGTGGAGGCACTTGGGTCGGGAACAAGAACGACCCGTACCGAATCACCGACAGTAATTGAAGTTGGCACGTCCCCCACTTCAACCCGGAGTGCCACGACCTCCTCGCCCATGCGAAGTGTCGGGGTTACCTCAACCAATCCCTCCATGATCGGAGTTCCCGCCGAAACATCGGTGGAGAGTCGCTTACCAAGCAGATCCTTGGCATTGGCAACACTGGTCATTGCGCGGGCAACTTGCGGTGAAATTTCGACGGCCACGAGATCACGTGCACCGATTTCATGGCCCCGATTGAGATCGCTTCCAGCCGCAACCACTTCTACTGTTTCTGCGCGTCTTGACGCGAGAAGACTTGCCGCCAGTGCACCTCCGATCACCAACACCAGTCCGAGCGCAAGTTCAGGCACGCGGATCGGGCGACGCGTCGAACGATTCAAAACGGTCTTTGCCTTTGGTTGACGATTACCCCGTCGTTGTCGCGGCACTTCGCGCGTCTCGGAATCCCCCAACAGGTCACGGGACAACGCACTGCGGCGTTCATAGAGGGCGTCCCTTGACCCATCGGGGGAAACTGTCATAAACCGTTCTGACACGGCCATTTCCTTCCCCTGAGTGTGTCGTTGTTTGTCACACCCCCTATGTGTGGTCGGAGAAGTAGAACACGGCAAAGACCCATTTTCAACGCACCCCACCGAACTTGCTCGACCCTTCACCCAATAGCCTTTGGGCTATGAGTGTCACGACCCCGCCCGAGGTGTTACCGGCAGCCGGTGACCCGTGCTGGTGCGGCAGCGGGCGCAAGTACAAGCGCTGCCACAAGCCCCTCGAGGGCCGGATCATCCCCGGAATCGTCAGTCCGATGCGGTCGGTGCCAGAGGGAATCGCAAAGCCGTCGTACGCAGACTCGGGAGAAGTGGCGCGCTGGGACGAACCGAAGATCAAGGCACCCGAGGTGATCGAGCGCATGCGTTACGCGTGCAGTATGGCCACCGAGATTCTGCGCATGGCAGGTGAGATCGTGCGTCCGGGATTGACGACCGACGACATCGATGTGTTCGTGCACGACGAAACGATTCGTCGTGGTGCATACCCGAGCCCGCTGAACTACCACGGCTATCCGAAAAGCGTGTGCACGAGTCTGAATGAGGTGATCTGTCACGGTATTCCCGACTCCACCGTGCTGCGAGACGGCGACATCATCAACCTCGACGTCACGTGCTTCGTGAATGGTGTGCATGGCGATACGAACGCAACTTTTTTTGTTGGTGATGTCGATGAAGAAGACAGTTTGCTCGTACGGGTAGCCGAAGAGTGCATGTGGAAAGGTATCGAAGCGGTGGTTCCCGGAAAGCCTCTCAGTGACATCGGAAAGGCCATCGAGAACCACGCGAAGAACAACCGCATGGGTGTCGTCCGAGCCTTCATCGGCCACGGCATCGGCGAGCAATTCCACTCCGACATCCAGGTGCTGCACTACTACGACCCGCGCAATTCGATGATCATGCGCCCCGGGATGACGTTCACCATCGAGCCGATGATCAGCCTCGGCACGTGGCAGCACAAAATGTGGGATGACAACTGGACCGCCGTCACCGCCGATGGCAAGCGCACCGCCCAGTTCGAACACACGGTCCTTGTCACCGAGACCGGAGTCGATGTTCTCACCGCCACCGGTGCCGTTTCGCCCTCGGCACCGTGGAAGCGGTAGACATTCCTCCGGGGACACAATGCTCGATCTCGACCGCCACATACCCTTTTCGCGAGACGAATGGGCCGATTTGCGTGCCGCGACGCCGCTCACGATTCGCGAAAAGGATCTCGAGGCGTTGCGCGGAATCAACGAACAGATCGACCTCGAGGAGGTCACTGCCGTCTACCTACCCCTCACCCGTCTACTGAATCTCTACGTCAGCGCGACGCAGAACCTGCACAAAGTGTCGGCCACTTTCCTGGGCACCATGGCTCCCAAGGTCCCCTATGTGATCGGTATTGCCGGCAGTGTGGCCGTGGGCAAGAGCACCTTCGCCCGCATTCTCCAGGCTCTACTCGCACGCTGGCCCGAACACCCCAAGGTCGACCTCGTCACAACCGATGGATTTCTGTTCCCGAATGCGGTGCTCGAAGGGCGCGGCATCATGAACCGCAAAGGATTCCCCGAGAGTTACGACACGAAGGCGCTCTTGCAATTCTTGCGTGGTCTCAAGTCGGGTCAACCCGAAGTTCTCGCTCCGATGTACAGCCACATCGTCTACGACATCGTCGAAGGCCAAGAGGTCGCCGTTCGACAGCCCGACATTCTCATTCTCGAAGGACTAAACGTCTTGCAGGTCGGGACCGACTCGAACGAATTCGTGTCCGATTACTTCGATTTTTCCATCTACATCGACGCCGAGGAATCGGTCATCCGGGACTGGTACATCGAGCGCTTCCACACCCTGCGGCGCACCGTCTTCCAAGACCCACAGAGCTTCTTTCGGCACTTCGCCGAACTCAATGACGACGAGGCAACCGAGGTCGCGCGCGGGATCTGGACGGAAATCAACGGGCGCAACCTCACCGACAACATTGCACCGACGAAGTCGCGTGCGTCACTTGTGATCAACAAGGGCTCGAACCACAGGGTGACGGACGTTCAACTGCGCAAGCTGTAGTTCAGCGGTGAATCGCGTTGAGGTAGTTGTAGACCGTGATGCGCGACACCGCCATCGCATCGGCGACGTCTTCCACCGCACGGCGCAACATGAATGCCCCCCGCTCGTCGAGTAGGCGTATCGCACGTTGTTTGTCGTTGCGCGAGAGTTCCTTGAGGCTTGCGCCGAGTTCCTTCTCGACACCTTCGATCAGACGATCGAGTGCACCGTGCAGCGCCAGCATCCGGACCGCACCCACCACTTGACCGTCCCAAGAGAGCGGAATGTCGCTTGCTGCCATTTCGGACGCCGACACGATAGTTGCGCCGACAGCATCGAGAATCGGAGCAACCGCCCGCAGGAGGGGATGTTCAGGCTGACTCATTCGCCGTCCGGACCGATGTGGATGCTGACATGGGTGGCGCCGTTGGCGTACGCCACGTCGAGAAGTGCGGCCACGACACGACCGGCTTCACCCGCGGTGGCGCGAAGGGTCGTCCCGAACGGCCCGAATTCGACCGTCACTCCGAGCGCTTCGACCGCGGCAACCGCCGCGGTGACGTGCGGGCCGGGGGCGCCCTCGACGAAGGGTTCGATCGTGAATTCGACCATGACCGCTGCGTTGGGGAGCATGCCCACAGGGTACCGATCTGCGTTCAGGCCCCGAAAAGATGCGGGCCAAGCAGCGCAAGGCTGTCGGGCAGGAACCGTTCTTTGGCGACCATACGCCGCAATTCCTCGGACGCGACCCACCGGAATTCAGCGACTTCCCCATCGCGGGCCTCGACCTCGCCGTCGTGACGCACCTCGTAGCAGCGCCCGATCAGGCTGACCTCGGTGTCGCAGTATGGCCCGCCCGAGACCGGCAGGGGCTCGGCCCTGATGCCCGCCTCTTCCCACAATTCGCGTCTCGCCGCATCGTCGTAGGACTCTCCGGCGGCAACCACCCCACCGAGGGCGATGTCCCACCAGCCGGCCCAGATGTCCTTGTGTTCGCTGCGTCGGTGGACGAGCACCCGGTGCGCGGAGTCACGCACGAGGATGAACACCGCGCGATGCCGCAACACGTCGCGGCGCATCACCGACCGCGGAACCGTGTCGATCACCCGATCGTCGATGTCGATGATGTCGACAAGTTCTGTGTCACCGCCCTCGGCCACGGAAAAAGTGTGGCACGATGGCGCCATGTCGGCTGAAGCGCTGATCGAAGAGCACGGTCCCAGCAGGGAACTGCGCGATCAGGCCCGCGGATTACGGGACGCAGCGGTGACGCTGCGCCGCTCGTTGCACGAGCATCCCGAGGTGGGCAACGACCTGCCGGTGACGCGTGAGCAGGTGCTACAGGCACTCGACGGGCTACCTCTCGACATCACCCTGCACAAGACAACGAGTGGCATCGCTGCCCTCCTCACCGGTGACAAACCCGGTCCGACGGTTCTGCTGCGTGGCGACATGGACGCGCTTCCGATGCCCGAGGACACGGGCCTTGAATTTGCGTCGAAAAATGCCAACGTGATGCACGCATGCGGTCACGACACCCATACGAGCATGCTCGTGCAGACCGCACACCTGTTGTCGGACCGGAGGGGTGAGATACCCGGACGAGTGCTGTTCATGTTCCAACCGGGCGAAGAGGGTTTCCACGGAGCGCAGTACATGCTCGAAGAAGGCCTCGTCGACCTACCCCCACACAGGGATGGAAGCGAGTCGCCGATCACCGGTGCATTCGCACTTCATATTTCGACGGCTTTGCCGGTCGGGGTGGTGGGTATCAAGGGCGGGCCGATCATGGCCTCGAGTGATCGTATGACGATCACCGTGACGGGCGCAGGTGGACATGCCTCCGAGCCGCACCGCACCGGTGACCCCGTACCTGTTGCGTGTGAGATCGTGCAGGCACTGCAGACGATGGTGACGCGGCGCATCGACGCATTCGACCCGGCGATCGTGACCGTGACGAAGATCAACGCCGGTACCGCATACAACGTCATTCCCGAGACAGCGGTCCTGGAGGGCACCATTCGTGCGGTCAGCGCCAGAACCCGCAGCAAGGTGCACGAGATGATCGCACAGGTCGCTTCGGGCATTGCGGCCGCACACGGCATGTCCGCCGAAGTCGATATTCCCCTCGGCTACCCCGTCACGGTCAACGACCCCGGGTTCGCCGGCTTTTCGAGTGGTGTCGCCACATCGATCCTCGGCGATCGCAAGGTGGTACAACTTTCCCATCCCGTCATGGGTGCCGAGGATTTCAGTTACGTGCTCGAGCGCCTGCCGGGTGCGATGATGTTCCTCGGTGGCACGCCCGCCGACAAGAACCCGGCGACAGCCGCCCCGAATCACTCGAACCGCGTGATGTTCGACGAAGACGCGATGGAAATCGGTGTCTCGTTGTATGCCGCGATGGCGCTGCGCCATCTCGGCGTCAGGCTGTCCTGAACGTCACTTCAAGACGAGTGCGTTTGGTGGCGATGCAACGCCCGAGGGCAGGTTCAAGGGCGCCGACGTGAAGAGGCCGGTGTAGCGACCGTCGGCCGCGCAATCGTCGGCGAGGTGGTCGAGGACGAACATCTCGCCGAGTGGCAGACCGAGCATCGGTAGGAAAAGTGTGTGCGTGAAGATCTCGTGCATGCGGCGACGGTCGGCGCGAATCTCGGCGTTTTCCTCCGCGGATCGCAACGCCCCGGGAGGCCACACTTCGACGGCAGGGTTGTCGGCTGCGATGGCAGCAATGTGCATGTTCCACAAAACTTCAGCCGTGCGTTCGTCGGACCGCAGACCCGGTGTGCGCAGTTCGCTGACGACGGCCATGCGCTCGCGCACATCGCTTGGTTGACGTTCGTACCAGCCGATCCACCCCGTGCGCACGAGGAGTATGTCACCCTCCTCCAACTCCGTTCCCTGATGTGCGAGACACTCGAGTAGTTCGTCGGCCTCGATCGGATCGGACTTGTCGTGCTGTATCGGCCGACCGACCGTCTCGCGCCAACGCGCGACGTCACACAGCACGGCGCGGCCCACGATGCCGCGTTGCGCCCAGTGGTGCACGCCATGCGCATCGTCGGCGACTCCGCCGAAGTGTCCGGTTCCGCCCTCGTCATTTTGAGCCGCGAAGTTGCGGATGTGACGGAACCCGTCCCATTGACTCGACGACTGGGTGTTCCACCCGTGGAGAACGTCGTCATGGCTGACTGCGCGCTCGTCACCCGTGACCTCGTGGTCGAAGGGACTGCGCCCGAACAGCGGCGGGTCGGGCTTGCGCATGTCCCAGTTCATCGAAAACACCCGACCACCGGTCACCAAACTCGCTGCGGCAGCGACACGCTCGGGCGTCAGCAGGTTCAGACAGCCGAAGTACCGGGCATCGCCCTCCCACACGTCCCACGCGGCGGGTAGACCGCCCCGACGGGGCAGATCGCGGTAGGCGGGCAGGTCGCTTTTCGTCACGCCCGAGACCGTACCCGCCCTGTACGGTGGCGATTTCATGGGCAACACGGGGGGCGGCGGAACGGGCGAACGACCGATCAGCGGGCTGCGTGTCTTGGACTTCAGCCGTGTTCTCACCGGCCCCCATGCGACGCGCATGCTCTGCGACCTCGGCGCCGACGTCATCAAACTCGAACCGCCCGAGGGCGACCTCACCCGTTTCACGAATCCACGGGTCAACTCGCTCTCGACGTATTTCGTCCAGCAGAACGTGGGGAAAAAGAACATCTGCCTCGACTTGTCGAAGCCCGAGGCCGTCGCCCTTGTCCACCGCCTGATCGAACACGTCGATGTCGTCGTCGAGAATTTTCGTCCCGGAGTGATGAAGCGTCTGCGGCTCGACTACGACACGTTGAGCGTGATCAATCCGCGGCTCATCTATGCATCCATCACGGGTTACGGCAACACGGGTCCGTGGGTGCACCGTCGCGCGTACGCACCTGTCATAAGCGCCGAGACGGGCATCACGAAGTATCAGGGTGATGTACGCGGCGGTGATTACGCGAACGACCCGTTCTCACATGCCGACGTGTACACGGCGATGGAGACATGCACCGCGATTCTTGCGGCCGTCATTCAACGGGGTCGTACCGGTCGCGGGCAGTGGATCGACGTCGCGATGGCACAGACGATGCTCTACGTCAACGAACACGCCCACGACGAGCTGTGGACCGACCCCGTCCCGCCCGAGCAAATTCGATCCTTTCAGCCGGCGAACTACCCCGTTCTCACCGCGGCGAACGGCGACAAGGTGGTTGTCAGCGGGCACCCCGCCGAACGTGGCACGTTCGACAATTTCATGAATGGCGCCGGACGTGGTGACGTGATCAGTGATCCACGCTTCGCCGACGTGCCGGGTCGTCTCGCCCATCTCGACGAGATCCAGGAGATTCTCCGCGTGTGGGCGGCAACGATGCCCGATGCGACGGCCATCGAAGAAGCACTTTCCCACCAACAACTCGCATCGGGCAAGATCCGTTCACCGCACGAGGTCGCCGACACCACTTGGGGCCGCGAACGCAACGTGACGGTCGAGGTGAGCAACCGGGGCGGTGGGACCGTTCGCATTCCGAACGCACCGTGGCGTTTTTCCGATGCCGATACGACGACATCGGGGGAACCGCGCTATCCGGGTGAAGACAACGAAGCCGTGTTCTCCCAACTCCTCGGCCTCTCCCCGAGCGACATCGCCTCTTTGACCGAGCGTGGAATACTCTTGAGCCGCAAGCCGCGGTCCCGCTGACGAACGGACCGCCAACCAACACATCCGGGGGGATGACATGGCCGGACTGGCCCGACCAACGACACCGCGACAGGTGACTGCTTCATGGCTGACACGGGCCCTGCAATCCTCGGGGGTCATCGAACCCCACATCGAGGTTGGCTCGGTCCGCCACGAGCCCCTCGGCGGCGGAACCGGGGTGTTCGGCACGCTCGTGAGACTCATCGTTGATTACACCGAACCGAACTCGGGTCCGACCTCGATGGTGCTCAAGATCCCCACAGCCGCGCCCGAGAACAAAGTCATTGGACTCGCGCTCGGTCTCTACGTGCGCGAGGGCCAGTTCTTCCGACAGATGGCCGGCCGCACACCTGTCGACATCGTTGGTTGCTACTACAACGACATGGACGTCGACGCGGGTGAGTTCGTTCTGGTTCTCGAAGAAATCCGTGACCTGCAGGTCGGCCAACAGACCACCGGGGCGACCGTCGCACAGCTCGAGATCGCCCTGCGTGAGCTCGCGAAATTCCACGCCGCATGGTGGAACCACCCCGACCTCGACAAGATGGATTGGTTGCCGCGCAACGACTCACCGGCGAATCTCGCCGTTGTTCCCGACATCATGCGCAACGCGATGACGGTCATCGAAAAGGACTGGGTGAATGTCATCGGCCGTGATGCCGTCGATCTCGGCAACGAACTTGCCGCGCAATTCGATTCGATCATCAAGAGAACGGGTGAGATCGCCCACACGATGTGCCATGGTGATGCTCGACTCGAAAACATGTTCTTCGATGCGGGTGCATCACGCATGAAGTTCATCGACTTCCAGCTCGTCATCAAGGCGACACCCGCACAGGACGTGGCGTACCTCATGAGTTCGTCGGCGGACAAGGCAATCTGGGACGAACACGGCATGCGTCTGTTGAGGATGTACCACGAGGCGCTCGGCGCGACCGGCGTGTCCGACTACGGCTGGGACCAGTTCTGGTACGAGTTCAGACTGCAGGCCTTGTGGAGCGTCGTGGCGCCGGGATCGCTGGTGGCGAGTTTCGACGTCGGCGACGAGAACGGGAAATTGCTGTCGCGACGATGGATGGAGCGTGGGTGGCACATTCCGATGGCCACGAACGCCCGCGAGGTCCTCTAGCAGCCCGAGAGGCCCCGTGCGTCAACGCCCTGAATGACCGAATCCGCCACCACGGTCGAAGCCCTCGAGTGAATCAACCACCTGCCAGGCGACTTCTTCGATGCGCTGGATGACGAGCTGGGCGATGCGATCACCGCGCTTGACTTCGTAGTCGTTGGTCGGGTCGGTGTTCAGCATCACGCACTTCAATTCGCCCCGATATCCCGCGTCGATGAGGCCGGGAGTGTTGACGAGGCTGATGCCGTGTGTGAGCGCGAGACCACTCCGCGGGATGACGAAACCCGCATAGCCCTCGGGAATCGCGACGGCGATGCCGGTCGGCACCAACACGCGACCGCCCGCACGGGAAACGAGCGCATCGTTGCGCGCGTGAAGATCGACACCTGCATCACCACGGTGTGCAACGCTCGGCAAGGGCAGGCCGGGGTCGAGTTGCTGAATCGCGACCTTGAGCACACGGTGAATCTAGAACAACGGTAGTTTTGGGGTCGTGATGGCGTGGATGGACCTCGAGATGACAGGTCTCGATCCGGTACTTGACCGCATCGTGGAGATTGCAACGATCATCACCGACGACGAACTCAACATCGTCGCCGAGGGCCCCGACATCGTGATTCACCAGCCCGACGACGTCCTGGCCAAGATGGTGCCCGTCGTGGTCGACATGCACACCAAGTCCGGCCTGCTCGAAGAGATCCGTACCTCGACAATCAGCATCGAAGAAGCAGGCCGCGAAACTCTCGCATTCCTCAAAACCCACATCGACACACCGAGGTCGGTGCCTTTGTGCGGCAGCAGCATCGGCACCGACCGACGTTTCCTGGCCGCGCATCTCGGCGAGGTCGAGAATTATCTGCACTACCGCAGCATCGACGTCTCGAGCGTGAAGGAACTCGTCAAGCGCTGGTATCCGCAGGTCGCCGCGGGTCGGCCCGCAAAGACGGGGAACCACAGGGCGCTCGAGGACATTCGTGACAGCATTCACGAACTTGCCTACTACCGCGCCAACGCGTTCAAGTAGTTTTCCACCCGTGAATTCGTCGGCCGAAGTTCCTCGCCCCGTGCGCCAAGAGGCCTTGTACGCCACCGACGAAATCACCGAACTTGCCCCCGGCGTCCTGCGCACGCAACTCCCCATCGACCTGCCGGGTCTTGGTCACGTCAACATGTACGTGCTCGAAGACGAGCGTGGCGTCACCGTCGTCGACCCCGGAATGCCCGGCCACGAATCATTCGTCGCGCTCAAGGCACGCTTGCGCGCAATCGGGGTACCACTGAAGCGAGTTCACTCGGTTCTCGTCACCCACAGTCATCCCGATCACTACGGCGGGGCCGGCCGCTTGCGCAAAGAGGTGGGTGCCGAGATCATCGCCCATCGGCGGTTCCGACTGTGGTGGGACCCGTGCGAACCCCCGGACATCGACGTCGAGGACGTGCCGTTGGTCAAAAGTCCGATGCGCGTGGATGGCAAGACGCCCTGGGGTGGTCGTGGCTACGACATTCCCTGGTCACGGCGCACCCGCATGCGCATGCACGCCAGGTTTCCGAAAGTGTTCGGTGTACCCCACCCCAGTCGTCGCATCGACGAGGGCGACCGCGTGATGATGGGTGGTCGTGAGTGGCTCGCCTACCACACCCCGGGACACACCGAAGACCATCTCTGTTTGCTCGACCCCGACTCGGGTCTGCTCATCAGCGGTGACCATGTGTTGCCGACGATCACGCCGCACATCTCGGGCATGTCGTATGCAGCGGACCCGTTGCACGGATTTTTCGCTTCACTCGACAAGGTCGCCGATCTCGGTACGCAACTCAAGCTCGCGCTGCCCGCTCACGGAGCGCCGTTCACCAACGTGGTGGAACGCGTCGAGCACATCAAGTTGCACCACATCGAGCGCCTCGACAAGTTGCGCCAGATCGGTGCCGACTTCGACCGTCCGGCGACGGTGATGGACATCGCCAAACATCTCTTTTCTGCACGCGCCCAGGGCCCCATGGCCGACAGCGAAACCTTTGCACACCTCGAGCACCTGCGGCTCGCGGGTGAGTTCGACCGCCGCGAGCGCGACGGCTATCTCGAATACGTCCGCGTCAGCTGACGGACGACCGACGCACCTGCGTCGCGGCAACCACGTCACCTGCGGATTCGTGCCAGATCAGCGTGTGATCGCCCGTTTCGCGCACCACCGTCGCCACCTCGTGTTCGGGGTTCACCGGGGCGAGATGCTCCAGCACCACCTCGAGCGGCGCGCGCATCTCGCGGTGTGCACCGAGCCACTCTTCAACGGCCTCCCAGTAGGCGGCATTGTTCATGTGGCCGAGCGCGTCCATGTCGGAGAACCGCAGCGGCCACGGATGACGTGGTTCACCCGGCGTTGGTCGATCGCGCAGCAGTACGCGTGCACCAACTTTTCGGCCCACGGCTGATGCGCTTGCAACGGCGAGGAAGTCGGCGGCGAGTTTCGCCGGCGCCATGGTGGCCAGGTCGACGTGCACCCACACCGCCGCGGCTTCGATGCGGCCCCCACGCTCGCCCTCGATGAGCGTCGAACGCTCCGCCCAGTGCGAGCCCAATCCACCGCACCATGTCTGGAGACTGAGGGACTCTTGGAAGACAGGAAACTTCTCGACGCGAAGCGCGGTGCGGCGCACGACCCAGCCGTCACGGTCGGCGTAGGCGGCCTCCCGGGCGTCGTCGTGGGCGATGTCCTGGAGATAGCGCACGGCGGCATCCAGGCGCAGACGACCGCGTGGTGTGACGTCGCCCAGCCGCACCCGGCGCGTGGCCCCGAACACCCGCCCCACCCCGGGAACCGCCGGAAATTCGAGCGTGATGGGGGCCGGCGGGGTCACGGCAAAACCCTAATTCACGGGGTTTGACGGGGGTCTGCGCTAAATCGGTTGACGTTTGCGGCGGGACGTGGTTTCCTTGGCGACGCATGTTGTTCGTAGTCCGCACCCAGGCTTCGGCCCGCCACGCAGCCGCCATGGCTGCTTATTGGCACGCCACCCAGCCGGTGTTTGCAGCCTCGTTCACGAATAAGCGACCCACCCAGCGCCCCGACAGGAGCCCGACGTAACGAAAAAACGTCGGAAGTCGAGGCCGCTGGGTTCAAAAACCCGGCGGCCTTTTTTGTTTTCCGGCGTGCCTCACTTCGACGAGAAAGACATCACCATGCTTGCACCAAACACCCTCATCCCCTTCGAACAGCCGATCCTGCTCACGGCCAAGCGCTGCGCCGATGGCAACGGCACCCTCACGTATCTCTTCTTCTCCGAGGAGTACGTCGACGTCTGTCGGGCCAAGGCCATCTGTGCCAAGTGCACCTCGCGTGAGGCCTGTTTGAACGACGCACTCCAACGCCAAGAGCCTTGGGGTGTCTGGGGCGGTGAGCTCCTCGAGAACGGCCGCGTGGTCGCCACCAAGCGACCACGCGGACGGCCAGCCGTACACATCCGCCGCCCGGTGGTCGTGGACGAAGTACCGATTCCGCGCCACTTGGCAGCGTCGGTAGCCTGACCCGCGTGACCGGACGCCGCCGTTTCCCCCTCTCGGCGGCGGCAATCCTGGTCGTCAGCGTCGCGGGCGGATGGCTGTTGAGCCGGGCGGGTGATGACCCTTCCTCCAACGAGGGAGTGGTCGTCCTCTCGCCCGGCTCAACCAGCCAGGACCCCACCATCGGAACCAATGCCCTGAACACGGGAAAGGCCTTCCCCGTCGTCGAGGTCGAATCGCTCGATGGCGCCGCCATCACCTTGGGCGAACCGACGGGCAAACCGTTTCTGGTCAATTTCTGGTACTCGACCTGCGAACCCTGCAAGCGGGAGATGCCTGCCCTCGTTGCCGCACGGGACAGGTACGACATCGACATCGTCGGTGTGAATCCCCGCGACAGCGCCGAGGTCGCCCGTGACTTCGCCGATGACTACGGCATCACCTATTCGCTGCTGCGCGACCCGAACGGTGCCTCGCTGGTCGCCCTCGGTGTCGGAACGTTTCCGATGACCTACCTCGTGGGTGGTGACGGCACCATCCTCGAACAGCACGCCGGCGAAATCACCGCGGGGAAGCTCGACCGCATGCTCACAGCAATCACAGGATCCCAATGATTGCGCTCGAAGGAAATTTTGCCTACAGCTTCGTGCTCGGCGTTCTCGCCGCGGTCAACCCGTGCGGTTTCGTTCTCTTGCCCACCTACCTGATGTTCTTCCTGGGTCTCGAAGGGTCGCGGCCCGCCGACTCGCAGCGCACATCGCTCACCCGCGCATTGCGTGTCGGTTTGGCAACATCGTCGGGTTTCATCGCCGTCTTCATTGTTGTCGGATCCATCTCGCGTTTGTTCACCAATGCGATCGAACGCAACGCGAAGTACGTGTCGATCGTCATTGGTGCCGCTCTCGTCGTCATGGGCATCGCGATGCTGGCCGGCTGGAAGCCACGCATCGTCACTCCCAACATCGCGACAGGTAAAACCCGCACATTTGGTTCGATGTTTCTCTTCGGCATCGCCTACGCGGTCGCCTCGATCGGCTGCACGATCGGATTTCTCACATCGGTGATTCTCGGGTCGATCAACGTGCACGGGTTCTTTTCGGGCATCTTGAGCATCGTCCTCTACGGCTTGGGCATGGGTGCCATCGTGACGGCGCTCACCGTTTCACTCGCCTTCGCCAAGGGCGGTCTCCTGCGCCTCCTGCGCAGTGGTATGCGATACCTCGACCGAGTGTCGGCCGCACTCGTACTCCTCACCGGTCTTTATCTCACCTGGTACTGGTACGCAGCCATCGCGGAGCGCGACTACGGGTCGTTCGTCGGTCGCGTCGAGAGTTGGCAGAGCGACCTCACAACTTTCCTCCAGCGACAGGGTGCGTGGAAACTGGCACTCGTCTTCGGTGCGGTCATCATGGTTGCGGGTGTCGTCATTCGTATCGGTGAGCAACGCAAGGACGAAGAGCCCCGTGTTTGACGAACTTCTCGCCCGCGAAGGTGTCGAAGAGGTCCTCGAGCTGCGAGGAAGATTCGGGTTCATGGCGTACCACGGGGGCGGTCTGGAGGAAATGACCGACGTCATCGCGCGCGCGGCGGCTGAGTTGTCGGACGCCTCCTACTACGGCGTGCACCAGCCCGCGGGGATGGAGTGGCACATACCGTCGACAAAGGTGGCGCCCGAGCATTCGCAGAAACTCACCGAGTTCCTGGCCAACGTCGACATCGTCGTCACCGTGCACGGCTACGGGCGCATGGGTATGTGGGCATCACTGCTCCTGGGCGGGTCGAACCGCGACCTTGCCCACCATGTCGGTGCGCACATCCGCCAACGCCTCCCCGCCTACGACGTGCGCACCGACCTCGAAACCATCCCGCAGGAGCTGCGCGGTCTGCATCCCAAGAACCCGGTCAATCTGCCGCGGCTCGGTGGGGCGCAGTTGGAACTTCCTCCACGCGTTCGCGGCACGAGCCCCCTGTTCTGGGACTGGGAGGGCCCGGGCCTGAATCCGCACTCGCAGTGCCTCGTCGAAGCCTTGGCGACCGCTGCGCGCACCTTTCCGCTCGGGTCTTGAGGCCGCTACGGGGCGAGACGTTCGATCGTCCAGCCGGTGGGCCCATCGCTCCGGGAGTAACGGAAGCGATCGTGGAGACGATTGGGTCGACCCTGCCAGAACTCGACACTGACGGGGCGCAGCCGGAAACCACCCCAGTGAGGGGGGCGCGGAACGATGAGCCCCTCGAATCGTGTCGTCGCCTCCTCGACGCGCGCCATCAGCACCTGACGGTCGGCGATGGGTTGCGACTGCGGTGATGCCCAGGCCCCGATCTGCGAATCACGGGGCCGCGACGCGAAATACTCGTCGCTTTCACGATCACCGACACGCTCGACGGTGCCGCGTACGCGTACTTGGCGATGCAGGTCGAGCCATGCGAAGGTCCCGGCGGCAACGGGGTCGTCGTCGATTTGCCGCCCCTTTGTGCTGTCGTAGTTGGTGAAAAAGACGAAACCGCGTTCGTCGGCGGCGCGCACGAGAACCACACGCGCGTCGGGTGCACCGTCGTCGCCAATCGTCGACACGGTCATCGCATTCGGCTCGGCAACCTCTGCCTCGGCGGCCTGGTCGTACCAACGCTGCCACTGCACGACGGGCGACGCATCGAGATCCGCCGTGTCGAGACCCGCAGTCTCGTACTGCACACGCCGGTCACGCAGGCTCATGGTCGTGTGATGCGCTCGGCACCGCGCATGTAGGGTCGCAGAACGCTCGGCACGGTCACCGAGCCGTCCTCTTCGCGGAAGTTCTCGAGAATCGCCGCCCACACGCGCGGCACCGCCAACGCCGAGCCGTTCAAGGTGTGGGCGAAATCCGTTCCCTTCTGCATGCCGCGCTTCACGCGGATATCGGCGCGACGCGCCTGGTAGTCGGAGAACCAACTCACCGAACTGACCTCGAGCCACGTATCGCAACCCGGTGCATAGACCTCGAGATCGAAACTGCGGTGGTGGCTCTGGCCGAAATCACCCGTGCAGATTTCGATGATTCGATACGGCAGGCCGAGGGCCGAGATGAGTCGTTCGGCGCGGTCACGCAACTCCACCAACAACTCGGGTGCCTGCTCGGGAAGGGCAAGGGCGAAAATTTCGACCTTGTCGAACTCGTGTCCGCGCAGCATCCCACGCGTGTCACGACCAGCCGACCCCGCTTCGCGGCGGTAGCACGGGGAGTACGCCATGAGTCGCTTTGGCAACTCGTCTTCACGAAGGACTTCACCCGCATAGATCGAGGTGAGGGGAACTTCAGCCGTGGGGATGCACCACAGGTCGTCGCGTTCGATCGAATATGCATCGTCGGCGAATTTCGGCAACTGGCCGGTTGCCGTCAGCGTGGCGGTTGTGACGAGGGACGGCGGCCGGATCTCTTCGAATGCGTCGACGTTCGCGTCGAGGGCGTACTGACACAATGCCCGTGCCAGGGTTGCGCCGAGGCCGCGCTGCATCGTGAACATGGCGCCGGAAATCTTCACGGCGCGCTCGTTGTCGAGAATGCCCAATTGTTCGGCGGTTTCCCAGTGGGGCACGCGCCGGTGCGTGGGAAACGACGTCGGCAGGTTGTTCGGGCCCACAACAACCCGATTGTCGCGATCGCTCGTGCCGTCGGGTGCGTCGGCGTGGGGCAAATTCGGGATGCACAACATCACCTCGCGCAGGGCCGATTCGACTTCCGCGGACTCGGCCGCGAGACCCGCTGCACGAGTCCCAAGGTCGCGACTCTGGGCCATCAGCACCTCGGCACCTGTCGTGTCGCCGGCCTCGCGCAGGGAACCCACCTGCTTGGAAATGTTGTTGACTTGGTGACGCACTTCATCACGTTCGACGACGATGTCGCGCAGTCGGGCGTCGAGACGCAGCGCGTGGTCGAGTTGTGCAATCAGGTCGGGCTTCGCGCGACGATCCATTGCGGCCCGCACGACTTCGGGGGCGTTGCGCAGCAGGCGGATGTCGATCACAGGATGAGAAGGCTACCTGCCCTCTCCCCGTACGCTGGAGGCAATGGCAGCCGTGGAAGTCGAGAACCTCAGCGTTCACTACGGCCCGCTGCGGGCAGTCGACGAGGTGTCGTTCACCGCCGAGTCCGGCGAGATCACGGCCGTGCTCGGTCCGAACGGCGCGGGCAAGACGAGCACCATCGAAACCTGCGAGGGATTTCGACGGCCGACGTCGGGTGCGGTGCGGGTGCTCGATCTCGACCCGTGGGCACAGCGCACGGCCTTGCATCGTGAAGTGGGTGTGATGCTCCAGGACGGCGGTGTCTACCCGAGCGCGCGTGTCGGCGAGACAGTGGCCCAGTTCTGCAGGTTGTACGACCGCGGTGCAATGGCTGGCGAGTTGGTGGCCCGTGTCGGCCTGGTCGAACGCACAACCACGACGTGGCGGCGACTCTCGGGTGGTGAAAAGCAACGCCTGTGTCTCGCACTCGCCCTTGCTGCCCGTCCCCGAGTCGCTTTCCTCGACGAGCCGACGGCCGGCATCGACGTGAACGGCCGTGACGACGTGCGTGGGATCATCCGTGATCTCGCCGGACAGGGCTGTGCCGTGGTGCTGGCCACCCACGAACTCGACGAGGCAGAACGGCTGGCCGACAGGGTCGTGCTCTTCAACCGCGGACGCATCGTCGCCAACAGCACGCTTGCCAACCTGCGTTCCTCCCGCACGACCGTTCGCTTCCGCTCGTCGCCGTCACTCGATGCCCAAAGGCTCGCGCAGCACATCGGCCTCGAAGTGGTTGCCAACGGCGACGAGTTCATCATCAGTTTTTCCTCCCCCGATTCATCGATGGCAAGTGACTTGGTTTCGCGCATCTCGGTGTGGCTGGGATCGAACTCCTTTCCGCTCCACGACCTGAACGTTGGTGGCGAGCGCCTCGAGGACGTCTTCCGCATGCTCACAAAGGAGCAAGGACCATGAGCCCATTGGCTGCGCAGATCGGTGCCGAGTTGTCACTCGTGCGGCGCAACGGCGAACAACTCCTCATAACACTCGGGATTCCTCTTGTCTTGTTGGGCTTCTTCGGCAGTGTCGACATCCTTCCCACCGACACCGACGAACCCATCGACTTTCTGGTGCCCGGCATCCTCGCCCTCGCCGTCATGAGCACCTCGATGGTCAGCCTCGGTATCGCCACCGGTTTCGAACGCTCGTATCTTGTGCTCAAACGACTCGCGGCCACGCCACTGGGCACCGGGCGACTCATCACAGCCAAGACCGTGGCGGTTGTATGTATCGAAGCGGTGCAGATGGCACTGCTCGTTGCTCTCGGGTTCGCGCTCGGATGGACGCCCGTGTCGGCGAATTGGTTGCTCGCACTGGCTGCGGTCGTCGTCGGAACGTTCGCTTTCGCGGGAATCGGTCTTGCACTTGCGGGCAACCTCCGTGGCGAGGTGAACCTTGCCGCGGTGAACGGCCTCTATCTCGTCTTGCTGCTGCTCGGAGGTGTGCTCTTCCCGCTCGACCGCCTGCCCCCGTTCCTCCGCGCAATCGGACGGGCAACACCGACACACGCGCTGGCCGATGTTCTGGCTGACTCGCTGATGAAGGCGGGCGGGCACACAGCCACGTCGTGGGTGGTGCTCATCGCCTGGGCGGTGGTCATGCCGGCGGTGGCCGCGCGCACCTTCCGCTGGGCGTAGTCAGCGCTGTGGTTCGGGTGCGGGCGGGGTCTTCTCGAAGGCCTGTTCGACTTCCTCGAACGTCAGCGTCGTGTCACGCACATAGGTCTGCTCGGCGTTGAAATTGCCGGCGAAGCGTTTGAAGAACATGAAGATGACGAGCGACCAGAGGAAGATGCTGCCACCAAGTTTCATGATCGCCCCGGCGAGTTGCTGATCCGTCGAAACCGAAAGACCCCACACGCGCACCGGCGTGTCGTAATGCTTGTACACCGTTCCCTCGGCGAAGGTCAGCCAGCCTGCGGGCACGGTCGGCACGATCGACATGAGGAAGAGGTAGATCATCTTGCCGCCGTAACCGATACGGAACTCCGTTGCCGGGCCGCAGATGGGTATCCACATCAACAGCGCCGAGGTGACGACCAGAACGTGCAACGAATAGTGCACCGCGCTACCCGAGGCACTCCGGTTGACCAGACCCGGAATGTGGGTGACCATGACCACCACGTTGAATATCACGCCCGCGATGACCGGCTTGGAGAACCACCGCACGACGCGGTATCCCCCTCCGTCGCCGATGAGGGCGCGGAACATCCATTCCGGCAATGCGAGTAGCGCCAGGGGCGGAACGAAGTACGACAACGCCATGTGCTGGAGCATGTGCATCGAGTAGAGGTACTCCTCGGCGAGATCGTGCATGGGCCAGTCCGATGCAATCCACAGCAGGATCATCGCCGCTGCAAATGCGACGATGTTCCGCCGCGTGACGATGGGCCCCGATGGCACGGCTTGTGGACCGATTACGCGCACTGCGTAGATGTAGGCGCCGATCAGGAACCCCACGAGGAGCCACAATTCCGGGTGCGCCTGAAAGCGCCACGGATCGAGAAGTGGATTGGCTGCTTCGGCAATCATTGCGCCTCCCCGCGGGGACGTGTCACGCGGTGAAAAACTTGAAGGTGGCTAGGAAGGTTGCATAAACGCCAATGGCGAGGAACAACCCCGTGTAGAACATGAAACTGAAGATCTTGCTGTCGAACTTCAGATGCATGAAGTAGGACACGACGATGAAGAACTTCACGCACATCAGTATCAAGAGAAGGGGCATGAAGAACGGTCCGAAATCCACGAAATACGTGGCCACTTCCAGGGCCGTCAGGGCCGCGAGCACCAGGGCAACCTTGATGTAGCCGATCGTGGTCATGCCGTGCTCGGCGTGCTCACCATGTGCTTCGTGTTCCATGTGTTCGGTGTGTCCTGCGGTGGTTGTCATGCTTGAAACCTCGTGTACTTGCGGGGCCGTGTCAGGTCGGGATGAGATAGACGAGTGTGAAAATGATGATCCACACGATGTCAACGAAGTGCCAATAGAGACCCACCAGCTCGACAACCTCTGCCTTGTCGCCGGGCACTCTGCTGCGCTTGATGATGCCGACCAGTGACAACAACATGATGACACCGACGGTGACGTGGACGCCGTGGAACCCGGTGAGCGTGTAGAACGCCGAGCCGAACAGGCTCGTTGTGAAACCAAGGCCCTCGTTGTACATCGCGGTGAACTCGTATACCTGGCCGCCGACGAACGTTGCCCCGAGCAAGCCCGTGACGGTGAGCCACAAGGTTGTGCCGCGATCATCACGCTTTTGCGCGGCGGCGACGGCCAGAACCATTGTGAGCGAACTCATCAACAGCACGAAACTGCTCACCGAGGTGAACGGGATGTCGAACACGTTGCCGGGTCGCGGGCCCTCGCCCACCCGACCCCGATAGATCATGTAGGTGCTGATGAGGCCACCGAACAGGAGGCACTCCGAACCGAGGAAGAGCCACATCCCCAACTTGTTGTTGGACAACCCCGTCGAGGTGTGGTGGCCGTATTCGGCGTGGTGAACTGCAGTGTCAACCAAGGGGCGCCAACTCCTTTGTGCCATCCTCCGAGGCAGGAGGATCGAAATCGGTTTCGGGTGCCGTGGACGGTTCGAGCGACCAGCCGAACAACGCCAAGACGACGATCACGGCACCCACGATTGCCACGGGAATCGCGTAGATGACGCCGAGGGCAATCACCGGCAGACCGCTCGCGAGGATGATCGGCCAGTACGACGGCGACGGCATGTGGATGTGCTTGTCGGCATTCGCCTCTTGATCACGCACGATGTCTTCCGCGGTCGAAACTTGCTTGATCTCGTGCGTCACCGAATCCTGGGCGTACTTGCGGTGGAAGAATTCGTCGAGGTGTCGAACCGTTGGTATGGCATCGAAGTTGTGCTCCTTGGGTGGGCTGGTCGTCATCCACTCGAGCGTGCGCGCATCCCATGGATCGAGTGGAGCCACCTGCTTGCTGCGTGCGGTCTTCCAGACATTGATGAGGAACAGCAGAACGCCAACCGTGAGGATCAAGGAACCGATCGACGCAACCCGATTCCAGAATCCGAGGTTAAAGAGGCCCTCACCGGCGCGTGCCTCGGTCCATATGTACATCCGGCGGGGCTGACCCTGCAAACCGATCATGTGCATCGGGCCGAAGGTCAGGTTCATACCGATCACCATCAACCAGAAGTTGGCCTTGCCGAGACGCTCGTTCAACTGCTTGCCGAACACCTTCGGCCACCAGTAATAGAAGCCGGCAAAAAGACCGAAGATCGCCCCACCGAAGAGCACGTAGTGGAAGTGCGCGACGATGTAGTACGTGTCTGTTTGCTGCGTGTCCGACGGGGCGACGGCATGCGTGACACCCGACAGACCACCGATCGTGAACAGGACAACGAGACCGATTGCGAAGTGCATGGCGGCCGTGAAGTTCAACTTGCCGCCCCAGATCGTCATCGTCCAGTTGATGATCTTGACGCCGGTCGGTACGGCAATGGCCATCGTTGCGATCGAGAACACCGCCACCGACACCGGACCGAGACCTGATGCGAACATGTGGTGAGCCCACACACCCCAGCCGACGAACCCGATGGCCGCGCCCGAGAAGACCACGAACGGATAGCCGAAGAGAGGCTTCTTAGAGAACACCGGCAGCACCTCGGAGATGATGCCGAAGCTGGGGAGAACGAGGATGTACACCTCGGGGTGACCGAAAATCCAGAACAAGTGCTGCCATAGCAACGGGTCGGCACCCGCGGAGACGTCGAAAAACGTGGCACCGAAACTGCGCTGGAAACTCAGCAGGAACAGCGCAACGGTGATGACCGGGATGGCGAACAGCAGCAGGAACTGAACGACGAGCTGGAGCCAGGTGAAGACGGGCATCTTCATCAGGCTCATGCCCGGCGCGCGCATGTTGAGCACGGTGACGATCAGGTTCACCGCACCCGTCAAGGAGGCGATACCCGTGATCTGCAGACCGAGGGCCCAAAAGTCGACGCCGTTGGAGGGCGAGAAGACGGGGCCCGAGTTCGGTGCGTACATGAACCACCCACCGTCGGCCGCACCGCCCAGGAACCACGACAGGTTGACGATGATTCCGCCGCCCACGAGGGTCCAGAAACCAAACGCGTTGATGCGCGGGAATGCAACGTCGCGCGCGCCAATCTGCAGGGGAACGAAATAGTTCGCGAATGCCGCGGCCATTGGCATGACGAAGAGGAACACCATCGTCGTCGCGTGCATCGTGAACATCTGGTTGTAGACATCGGCAGTCAGCACCTTGTTGTCGGGGGCCGCCAACTGGAGACGTATCAAGACGGCCTCGATGCCACCAACGATGAAGAAGAACATCGCCACTGCGCCGTACATGATGCCGAGCTTCTTGTGGTCGACGGTGAAGACCCATGACTTCCACCCGGTGGTGGCGACGGGCCGCCGCAGCGCACCATAGGTGCGTGTCGGCGTGACCGGGGCGGGTAGGGCGGGGGCTCCGACCGGGGCGGGACGTTCAATAATTGCCATGGCTTTTGTCTCCGATCACTTCAGAGTGGCGAGGTAGGCGACGAGTTTGTCGATGTCGTCCTCGGACAGGCCGAGGTTGGGCATTCCACGGTACTTGCCGCCCGACTTTTCGAGCTTTGTCGGGTCGGCGTACATTGCCTTCATTGCGGGGGCATTGCGCAGCCAGCGACGCAGGTCGTTCTGGTTCAAACAGTCCTCTGTGACGCCGGCCAGGTATTTCTCCCCGAATTCTTGGCTGGGGGAACCCCAGACGTCCTTGCGGCATCCCTTGGTCAGGAGGTCCCACGAGGCGCCGGCGAAGGTGTTGCGCGACATGAGGTGGGTGAGATTGGGCGCGGCGCCCGACCACACGTTGTCTTCCGGTGCCGCGATCGCAGGCGATCCGTCGGCCCTCTTGAGGCCGTTGACCTGGTGGCAACGAATGCACTGGTTCAAAAAGACTGCCTCACCCTCTTTGGCGAGCGTGCCATCGGCGGGTGATGCGGCAAGCGAGAGTTGGCCCTTGACCCACGCGGCAAAGTCATCCCGGTCGAGCGCAACGGCTTCCATGCGCATCGCGGCATGCGACAGGCCGCAGAACTCCGTGCATTGACCGGCGTAAATACCGGGCTCGTCGGCCTCGAGGCGCAGGGTGTGCACGCGACCGGGGACCGCGTCACGCTTGCCGTTCAAAGCGGGAATCCAGTACGAGTGGATGACGTCGCGGCTGGTTTCGCGCAACAACACCTTGGTGCCGGCCGGAATGACCAACTGACCCGAGGTGATGATCGGGTCGGTGATGCCGTACTGCTCTTGGACCGGATAGTCGTACTCCCACCACCACTGCTGGCCCGTCACGTTGATCACCATTTCGGTGTCGTCGGTCTTGGCGAGGTCAAAGATCGTCTGGAAGGTGAAGACACCGATGGCCGCGAGGATGATCGCGGGAAGGACGGTCATACTGATTTCAAGCACGGGCTTGCCATGGGACTGCTCGGGAATCGGCTGACCGCGATCCCTGTACTTGAAGACCGCGTAGCCGATGGCGGCGAAAACAATGACGCCAACGATGCCGGCAATGGCAAATACCGGTCGTTGCAGATCGTCGATCTTCTCTGCATTCGGACCCTTTGGCTGCCAGGTGTCTTGTGGGGCGTTGCTGGCACAGCCGGACAGAAACGCGACACCCGCAAGGCCTGCCGCAGCCGCGACGAGACGACGCGCCGTTTTCGATGTTGGTACGGAATACCACTTGCTCATGGGACGAACACCTCAATGCTCTGGTCCTCGACTCCCGGGACGGAGAACGTGTAGGGCTTCTTGGATGCAATCGATGATTTGTCGATGCGGAACGTGAGGAGTTGCTCCTCACCCTCTTCGATCATTTGGGTGCAGGTGTGCAATTCCTCAACGACGCCTTCCTGCACCTTCTTCTCGCCGTAGTGAAGGGTCAGACGATACTCGCCCTCGGTCTGGTTGCGGAAGATGATCGAGGTGTTGCTCGACTTCTGGATCGTGATCTTCGATGTCGGGGAGTCGAGGCCAAGCTCGCGCGCCTGCAATTTTCCGCCGACGAATTCGATCGTGGCCGTGGGGTTAGACCGCATCGAGACCTTGGCCTCGGAGTTGAAGTCGAAGTATTTGCTCTTCTCTTCACCGCACTCTTTGTGGGCGAAATGGTCTTCCTCGTTTGCCTCGACAAGCTGGTCGCGTTTGCCGGCGCTTGCACCGGCGATGCCACCGGCCACGATGCCAACCGCACCAGCAGCGCACAGTCCGACGACGATGGTCTTTTTCAGGTTCGGCCGCAGTGCAAACACGATGCCACCGACCAGAACGATGCAGCCCACGAGGATGAACACGATCGCGCCCGTCGTTTTCGAAACCGCCAACATGATGCGGGAGAACGGTACGACGACAACTGCCGCGCCAATGGCAGCGAGCACGGGGAATTCGAGCGGGTGAATCAAGCGACCACGTACGGAGGCGTTGAACTTCCGGTCCGAGGATGCTGTTTCCGACCAGCCTTGGATGACCCACTCGACGAAGCCCGCGACCAGCGCGGAGAGTCCGAGGAGGAAAACGATCTCGTGGGTGATCAGACCTACGCCCATCACAACGATGCCGACGGTGGTGACGAGCGGCCAGAGGCTCGAGCCAATCGGCTCGGCATTGGCCGGCGCGGCTGTATCGCCCACCTCCACGTCCCCATCGCGGTTGAACAATGCAAGTCCAGCGAGTAGCCCCACCGCAAGCATGATCGAGGCGAGGGCAACCGCACCACCCACCGCACCGTCGACGAGTGCGATGTAGACAACGAGAACGACGGCCGAGAAGCCGGTCACGCCTATCAGGTATTTGGAGCCGTTGGTGAACATCCCGCGCCTATTTCTGAACGAAAACCACGAACCACACGGCCGTGTATGCAGCGGACAGGAAATACCAATAGAGAGCGTGCGCATTCATGAGATCGGTGTTGCCTGCACGACCACCGGTGCTCTTGAACAATGCGGCGAGCGTGAAAGCCACCCCTGCAAGGACGAAGGTGATCAACGTGCCGGTGATTGCGTAGAACATCGTCTGATACGGGCCGTCGGCAAGAACAATTTCCATGTTGGGGTACACCGCAACAAGACCGTTCAGCAGGGCGAGGCTCATCAACAACGTCATGCCGAGCGCCATGCTGGTGTGGCGTGAATCTTTTCGTCGCGACGAATAGACGGCCCACTGGGCCATGATGCAGGCGACGCCCACGGTGACCAGACCCACATTGGTGAGGACCTCGGCCATCTTCAGGTCCTCGGGCAACCAGTCCTTGATTTGCTTGAGGCCGTCGGACGACTCGCGCAACGGTGCGGCGTCACGGAAGCGCAGCCAGATCGAAAGCATGCCGCCGATCAGCAGCGCACCTGCTGCTGAGACGACGCCGGTGCCAACGAGCAACTGGCGCCGCGGTGCGGGCTGGGGACCGGCCGGCAGGACGTGCGTCATTTCACACTCCCCGTCGGCTTGAGGTCGAAGAGTGGTTCGGGGCTCGACACGGCGGGCACCGATGCGAAGTTGTCGGCCGGGGCGGGTGACGACACCGACCATTCGAGAGTCTGTGCATCCCACGGATCGTCACCGGCAGGTTCGCCGTTGCGGAACGCACGCGCTGCGGTGAGAGCAAAAAGCACGATCGTCACGGCGAGGATCGCCGATCCCGCGGCAGCGAGTCCGTTCCAGAGTTCCTGCGGTCCTCCGTAGGCGAAGCCATCGACCACACCCGCGGGCTGGTCGGCGAAACCAGCGACATAGAGCGGCAGCGACGACAACACCGTGCCGAGGAAACCCAACGTGCCGAGGCCAAACACCGCCGACCGGGGAAGCGAGCGGCCCCACAACTTGGGACCCCAGAATGAAATCGCTCCGATGCCCATGAGCACCGTGCCATAGATGACGTAGTTGAACTCGCCCTCCTCGAACACGGTGCCGGCCAGTCCGGCGGGGCCGAACTGTGCGACCAAGTGACCCGCCATACCCGCGAGGACCATGCCAAGACCAAGGACGGCGGGCACGAGCGGAGCTATCACGCGCGGCTTGCCCTGCGCGAGACCGAGAACACAACCACCCAGGACGACGAGCGCACCAAGGACCGGGAGGCCGTTGAAGATGAGGAACGGAAGGAGTTCCTTCACCTTGTCGCTGCCCGAGGTGTCGGTCCACGTCAGCGCGTGCTGGACCTGGGTGGCACCACCGAACGCAGCCACACTGAGCACACCCGCACCGACGAGGAGGATCGCTCGCAGCGGATGACGACGTCCACTTGCAACCGTTGCGATTTCGGCGACGACCCCGACACCTATTGCCGCGAACACGTAGGTCTGGGGTTGCGTCATCGACCAGCCGAGCCAATCGTTGACACCCTTGTTGCCGCCGAAGGCGAGTCGCCCGTAGTGATGGTCGACGTAGAGGTAAATGGCCGTGCCGACGACGACGGGAAGCGTGAGGAGCAGCGACACCCCGCCCGTCAGCGCCGCCCATGTCAGCATGGGCACGCGGGCCAAAGACATGCCCGGCGCGCGGTTCGTGAGAACGGTGGTGACCAGTGAAACCGTCGCGGCCAGAGCGCCGGCGGCCGTTATGGCCACACCAACCAAGAAGAGGTCGACCATCTTTGCCTCACCGCCACCAGGACCGCCGTTTGCGGCGATCGACGAGATGCATAGGAGGAGGCCGGCGAGCCACATCCAAAAGCCGAACAGGGCAAGACGACCAAAGGCGATCGCCTTGGAGCCGATCTGCAGGGGCACGATTGCGATTGCGATACCAAGCATCAGAGGCAACGCAACGCCAAAGGACAGCACGACGCGGTAGAGCGATGACAGTTGCACCACGGAGTCGAGATCGAGGATCAGATATCCGCCGGCGCCGATGCGCTCGAATCCGAGGAGCGCCCCGATGACGGCGGACGCCGCACCGCCGAGCAGTGCCGTCACTGCGAAGAGACGGCCGATCTTCTTGTGGTCGGTTGTGGTTGCCCATGACCCAACACCAACGACCAGCGCCCCGAGGGCGCCAGCGCCGGAAGAGGACGCTGCGGCGGGCGCCGCAGCATGCGTGTCGAAGGTGGTCATGGAGGGCTAACTCTTTCTTGAAACGTGCTCTCGAGACTACCCATCGACCGCGCCCGTAAAGGAAACCAGGCTTGTGTCACTTGGCTTTGTGGGCTTGTGACGCGCGAGGCGCTAGGACACGCCGTGGCGCACGAGCACGTCGAGAGCGATCGCCCCGAACACGAGGGTGATGTAGGAGATCGAATACGAAAACAACCGCATCGAGGTGGCCGGCGTCGGGCGGCGGCGCAGGAAGTCGACCCCGACCAAGAAACCCGTTCCCAGAACCGCCGCCACCACCCAATAAACGGGTCCGAGATCAGCGACGGGAGCGAGAATGAGGCTCGACGTGACCAACGTCACCGTGTAGAGGAACATGCTGCGGATCGTCCGCTCCATCGACACAACCGTCGGCAGCATTGGCACCTTTGCCGCCCGGTAATCATCGGCGTGGCGAATAGCGAGAGCCCAGAAATGGGGCGGGGTCCAGAGGAAAATGAGGAGAAAGAGTACGACGGCGGACCACGAGACACTGTTGGTCACCGCCGACCAGCCAACGAGAACCGGAACCGCGCCCGCCGCGCCACCGATCACGATGTTCTGGCGGCTCGTGCGCTTTAGCCACAGAGAGTAAACAACGACATAAAAGAGGGTCGCGCTGAAGGTGAGAACAGCCGACAACAGGTTTGCCCCGATCCACAACACCGTGAATGCGGCGGCTTCCAGGGTCCAGGCAAAGACGATGGCCTGCCGCGGCGACACCAGCCCGGTGACGAGCGGGCGGTGCTTCGTGCGTTCCATCAGTCCGTCGATGTCGCGGTCGATGACCATGTTGAGGGCGTTCGCGCCGCCCGCGGCGAGCGACCCGCCGATGAGGGTCACGACCACAAGGGCCGTGGAGGGCCAACCGCGACGGGCGAGGACCATCGTCGGGACGGTCGTCACGAGGAGCAATTCGATGATTCGGGGCTTGGTGAGGGCGACAAAACCGCCGGCCAGGGAACGCGGTCTGCGCTGAGCACCATGCGAAAACGCCTTGCGGGCAATTCGCGAGGGGACGATCGGGCGTGCGCTGACAGCCATGGAGTCGTAATGGTACGGGCAGAATGGTGCCGTGCCATCAACGGTGCCCTCTACTCGCGAAGAACTCGACCTCGACCAGAGCCTCGACACGACGACCGATTCGCCGTGGGTCGTCATCGTGTGGAACGACCCGATCAACCTCATGTCGTACGTCACGCTCGTCCTCCGCAAAGTGTTCGGCTACAGCCTCGAAAAAGCGACACAGTTGATGCTCGACGTGCACCACAAGGGTCGTGCGGTTGTCTCGAGCGGCCCGCGTGAACGTGCAGAGCTCGATGTCTACCGACTGCATGAACACGGCTTGTGGGCGACGATGCAAAAGGACGGCAACGACAAGTGATGCGGCGCCGGGCGTCGGGCCCCTTCCAGTTGCAGGCCGACGGTTCGTTTCGCGTCAATCTGCCACCCGACGTGCGTGAATTGCTGGTGCATCTCTTCGGTGAGTTGCGTGACGTCCTGACACAGGGAAACACATCTGATCCCGCGTTGCGACGCCTCTTCCCCGTCGCCTACCACGACGATGCCGAGCGTGACGCCGAGTATCAGGATCTGATGCGTTCCGAGCTCGTGGCCTCGCGGCTCACCGCGATCTCACGGGTCACCGAGGCCATTGGGGGTGGCGACCGACTCGAGCCGGGCGACATGGATCTTCTCCTCCAGTCGCTCAATGCCGTACGTCTCCTCCTCGGCACGATGCTCAACGTGTCGGAGGCCGACGAGACCGAGTCGGGCACCGACGACCCCGATGACCCCGTCGCGGCCCAGGCCCACCTGTATTCGTATCTCGGCTGGCTTCTCGAGGCCGCGGTTGGCGCGGCGATAGCCGCCGTACCCGACGGGGGAAACCCGCCAAAACTCCGATAGTTTTCACTCGCTCTCCAGCGGAGTCGAGCTAGCCCCCATCGTCTAGTGGCCTAGGACACCACCCTTTCAAGGTGGCGGCACGGGTTCGAATCCCGTTGGGGGTGCGAAAACTGAATATTGAAATAGCCGAAACATTGCAAGGCCAGTCTCTGGTCCCGTGGTGAAGTTGGAGTTCACGCCGGCCTGTCAAGCCGGAGGTCGCGGGTTCGAGTCCCGTCGGGACCGCGTTTCGGACATCATGTCCGACACGGTCGAGTAGCTCAGTCGGCAGAGCGTCCGCCTGAAAAGCGGAAGGTCACCGGATCGACGCCGGTCTCGACCACCAGGGTTTCGTCGTTGTCGGCGATTAGACATTTCCCATGGCCACCGAAATTCGTCGCGACATCGAGGGCCTGCGCGCCGTCGCGGTTGGCGTCGTAATCTTGTACCACGCGCACTTGCTTGGACTGCGCGGTGGATTCATCGGCGTCGATGTCTTTTTCGTCGTCTCGGGCTTTCTCATCACGAGCCTGTTGCTGCGCGAACACTCGGCCACGGCACGTATCTCGCTGCCCCGTTTCTACGGCCGCCGCGTGCGGCGTCTCCTGCCCGCGTCGTGTCTCGTCGTCGTCGGCACGGTCGTCGCCGGCAATATCTGGCTCGAGCCACTGCGCTTGCGCGACCTCGGCACCGACGCGATCGCAAGTGGTGGCTTCGTGGCGAACATCGTCTTTGCACAACGTGGAACCGACTATCTGCAATCGGCATTGCCGCCTTCGGCCTTGCAGCACTACTGGTCACTCGCCGTCGAGGAGCAGTTCTACCTCGTATGGCCGGCACTGCTCGCTTTGTTGTTGTGGCGCGGTGCGCGGTCGACATCACGCGCCGCCATCGGTATTGCAGTTGTGTCAGTGGCGTCTTTCATCGTATGTATCCGCCAGACCTCGGTGTCCCAGCCGTGGGCATTTTTTGGTTTGCACGCCCGCGCCTGGGAACTCGGTGCCGGTGCACTCCTCGCCGTTGCATGGCCCCGTGTGGTGGCTTTGTCACCACGACTCCGCGGTATCGGTGGGTGGGTCGGTGTTGCCGTGATCATCACCGCATGCTTCGCGATCACCGAGGCGATGGCGTTCCCCGGCGTTCTCGCACTCGCCCCGGTCATCGGCACGGTTCTTGTTCTTGCCGCGGGTGACGATTCGACACGTGGCCCCGTGATCGCGCTCCGCAACGGCACCATGCAGTGGATCGGTGCACGTTCGTACTCCATCTACCTGTGGCACTGGCCGGCGCTGGTCATCGGTGAGGCAGCTTTGAATGGTCCGCTGTCGGTCGCCGAGCGCATCGCGCTCATCGCTGGTTCCATCGTGGCTGCGGGCCTTTCGTACCGCCTGGTCGAGAACCCCGTCCGTCGGTCGCCAACCCTCGCCACACGCAACAATCTGACGCTGTGTGTCGGTGCACTGCTCGTTGTCGTCAGCATCGGAGCAGGTGCGGTGTTGCGCAACAAACCGGTCGATTTGTCCACCGACGTCGTTGCCACGAGACCGACCCTGATCACCGCTCCGACGTCGATCGCGTCGCCATCCACGACAGACACGACGAGCGACACGGCACCGGGCACCACGGTGCCCGTGGATCCGCCGTCGGTTGTCAGCCCGACCGAACCACTCGCCGCCGTCATCGAGGGCATCGCGACGGAAAAGGTGCCAAAGAACCTCGAACCATCGTTGGCGGGGGCGACGGGCGACAAGCCGGTCATATACGACGACGGCTGCCATCTCGACGCGGGATCGACCACGACGAGCGAGTGCGTCTTTGGTGACACATCGTCGCAGTTCACCGTGGCGCTTTTCGGCGACTCGCATGCCGCACAATGGTTCAACGCGCTCGATTGGATCGCAAAGCAGCGTGGCTGGCGGTTGTTGGCACTGACCAAATTGGGGTGTGCACCGATCGAACGGATCACCTACAACGCCACCATCGGTGCGACGTATCCGCAGTGCAAGCCATGGCGTGCGAGCGTCAAGAAGCGTCTCGCAGCGGAGCGAGCCGCCGTGGTCTTCATCTCGTACTCGAATCGTCTGCAGCAGGTCGGTGTGCAGCAACCGTTCCCCGATCAGGTATGGCTCGACGGTTTCGCCGAATTGATCCCCGAGCTGCGGGTGGCGGGCACCGAAGCGGTTCTCATCACCGACACGCCCTATCCGGGCCGTGACGTGCCGATTTGTCTGTCAAGCAACGTGTCGAGGGTCGGCAACTGTGCGTTCTCCCGCGAGAAGGGCATCCGCCAGTCCCGACTCGACACGAACATCGCCGCGGCCCTCGACAACGGTGCACAGGTTCTCGACGTGACCAACTGGCTGTGCACCAAGGAGGCATGTCCCGTCATCGTCGGCAATCTTCTCGTGTACCGCGACTCGAATCACATCACGACGAAGTACGCAGAGTGGCTGATCCCGCTCATCGATGCAGCGATCAGCCCCTACGTCGAGGGTGTTCGCCAGCGCACCAAGGTTTCCTGAGCAATCGAGGCGACGTGCGTGCCGTCGGCAGCGAAGACGTGACCGAATGTGAGCCCTCGACCGCCAACGAACGCCGCGCACGACATCTCGTAGAAGTGCCAGTCGTTCGAGCGATGTGGACGGTGAAACCAGATTTGGTGGTCGAGACTTGCACTGAAGCATCGGCCGGCGTCGCCGGCTTCGCGTGCCTCGGGTAGTGCGACGAACACCGCATCGGTGGGAAGGTCGTCGGAGATGTAGGCAAGAGCACACTGGTGCTCGAACTGTGCGTCGGAAACGTCGGTCGTCACCCGCATCCACGCGCCACACCAACCCGTCACGTTGCGACGTGACTCGGGCACGTTGTCACCGTCGACCCGCCGTCGGTCAAAGACATCACTCCACGACTCGGATGTGAGTCGATCGGGGCCGACCAGGCCGTCGGGGATAGATACTGCGTCCAGTTCAGCCGTCGATTCGGGCACCTGGAACGACGACTCGAGGTTGAGAATCGCTCCTTTCTCCTGACCTGCGACGGCACGCCGCGTCGCAAAGCTGCGCCCGTCGCGAATCCGGTCGACTTCGTAACGAACGATCTGCGAGTTGTCGCCGCGCTGGATGAAATAGGCACGCATGGAGTGCACCATGAAAGCAGGGTCGACCGTGGCGGCCGCTGCCGCCAGTGCCTGGGCGACGATGTGACCTCCGTACAGCCCACCCCACGGGTAGGGATGCCCGATACCTACGAATGTGTCGGGGCCGTGCGCTTGCAGGGCGACGAGATCGTGGAGGTTCACACCCCCATTGTGGCCCGATCAGGACACGCGAATGACAACGAGCACGTCGCCCGTCACGTGACTCTCGACTTCGTAGTCACCGGCTTCGGATGCGGTGAAGGCGAACACCTTCTCGTCACCTGCGGGTGTTTCGTCCCCACCCAGGTCGAAGCCGTGGACATGGAATTCGTCATCCTCGTCGGGATTGACCAGAGTCAATTCGATCGCATCACCGACCGACACCTCTTCGATGCGATCGGGGCCGGAGTCGACACCGACGCTCACGGTGATCCGAATCGTGTCGTCTTCGACCGTTGTCAGGGACACGGTATCGAGAGATGCGATGGTGGTTCCGTCCATCATTGTCGTGGTCGGAGATGTCGTACCGGTTCCCGGATCACCCTCTCCGCCGCAAGCCGACGACACGAACAACCCCAGGACGAGGACCGCCAACTTCGTTTTCATCAGTGACATCCGATCAACTATTGAAGTCGAAACCAAGATCCGGCGCGGTGAGCATCGGCTGGTAGGCGATGCCGGCCTCGGCGGCCATTGCTGCACAAGTGCCGCCACGGTCGACGATGACCGTGATGAAAACAGGTTCGGCGCCGTACGCCCTCACCACCCCGATCGCTTCGAACAACGAGGTTCCACGGGTCACGGTGTCCTCGGTGATGACGACCTTGTCACCGGGTTGTAGCGCACCGGCGAGACGACCGGTCACGCCGTGATCCTTTGCCTCTTTCCTGACACTGAAACTTCTCAAGTTGAAGCCGCGCGTCGCACCGACTGCGGCGATGCCGAACGCAACCGGGTCGGCGCCCATCGTCAATCCGCCGATCGCCGTTGCCGAATCGGGGATCATCGACAGTGCAACGTCGGCAACCAAAAGAATTCCATCCGCGCGGCACGCGGTTTGTTTGGTGTCGAGAAACCACGTGCTCTGGCGCCCCGACTTCAAGGTGAAACTGCCGCGCTTGACGGCGTGGGCAAGGACGTGGTCGCGCAACTTGGTTCGGGCCGGGTCGAGCGGTGGCAGGTTGCCGACATCGGTCATGGTCGCCACGGTACCCACCAGGTCGATTTCGGGACACGACCGGAGCAAAAGGTCGGGCTTCTCTCAGGAGGCCCGCCCCACCAAGAAGACCGCCCGTGTGCGATCCGAAGGATGGACCCGGGCGAGCGCCGGGATGGTGAGTCCGGATCGCAGTTCGCGATGGTTCCCCGTGGCCCCCTCCCCACGGCATCATCCACACCCGGCGGCGCGAAGTCGGAGTCAGTGCCCGCGTATTTCGGGGGCCGGGTGTCTGGGCCGGTGCCTAACCATCGATCACCGGATCATCGATTGCATCGATGGCACGCGCGGCGTTGGCAACGACCCGCGACTCATCGAAAATGGCGACGATTGCCCCTTTCGTCAGATCGATGTCGAGGCTCGCAATCAGAACCTCGCGAAAGTGTTGACCGGTTTCCAGCGATCGCCGCGACAACTCCTGCACGATGCGATAGGCATCATCTCGGGACTTGCCGTTCTCGACGAGAGCCAGCAGGACGGACTGCGAATAAGTGACACCGTTCAACAAGTCGAGGTTGCGTCGCATTTGTGCGGCATCGACCTCCAGGTTGGCCAGGAGGTTTCGCAGACGACGTGCGACGTAGAAAGCGAGTGCTGCCGAGTCGGGCAGAATGATGCGCTCGGTCGAGGAGTGCGAGATGTCACGCTCGTGCCACAGAGCGACGTCCTGGAGACCCGCCTGCAGGTTGCCGCGCAGCACGCGCGACAAGCCGGTGATGGTTTCCGCCGAGATGGGATTGCGCTTGTGGGGCATCGCACTGCTGCCCTTTTGACCCTTTGTGAAACCTTCGCGCACTTCGTTCACTTCGGTGCGCTGCAGGTGGCGCAGTTCGACCGCGATCGATTCGGCGGTCGTGCCGACCGATGCGCACGCCCACAGGAACTCGGCGTGGCGGTCGCGGCCGATGACCTGTGTCGCGGGCACCGGCACGAGACCGAGTGATTCGCCGACGAAACGCTCGACGGCCGGATCGACGTTCGAATAGGTCCCGACGGCCCCCGAAAGTTTGCACACCGACACCACGTCGCGGGCCGACTGCCAACGCACGAGATCGCGGCGCAGCTGCAGCACCCAAAGAGCCGCTTTGGCTCCGAACGTCGTGGGTTCTGCGTGGATACCGTGCGTACGGCCGATCATCAGCGTCGAACGGTGGGCCCGTGCGAGGTCGGTCGCCACGTCGATCAGCTTCTCGAGTTCTTCGATGATGATGCTGCCCGCATCGCGAAGTGCCCAACACCATGCGGTGTCGACGACGTCGGTACTTGTGAGTCCGTGATGGATGTAGGCGCCGGCAGGCATGCCGATGTGCTGTTGCAACACGTCGACGAATGCGGCCACATCATGGTTGGTGACCGTCTCGCGGTCGGCCACCGCTGCCACGAAGCTCGAATCGACCACGGGCGCAGCCGCGCGACAGGCGACGGCGGTGCCGGCTGGAACCACACCGAGCCGCTCTTGTGCATCGGTGGCGAGAAGTTCGATGTCGACCCAGCGCTGCATGCGCGCGGTATCGGTGAAGAGGTTCGCAATTTCGGGAAGCGCGTAGCGATCGATCATCCGCGCACCACGCAATCGCCGCGTTCGGGTCCCGTTCCGACCATCGTCACCGGCACGCCGACGTTCCTCTCGACGAGGTCGACGAGCGCGCGCGCATTCGGGGCCAGGGCGGAAAATGTGCCCGCTCCCCGCAGGCTCGACTTCCAACCGGGCAGGGTCGCATACACCGGCTCGACTGCGGCCAACACCTCACTGCGGTCGGGGTAGCCCCGCAGGATGTTTCCGTCGAGTCGGTAGTCGGTGCACACCTTCACCTCGTCGAACGTATCGAGCACGTCGAGTTTCGTGAGCGCGATCTCGGTGAGCGAGTTCACTCGTGCCGCATGGCGCAACATGACGAGATCGAGCCAGCCCGTGCGGCGTCGGCGGCCGGTCACCGTGCCGTATTCGTGGCCGATGTCGATGAGCGCCCGGCCGAGCATGTCGGGTTCGCCGTCGGCACCGACGAGTTCGGTCGGCAACGGACCCGATCCGACGCGCGTCGTGTAAGCCTTTGCGATACCGACCACGCGGGTGATGTCACGCGGTCCGAGCCCCGTTCCCGCACAGGCTCCTCCCGAAACGGGGTTCGACGACGTCACGTACGGATAGGTGCCGTGGTCGATGTCGAGAAACGTTGCCTGCGCACCTTCGAGGAGAATGTCGGCGCCGTCCTCGAGTGCGTCGTGGAGTTCATTCACGGTGTCGGCGACGTACGGCGCGATGCGGCGGGCCAGATCGTTGAACTGTGCAGCGATCGCTTCGACGTCGAGCGGCGCACCGCCGAGTGCGGCCAGCGTCGAGTTCTCTTCTTTCGCGCGACGCCGCACGGTGTCGGCAAAGACCACCGCATCGTGAACTTCACCGACGCGGATTCCCACACGTCGTGCCTTGTCGGCGTAGGCGGGGCCGATGCCCTTGAGCGTCGTTCCGATCTTGTCGTCACCGCGCCCGGCTTCGGTGAGCGCGTCGTGGGCCTGGTGCCACGGGAAGATGAGGTGTGCACGGCTCGACACCCGCAGCCGCGCGCACGACACGCCGCGCGACTCGAGGGCCTCGACCTCTCGGAACAACGTCGGCAGGTCGACAACCACACCATTACCGATGATGGGGGTGACGTGGTCGTAGAGAACCCCGCTCGGCACCAGTTGAAGGGCGTATTTTTCGTCGCCGACGACGACGGTGTGACCCGCGTTGTGACCGCCCTGATAACGAACGACATGGGAGTGCTCACGCGAGAGGAGATCGATGATTTTTGCCTTGCCCTCATCCCCCCACTGGGTACCTACGACAACCGTGACGGGCATTCGGCGCTCCTGACCGCGTGCATGTGGGGAACGTGGAGAAATCCTAGCGGCCTGGCGGTCCAGCACCGCTAGGTTTCCCCTTCGTGAGCGTGTTGCGCACCATGACTTGGGGATCGATGTCGGAGGCCGATCGCGCACGCCTCTGCTCCCGTGGGCTTGCCGACATCTTCGACCCCGGCCTTCGCGCGTCCATCGCCGATCTGGTCGAAGACGTCCGCGTGAATGGTGACGATGCGGTGTGCCGGGCACTGGCAAAGTTCGACGGGGTCACCCTGCGGGCCGACCAACTCGCGATCACCCCCGAGGCAATCGCGACAGCCACGGTGTCCGCCGACCTCGAGGCGGCGCTCGCCAAGGCGACCAGCAACCTGCGCACCTTCAACGAAAAGGTCGTCGAGCGCTCATCCAACTGGACCACCGAGATTCAGCCCGGGCTCAGCGCCGGCGAGCGGGTCACCCCGATCTCGTCCGCGGGTCTGTTCGTTCCCAGCGGCAAGGCCTCGTATCCGTCGGTCGCCTACCAACTCGGCGTGCCCGCAGTCGTTGCGGGTGTGCCAGACATTGCGCTTCTCGTGCCGCCCGAACCCGGCACGAACGGCGGTGTCGACCCCGCGATCCTCGTCGTGTGTCGCATGCTCGGCATCTCGCGCGTCTACCGCGCGAACGGTCCGGCCGGTATCGCCGCACTCGGATTCGGCACGGCGACGATCGCACCCGTGCGCAAGATCGTGGGACCCGGGAGCCCTGCGGTCACCTGCGCGCAGGTCGAGATGCAACGACACGGGGTCGCCACGATGATGCTGCTCGGGCCCACCGAGAGTCTCGTGATCGCCGACGACTCGGCGGATCCCGTGCGGCTCGCCGCCGACCTGTTGATCGAGGCCGAACACGGCACCGACTCGTCCGTCGTGTTGGTCACCACGTCAGCGTCCCTCGTAGATGCCGTGGATGTCGAACTTGAACGCCAACTCGCTGCGCTGCCCGCCCATCGCGCGGGCGCTGCCCGCGCGTCGCTGGGTCCGAACGGCGGCGCGGTTCTCGTCTCCACGCTGGATGAGGCCGCTGCTGTCGCCAATCGCTACGCGCCCGAACACCTGCAGGTCGCAGTAGACGAATCGTCCGTCGACCGCGTCGTCGACATGTTGATGAATGCAGGTGAGATTCTCGTCGGCCAACACACACCTTTCAGTGCGGGAAATTTCCTCATCGGTTGTCCCGCATCGCTGCCCACGAGTGGTTTCGCCCACGTGTCGTCGGGCATCACAGCCGAAACGTTCCTGAAGCGCACCGCGGTGGCACGCGCAACCGAGTCGGCACTGCGCGACATGTCGAGGTCAATCGTCACGCTCGCGACCCACGAGGGTTTTCCCGCGCACGCCAACGCCATCACCAAACGATTCGAGACGAAGGACAAGTCATGACGCTCAAGGCAACCATCAAGGCCGACCTCACGACAGCGATGAAGGCGCGCGACGACCTGACGACGTCGACCCTGCGCATGGTGCTCTCGGCCATCACGAACGCCGAGGTGGCCGGCGATCAGGCCGTGACCCTCGACGACAACCAGACGATCGCCGTGTTGCAGAGCGAGGCAAAAAAGCGTGCCGAGGCCGCACAGATATACGCCGATGCCGGACGTGGGGAGGCCGCAGCAAAGGAAAAAGCCGAACTCGTGGTGATCGAGCGTTATCTGCCGGCGGCGATGAGCGACGACGAGATGAACGCGATCATCGCCGAGGAAGTCGCCAAGGCGAAGTCCGCCGGGGCCGAAGGCGGCAAGGCCATGGGTGCGGTGGTCAAGGCCGTCCGCGAGCGGGTGGGCAGCGGTGCCGACGGTTCCCGCATCGCCGCAGCGGTCAGAGCCGCACTCGGCTGAGGGTCAGACCGACACGAGCAGTTCCCCGTCGCGCGCAGTGACGTGGATCGTGGAATCTTCACCGGCCTTGCCTTCGAGAATGAGTACCGCGGCGCGGTCGGCGATTTCCCGCTGAATCAAGCGCTTCAGCGGTCGCACGCCGAAGTCGGGGTCGAAGCCACGGTCGGCGAGCACCTCCTTTGCCTCGACCGAAACATCGAGTGTGACGCGCCGGTCGGCCATACGAGCGACGAGATGCTTCAACTGAATGTCGACGATCGCACCGAGGTCCTCGCGGTCGAGGGTGCGGAAACTCACGATTTCATCGATGCGGTTCACGAACTCGGGCCGGAAGTACTCGACGGGGTCGACGGGCAGATTGCTGGTCATGATGAGTACGACGTTCGAGAAATCGACGGTGCGACCCTGCCCGTCGGTCAGACGCCCGTCGTCGAGGAGCTGCAACAACACGTTGAACACCTCAGGGTGGGCCTTTTCGATTTCGTCCAGCAACACCACGCCGTAGGGTCGACGTCGCACGGCCTCGGTCAGCTGGCCACCTTCGTCGTAGCCCACGTAGCCGGGAGGGGCACCGATCAGGCGGCTGACTGAGAACTTCTCCATGTATTCGGCCATGTCGATGCGCACCATCGCGCGCTCGTCGTCGAACAGGAACTCGGCCAGTGCCCGGGCGAGTTCGGTCTTGCCGACACCGGTCGGACCAAGGAACATGAACGAACCGATCGGACGGTTCGGGTCCGACAGACCGGCACGACTCCTACGCACCGCGTTGGCGACCGCCGCAACCGCACCTTCCTGGCCGATCACACGCTGGTGCAAAAGTTCCTCGAGGCGCACGAGTTTTTGCATCTCGCCCTCCATCAGGCGACTGACCGGAACACCCGTCCACTTCGACACCACTTCGGCGATGTCCTCAGCATCGACTTCTTCCTTCAACATTCTCTTCGAGGACTGCAGTTCGTCGAGGTGTGCCGTCGCAGCCGAGATACGCCGTTCAAGCTCCGGAATGCGGCCGTAGCGAATCTCGGCGGCCTTTTCCAGATCGGTCTCCCGATCGACCGCACTGCGCAACGCTTCGAGTTCCTCTTTCAGGGTGCGGATTGCGGCGATCGCGGCACGTTCGGCTTCCCAGTGTTCCTTCATGACCGCCGTCTGTGCCTGCAGCGAGGAAAGTTCCTCGTTCAACGATTCGAGTCGTTCGCGCGAAACAGCGTCTGTTTCCTTTTCCAAGGCCACCTTTTCGATCTCCAACTGGAGAATGCGACGTTCGACGACGTCGATTTCGGTCGGCAACGAGTCGATCTCGATGCGCAACTTGCTTGCCGACTCGTCAACGAGATCGATCGCCTTGTCGGGAAGGAAACGGTTCGTGAGATAGCGGTTCGACAGTACGGCCGCGCTGACCAGTGCGCTGTCCTGGATGCGCACGCCGTGGTGCACCTCGTAGCGTTCTTTGAGGCCGCGAAGAATCGCGATCGTGTCCTGCACCGTCGGCTCTCCTACGTACACCTGCTGGAAGCGTCGCTCGAGTGCGGCGTCCCGCTCCACATACTTGCGGTACTCATCGAGCGTCGTTGCCCCGATCATCCGCAGTTCTCCGCGGGCCAGCATCGGTTTGATCATGTTGCCCGCGTCCATCGCACCTTCGGCACCACCGGCGCCGACCAGCGTGTGCATTTCATCGACGAAGGTGATGACATCCCCGCGTGCATCGGTGACTTCCCTCAACACCGCCTTCAGACGCTCTTCGAACTCACCGCGGTACTTCGCCCCGGCGAGCATCGAGCCGATGTCGAGCGCCACGAGGCGCTTGTTCTTCAAACCCTCCGGGACGTCGCCGTCGGCGATACGTCGAGCAAGACCCTCGACGATTGCCGTCTTGCCGACCCCGGGTTCACCGATCAACACCGGATTGTTCTTCGTGCGCCGCGACAGCACCTGAATGACCCGGCGAATCTCGTCGTCGCGGCCGATCACCGGGTCGATCTTGCCTTCGCGTGCCCGCGCGGTGAGATCCTGACCGTACTTGTCCAGTGCCTGGAACTGCTCCTCGGGGTTCGGGGACGTGACGCGGTGTGATCCGCGAACACGACGAATCGCGTCGAGCAATTCATCGCTGCTGATTCCCACCCGCTGGTTCATCGAATGGAGAAGGTGCTCGACCGACAGATAGTCGTCGCGCAGGTCTTTGCGCGTCTTGTCGGCGTTGGCGAAGATGTTGTTCAACTCGCGGTTCATCCGCGGCTCTTCACCGCCGTACGCGTTGGGCAATTTTGCGACGGCCTCATCGGTCTTGCTGCGCAACATCAGCGGCGCGACACCGACGATCTGCAACACGGCGGGGACGATCGTGCCTTCCTGGCGCAGCAGCGCAGCCATGACATGGTCGGGGGTCAGTTCCGGATTGCTACGGCCACCCGCGTCTTGCATCGCGGCGGTGACTGCCTCCTGCGTCTTTTGTGTCCACTTCTTCGGGTCGATTGCCATGTCGTCGCCGTCCTTTGGGTGATCCCGGTAGTTGTTCTCAGTAGCGATCGCGGTCAAAGATGCTGGGCCTCTGGCCGAACACAACGACGGCCTGACGCAGGGGAACGATCTCCCCGCGGGTCGCGTCACCGTTGATGCGTACCCGCAGTTCCGCAACGTGACGTCGAAGTTCGGCGATCTCGTCTTCCAACTGCATCACCATGCGGATACCCTCGAGGTTGAGGCCCGCGGCGGCCAACTGCGCGATGCGACGCAGGCGTGCAATGTCGGCGTCGGTGTAGCGGCGGTTGCCGCCCGTGGTGCGACCGGGATTGACCAGGCCGCGTCGCTCGTAGATGCGCAGGGTCTGGGGGTGCATGCCCGCCAACTCGGCTGCAACGGAGATGACGTAGACCGTCTCTTGTCGTGATCGCTTCTCTGTCATGAACGCTCCTCTCAACGTCCCCGTGGGTTGGCGGTCACCTTCGCCAGGTCTTCGATGGCTGACCGCTCGTCATCGCTCAACTTCGCGGGCACAGCCACATCGACTGTGACGATGAGGTCGCCCGACTTGCCGTCGGTGACGATGCCGCGACCCTTGACACGGTGCTTGCTGCCCGATTGGGTTCCGGCTTTCACCTTCAAAGTCACGCCCGGTCCGTCGAGTGTCGGAACCTCGATGTCAGCGCCCAGCGCCGCTTCATGAAACGCAACGGGAACGCGAACGAGAAGGTTCAGTCCGTCGCGCGTGAACGTCGGGTGCGTCGTGACCTTGCACTCGACGAACAAGTCACCGGGCGGACCGCCGTTGCGTCCGGGCGCCCCACGGCCCTTGAGTCGGATGCGTTGACCGTTGTCGACACCCGCGGGGATGCGCACCTTGACCTCGCGCGCGCGATGCTCGACACCCGATCCCCTGCACGACACGCACGGGTACTCGATGATCACGCCACGGCCCTGGCAGCGCTGGCACGGTGAGGAGAAGGAGAAAAATCCCTGGTTGCTGTCGACGGCGCCGCGGCCACCACATTGTGGACACGACTGTGGTGTGGTGCCTGCGCGAGCTCCGCTGCCGTTGCATCCGGTGCACGACGCCTCGGAGGTGAGATGCAACGACGTAGTGATGCCGTGCGCGGCATCGGCGAAGTCGAGCGTCAAAACCGCTTCGATGTCGCCACCGCGCTGTGGTCCGGTGCCACGCGCACCGCCACGTCCGCGGCCGCCGAACATCTGGCCGAGCAGGTCGCCCAGACCGTCCCCCACGTCGAACCGAAATCCCCCCGGTCCGCCGTCACCGGCGAAACCCATCGGCCCCATCGTGCGAACCTGGTCGTATTCCTTGCGCTTGTCCTCGTCTCCGAGAACGTCGTAGGCAGCCGACACCTCCTTGAACCGTTCCTCGGCTGCCGCGTTGCCGGGGTTCGCGTCGGGGTGCAGTTCACGGGCCAGTTTGCGGTACGCCTTGGTGATCTCCTTCGCGGTTGCCGACTGCGACACGCCGAGCACCGCGTAGTAGTCCTTTTCGAACCACTCGCGTTGCGGTGCCATCGGTCTAGCCCTTCACCTTGACCATCGCGGCGCGCAACACGCGACCCTTCCAGCGGTACCCCGTACGCAGCACCTCGACCACCGTCGTCTCACCGTTGGAGTCACCGTCCACTGGCTCGTGCAGCACCGCCTCGGCACAGCCGGGATCAAAGACCTTCCCCTGCAGGTCGAGTGCCTCGAGGCCCTGCTTTTGCAGTGCACCGATGAGCGCCGACCAAATCGGTTCGACCCCCTCGACACCGTGTGCGAAAGCGGCCTCGCATGCATCGAGCACCGGCAACAAGGCCTCGGCGATCTTTCCCGTGGAGCGGTCGATCTCGTCGACGGTCTGTGCTGCGGCTCGTTTGCGGTAGTTCTCGAAGTCGGCCTGCAATCGCAGCGCGATGTCCTTGTATTCATCGCGTTGCTCGAGGGCAGCGTCGCGTTCCGCGACCAGGGGATCGATTGGCTCGGTGATCGAAACGGCGTCGTTTTCAACCGCCGACGGGCTGCCGGCTTCCTCGCTCGACTGGTTCGTGGTGTGTTCCGACATGGCGTCGAGCGGTCACTTTTCGTCGACGATTTCGGCGTCAACGATGTCGTCCTCGCCGGGCGTCTGGCCGCTTGCCGACGTTCCCGCCGCGTTGGTGTCGCGCGCGGCCGCCTCGTAGAGCTTCTGGCTGAAGGCCTGGCTCGCCGACATCAACTTCTCGGTCGCATTCTTGATCGTGTCGACGTCGTTGCCCGCCAGGGCGGTCTTCAGATCGGCCAGCGGTGTTTCGACCGCGGCCTTCTCGTCGGCGCTGACCTTGTCGCCCTGATCACGCAGGACCTTCTCGGTTTGGTAGACGAGCGAGTCGGCATTGTTGCGCACTTCAGCCTCGGCACGGCGCTTGCGGTCCTCGTCGGCGTGTGCCTCGGCATCCTTGACCATCTGGTTGATCGCGTCCTTGTCGAGCGACGACTGGCCGGTGATGGTCATCGACTGTTCCTTGTTGGTCGCACGGTCCTTTGCCGACACGTGCACGATGCCATTCGCATCGATGTCGAAAGTGACCTCGATCTGCGGCACACCACGCGGTGCGGGCGGCAGGTCGACGAGCTGGAACTTGCCGAGCGTCTTGTTGTAGGCCGCCATTTCGCGTTCACCCTGCAGCACGTGGATTTCAACCGACGGTTGCATGTCTTCGGCCGTGGTGAACACTTCGGTGCGGCGCGTCGGGATGGTGGTGTTGCGCTCGATGAGCCTGGTCATCACACCGCCCTTGGTCTCGATGCCGAGCGACAGCGGTGTGACGTCGAGAAGCAGAACGTCCTTCACGTCACCCTTCAGCACGCCGGCCTGGATGGCGGCACCGACGGCGACGACTTCGTCGGGGTTGACCGACTTGTTCGGCTCCTTGCCCGTGAGCGACTGCACGAGGTCCTGGACCGCGGGCATGCGGGTGGAACCGCCGACGAGGATGATGTGATTGATCTGACCCTTCGACAGACCCGCATCCTTGATCGCCTGCTCGAACGGAATACGGCAACGCTCGATGAGGTCACTCGTCATTTCCTGGAACTTGGCACGCGTCAACGTTTCGTCGAGGTGCAAGGGACCTTCGGGGGTTGCGGTGATGAACGGCAGATTGATCTGCGTCTGCTGAACCTGCGACAACTCGATCTTCGCCTTTTCAGCGGCCTCCTTGAGGCGCTGGGCTGCCATACGGTCGTTACCGAGATCAATGTTGTGGGCGGCCTTGAACTGCTGCACCAACCAGTCGATGACCCGCTGGTCCCAGTCGTCGCCGCCGAGGCTGGTGTCGCCGTGTGTGCTCTTCACTTCGAACACGCCATCGCCGATTTCGAGCACCGACACGTCAAAGGTGCCGCCACCGAGGTCGAACACGAGAACGGTCTCGTCTTCGCTGCCTTTTTCCAGGCCGTAGGCAAGTGCAGCGGCGGTGGGTTCGTTGATGATGCGCAACACTTCGAGACCCGCGATCTGCCCCGCCTCTTTTGTGGCTGTGCGCTGGGCGTCGTCGAAGTACGCGGGTACCGTGATGACGGCCTGCGTGACGGTGTCGCCAAGGTAGGCCTCGGCATCGCGCTTCAACTTCATCAGGGTGCGGGCACTGATCTCTTGGGGTGAGTAGCGCTTGCCGTCGATGTCATCGGATTTCCATGCCTCGCCCATGTGTCGCTTGACCGAGCGGAACGTACGGTCGGGGTTGGTGATCGCCTGACGCTTGGCAACCTCGCCCACGAGGACCTCGCCGGTCTTGGAAAAGGCCACGACCGAAGGGGTGGTGCGGGCACCTTCGGAGTTGGGGATTACGACGGGGTCGCCTGCTTCGAGAACCGCGACAACGGAGTTGGTGGTTCCGAGGTCAATACCGACTGCCTTTGCCATGGGGGCCTCCTGACTGTGTGGGACACAAAGTTGAGTGATACCGACTCAACTTTAGGGGGAGGCGGGGCGGTTTCCAACCCTCGGGACAAAACTTGAGCCGTCATGACTCAAGTCTCTGTTGCCCTTTCGCTTTCAGGGTCGGGCGGCAAAGATGGCGGGATGCACGATCTCGTGGTTCGCAACGCTCACCTCGTGGATGGCACCGGCACCCCGGCGAGACCCGCCGACATTGCCATGTCGGACGGCGTGATCACCGACGTGGCCCCCCATGTGGATGGTCGAGCCCGCCGCACCGTGGATGCGGGCGGCATGGTCGTGACCCCAGGTTTTGTCGACATCCACACGCATTTCGACGGACAGGCCACGTGGGACCCGATTCTCGCCCCGTCCTCACAGCACGGCGTGACCTCGATCGTGATGGGCAACTGCGGCGTCGGTTTCGCCCCCGCCAGGCCGAACCCCACCGACCATGCATGGCTGATCGGTTTGCTCGAGGGCGTGGAAGACATTCCTGGCACCGCACTCGCCGAAGGACTGACCTGGGATTGGGAAACCTTCCCCGACTACATCGCTTCGCTGCAGCGCCGCGAATGGACGATCGACGTGGGAACACAGGTGGCCCACGCGCCGTTGCGTGCCTACGTAATGGGTGAACGTGGTGCCGACCCGCACGAGGAACCAACCGTGGATGAACTCGGTGCGATGGTCCGCCACGTGCGCGAGGGCTTGCGTGCCGGAGCCCTCGGCTTCACGACCAGTCGTACCTACATTCACCGCACGAGCTCGGGCCAACCCCTCGGTACGCGCTTCGCCAGCACCGACGAGTTGGTTGCGCTCGCCTCGGCGCTCACCGACGAGGGTACGGGTGTCATTCAGTTGATCTCCGACGCATATCTCAGCCACGACGAGGATCTCGCGACACGCGAGATGACATTGATGGAGGAGATGGCGCGCGCCTGCGGCCGCCCGATGTCGATGACCGTGCAACAGCCCATCGATGCGCCCGAGAGATGGAAGCGCATGGTGTCCTGGACCATCGACGCCGCGTCGCGCGGTATCGACCTGAAAACCCAGATTGCGCCACGCCCCATTGGTGTCCTGCACGGTCTCGACGCGTCGATCACACCGTTCATCCTGTGCCCCACGTGGGCGCTCGTCATGCAACTTCCCCGCGAGCGACGCGTCGCCGAACTGTCGAAGCCCGAGGTGCGCGACCGTGTGCTGCGCGAGCACCCCGAACAACTTCTGCGCGCTACGGGGGTGTTGCACAACCTGTGCGCAGAATTCGGGTCGCTGTTCCCGATGAGCGACCCCGTCGACTACGAACCCAGTCCCGACTCGTCGATCGCCGGCATTGCCACCCGCGAAAACAGAACACCCGCCGAGGTCGCCTACGAGATGTTGTTGCACAACGGCGGGCGTCAACTGTTGTACATGCCGCTCTTCAATTACGTTTCGGGGAATCTCGATGCGGTACGTGAGATGCTGCTGTCACCGCGTTCTGTCATCGGTCTCTCCGATGCCGGCGCGCACTGTGGTGCAATTTGCGACGGATCCTTCACGACAACCGCGGTCGCGCACTGGTCACAGAAGCGCAGCCGTGGTGAACGTCTGCCGCTCGAATTCATGGTCCACCACGTCACGCAGCGCACCGCACAGCACGTTGGTTGGTTCGATCGCGGCGTCGTTGCGCCGGGCATGGTCGCGGACCTGAACGTGCTCGACATCGACCGTCTGGGTGCCGCACCCCCGAGGCTCGTGAACGACCTTCCCGCAGGCGGCCGCCGGTTGGTTCAAGATGCCCATGGATATGTCGCCACCGTGAAGTGCGGGGCGGTGACCTTCGAGCACGGTGAACACACCGGCGTGCTGCCCGGTCGTTTCGTTGCGGGCACGCGTGGTACCCCTTCTACGATTCCCGTATGACCGGCACGCTCGTTCTTCTTCGCCACGGCCAAAGCACGTGGAACGAACTCAACCTGTTCACGGGTTGGCACGACGTCGAACTCACCACACGGGGTGAACACGAGGCGGTCGCGGCCGGTGCGCTGATGCGCAGTGAGGGTCTGTGCTTCGACTTCGCCCACACCAGCGTGCTCACCCGCGCGGTGATGACCTGCCATCTGGCACTGCGCGAAATGGGTCAGGTGTGGCTGCCGATGCAGCGTCACTGGCGGCTCAACGAACGGCACTACGGCGCCCTGCAGGGCCTCGACAAGAAGGAAACGACCGCCCGGCACGGCGCGGAGCAGACCCACCTGTGGCGCCGCAGTTTTGACGTTCCACCCCCGGCTGTCGAGGCGTCGAGCCCCGAGCACCCCTCCAACGACCCGCGCTACCGGTTCATCGACCGCACAGACCTACCCGCAACCGAATGCCTCAAGGACGTCGTCGCTCGTGTTCTTCCCTACTGGACCACCGAAGTTGTCCCGCAATTGCAAGCCAACATGAACGTCCTCGTCACCGCACACGGAAACAGTCTTCGCGCACTTCTCATGCATCTCGAGGGCATCAGCGAGGCCGACATCGCCGAACTGAACATTCCAACGGGTGTGCCACGCCGCTATGCCTTCGACGCTTCGATGAAGGTGACCGACCTCGCGTATCTCGGTGATCAGGCCGCGATCACCGCCGCCACCGCGGCTGTCGCAAACCAGTCGAAGTAAAGATTTTTCCCGGTGCGACGCGCCATGCGTCACGCGTGACGCTTGGCGCATTCGAGCAAACTCGATTCGAAGTCGGCTTAGCCTGAAGGCATGTCATTGAGAAAAAGCCCCCGTCAACATCTCGCCAACGTCCCACTCTTTTCTTCTTGCAATTCCCGTGACCTCGACAAAATCGCCAAGGCATCCGAGCGCCTCACGCTCAAGGCAGGCACCACGATGATCACGCAGGGCACGGCCGGCAAGCAGGCCTACGTCATCCTCGCGGGAACCGCGACCCTGAAGCGCAACGGCAAGAAGATCGCATCGGCCGAGGCCGGCGCCATGGTCGGCGAACTCTCGCTCCTCGACCAGGGCTCGCGCACCGCGACCGTCGTGTGCGACTCGGACTGCGACGTGCTCGTCCTCGAACAACGCAAGTTGCTCGCAGTCATCGACGAGGTTCCCGCCGTCGGTCACAAGCTGCTCGCGGCCCTCGCCACCCGCATTCGCGACCTCGATCGCGCGCACTACGGCTGAGCCGAACTGTTCCCACCGTGGGACAAGCCAACCTTGAGGCAAGTAGGGTTGGCGGTGCCATGAGCAGCCCGAGTACCCCCGTACCGACTGACGGTGCCCCGCGTCGCTTCAAGCCCCATCAGTTGTCGATCGCCATCGGCGTTGGTGTCGGTTCCTTCACATTGGTCTCGGGCATCATGCCCCAGATCACCCATTGGCACAGCGACTCCGCTGTGACGCGCAAGGTATTCGATGGCATCCCGGGTCCCTTGCAGGCGGCCTTCTACACCGTGATCCCGATGCTCGTCGTGTGGGGTTCGCTGCGTTTTGCCGATCGTGTGCGCAACTGGGAACGTGGAGCGCCCGACCGTCGCCGCACCACACCGAAGAACGTCAAGCGCCGCCTCGCCGACTACCGCGCGGGCGTCTACATGCGCACTCTGCTGCGCGACTCGGCTGCTGGTCTCATGCACTCGATGATCTACTTCGGCTTCCTCGTCCTGCTCGGCGTGACCACGGTTCTCGAAATCGACCACCAAATGCCCGAAAGCCTGAAGTTCCTGCACGGTCGCGTGTACCAGGCGTACGCGATGATCGGCGACCTCGCCGGGGTCGTGTTCACGGCCGGCGTCACATGGGCGATTCTGCGACGCTACGTGCAACGCCCCTACCGCATTCGCATCAAGACCAGGCCCGAGCACGCGGCAATTCTCGGCGTGCTGCTGGGTATCGGCGTCACGGGTTTCGGCGCCGAGGCGTTCCGCATCGCACAGTCGTCGGCTGCCGGTGAGAACATGGACTTCGAAAAGTGGAGCTTCGTCGGTTATCCACTCGCCCAGATATTCGCCGGTGCGTCGGCTGGAACTCTCGGGAATTGGCACCAGATCTGGTGGGTTGCCCACGTTCTCACTTTCATTGCGTTCCTGCTGTTGCTGCCGATCACGATGCTGCGCCACATCTTCACGTCGCCGCTGAACATGTACCTCAAGGACCGCGAGCGCCCGAAGGGCGCCATGAAGGCGATGCCGAATCTCACCGAGACCTCGCTCGAATCGTTCGGTGCGGCCGTGGTCGAGGACTTCACGTGGAAGCAGTTGCTCGACACCGACGCCTGCACCATGTGCGGCCGGTGCACCAGTGTGTGTCCGGCGCATGCCACGGGCAAACCGCTCGACCCGCGTGAAATCGTGTTGAAAACCGGTGAGGTCATGGCAGCCACCGCTGCACACGCCGAGGGTGGCCGCGTGTCGCCCCCGATCGGTACGGATGCAGAGATCACGATCAGCACCAACTCACTTTTCGAGCGCATCACCGCCGAAGAGGTGTGGGCCTGCACGTCGTGCAAGGCCTGTGACGAAATCTGCCCGGTCAACATCGAAATCCTGGACAAGATCCTCGACATGCGCCGCTACCTGTCGCTGATGGAGTCGAACTTCCCGGCGGAGTTGGGCAACGCGTACCGCGCGATGGAGAACCAGGGCAACCCATGGGGCATGAACCAGGGTGACCGCGCCGACTGGGCGAAGAACCTCGAGGTGGAGGTCGTCGACCCGGGCTCACCGCTGCAGACCGAATACCTCTACTGGGTCGGTTGTGCGGGCAGCTTCGACGACAAGAACAAGAAGGTCACGCAGTCGATGGCCAAATTGTTGAAGCGCGCCGGCATCGACGTGGCCATTCTCGGCCCCAGCGAAATGTGCACGGGTGACTCGGCTCGCCGCAGCGGGAACGAGTACCTGTTCCAGATGCTCGCGATGCCGAACGTGGAAATGCTCAACGGCATGGGCGTGAAGAAAATAATCACCCAGTGCCCACACTGCTTCAACACCCTGAAGAACGAGTACCCGCAGCTTGGTGGCAACTACGAAGTCATTCACCATAGCGAACTGCTCGAGCAACTCATCGCGAGTGGCCAGCTCGACATGAGCGGTGCAACGCTCGACGACCGCATCACGTACCACGACTCGTGCTACCTCGGCCGCCACAACGACGTCTACATGGCGCCGCGCAGAGTGGTCGGCAGCATCAAGGGTCTGCAGATCGTCGAAATGCCGCGCAACGGCACCAAGGGCATGTGCTGTGGCGCCGGTGGCGCACGCATGTGGATGGAAGAGTCGATCGGCACCAAGGTGAACGACGAGCGTGCTCGCGAGGCCCTGAGCACCGGCGCAACCCGCGTCGCCACCGCCTGTCCGTTCTGCTACATCATGCTCGACGACGGCGTGAAGGCTGCGGGAGCCGAAGAGGGTCAGGTCAAGGTTGCCGACATTGCAATCCACGTTCTCGACGCGCTCGAAAACGGCGAACGCAACGGCGCGGCCTCTGCGCCGCTGGCGGCGCCCGTCGCCGGCGAATAGCCGACCTCAATCGATCAGTTTCGCGACTGACTTCTTCTGGACCTTTCCAAGGGCGTTCCTCGGAAGTTCGTCGACGAAGACGACCCGCCGCGGACGTTTGTGCGCCGCGAGAGTCGAGGCGACATGATCGATGACCGTGTTGGCCGCTATGGGTGCGTTGACGACAACGACGGCCGTGATCGATTCGCCGAGGTCGTCATCGGGTACACCAATCACGGCAGCCTCAACGACACCTTCCACTTCCATGATTGCTGCCTCGACTTCGCCGGCACCGACCTTGAAGCCACCACACTTGATGATGTCAACGGAGGTTCTTCCGACGATGCGGTACATACCTGATTGGTCGACAACCGTGGAGTCGCCCGTGATGAACCAGCCATCGGACGTCATCGATGCGGCCGTCGCCTCGGGAAGGCCGAGGTAACCACGGCCGAGCGTTGCACCACGAATTTCGAGCGTTCCGATCGTCGAACCATCGGGCACGACAATTGATCCGTCATCGTTGCGGACCCTGGCTTCGACGCCCCGTATCGGAAGACCCACCCAACCGGGACGACGATCGCCGTCGAAGCGGGTCGAGATGGTGATGAGGGTTTCGGTCATGCCGTAGCGCTCGAGGGGAATCACACCGGTGAGGTCTCTCAATTGTTCGAACACTGCAACAGGCAACGGCGCACTGCCCGACACGATTGCTCGCGCCGATCTCAACTGTCGAGCACTCGCCGGATCGCCGACGACGCGACCCCACACCGTCGGCACTCCGAAAAACAGTGAACCGCCCCGCGATACGGCAGCTGCATACGACTCAGGAGTCGGCCGCCCGGTGTGAGTGAGTACGCATCCGCGACGCAAAGCACCGAGCACACCCAGCACGAGACCGTGAACATGGAACAACGGCAGGCCGTGGACAAGATGATCGTCGCGCGTCCACTGCCATGCATCCGCCAACCCATCGAGGCAGGCGATGATTGCACGTGGCGGAATCTCAACGCCCTTCGGGGCACCCGTGGTTCCCGATGTGTACATGATCAGGGCTGTTTCAAGAGCGTCGACACGCGTCGGGGCTCCCGCGCTGCTCGCGTTGATCGGAATGCGTGGAAGATCCACCTCCGACCAGTCGTCTGTCCCACAGATGATGTCGGCACCGCTGTCACGCAAGATGTGTTCGCGCTCGACGACACCGGCATCGTGTGCAATCGGAACGACCGGTACACCCGCACGAAGCCCTGCAACGACTGCGATCACAGTATCGAGTTCCACAACAGCACGAACGGCCATGACTTTTGCGCCCTTTATCGCACCGGCAAGTCGCTCGGCTTGGTCGACAAGACTCGATGCCGAGACAGATCGTTCTCCGATGGTGACAAAATCACCGCGATCACCCCGTGAACCGGCGGCGTCGACGAGACCCGGGAGAACCTCCGACAGCGGGTTCCGCTCTTTGCGGCTCATGATGTCGGACTCATTTGCTTCGTTGGGAATCTGTGACCACCCGGAAGCCGATATGCGAAGCCGAGAAGTACTCGGGTTGCGGAATCCTTGCGGACGGCCTGTAGCGCGAGCAGTAGTTTTCCGAACAGAGGTAAGACCCACCTTTCAGCGTCATCACCCGACCACCCTGCTGCAATGGGTCTGTCGCTTCCACACGACCGCAGCAGGACTCGACGATGTGACGCTCGGTGTATTCGGTTGACGTCCATTCCCATACGTTGCCGATCATGTCGTACAAACCGGCCTGATTCGGTGGAAATTCACCCACGGACGAGGTCCCACCACGATTGTCTGCGGTTGGCTGGAACGGAAATTCGCCGTGCCAATGGTTCGCCATGATCCGGCCCTCCGGGCGAAGTTCGGTTCCCCATGCGAAGGCGCTGTCGCTGTCCAGTCCTGATCGCGCCGCAAACTCCCACTCGATTTCAGTGGGAAGCCTGACTTTTGCCCACTCGCAGTAGGCGAGGGCATCCGGGAACGCCACGTGGACGGCTGGATGCTGGGGTTTATCGATGATCGACGAGCCGGGTCCCTGGGGCGCATGCCAACAGGCACCTGCAACGAAACTCCACCAATCACCTTCGGCAACGTCGGCCGCCTGCGTCGGTGGAGCAAAGACCGCACTCCCGGGCCCCCGGGCCCCCGCGTCCAAACCTTGACTCACGGGTGACGGCAACACCCGTTCTGCGACCGTGACGTAATTTGTTTCGACAACAAAGCGGGCAAATGCCAAGTTCGTCACCGGTGTCACCCCGATGGAGAAACCCTCGACCTGTCGGACATGTTTCGGGGCCTCTTCCGGATAGGCACTGTCAGAACCCATCCGAAAGCTTCCGCTTCGAACCCACACGACGGACGGGTCAGTCAAGGTCCAAGCCGAGTTTGATGGCAGCCTCGAGGGCCTGCGGCCCCTCATCGGGCGCGAATTCCCCCGGCTCATACGTCACGTCGAGAATCCGACCAGTGAATGGATAGGTGCCGCTTTGCTGGTAGATCTCCCACGAGACGGGTGATCGGCGATCGGCACCGATGTCAATGCCCTCCCAGGGCAGGAAGCTGAAGGGCTGGGCAAAGCCGGGTTGCCGCGGATGCTGCACACCGTCGATGTTCAACGCAACTCGCCACTGGCGTTTCCCCGGTGCCTCGACTTGAACCGTGAACGTGCTCGAGGAATCGTCCAGGACCACCGGCTCGAGGTGTGTCATTTTTCCGTTGCAGTTGGCATCAAAATGAAGCATCCCATCGCGTACAAAGATGACATAGCCGAGGTGCTGGCCACCGTGGGCCACAACGATGCCCTCATCACCACGTCGATAATCCCAATTCACGACGATGTCGAACGATCGACCGACCGTGAGTCGTGCTGACCGCACCCGTTCGAGGGTGGGAGTCCCCGGGACGAGCCTGACGCGCTGTGCGTACGGTTCTTCGTAGGGGGGCTTGCGGATGTGCTCGGTCCTGAACCCATCGGCGAGGGGATACACGAGATTCGACCTGGCTGCCTCTTCCCAGGCCGCGACCAACTCTCGAACCTTGTCAACATTCTGAGCCGCCACATCATGCAACTGATTGAAATCGGTTTGGGTATCGAACAGTTGCCAACGATCGTTCTTGAACGACGTACGCGCGACATGCGTCGTGACGACCTCCCAACCGTCACGATAAAAAGCACGATTTCCGATGCATTCCCAGTGTTGTTCGGTGTGTTTGGTTGGACTCCCCGGGTCGCCGATGGAGTCGACGAAGCTCACCCCATGGAGCGGCTCTGCTTCAACACCGTGACGGCTCGTCGGTGGGACAACGCCAACCATGTCGGCAATCGTCGGCAGGATGTCGGTGATGTGGGTGAATTGACGCCTGAAGACGTCGCCGCGCGAAGAAATCCTGTCGGGCCACGACAAGACGAAGGGCACGGTGTGGCCACCTCTCATGGTCGTGATCTTGTACAAACGAAATGGCGTGTTGCATGCCATCGCCCAACCACGCGGATAGTGCGGCCAGGTGGTCGGCCCACCGATCGCATCGAGGTCCTCGAAGTCTTCGGGTGAATGGTCGCCATGGCCACCGGGGGTCGAACTGCTGTTCGAGAAGTAGGCACGGGTGCCGGTTGCATTCCCCTCACGTGATGCACCGTTGTCACTCGTGAAGATGAAGATCGTGTTGTCCAATTCACCGAGTTCCCGCACTGCTTCAACCACGCGCCCAACCGACTGATCGACATTGTCGACCATGGCGGCGTATACCTCCATGTACCTGGCATAGAGCCGCTGCTGTTGCGGCGACAATTCATCCCAAGCTGCAACTTCATGACCGGCTTCACTATTTCGGGGCGGCAACTCTGCCTCGGGCGGAACGATGCTGAGTACCTTCTGACGGGCGAGTCGCCGTTCGCGAATCACGTCCCAGCCACAGCCATAGACACCCTTGTATTTCTCTTGGTCCGACTGTTTTGCGTGTAATGGAGCATGCACCGCGCCGTGCGAAAAATAGAGGAAGAACGGCTTGGCAGGGTTCGCGCCTTTCACTTCACGGATCATCCTGACGGCCCGGTCGGTGAGGTCGTCGGTCAGGTAATAGTCCCGCGGGTAACGATCAACATGCACGACGCTGTTGCCCTCATAGAGACGATGGGGATGCCAGAAGTTCGTCAGGGCCTCGAGAAAGCCGTAGTACTGCTCGAAGCCGCGCTGCAGCGGCCACGAGTGTTTGTCGCCGGCTTCCGAATAGTCGGCGTCCTTGCAGAGGTGCCACTTTCCGACCATCAACGTCGAGTAGCCGTTGTCACGAAGCATTTCTGCCACCGTCGGTTGGTTGTGCGGCAATTCTCCCGTGTAGCCGGGAAAACCGGCGTCGATGTTGGCCACCATCCCGACACCCACTGAGTGCGCATTCCGGCCGGTCATCAGCGCGGCTCGCGTCGGGGAACACAGGGGCGTGGTGTGGAAGTTCGTGTAACGAAGACCGCGGCCCGCGAGAGCATCAATGTTCGGTGTCGAGATCTCCGAGCCGTAGCAACCGATGTCCGAGAAACCCAGATCATCGACGATGATGAACACGATGTTCGGGGCCCCACGAGGTGCCTCGACTCGTGCGGGCCACCACGGTGTTGATTTTGAAAAAGTCTCTGCCACTGTCCCCCCGAAGCCCGGGTACTCGACGAGTGGGGGTTCTTTGTCTTCAGCCACGGGGCCCCTCAGAATTGGTTTTCATCTTGCAACAACCTGACGGTCCGCTCACCCATCGATGCAGCCAAGGCGAGTGTCGCCGGCTGTGATGTGTCTGCGACCGTGAACAAGCCGCAGGCGACCGCAAGCGAGAACCACGCGGCACCACCAAGGGTTGTTTCGAGGTCCGATTTTTCAACGTGCTGCCCTAATTCGACCGACTTCACAACGTACGCGGTCAACAGTTTTCCCTGCCAGTCGCGTCGATCCTCGACCGTCAGGGCCTGGGCGAGGAAATAGGCAATGTCCCATGCCCGGGGCCCGACTGCCACCCCTTGCCAGTCGATCAGGACGACAGAATCTTCCCTCGTGTCAAACAGCAGATTGTCGGGCCGCACGTCACCGTGGCAGAGAACCCTGGGCAACTTTGTCAGCGTGTCGTAGGCCCTCGTGATGCGCTCCTGGAGATCCTCGCTGTTCGGAACTCCGACTGCAGCTGCACCAAGTAGTTCGCGCAATTGGTCCCAGCCGTTCGCGATGAAGAGTCTGTGATTCGTGCGACGCTCGACTGACACCACGTCTGCAAGATCCGCAATTGTGTGATTCTGTGCGAGATCAAATGCATGGAGCACTGCAAGTTCGTCCATCACCTGAACCGCGCGCTCGAAAGACACACCCTTTTTTTGGTCGACGGTCACGTCAGCATGGATGAATTCCATCAGGATCAGGAATTCCGCTCGCCCTTTGTCATGCCACGTGCCGTAAATGTGCGGGAGCCTGCAGCCAAGGTACGGCGCAAGAGTCCGGTAGAAGTTGATCTCGCGGTCGAATATCTCGGCTCTCCTCGCCACGGGCAGGGTGCCATTCCGTGTTGCCGAGAACTTGGCAACGACGTCGAGGGAATCTCGCTCATGGACATCGAGTCGGAGCCACCAGACATCGCCGAGCATCCCCTTGCCCTGGCCGATCTCGGTCGCATTGACTCGCGAAATGGGGAGACTCAGGACTTCACTCAGCCAGGACAATGTGAGGTCGGCAAGGGTTCGTGGGAAATCTCTGCTGTCGGCTGTCTCAGTAGAAGGCATGACCACCGTCTACCGAAATGGTGCCGCCCGCAAACGCCATGCCGGATGGGCCTGCCAACAAAGCGACAAGGTCAGCAACTTCCCCAACCGTGACCATACGTTTGATGGCCGCCTCTTTCGTGTACATCTCGATCACGGCGTCGACACTCCCGGCACCCGTGTTCTTGCCGCCGGATTGGTACAACATGTCGGTTCCCACGAGCCCCGGGCAAATGGCACTGGCAGCGATGCCAAGTGGGCCGACTTCCCGCGCAACGGCCTTGATGAATCCGTTGATGGCGTGTTTGTTGGCTGTGTATCCAGCGACCCGTGGCTTGGCGTGTTTGCCTTCGATGGACGAAACGGCGATGATACGGCCGTATTCGCGTGGGATCATCGTCCGCAGTGCCCGACGAGTTCCACGAAACACGTGGTTGAGATTCAGGTCAAGCTCGTGCTGCCACTCTTCATCAGACATGTCGACAACCACTGTCGACTCCCTCACACCACCGGCGTTGAGAATGCATATGTCAAGTGGCCCGAAAGAGATCTCGGTTTCGTCGATCGACGAGTTGATCCCCTCAAGAGACTTCGCATCAGACTCGATGACCAGCAAGCGGCCGGTTGCCCCAAAGGCCTCGACAAGACCCGCAGCATTCGCCGCATTCCGACCCGTAACAGCCACTTTGGCTCCCTCGGCCAGAAAGCGCTCTGCCAACGCGCGGCCGATCCCGCGGGTGCCACCAGTGATGTAGACCACTTGATCCTTGAAGTCAGCCATCGAAAATGTCCGTTTTACTTTCGTTCCGTATCGGCAAATACCAAAGACATCACTTGCCCGAGCTCCTCGATCAGCATCGGCCCTTGACTGGGTGTGGCGAACGCCTCCTCAACGAAACCAGAGACCACAAACTTGATCAACGCAGTCGCCTGCTCGATTGTCGTCCCATCGCGGAAGTCGCCACATGCAAATCCGCGATGAACCAAAGCCTCGTAGAAACTATTCCGGTTCGCTTGACGGTTTATCAATGTGTCGGAAAGATTCGGGTGCATAGCAGACTCTTGAGTCGCCCGGGACAAGAACTCCGTATAAAAGGGGTACTCGGCACGCAGTTCGATTGACCGCTCTGCAAAAGCCAAGAGAATCTCCCGTAGCGAGCGTCCTTCGAGCAACCCCCACAGATGCGGCCAGATGGCCTTCGATGTCGCTTCGTGCACGGACTTCCACAGGTCGGTTTTGTCGGGAAAGTGATGCGTGATGGTCGTGGGCGAAACACCAACCCTCATCGCAATGGACGAAATCGAAACAGACTCGAATCCATAAGAGGCGAAGAGTTCCCGTGCGATCGCAATCGTGTCCCCGGGGATGTCACGAGCGTCAGTCTGAGGAGGACGACCTCGACGTCTCAGAGTGACAGGACGGCGCCCTTGGTACTGCTCTCTTGCCATCGCATCAACCTCTTTTCCAGCAGACCGACCACCGCATTGATAGAGATGGCTAGGAAAGCAATGATTGCTGTCACCGCAAAAGCCTCGGACATATTCAGCACGTTCGTGGCGGCGATGTAACGGATCCCCAAGCCGTGCTTCGCACCGAATAGTTCGGCGTAACTGGCTCCGAGAAGCGCCCACACGGACGCAAGGCGGATCGCACCAAATACCGAAGTCAGAACGGATGGCAAAGTGACCTTCATGAAACGATGGCGTTCGGAGCCACCCATGGTGACCATCACCATCTCGAGATCTGGATCGACCATGTCGGCTGCAGCGCGTGTGGGGATCATCACGATGAAAAAGACGATGCTGACCACCAGGAGGATCTTGCCCGTCTGCGCAATTCCAAACCACAAAATGAAGATCGGTGCTAGGGCGGTCCGCGGTACAGCATTGAAGAATGTGAACAGAGGGGACGTGATCTTCCACAAGAATTTGAAGCGAGCAACCAACAGTCCGATGAGCAGGCCCATCGAGGAGCCGATGATCCAACCCCAAAACGCCTCGGACAGCGTGACGCTAAGGTCGCGCCACACTTCGCCGTTGTCCCAATTGTTCACGAACCAGTTCCATGTACCGCTCGGTGATCCGATGAAGGCCGGATTGATCCATGCACGTTCATATGCCTGCCACCACAGGGCGAGGAATGCGAGAACCACGAGAACCTTGCCGAACTGGGCTACAGGGTCGAATGTCTGGTACATCCTCTGCGCGCGAGTGGGTTCCTCCCACTCTGCAATGATCTTCTCTCCTGGGGTCAATGCGAGGGGTTCTTCAGATGAGTTCGGCACGCAGCACCTTCCAAATCTTGGCTTCTAACTCTTGGAATCGGGGGTTGTCGAGCAATTCATCAACCCTACGGGGGCGGGGAATGTCGATTGCAACGTCGTACTTGATGCGTCCCGGGCGCGCCGTCATGACAACGACACGATCGGCGAGGAGCACTGCTTCGGCAAGATCATGCGTCACCAAGATCACAGTCGCCCCTGAATTCTCCCAAAGTGCAAGAAATTCATTTTGAACGGTAATGCGTGTCTGCGCATCAAGGGCACTGAACGGTTCGTCGAGCAGCCAGAGCTGTGGGTTGATCGCCAGCGTTCGCGCGATCGCGACACGCTGGCGCATGCCCTGGGACAACTGTGCCGGAAACTTATTTGCAAAATCGTCCAGCTTCACCAGTTTCAGGAGTTCGAGAGCCTTTTTCTTACGTTCGGGTTTCGACAGACCTCGTATCTCGAGCGGTACTTCCACATTCCTGCGTGCGGTCCTCCACGGGTACAGTGCGGCGCGCGCCAGCATATAGCCGACGTCCAGCGAGGTGCCGGTCACCTCGACATCGTCACGCTTGACAGACCCAAGAGTTGGACGAATTATCCCAGCCAACATGTTCATGATCGTGGTCTTGCCACAGCCGGATGGCCCGACAATGGCGATGAACTGCCCCGACGGAATATCCAGCGACACGTCGTTGACCGCAAGAACGGGACCACCATTGGTTGCCGCAAACACCAAGGTGACATCGCGAAGTGTGATTCCGCCAATCGGCGCTTCTGCCAAAGCAGACCTCATTCTCTCGGGAATTTATTTCGGAGTCGGCCCTTTACGCCGAGAACGGTTCACCGGGGATGGTAGCCCCCGGTAAACCGGACTTCGAAGAGACTCAACTACTTCTTGATGTCAAGGAAGGTGCGAGCAAAACGCGTCGCAGACTGCTGTCCAACAGCCTTCTTGTCGGTCACAGTGACCGTGAGGTCACACGATCCAACCCTCTTTGCGGTGATTCCGGTCTTGGTCGCCTGACACTCCTTCGACGTGGTCGTGGTGACCGTAATCGTCGATCCGGGTCGCACCGCAAGATTTAGACTCTTTGCGAGGAATGCCGAGTTGTAGGAACGACCAATCTTCAGCGCCTTGATCTGGCGCAGAGACAAGTCGTAGACAAAGTCGTTCGACGTGTACGATTTGGCCTTCACCACGGCCGGCAGGTTGTTGTAGAACCACGGGCCAAGCGCGTCCCACGCCTTGCGATTGACCGCACCAGACACGTTGAAGTAGTTCAAGAATCTCTTTGCCAAGCTGATCGCAGCCGGGTTGCTGATCTTGCTCTTCTCCACGAGCAGCGCGACCACCTTTGCGAAGTTCTTCGGGTTTTTTGCATACGCAATCGACTCGTCAATCATGGCATCAAACCGCGACGCAACATCGCGATTCGCTGCAAACCATTCGGATGTCGCACCAAGCGTCAGACCGGGGTTGTTGGTAACGGCGGGCATGTCCTTGGTTGGTTCCTTGAGCTTGAACGGCATCACGCCCAGGGGTGCGGCGCCTTCAGTGACGCCCTCGAGCAGTAGCGTGGTGTTCGGCTCCCACGTCAGGGTTGCATCCATGGTCTTTGCCGTGAACGACGCTGCGATCGTTGCTGCGCTGAGCGCACCGGTGACGAAAGTTCCGGCCATTTTCTGCCCAGCACCGTCAAGCAACTGCGTCCAGGTTGCTTCAGAAGCACCACTCCGGGAGGTCAATCCCAGTTTCGCGGTTGAAAGTACCGCCATTGTTTCAGCAAAACTCTTGCCCTTCAGCTTCTCCTCGTAGAAGTCCTTGCGAACCACCATGTCGAGGAATGGCACCGTCATTATTTCGCGGAACACCGTCATCGGCTTCGCCGAATGCCAACCCATCCAGTTGTCGATCGCCCCGTAGGCCACTTGTGACGTTCCCGCGACGAGGCTTGCCAAAATCGCAGACCCGCTGGCAACTTCCACAATCGAGAGATCGAGGCAATATTTCGCGTCAATATCTTCTGCGATTGCGATGTTGGTTGCCAGCGAACCGACTGCTGCTGATTGAGCCGCAAGCGCGACCTTGTTGGTTGTCGTACATTTCGCGGCCTGCACCGGTGAAGAAATCGCTGCCGTAGCAGCGATCAACCCGATGACGGACAGACCCAAAAATGCCCGTGTGAAACGTGAAGTCATTGCTCTCCCCCCGTGACCCTGCACTTTTTCGCAGGATGATGTGACTAAAGTAATAGCGAGTAAAACCTATTGTCAATTATTATTTAGTTGTATTCAGCAAAGAGAACCCATGAACAGGCTTTTTTCGGCGGGTGCGTTTGATCAACTGATCGTGGCTGTCGAGGCGGTCATTGCAGGTGTTCTTGGTGGCCTTGTCGGCCTTGAACGAGGACGTTCGGGAAAAGGTGTTGGTCTGCGAACCCACGCTCTCGTTGCGATTGCGGCGGCTGCGGCAGTGGGAATCGGGAATCTTCTCGTTTCAGGCCAGGGCTCCGGCGACCACACACGAACACTCCACGCTGTCATCACCGGGGTCGGATTCATCGGTGCTGGCGCAATTCTCCATTCAGAGCAGGGAACTCAAGGCGTCACTACTGCGACATCGGTGTTTCTCGTTGCCGTCATCGGTGCAGCGGTGGGTCTGGGTCTGCCAATCGTCGCCGTATCCATGACGGTTCTTGCCCTGATCGTCCTTCGGGTACTCGGAATTTGGCAGCACGGACAAACGACCGGAATCGAACGAAATGGGCCCCTCGAATGAACATCTTGGTGACCAACGATGGCGGCATCGAGAGTGTCGGCATCCACGTCCTCGCTCGGGAACTGGCCCCATTCGGTCAGGTCACTGTTTGCGCGCCGGACTGGGGGTACACGGGGGCGAGCGTCGCGATCGGCAGTCTCCACCAGTTAGGGCCGACCGTCAGGCGGTAGGAACTCGATGGAGTCCCCGAGGCTTGAAGTGTCGACAGCCCACCCGCGTCGTGCGTGATGCTGGCGCGTGCCGACACGTTCGACAAGAAATTCGATCTCGTGATGTCGGAGATCAATCTTGACGCCAACAAAGGACGCAACGTGCATCACTCGGGAACCGTTGGTGCCGTCATCGTTGGCCGAATGCACGGCTTCTAGGGTGTTGCCACCAGTCAGGCGTCGCCCCTGGGGGATTCCTGAGACTTACTTGAAGTTTTCGAAGTAGCGACTTGGTGTTGGGCCACGCTGGCCCTGGTACTTCGAGCCGTGCGCACCCGAGCCATAGGGCTTCTCTGCGGGCGATGTCATCGTGATGAAACTGATCTGGCCGACTTTCATACCGGGATACAGCATGATCGGCAGGTTGGCGA
>Ga0194116_10000526_pt1 | contig 66292 bp, 62 predicted proteins | sample TA2MahsurfametaG_4_FD_148617 | JGI IMG/M metagenome (GOLD analysis project Ga0194116, IMG submission 148617) | Freshwater microbial communities from Lake Tanganyika, Tanzania - TA2015008 Mahale S9 surface | ecosystem: Environmental > Aquatic > Freshwater > Lake | place: Tanzania: Lake...
ATAAATGAATAAATTTCTCCAGGAAATCTATATAAAGCATCAAATATATTAGTATTTTCATCATATGTAAATCTTTTTCTATTAATATTGTTATTATTGTTATTATTGTTATTATTATCAAAACCAATTCCGTCAACGTCTAAACCTGATAAATCACCAGTGTCTCTATCTAAATCAACGTCGTCTGTTTCATAAGTTAAATATACAGAAAAAATAATTATACCTAGAATAAATAACAATATCATAAAACCGGCAAATGGTCTTGACCAAGTTCCAAGCATTTTTGTAGCAAATTGCATAAAAGATTTAAAAAATGATAAAAATACTATAATCAATAATTTTAACAATTCGTAAGCATATTTAATAATAAATCCAATTGCCAATGAAATAAATTGTAAAATAAAGATTGTCCATCTTGTTATAAAATTTTGTATTAAATATACTGTTCTCCAAAATATATCTTTCGCCCCCGAAGCTGTATCTGTTGTTACTTTAGCACCGGTTTTCATTAGTTGTATTAATTCATCTGAACTAATTTTTTGCATTAAATTTTCTTTTTCATTATTTATATATTCTTTCCATTTTTCTAAAGCTTTATTTTCTTCTTCTTCTTTAATTTGTTTATCTTTTAAATTTTTAATAATAGATTTATATTTTAGAAGACGATTTTTTAAAATAGTATTAATTTTTTCAATTATCTTTTTAATTTCATCACCTAATTCTTGTGTAGTATAGTTTTTATTGTTAATAATATCATTAACATCTTTATCTAATAAATTAATAAATAAAAATTTTCCAAAAAAATAGGGATTTCCATTGCCTGGATCAACATCCCAAAAAAATTCAATATCTCCTATTAATTTACTCAATCTTGAAGATAAGGTTAATATATATAATATAATATTAAATATTATATAGAATATTATTGATATTATATAGAGTATTATATAAGTTACAATAGCAAATGGATAAAGAATATAATAAGCAGCAGAATTTGTATTTTTTAAATCATTAAATTTATATAAAAATTTATTGCTAAATTGCGTACTACTATTATTTGCGTCTGATAGTATATCTCCTAATGACATAGTAGGTTTATTGTATTTTAAAATTTGTTCAACTATTTCTTTTGCGGTTTCTAATAATTTTATTTTTATTTCTTCATTAGGATTTGTATTAATATCACTCATAATCTTTAATAATTATTTATATTATTATATTGTATAAAATCGCAAAATATATATATATATATAAATTAAATGTACTTTTATTTATTTATAATTATAATATTATTATATGCTTCATTATATTACTTATATAATAATGAAGTATCTATATATCAAGTTGATATAAATAATTTTGACTTCGATTTATTATATAAAAAACAACCAATAGTTATATCAGAAAAAATAAATGATATTGATATGATCATAAATAACTGGTTTAGCTATAATATTATATATAATCTTAATAATAATAATATATGGGAAAAAAATAAGTATAAGTATTTATTTATAGTATCAGCTGATAATTATTCGGCAGAGATTTCTTTATGTAATCCTAATACACAAGTAATAAACGGATTGCCACATCAAGATAGTAATATAACAACTATTAAATTGGATAATAAAGGGCTTATTATACCTTTTAATTGGCATTATTATATATCTGGTAATGTTATAGTATATGGAATACATGATTATATTACAATATCTATTTCAGCAATATCTAAATAAAATATTATAGCAAATTAACAAAAATGTCATCGGTGGGGTTCGAACCCACGAGTACTATTGTACACCAGATCTTAAGTCTGGCCCCTTAGACCGCTCGGGCACGATGACAAAAATGCCATATAGGCTATAATAAATAAAAAAATAATTAATGATTTTGTTTTATATATATATATAACTTAATTCTTATATATATTTTGCTATAATCATATAAAATATAATATATTAAAATATATATGATATATCTTATAAATATTCAAGATAGTATATATAATTACCTTGGAAATTTAACTAATAATAATAACAACAAAACTTATAGAACTATAGATTTTTTCATATAGCATAACATAATATTTTATGTACATATTCTATATTTTTATCAACCGAGAAATCCTAACTTGCAGTAGTTTTACTACGTGAAATAGATTTAGACATTATATTTTTTTTTATATCAAATTCTTTTATTCTTATTTCGTTTCGTAACAATTTTACAAGTTGTTTATAATAATTTAATCTATACTTTACTTGCCACCATATCATTTCTCCATAATCTTCAGGTGGTAATAGTACAAAATTCAGGCATGCTCCATTTATCTTAAGTAGTGTAGGTGCTGATTTACCGTCCACCGCATCTTTATGTGCGATATGAATATCTTCTCTATTGTTTAACCGATTAGTGATAGAATTTAGAAAAGATCTTTTTTCGGCTGTACTACGTGGAAATGCTTTAGAATAAGAATAATTAAAAGTTGTGCTCATCCATGGGTCCTTGGGGAAGTCATGTCTTTTTGATTGTATAGCATTTAAATGTTTTATTTGTTCTTTATCATTTCTTATATATTTTAATAATTTATTATTTTGTTCAACAGTTATATCTTTGCCATCAGATATATTACCATTAGTTTCGCATATGCCATCTTCTAATTGTGTTAATAACTTATTATAATCTTCATTAGATATAACTTCATCACTGTCATCACCTCCCTTTATTTTTATTTTCTTCTGCATTTTCTTGATATATACCGATAACAACACAAATTCTCCTTTGCTCTTTACATATTCGCGCTTGCCTTTTGGTTTTATATAGATACATCTCTTTTTACCGTTTATAATATCTATTCTTATTTTTTTATAATCCTCTTTTTTATTCTCCATTATACTTTCCTAAATTATAAATATATTTTTATTTTTAAAAATGAAAAGTTATAATAGTAGCTCTAAATCGAGTAAAGATAGTAGCAAATATTATACTCAAGTATCAAATATGAGCGTAAGGGTATTAGAACTTTATTCAAAAAATCAGGTTATGATACCTATTTGGTAGATAAGTTCAGAACAAGTTGTAAATGTTATAATTGTGAAGGAGGGGATTGCGAAAAGTTAGAAAAACTAATGTTATTAAAAAAATAACTACAAAAGTTATTAGAAATATAAAATTATAAAAAATGACTTTATCATTAATCACAATATATAATATGTTGCATGACGATATATATTATTTAATTCATGTTACAAATGATATTGAATGTTTTAAATGGGAAGAATTGAAAGTATCTGAATTTAATACTGATGATCAATTTCCCGGAGTTTATTTTTCTATAATTACAAAATATAATATAGATTACGAAAAAATATTTCCAGGTAAATATATATTGATATTTTCAAAAAATTTATTGTATCAAAAAAATTATCATATTAATTTCGTAGATTATAATGGTATTATTACAGAAAAAAATACATATTATCCATGGATGCTTGAAAAATTTGTAAATGATAATAAGCAAGAATGTATAAATAAAAATTTTACTATGAATGAAGTAGTTTTTCATGATAATATTAGTATGAAATATTGTTGTCGTATAATTATTAAAAATACAGATGATAAAAATAATTTGCTTCCTAAAATATCATATATAAATGATATAAAACCAGATATGATAAAAATACCTTTCTTTTGTTTTCCATTTGAAGATATATATACAGGTTGTAATCCTTTAGCTAAAAGTTCTAATAATTGGTATAATATGTTTTATAATATTGCTAATATTGATATACAATACGAAAGCGATACTGATATTATAGTAAACAAAATTAAAAATAAGGCTTATTATTTATATAAGAATAGAAATGAACAAAATATTAAAAAATTATATGAATATACCCAATGTTTATAAAAAATGATATATTATATTATATTTTATAAAATATAATGGATGAAATTATAGATAATATAGAATATATGCGTATATCAGAAAGTAATGAGCTAATAAATTATATATGTACATTACCTATAGAAAATAATTTAAAAAAATATTTATGCGAATTAATTGAAAATGATTGTCACACAGATTATTTAACTATATATAATATTTGCTGTGAAAATGATATAGAATTACCTCCTTTTTAATATTATTTCTTAGCCTTCTTTTTATTTACAACTTTTGCTTCTACTATACCCAATCTGTCATTTTCATATTCCTTTAAGATTAGGTCTTTATGAATTTCCCATTCTTTTTCTAATTCAGCAAGATCTTTTAGCCATAGATCTTCAATATTTGTATTTCTAAGCATCTTAAGCTTGTCATTTAATTCATTAAATTCTTTCTCTAAAATTATCTTTCTGTCATATGTCAATTGTGATATTGGCAACTTCAATAAATAATTGTAATTTTTATAATTAATTTCTTTAGCATCTTTATCAATGTTTTCTTCAGGTAAATTATTTTCATCTTTATCAATAATATCTTCAACAATAGGATCATATTTTAATTCTATTAATCTTTGAGTAACTTCACTTAATTTTTTATTCATTATCTGAATAGTTCCGTTAATAACATCTAATATAAATCTCATCTTATTACTTAATACTTTAGCTTCTTTCTCAAGATTTTTTAGTTGATAATTTTTTCTCTCAAAATATTTTACTATTCTTGTTTCAGCCCATTCCTTAATTATTTCAACAGCACTTTCGTATTTTTGAATAACACCATTTTTATTAAATAGATGGATATTATTGATACTTAAATGTTTACTTGATTGTAATTTAAACAATACATCAAAATTTTCTTCAATTGTTTGACGTACATTTGTATTAAAATGTAATATAAATTTAACATTCTTTGATGTATAATGATTTTCAATATATTTTAAATTATTGAGATTATTTACAATCATATTTTCTAAGAATTCCTTATAATCTTCTGTCCAACTACCGATTGGTAATTCAGATATTTCAACCGTAGAATCATCAATCCATTTATATATTCCATGACTAATATATGAATTTTTTTCTGCTTTAACTATACTTCCTTTAAATCCCAGATAATATGGAGTAATTTCATTAATTTCAAGAATTTTAATAGTTTCATTAATATTTTCAATATCTTCCAATGAATTAATTGATATATCTGTTAATTTAATAGCATTACATATTATTTTGCAAATAGATATAATATCATTTGGATTATATTGAGGAATATTTGTAGAATATCCTGTTCCAATACCAATACCCCCATTTACAAGAATCATAGGAATAATAGGAACATAAAATTCAGGTTCTATCTGTTGTCCATCATCATTTTGATAATTTAATATTACATTATCTTCATCTTTAAATATTAATCTTGTCAATTTTGATAACATAGTGAAAATATACCTTGCTGATGAAGCATCTTGACCACCTTGACATCTGCTTCCAAATTGCCCATTAGGACATAGCAGATTAATGTTATTTGTTCCTACGAATATTTGTGCCATACCTACAATAGCCTGTTGTAATGAATTTTCTCCATGATGATATGCAGATACTTCACTTACATATCCAGATAATTGTGCTACTTTTATTTCATTTGTATATAGTTTTCTCTTAAAACACGCATAAATAATTTTACGCGTGCTTTCTTTCAAACCATCGCATAAATGATTAATAGATCTTTGTAAATCTCTATTAGAAAAGTGAATTAAATCTTTATCTACAAAAGACTTATAATCAACATTTAGTTTAGAATAATCTAATACATTATCTTTATTGTAATTTTGAAGCCATAATTTTCTATCATCAGCTCTTTTTTTATTAAATGCCAAATCAATTACTTCATCGGCATTATCATCATACATATATGTTACTTTTTTCATATTCTTAAAATACTCTTTTGCCTCATTATCATCTGAAGTACCCAATCCTTTGTAATATTTAATTTTCCATGAACCATTTTTAGCATTAATTGTTTCACTCCATTTTTCATAATCAGACATATTGTAAAATTCAATTACTTCTTTTTTATTATTTGTAGCCTTAATAATAGGTGTCAACATTGATGTAATAAATCCAGATATTTCATATAATTCATGCCACATACTTTGAAATATGTTAAATATCAAACCTTTAATATGACTGCCATCGTGATCCTGATCTGTCATAATCATAATTGAACCATAACGTAATTGACTAATATCTTTATATTTTTTATTCTGTTCTAATCCTAAAATTTTCTTAATAGCTGTTATTTCATTATTATCAGAAATTTTTTGCATAGTAGCATCTTTAACATTTAAAATTTTACCTCTCAGTGGAAATACACCATATCTATCTCTGCCAATTACACTGAGACCAGCAACAGCCAATGTTTTAGCAGAATCTCCTTCCGTTAAAATAAGTGTACATTCAGCACTATTTTTTGTTCCAGCTAAATTTGCATCATCAAGTTTTGGTACTATAATTTTTGATATTTTTTTACCATCTGTTTTTACTAATTTCTTCTTATCATAAAATTCTGTAATACTCAATGCCTTATCGATAATTCCTGATTTAAACAATTTTTCATAGAACTTATCACTTAATTCGCATTTTGATCCAAATTTTGCTACAGGTGTTGTTAATGTTTCTTTACTCTGTGAATCAAAACTTGGATTTACAATAAGAGCTTTTACAAATATAATTAAATTATCTTTAATATGTTGTGTTTTTACTGCTTTTTTCTTTTTGCTTAAAGTCATATCAACAAGATTTTTAGTTATCATATTTGTAATATATTCAATATGCTTACCACCTTTGATAGTATTTATTCCGTTTACAAAGGATAGATATTCGAATGAACCAGAACTTGATACTGATGCTCCTATTTCCCATCTTTCACCACAAGCTTCATATATCAATGGTTGTTCTTTTTTATCTAAAAATAATTCGCAATATTTTTCAAAATCTTTAATTGATATTTTTTCTCCATTAAAATATACAGAAACATCTTTGTTTGTAGTAGCGCATGCGTCGATAACACGTCTATGAAAAAGATTATAAATATCATCTGTAATATTCTTAATACCAAATCTTTCATAATCGGGAGTGAAAGTAATTTGAGTATAAGGTGCTTTAGATGATGTTTTAACAATTGGCTTATCTCTTTCAGTCATATTATTGCGAAATGTTTGAGAATATATTTTATTTGTATAATGGTCTATTGTTTCTATAGTAAATTCTTTTGAAAATATGTTAGTTAATTTACTACCATAACCATTTTTACCTCCCCAAATTTTCTCTTCTCCTTTATCATAATTTGTAGATGTTAGAAGTTCGCCGAAAATTAATTCAGGTATCCACAAATCACCATATGTGCTATGTTTTTTAATATCAACTCCGTTACCATCATTAAAGATTGAAATAGAACCTGTTGTCTTATCAATATTTACTTTAATATTTTTAACATGTTTGATATTTTCCTTGCCTTTTTCTTCTTCTGCTTTAAGACGCATAGAATGGTCAATAGCATTTACGATTACTTCATCGAAACATTTCAAAAGTCCTGGATTATATATTAATTCAGCAATTTCCATTTTTTTAGAAGTTTCGTCAAATACATAGCTTGATATCTTTTGAGGTTCAATTGAACCAATATATGTATCAGGAAGAGCAAGAATATGTTCTAATAATTCATATTTTTTATATTTTTCTTCAACATTTTTCACTTCATCTTTTAAAGTTTTTGGAGGCATTCTAATATATTATCTATTAAAATATATTTTTATATATCAATTTTTATTTTGCGACAAAAGAATAAAAAATAATTTAAACTTTCATATATAGATAATGGCAATATTAAATATTTCTAATAATAATGAATATCAAAATATACTAAAAAATAATAGATATGTCGTAATTATATTTAGTGCTAGTTTCTGTAAACCTTGTAAAGAAATTCATCCATATATGTTAGACTTGTCTGAAAAATATAATAATATACAATTTATAAAGATTGATATTCAAAATAATGAAGATATTAGCAATATTGATAATATAGTTACTATTCCTCATTTTAAATTTGTTAAAAACAATAGTGAAATATTTTCATTTTCTGGTGCTAATAAATCTCTTATAATAGAAACGATAGATAAATTATTAAATAATGAATACTAATAAATACTAATTATATATAAAAATATGATGTATATATAATATAATTAATTATAATGCTTAATGTAGGTATTCCAAAAGAAATTAAGGAACATGAGAATAGAGTTTCTTTAATTCCAGAGGATGTTAAAAAGATTATTGATAATGGTATTATAGTATATTTTCAAAAAGGTGCTGGTGTAAATTCAGGATATCAAGATTATGAATATATAGTAACAGGTGCTGTTATGGTAAATTCTTTAGAAAATTTGTATAGAAATTGTAATTTAATTGTAAAAGTAAAAGAACCTCAAAAAGAAGAGTATCCTTTGATAACTGAAAAACATACTATTTTTACATTTTTCCATTTTGCAAGTAATAAAATTTTGCTAGATACTATGATTAATTCAAAAGCTAAATGTTATGCTTATGAAACTTTATATATAACTAAAGAAGATGGTAAAATATATTATCCAATATTATCTAATATGTCTTTTATAGCAGGTGAACAAGCATTTATTGAAGCAGATTCTTTTATAAATAAAAATATGCCGTTGCATTTTTATTATATTCCAATAACAATTATCGGTGTAGGAAATGTAGGTTTTTCTTCTATGAATAAAGCAATATCAATGGGTTATAAGAATATAAATCTTATTGATTGTGACTATGAAAAAATTAAAAATATTAAAAATAATTTTGATGAAAATGAAAATACTAAGGATATAATTAATATATATTCAATGAATGATAATAACTTAAAATTACTTATGAAAAAATCTATTATAACTATTGGAAGTATTTATAATACTGGAGAAAAAACAAATAAATTATTAACAAATGAAATAATGGATGATATGCCGCATAATAGTATTATATTAGATGTAGCAATTGACCAAGGAGGCATTACAGAACAATCTACACCTACTACAAAAGAAAATCCATATATTATATATAAAAATGTAACTATATATTGTGTTCCGAATATTCCAAGTAGTGTTCCGCAAAAAGCATCAAAATTACTTTCCAAATCTATTATTAATTATGTTATATCCCTTGCTAAAAATAATACTAATATTTATCCTGAATTAGAATTATCAAAATTATAATTTATAAATTATAAAAATTGATATTATTTTTTTAATAAATATAATTAATATGTTTATTAAATTAATTACATTGTTATTATCAATTGCGTATTCATACGCATATTCAATTTCATTTCCTACATTTAAAAGAAACTATGCGGTTGTTAAGAAAGCAAATATTAAATTATTAACAGATGAAGATAAGGTTGAACTTATTAAATTATTTAATTCAGTACCTTTAATTATGTTTAAAAATCAAAAAATTAATCCTACTGAATTTTATGAATTTTGCAAATTGTTTGATGATAAACATACGTTAGAAATTATCCACCCTTTTAAACATTCAAGTGTAGATGTAGCACCACAAATTTCTCTTCGAGGTAATTGTTATATTAAGGATTTACACGGAATTAAAGATACTTATTTAAAATATAGCGACCCTTTTAAGAATACTCTTGTATGGCACCAAGATATAGTTGGTCATGGAACATATTTACCGCCTGTAGTTTCAAGTATGTATATGATTAAAACACCTACAAAAGGAGGTAATACATTATTCGCAAGCTTAGAGGATGCTTATGATAATATTGATACAAATATTAAAGATAAAATATTTGATTTAAAAGTAATTTATTCAAATTCAAATTCAGGTGTAATGAATACTTACTTTGATTATACAGGGTATAATAAAATTAAACAAAATGAATTAATTATAAAAAAAGAAGAAGAAGCTACTATTATTACAAAAGAACCCCTTGTCATTTATTCTAATTCAAATCGTAGTAGAAAAGCATTAATGCTCTCTCCATTTAGATTTGCTAAATTTGATAAAATGTCTTGTAGCGATAGTTTTGATTTATATAGAGAACTAATGTCAAAATATATTGTAAATAAAGATAATATTATTGATATTAAATGGGAAAATAATGATCTTCTTCTATTTAATAATAGAAAACTTATTCATACTTCTACACCTACATTAGAATATAAGGGAAATGATAGATTGTACTATAGTTGTTTTCTCGCAACAAAAACACCAATAATTCAATGTTAATTATTTATAATTTATTTAGATATATATTTGTTCTATTAAACTACTATATATATTAGATGATATTATTTCACTACATATGTCAGCAATGCTTTTATTTTCTACATCTATACATATTATATTTTTATTATTTTTAAGAGCTTCATTATATTTTTCTTCGTGTAATTCATGTATTCTTTTTATATATTCTAATTTAATATTTTTTTCAGAATCTCTCCCTCTTTTTTTAATTCTATTAAAACAATTTTCAGGATTAGAACGTAAATATATCAATCCATCCGGTTCCCATAGTTTATCTGTTCTTTTGTGAAGAGTAAGCATATTTTTATATTCTTCCTTTGTTATTGTGTTGTCTTCGTAAGCTTTTTCTACGAAGACATTTTTAATAAAATAAGGACTTCTCTCCATTAATATTATAGTTTTTGATTTTTCTTGAATCCAGCACCTATCCATCCATACCTTAATTTGAAAATTATAAGTACTATTTTGTGTATTGTATAATGTTTTTAGATATTCGCACCAACTATCTACAGGTTCTATATCAATAGCTGTCTTATAATTTTTATGAAAATAATTTAAAATACTTGTTTTATAACATCCTATGTTACCATCTAATGTAATTATTGGCATATTTAATTATTATATAATCTTTATTTTATATATCATTTTTTCATTATATTGCCTTTATATAATATTTTCTTAACATCATTGTATTTTATTACATTACCTCGAATACTTTTAATATCAATAGTTACCTTTCTTAATATATCATTAAATTTTAGCATTATAAATTCTAATGATCTATTTTCTATTTTTATATTAAAATATTTAAATACGTGTTTTACTTTAATTTTAAGTATTTTATTTAATTTACTACAGAATACTTTGCCATCACCTCCTACAAATCCAATTTCTGGTCTTGCTATATTATTATTAAAATCTACGCGTAGTAAATCAACGCTTTCATTTTTAACACTGTATCTATTTGTTTCATCTATTCCAAAAAATTGTGCTGTATTAAATGCACCACCTTTCATACTGACTTTTTTATCTTTTGTTTTGCAATATTTATTAATATATTGTAATAAAAACTTAACATGTTCGTTCATTATTTTTTTTATTCCCATTTTTAAACATAATAATGAGGCTAAAGCAGTTATATTAAATATTAATCTTTCTATGTATTCATTTAATAATTTTAAAATCTTTTCTTCTTCTATAATCTTAACATCTTTCTCGCTTTTTATAATTTTTAATAATTCAAGCGAACAAAACTTAATATCTTTACACTCTGTCATATATGTACCTATTTACTACTATTATATAAAATGAAAATAATTATATATATTATAAGAAAGAATGGAATATTTAGAACTTGATGAAGAAAATAGTTTAGAAAATATGAATTGTTTAAATGGACGCGTTGATGCTGTTACGATTAATAATTTTAAATTTGATAATGCTATTAATAAAGCAAGCGAACATCAGGCAAATATAATATCTCGCAATCTAGATAGCAATGAAGTATCAAAATTATATTTTTCGCTTAAAAATATAGATTTATTACAACAAGGAATAAGAAATAAAATATTAAATGTTACAAATGGAAAAATTAATATATCAAGACAAAGCGATGACGAATTAAAAATAATTATGCGTTCTATTTATTTTCAATATGGTAAAAATCGTAATGAGAATATAAAAGAACAAGTCTTAGACTTAAATACGCGTGTAATTGAATGGAGTGTCCCAGAAATAATATCTAATTTTAAACAATCGCAAAAATATATAAATGATATTAGTAAGTTACCCGAACCATTGGAAAGATCCGTATTACCTTCTAAAAAAGGAACAAAAACACTTGATATAACGAAAAATATAAAGAATATGTATTAAATTAAAATTAAATAATATAATATTATAGAAGTATAGAAAAAATAATGGGAAATGCTTATAGTGTAACAGCATTTGATTATAATAAGGATGATATTGGAATTGACCCTGATACAGAACAAAAATTCGTTCCATCTTCAAAAGAACTCGAAATGTTTAAAAAGGAAAAGATGAATCTATATAAAGGAACATGGACAGTTTGTTTTGTATATGGAATTTCAGCATTTATATTATTGACAATAGTATTATTTACTGATACGGGTAAAGAATATATATATAATAAATATTTACCAGCTGTATTAACATATGTTGTAGGTGCTATAATTATTATAATATACTTAGTATATTCTATATTTAATATTAAACCACGCAAATTAGGTAAAGCAGTAAGAAAGCATAATAATTGTCCTGATTATTGGACATATCAAAAAGTAGATGTGGAAGTTAAAGAGGATATAATTAATAATATTTTATATACAAGTGCAAATAATAAAGCTACATCCGATCTTGCGAAAGGACAAAATAAACAATATATTTTGGATAAAAAAGAAGACCCTATTATAAACAATGATACATCTAATTTATTTATTGATTATAAATGTGTAGCTGACACTAATATATTTGGAACATTAGAAGAACAAAAAAATATAAAAAATGATTTTAATAATGATAATTTTAATGATATGTATAAAAAAAATTCTACAAGTAAACTATCATTTGTAACAACTAAAATACCAAATAATGAAACAGCTGATCCTATTATAGATGATCTAAAAAAATATGCTCAAGTTACAGGTATATATAAAAGTGATTATAATAGTATTGATAATTTATACAGTAATTCTATAAAACAAAAAGGTAGTGGTGTAAATACTACCCATTATAGCAGCACTGAACCGCAATTAATATGTAATGAAGTATATCCCAATATATTAACCAAACTTGAAAAAAATGATACTACAAATGATTTAAGATGTAAATATGCGGATACATGTAAAATATCTTGGAGTGATTTAGATTGTTATAAAAAATCTACTTAAATATTAATAAATAATTCTTTACAAATTCCAAATGTTTTCCTATGAAATTCACTAAGTCCATATTGATTTAATGCAATATGATGTTTTTTTGTTCCATATCCCTTATTTTTTTTAATATCATATAATAATAGTCTTGGATTATCTTCTACTAATTTATCAATCATCTTAGTATGATAATCTTTAGCAATTATAGAAGCTGCTGCTATGCTTAAATATTTAGAATCTCCTTTTGGTGTACATTCGTATTCAATAATATCAGTATCTTCACCGGGAGGCATATAACCTTTAAAATAAGAACCATCGATTAATAAATAATCAAAAGGATATTTTTTGTAAGCATTATCAATTGCTCTATGCATTGCTTTCATAGTAGCATTTAAAATATTAATTTCATCTATTTCATTATTTGATACTTCTCCTATTCCATATGTCAAACATGTATTTTTAATATAGGTCGCAAGAAAATCTCTTTTATTTTCACTTAATTTTTTTGAATCTTTAATTTGTTTATATATATCATCTGAAAATACTTTAGGTAATACTACACACGCTGCTATTACAGGACCTACAAAAGTCCCTCTCGCAACTTCATCAACTCCTGCTATAATTTTATCTTTTGTTTTTTCTGTAAAAATAATATAATCACTATTTTCATTCATAGTATTTATATTTTTAATACTACCTAAATATCAATTTTTAATAATATTATTTGTTTTTGTCTTCATTTGTATGAATTACTAATGTATCCTTTGTATAATAATTATCATCCGAATAAAAATATCTATTATCTGTACATGGTATTTTATTACGATACATAATATATATAATACCTATATCTTCAATAATGTATGGATAACTATTTGTATATTCATCTAAATGAAAAATATTATATTTTATATTTTCCATAGTATTAATAATTATTTGACATGATTTATTAGATATATAATATATTACACCACGCGGTCCGTCTAATGAGGGGCGAATTAAGTATTTATTTAATTCTTGTAAACTCATATTTATTCCATGCTCTTTATCTACTAATTCATTTTGATGATTTATATAATAATTATAAATAAAATTATCATATTCAATACCAAATCTCAAATTTTCTAATAACTTAGGATCTTGTATTGCTGTTCTTGCGTCATGAGATCTTCCATAAAAATCATATTTTTCAGATTCTATAAATTTTATTAAATTATCTTCTATAAATATTAAATCGTCACCGCATCTTAATACACCTTGTTTTATATTAAATATTGTATACAGATATTTCAAGGATAATGCTAATTTTTTTAATAAATGTAGATAAGAATCTTCACATTTTATAAATAATATATCATCAATAAGTTCAAAATCTTTATTTAAAAATAAATTTCCGATTACTTTAATTACTTTCCAACCACAATATTGTTTTTTTAGATTTAATTTTTTCAATCTCCCATATCTATGTTTTTTACAAGATAATATTAAAATAATTCCTTCTACAACTTCCATTTATATTTAATATTATCAAATTCTTTATATATTTCATATGTAAATAATGTAAGTAACACTAATGCGTATATTTTTTGATTTATATTATCTCTGTATTTAATGTATTTATTATAATACGTTTATTAATCTTTTTTTCATATTTTTATGCCCTCTTGGCGAAATTGGATATCGCATTTGACTTCTAATCAAAAGATTGTGGGTTCGAGTCCCACAGGGGGTAATAAAACTATTTTCATTGTAATAGAATAAACATGTGTTATTTAGATAATTTTTCTAAATTATTACAAACTATATTTTCTTATTTTTATTATAAAAAAAGAGATAATGATTGTACTGATGATGTGTACTATAATTTTACATAATATCTAAAAAAATGATTAATCATTTACAATTAAAATAAAATGATGTATATAAATATCAATAGAAGGCGCGGTGATATCATTGTTGATATTATCGATAATTCTCTATATGATTTTGCAAAATCTATTATCTATATATTAATATGTTTGTATTTATTTATTATAGTAATAATTTTTAAATACATAATAACATTTATTTACATGAATTTGAAAATGAGTACATAATTACAAAAAAATTATAAAATTATAAAAACTTTTAAACTTTTAGAAAAAAAATAATTATGTACTCATTTTAACTTATTCAATATATTTTTAAAATCAATATAATATTTTTCATTGTAATCACAATAATATCCATTAGCTGTCTTTTTATCCGTTGAATATTTATCCTTTTTGTCAGCTCTATTAATTGTATAATTACATAACTCTCCTATAACTAATATATTATTTCTGGTAAGTCTATCTGTTTCTATTTTATTAATAAATTCTTCTTTGTAATAATTTTTAACAAATTTAACTTTAAAATCATAAATATCATTTTTGTAAGGTTTTATATTAAAACCTAAGAACAATAGCAACATCCACGCTAATGCTTGAAAATCATACATATAATCGACTATGTCATCATCATGTTGTGAAATAGACATATAAATACCCGTTCCTCCAGTATTTAAAAGTTCAAGGTCTCTCTTTTTTTTATCATTAAAAACATTTAATGTAAAACCAAAATCTATTATTTTAATAGGATTTTTACTATCATTTGTAAAAACAATATTATTTGGTTTAATATCACAATGAACAAATGATACAAATTCATTTAAATTGCAACTATGAATAGTTTGTATAGCATTTAATATATTTATACATAAATTTTTAATAAAATTGACAGAATATTTTTCCTTTGTTACTATATCAACATCTCTATCTAACTTTTCTGTAACTAATATATATCTATCTATATCACCTTTGTTTAATCCTCTTATTTTCCCATAACCATATAATTTAGCTGTAATAGAATCATAGCATTTTTTATTTATATTATTCATAACATAAACTTCGTGTGGTATTTGATATTCATAATATTTTCTAAAATTAGAAAGTCTTTCAGAAATTACAGGTTGACTTTTTATAAATACATCAACTTTTTCATTTATATTACCATTTATAATTTTTCCAAAATATAAGGTAGAAAATGAATCAGAATTAAAATTAATATCTTCTGTTATTTTAATATCTAATAAATTATTATTAGTTCCATTAACACGTATGATTTCATTTTTAAATAATTTATTCAATTTTTTAAAATAATAATTTACCTCCTCACTATCATTATGTAATAATAAATATGTGCAAATATTATCTATTTCATATGGCTGTCTTTTAGAATTAAAAGATTTATCTAAATCACTATTAAGTTTTTTTTCTATAATTTTACTTACAATATAACCTATACCTTCTATATTATTTGTTGATAAACATTTTAAATATGAGCTATAATTTATTTTTTTTTCTATATTTGAAGTTTTTGATATAAAATATTTAAAATCGTGATTATTAAAGTGTTCAGACAATAATTCTATCAAGTCTTTTTTTGTTTCATTTGATTTAACATCTTTTAATACGTTTTTTGATATTTTTAATATATCATTTTTCATTATACATTTTAAATAATCATTATAATTAATATCAATATTAGTCATTATTTTAACAAAATGAGCAAAATCATTATTATTAAAATAATGATTAAGTAAATATTCTGTATTACTTAACATAATCATTTCTTATTGTCCTCTATACTAATTAAAAATAAATTATATTATAACATACTCATTATCTTCTTCGTATAATTCAATTTTTATATTTTTATTATACTCTTCTTTTATTCTATCAATAGTCTTATGACAATCCATATTATAAAATATATTACCTATCTTAACAAGAGAGCATCCGTTTTTAGTCTTATATATTGGAAATTCTAATTCATAATACTTATATTTATCATTTGTTAGAATTTTAGGAGTTTTTCCCATACAATCCTAATATTAATAATATATTAAATATTTTTTATAGTTATTATAATTTTTTATATTAATATTTATTAAATATATATTATGAACATAATTATTAAAAATGTAATAGTAATATTACTATTTATATTTTTGGACTATTTATGGATTTCATTTAATATTGATAAGTACAATAAAAATACTATTAAGATACAAGGAAAATTATCAATTATCAAATGGAAGCAAATTATATCAATAATTTTAGTATATATTTTATTAATAGCTTCTATAATATATATTGCTATACCTTTTACATTAAATAATATAAAAAAAGAAGATAATATTATAGAAAAAATATATAAATCAATTATTTATGGTGGAAGTATTGGACTTTCTATATACGGAACATATAATTTAACATCTTTAATAATCTATGAAAAATATAGTATTGAAATTGCTATAATAGATACTATATGGGGACTATTTTTATACACTTTAATAACATTTGTATATTTAAATTTGTAAAAATTGATAAAGCTATTAATTATTATTAACTAATATTGCTATGTACGAATGTTTTATGAAAGATATTATTCATGAGAGTATTTATGATATTTGTAATAATATATATGATGATATTTGCTTCAATAATAATAATTGCCATGATGAAAAAAATATTTTAAATAAAGATTTAAATGATTTTATTGAATGTAAAATAAATAAACTAACTATTTATGATATTAATAATATTCTACTTTCATATGGATTTGATAATGCCTATAATTATTATGTAGATAATATGTATAATGAAATGTTTTATTTATGTTTGCAAGATAATAAAAATAAATTAAGCATTTCTAAAATTCTTGTTAATTACCTAATTACAACTTCTTTTGAAATTAGATAATTATTAAGTTTCAAATTTAATATCATATATAATATAAGTATCATGTGTATTTTTTCCGAATATAAAGATATATTTGGTGTTTCAAGAGAAGGAATACATTCAATAAGGGTATTTGATTTTGCTATAATTGATATTATTATGACATTTATAGGAGCATTTATTATATCATATTTTTTAAAATTTAATTTAATTTTTACATTTATTTATTTATTTATTTTAGGACAAATTTTACATATTTTATTTTGTGTAGAAACCAAATTTGTATCATTATTTTTTAATTTAAAAAAAGAATAATTAAAAAATAATAAAAATTGATAGTGTATATAAAGAATAATTAATATATATATACAACGATGAACGTTCTTCTACCAAAGCAATTTAATGTCGACAAGATTAAGTATTCAGAAATGAAAGTAATGAAATCAGGAGCTAAATCTGTATATGTTAATTACATGGGCTCTAAAGTTTATATTCAAACTCCGGTTCTTAATATTCCTTATGGAGTAAATGATAATTCACAATTTATTAAGGAAGATTCGCGTAATAAAGATGAAGCTCAAAAATTTGATATTACTGTTTCTTTTAAAGGAATTGAAGAAAATCCAAAAATTAAATTGTTTCATGATAAATTGATTGAACTCGAAAATAAAATTATGGAAGATGCTTTTGTAAATAGAGTAGCATGGTTCAAAAATAATTTTGAAGGAAATAAAGGCACTGTTTCAAATATGTTTAGTCGTATTATTCGACGCGATAAAGATAAGGATACAGGAATGTATGCTGATAAATATCCTCCTACTTTTAAAGCAAAAATTCCTTATAATTCAGCCGAAGATAAATTTGATTTTGATACTTATGATATGGATAATAATGAAATTGATTTTAAAGAATACGTCTCAAATCTTAAGGGAGGAAAGGCTCAATTTATTATTCAGCTTAATGGTATTTGGTTCTCTGCTGGAATGTTCGGATGTAGTTGGAAAATTGTATCTGGAAAATTTCAAAAAATTAATTCTTCTAAATTGACTTTTGTAAAAGATAGTGATGATGAACATTGTGATGATGAAGAAGATGATATTGATGTTGATACTGAGGTTGTTTCAAAGCAAATTCAAAAAGCATCATCTTCTAATGTTACAAGCGCAAGTGTAAATAAAGAAACAGCTAAATCAGTTGTTGTTAAAAAAGAAGAGGAGGAGGAAGAAGAGGAAGAAGAGGAAGAAGAAGAGGAAGAAGAAAAAGAAGAAGAGGAAGAGGAAGAAGAACCTGAGCCTGAGCCTGAGCCTGAGCCTGTGCCTGTGCCTGAGCCTGAGCCTGAGCCTGTAAAAGTAGTAGCTAAAAAGCCTTCTACTAAGAAGAAGGCTTAGAAATTCTTAGAGAATAAATATTAATATAAAAAATATTAACCCCATAATTACACGACCTAAAGGTGATGGTTCTTCTATATTTAGATCATATATTTCTATATTATTTGATATTATTTTAGCTATCATATCAACTATTTTATAAGATACAGGAAGAGATAATATAATAAATAAAAAAAAACCATAAAATGCTGTTTTAAATTTATTTACATATATATCATAATTATTTTTTTGTTTTTCTTCAATATTATTTGGAATAAAATTTGAATTTATAGGTGTATAAGCAAAATCTGGAGTATATTTTATATCATATGTATTCATTATTAACTTTAACTATATTCTACAAAATAATATAAGAAAAAATTATTATCTAATTCATTTATATTATTTATATTAGGCATTTCAAAATTAACACGAAATCTTGTTCCGATAGTTGAACCAGTTACGAGCCATGATGGAATATTTTCAAAAAAATTATTTGAACACATCGCTAAAGATTTTATAAAATTACAACATAAAATATATAATTCTTCATTACATTCTTTAAACATTTTAATAGCATCTTTACAAAAATCAAAGACTAATGTTTCCTGAGTTATATTATTAAAATAATTATTATTTTCAGGAATATCATTTGAAAACATCTTAAAATATTTTATTATTTTTAAAAAATCAATATTTGTTAAATTTTTAAACCATTCAGGGCTATTATAAAATCCCCTTCTTTCTATTTCTATTGCCAAATCTGTAAAAGCATGCATATTTGTTTTCCATTTGTATTCTTCTGATTTTATTATTAAATTATTATATTTTATAAAATTATTTAAACTTTTAATAATATTTTTACTTAAAATTTCTCTATTATATGGATTATAAGGTTCTTGCTTATAATTTATACAAGTTCTTATAAAATATTCTAATTCTATAGCATCAAATATATATTTTTCTTCTCTACTATTTTTTAATATAAATAGTCTTTCTCTTGGTATATCATCTATATTTTCTCCAGTAAATAATTCTTCATCATTCATATAATTATCACATAATTGATATTTTATAATTTTTTTATCTTTCAACCTTTTTTGTATTTTTAAAAATATAGATATATTTTCTTTATTATTACTTAATTTATAAGTTTTTTCATTTAATTCATATAATAAAATATATTTTTCCATTTTGCTGGTGTAATTATTCTTTTTAAACATATTGTATTTACCATTTTCTATAATATTACATATTATTTTATAAGGTATGTTTTTTAACAACTCTATAAATAATTCCTTGCAATTTATATTGATATTATTAACATATTTATATAATTCATATAAATCAGTAATATCAATAGTCTCCTTATTTTTTAAAACATCATAAAAAATATTATATATATATTTATTCTTAGTATTTTTATGATATCCGCAATATTCGCCGTAATTTGTATCTCTAAAACATAACTTGAATTTATCATATCTACAAATACATTTTTTAACAATATTTGAAGATATATTATTATTCATTAATATTACTATATATAAATTTTTTACACTTCTTATTTACTATAATTTATTATTTATATAATTAAACAGATATTAATACTCCAGCATTTTTATAGCTAAAATAATCATATAACTTATTATTTAATAAGACATATTTAACACCATTGCGAGATACTACTTTGCCCTTATTTTTTTTAGTTCTTTCATACAATTTATATGATTGTATCTTATTATCATCAGCAATATTGTGAGTATAAGATAATTTATTATCATTAATATTTATAGGCCAATTATAACATTTGTATCCATTTTCTAAAGGTTTATTAACCTCAGAATGTATTATACAATCTAATGAAGAAGCTTTCAACATATCTAAAAATGTTTTTATTAATTTTTCCTTTTTTTGCGCTTTATGTAATATATGCTGATCTGTTGTTAATTCATTATCTTTTTTTCTAATAGTTGGATTAGATGCCAATTGTTCTTTAGTAAATTTCATAATATATTTATAAACTGTAACATCTCTATCTTCAACTGGTAAAGACATATGACTACATGATCTAACAGCTCTTCCTATAACTTGTTCTATACGCACAGAGTTCCAGAAATACTCGGTAATCAATACGCGTCTTACATTTTTTAAATTTAAACCTTCGGCACCTGATTGCGTAATCATCATTACTTTCGCAAGTATTCCATAGCGTTGATCTATATTTTCTCCTTTATTTGGAAGAGTATTCTTAATATTTTCAGGAAGATCAGAAAAATCGCCATTAAATATTTTCATTAATATATTTGTTTTAACACGGTCGGAATTAAATACAACATATCTTTTATTATCATATTTCTTATCAAATACATCAGGATTTTCAAATATATATCCGTATTCTTCGTTTTTAGTTATATTTATTTCAATATAACCTTGTTTATTTAAAACTTCTTTAAATATTCCTAAACCTTCAACAACACGAAATTGAGAATATACTAATACTGTTCCAGGAGATGTATTTATATCTTCTAACATATTAGCAAATTTAGGACTATAATTTTCTTCTAAATTTTTAATATCAAGATAGTTTCCTTTTCTTAATTCTTTTAAAGCTTTATTTAATTTCAATTCATATTCAACAGCAACCTCTTTATTAATATCAACTTCTAGAATATCATCTTCGTCTTTATCTTCATCATTTAAAGAAATCTCCTTCTTTTTTAAAAGTCTTATATCTTGAGGGAATTCACGTATAATTTCATCAGGAAAAGCAAAATTACATACTAATCTACTAAAAGCGCGATAAACAGAACTAGTATCAGCATCTTCTTTTTTTGCGAACATTCTCTTTCTTTCATCCATATCTATTTCTTTTTTTCTAACTTCAACATATTTCTTCATCTGATTTTTTGTCATATACATATATTTAATACGTTCAGGTAATACGCGAGGAAATAATTCAGAACCAGTTATTTTATAATAACTTAATATTCCTAATATTCTTCGTTTGAATAAATCTTGATTTAATATTTTAATATCATCGGGATCCTTATCATCTATAAAAATTTTATTAAATTCTTCTTTTTTTATTGGAAATACAAAATCTGTTGTCTGTTTATATGCTAAAGATAATCTAAGTTCTTCATTGTTTTCATCTATTTTTACTATATTTTTTATCATATCTTCAAAATCATTATCTGATATATTATATTTACTATCATATATCAAATCTAATTTAAATTCAGAATTATTATTATATATTAATAATTTATCTATTTTTTTATTTCCACAATCAACATATTTAATGTCATCGATGCACTTATCTCTCAAATATTTTAAAGTATCTATTATTTTAATTATATTTTGTCTAATCTTCTCTTTATCAGTGTTGGGAAATCTTGGTGCTGGATGTTTATCAGGATTTTTTTCATATTTTTTTATATTTGCTATAGCTCTTGAAATTATAACTTCAATAACCTTTTTAATAGGAGCAAGAGAATATCCAAATATTATATTATAATTTTCTCTAAGATATGGGTGTGTTAATAACCATGATGGAACATTTAAACCTTGCGTTTCAAATATTATATTTTTATTTTCTTTTAGAGCTTTTTCTAAATTTAAATCATTTAAATTATCACAACTATTAGAAAAACTATCACTACAATTTTTACCATTTCTTATATCAAAATATGCTTTTTCAAAAGCATCTAATAATTTATCATCAGGGTTTTTATATTTATTTTCAATGCGAACCTTATTATTATTACATTCTTCGTTAACATTTTTAATTATTTCAAGAACTCTTCTTTTATATTCTTTATTATTTGTTACTAAGTCATCTATTATTATTTTAACATTATCGTCTTTTAATTTTAGATAATTTATAATTTCTCCATATAATTTAGTTTTTTGTGATCCTGTTATACCATTTGTTACTATAATATATGGTTTCTTTACATCTAATTTTTTATTGCCAATTCTTTCATCATCTTTTTTATCAATTTTTTTAGGCAAAGTTTCACTTTCATTTATTTTTTTTATTAATTGTTTAATAATCTCATCTTCTTCGATATTCCATTCTTTTTTTGTTATAGATGTACCATTCTCTCTTTTATAATTTTTAGGTAATAATATAACATTTACATATTTATCTCCATGATATATTTCATCAATATATCCATATAAATTTGTATTTTGTATTTTTTCTATTAATTTTTTCTTATTAGCTCGCCCGTCTAATATACTTATATTATAGGTTATCATAGGACCTCTTAATAAATTTATTAAAAAAGATATTTCATAAGGTTGATTTATAATTGGAGTTCCAGATAATAATATCATTTTAATATCCTTAGCTTTAATACAAAAATTGTATATTCTCATTGCTAATGTTGAGCCATTTGCTATTCTACTTATAAAATTATGAACTTCATCTACTATTACAAATGTATTATCGAAAGGATTGCCATTTTTTTCTAATTCATCTATTAAAGACTTTGTTAAACCATTATAATTGATAAATGTATATCTATTTCTTATTATATGAGTAATCGTTTTATTAATTTCTTCTTTATAAACAGCATTTAAATCAGAATATTTAATATCATTTATTACTATTTCAGCACCATCTATATCTTTATTATAAAGAGGAACCCAAATATTTCCTGTTTTTCCTATTAATTTTTTATCAATAGCATATTTACTTAAATCATCAATTGCTTTAGTATTTTTTTTATCTATTTTCAAACAAGTCCATGATTTTTTTAAATTTAATCCTACATTAGATATTTTCATTAATTCATTTTCATAATTCTGCGATAAAGATGCAGGAGTCATAATTACCACTTTTTTTTTATTAATATATCCTTCAGCAGCAGCAATTGACGCGGCTGTTTTACCAGAACCTAATTCATGATATAATAATATTCCACGATACGGACTATCAATTTGCATATAATTTTTTATAATTCTTTGTTGTGGAAATAAAGAAACTTTTGATACATCTAAATCGCAACTATCTTTAGTACAATCACACGATGCTTCTATCTTTTTTTTACTATATTTAGAAGGATGAAATGTATTATATATATATTTATTATAGCTTATTCTATTAGGAAGAATCCAATCATTAGTTTTTACCTCTATATTCATACACTTATCTCTAATATAATAATTCAAATTAAAAAATACTATATAATTAGATTAATAATAAAAATAAATATGATAAAATGGGAAAAACTCTTAGATAAATGCGAATCAATGACATTATTATGTACAAAAGCTGCTACTCACTGGAGTTTTATCAAGTTCTGTTTTGCTATTCCACTTGTATTAACAAGTTCGACTATGTGTATTATAAATAGTATTAGTGAAGATGCTAACTCTATTAAAATACCTAATATTATTGTAAATGCTGTAAGTGTTCTTATTATGTCTCTTACAAATAGTATAAAAGCAAGTGAAAAATTTGAAATATTTAAAAAATTATCTCAACAATTTATGCTTTTATCTCAAGAAATAGAAGCTTGTGATGGTAATATATCAAAAGAAACATTTGGTATATTATCATTAAAATATGATAATTTAATCCAAGATTGCTCATTTGAAGAGATACCTACAAAATATAAAGTAGAAGTAGCTAAATGTTTTACTGAATGCAATAGATATATTCCTATTCAATTAAATGGTATAATAGGAAATACAAATACAACAAAAAGACAAAGTAAAGAAGGCAAAGAAATGCAAAGTATTATTCAAGGTGCTTCATTTGTAAATATATCAAATATACCTCCTAAAGAATTAAAAACAGAAGAAAAACATGAAGAAAAACAAAATGAAATTATTCCAGGATACGGAGAAAATGTCTAATTATATATAAACCTCCATATTTTCATCGTCACTATCATAACTTATATGTCTATGTTCATCGCCATTACCTTCGTCATTTTTATTATCATCATTTACATTATATATATTATCAAATAATTCTTTATCTTTGCGCTCATTAATATCAATGTTATCAATATCATTCATAAAATTATCAAGTTTAGCATTTTCATCTTCTGTTATTTCTTCAAATAATTTATATTTAATCCCTGCTTTTTTTAACTCTTTAATCAATAAATTTTCTTCAACACTTTTATCATTTAATATGTTTATTTTGTTTTGTTTATTTTTTTCTCTTTGTTCATTTAAAAAATTAATATTTTCTTCTGCCGTTGGAAAAGATAATTGTATTATTTTTAATATTTCACTATATATAATTTTCATTAACTCTTGAATTATACTGCTATTCACAATAGTAGAACTCAAACTACCATTAATTAATTTTTCAGGATTAAATGGACAACATAATGCTCTACTAACAATATATTTATTAATTCTCTCTATATCTACTTCATATTCATCAGCAATAAGACTATTTAAATTATTTAAATCTATAACAATATTTCGCAAATCTTTTATTGAATTATCTATAAGTAATGTTAATTCTAAATCTTCTTTCTTTTTAGAAAAATTATTTAATATTTTTATAATAGCAAATATTATGTTTTTATATTTTATTTTATTTTTATAAAAACTACTTATAAAATTTTCATTTTTAATATTTTTAGAAGTTTTTGCTAATATATTTAAATTATTTTTAATTTCATTATCTATTTTTTTAGCATTAAATTCAATATCTTCTAATGATTTTTTAGGTAAAATACTATTATCTTTAAATTCCATATCATTTAACCAAGAAGATACTATATAAAATTTTAAATTATATGTTATATCTTCTTTTATAGTGCCATATATTTCTTTTTCAACAACATTATTATCAACTAATAGAGGAATAAATCGCAGATCTCTTTCTTTATTCGTTAATCTTTTTTTAGCAAATTCTTTTTTCCATGAAATTAAATCTTTTCTTTTAGCATTTTTTAAATCAATATCATCACTAAATGTAGCATCTAATTTTTTTAAACAACAACCATGTAAAAATTTATGTAATTTAATATAATTTATATCGGGCATATAAATAAGTGATTTTACATGTTGTTCTTTACATAAATTACGATTTTTTACACATACTTTGTTATCACGCATTTCTTTAAATTTATTTTGTTCAATTAACCCTCTCATTTCTTTTTTCCTGGTTTTAAATAATTCATATTTATCTTTCATATTTTCTAAATATGTTGTGTAGTTTTCTTCAATATATTTAATAGTATCTTTTAATAAATTATCAATATTTATTGAAAATTCATTATTATTACTTAAATATTCTTTTGCTATATTTAATATGTATGGAAGAACTCCTTTGTCTTCGCTCTTTTTTAAATTATTAAAAGGAGACCCATATTTATACCAGTTAACTATATAATTATCATTTAAATCATTTTCATCTAAAGGAAAAGTATCTTCTAATATTTTTTCTTGAACATTAATTATCCAAAAAGAAATAGCATGTATAAACATGTTTTTAATTATTTTTAACCATTTATTATTAATTTTAATAATTAAATCAATAGTATCTTTATCTAATTCATTAACTAATCCATCTATGCTTGATATATGTTTAGGTGATACCTTTTCTAATATTTTTAAAAGTGTATTATCAATTTCTATATTTTTTTCTTTAAATTCATTTGTATAAATATATTTTCTTGAAGGAATACTTCTATTGTATTTAAATAACTCACTACATAATATATCATAATCTAATTCTATATTAGACATTTTACTAATTTCATATAATTCTGGTAATATAATTTTCAATCCATCTATAAATCCGTCTTCTGTTTTATAATTAATATTTGTTAAATATTTATTAATATCAATGGTATCGATAGTATATTTAATATCATATATTTCATTTGCTACATTATCTTGATCTTCGATATCTATGTTTTCTTCAGCATAATCATTAGGAATACCTTCATATTTTTCTATATCCTTTCCTTCTTTAATTTCTTTAACCTCGCGATATGATATTAGATATTGTTTACCATCTTTATCATAATCTGTTATATGATTACGTGAATATTCAAATTTTTTTTTTAATAATTCATAATTATTTAATATAGCTTCTTTATTATAATGTGTATTTAAAATTTTATCTATTTTCTCAATAGTTTCTTTAATATTTTTAAGATTAATAAATTGTTTTATATTAGATAATATTTGCTCTATTTCTTCATTTTCAGAATTATTAATAAGCAAAATTAAATTATATATATTTAAATTATTTAAATTATTTATTTCATCTGTTACCAAAACATTTGAAATATGTTCTTCTAATATTTTTTTAGTTTTTTCTAAAAAATTTATTGTATTATCTTTTAAATCTAATAAATTTAAACTAGATTTTAATTTATCAAAAAATATTAATTTTTTATTAGATATATCACTCTTCTTTATCTTTACAGGTCTTGATACATTTTTCCTTTCTTTTTCATATTCTGTTATAGAACTCATATAGTTATGTAAAATATCATAATCAGTTTCATTAATTAAATCCAATGATTTACCAAACTTTTTAAATACAGAATTTATATTATTATAATTTAGTGTAAAATTATCATTTTCAATTTCATTTAAATATTTAATTATATGTGTGATATCGGGTTGAACATCTTTTATTAATTCTCTTGTGTCATCATAATCATAAGCTAATTTAAGATTTATATTTTTATTATCAATTAAAAAAGATATTATTTGTTCATATATATTATCATTAATAGTAGCTTTTGGTATCTTATAATATGCTGAAATTATAGGAATATTTACTTCATCTATAGGAAAAACTGGATAATAAATAGGATATTCCGTGTTTTGATAAGGTTCAAGAGACACTACTATTTTTTTATCATTATTAAAGCGAATATTTGTAGATTCATTATTATATTTAAGGCAAAAAAAATACTTATTTTTTGCTTTATTATAATCACTTATTTCTCTCTTTTCTAATTTATTGAAATAATTAGCATCTTCAGGATCTTTTTTATATTGCAAATCATTTTCTTTTTTTTCTGCTTCTACGTTAAATATATAATTATCATAATTATTCAATAATCCTCTTTTTTTATTATTATCATCTATTATTTCATAGAATAATTTTACCACATTCTCTGCTTTTTTTTTATTTAAAAACATATTATATAAATTATCTTGTATATCATTGCGAGATAAAGCAATAAAAGAAGGATTATCCTTTATAATATCATCTAAACTCATTATTTCTAAATACTCAATTTCATCTAATTCTTCATCTTCAAATTTATACATTAAATTATCAATTTCAATAGACATTATTTAGAATAATATTACTCTTCTTTTAATATATAATAATATAAATTATGATACATTATTATTTATAGCAAATTTATTCCATTTAATTTTAATCGAAAGTATTTCTTCAATTAATTCTTTACATACTTTTTCCATAAAAGATATGAACATATTGGGTTCTTTTACATTATCTAATGTAATGCGAATAATCATAATCGATTTTAGAGGGTGAGGACAAATATAGCCTATAAATTTGCAACGAATATTATCTATAGTATTAGTTTCTCTTACATATTTATTATGTACATAAGATTGGATAATATTACCAAGAGTATCATCTTCTTTTTCAATAATAAATTCATATGTTTCTTCTATATCTTGAAATTTTTTAATTTTAACTAATTCTGATATTTGTATATTTACTAATTCTTTAATCAAATTATTTAGCTTAGAAATAATAATATCTAATGCTTTTGGAATTAAATATTTAGGTCCCATATTTATATTAATATATTCAATATCAAACTTAAATTTAATAGGATCTCCGTAATTATTTTTATAATAAGCTCTTTCTTTATCTAAAATATTATTGTATTTGTTTGCTTCTACAGGATCTTGAATATATGAAAAGTTAGCTAAAGATACAGGATTAAAAGAAGCATTATCACGTCCTGTTCTTTTTACAATATTTGCGATTAAATGTAAATTCTCTCCTGGTTTAAGACGAGTAATTAATATAGTATCATTAGATACTTTATTTGGAGGAAATAGCTCAATTAGTTTTTCTTTAGATAATTCTTTGCCATTTAGAGAAGCTGTAAAATGTGAAGATTTAACATCAATTCTCTTATTTGTATTATTATCAACATTTAATTCTAATACAAGCGAATTATCCTCATAATTCTCAATTTCATCTGTTGTCATACATATGGGTATTAGACCTATTCTATGAATGATAAATTCATCATGAAGAGCACCTGAATTAAATTTAACTTCTACTGTAGGTTCTTCTTTATCAAGCTTTTCTCCAATAGCACCTATATTAGGTATATCTGTCAAAATAATTCTTCTAATACCATTTACAATAGATAAATCAACATTATGAATTTCAAAATTGTGGTTATTTGAAGGGTCTAATGGGTCATATACGTAATTATGAAACATTCTATTATTATATTAATATAATCTATTTTATATATCATTTTTTACATTTTTCAATAATTATATCATTGAATAATTAAAAAAAAATATAAATTATTATTTTATGTAATTTATAAATAAAACTAAAAAAATAAATATTTATATAATTTGTTATAAATATATTTTACTATGTCTTAGTATTTTTAGAATTTAACCATTCTTTATAACCTCCTATAAAAGTACCTTTATTAAATATCATAGGGAAATATTTATAAGATATTATAGTATATTTTTCAATAAATTTATAAAAATCATCACGTTCTCTCAATGTTTTTATATAATTATCACAATTTACTATTTTACATTTATTTATATTATTTTTTATAAGAGTACAATATTTACAATTTGATATAGTATATATAGTGTATCCAGAATCACAAGGCTTAATATATTTTTTCATTATCTATTTTATTTATTTATTTATTTTGTTTTTTCCATTCAATAGCTATTATTTTCATTATTTGAGGTGCTTTATGATCAGGATATTTAACTTTCATTGCTGGAAAATGTTTTTTAACAAATTTATTATAAGGTGTTAAAACTCTTTTTTTAGCACCACCTAAAGATTTAGGCATACCATCAGGATTGCCTCCACTTTTTGCGTATTTATTACGCCCACCATTCATTGGTAAATTTTCTGGTGCGACGGTTAATTCTTTTGCTTTTAAATGTTCTTGTAATTTATGAGGAGGAGGAGGAGGAGTTTCGCTTTGATTAACTTGATTCATTTGAGGCATTTCTCCATTAATTTGAGACATACCATCATTCCCACCGCGTTTAACAGTGCGTTTAGCTACAGGTTTAACAGTGCGTTTAGCTACAGGTTTAACAGTGCGTTTAGCTACAGGTTTAACATTGCGTTTAGCTACAGGTTTAACATTGCGTTTAGCAGGAGGTCTTTTATCTCCACCTATAACTGACGGAGATATATTTAAGCCTTCTTGATTTAATAAATGCGGCATTGCAGTTAATGCAGGTTCAGTATTAACTTCACCCCCATATTTTCTATTATTCTTCTTAGCACCACCTAATTTAGCTCCGTATGTAGAACCACCAACTGCCATATATTATACTACTACTACTATATAAAGAAATTAATTTATTCTACTAAATTATATTTTTCTTTAATTAATTTTTTATGCTTTTTACTATTTATATGTCTGAACATATGAAACTCTCTAAAACATACATAATTACAACCACATTCGCATGTAATTTTATTATTAATTTTTTTCATATTATATTCTTCATATGCTTTTTCTCTATATTTAAATTGTTCTTCTAATGTTTTATTTCTGCATTCATCGCAATATAAGTAATAAATTTTATCCTCTATATTTTTAAATGAAAATTCACAAAATTTTTTAATTTTATGACACTTAGAACACTCCATAATAATTATTACTTTTTATGAAATGTCTTTTAATCAATTTTTATATATTTATATCTTTTTAGTATTTCAAAATAAACGCACGTAATTTAATATAATTTATATAAAGATGTATTATAAAATATATATATATTATGAAAATATTATTTTTTGGTAGCAGAGGATGGATTGGAAAACAATTTTGTGAATATCTAACTCAAAATAATATAAATTATATTGAAACAGATATTAGAGCTGATAATGAAAAAGACGTTGAAAAAGAAATTATAGAACTTAATCCAACACATATTATTTCATTTATAGGAAGAACTCATGGAGAAAATTATAATACAATAGATTATCTTGAACAACCTGGTAAATTAGTAGATAATATCCGTGATAATTTATATGCACCTGTTATACTTTCTATATTATGTAAAAAATATAATATTCATTATACTTACATGGGAACTGGATGTATTTTTGAATACAATAAAAATTTAGCAGAAAATGAATCCAAAGATATAGATGAAGAAAATTCACCAAATTTCTATGGTTCTTCATATTCAATTGTAAAAGGTTATACTGATAGATTACAGCATATGTTTAGTAAAAATACATTAAATCTTAGAATAAGAATGCCTATTGTTAATTACGACCACGATCGTAATTTTATTACAAAAATAACAAAATATGAATATATTTGCTCTAATCCAAATTCTATGACAGTTTTAGACGATATGTATCCTGTAATTTTAGATATGATTAAGAATAATATTACAGGAACATTCAATATGTGCAATAAAGGCGTAATTACTCATAATGAAATCTTAGAACTCTACAGAGAATATGTAGATTCATCTTTTACATGGAAAAACTTTTCAATAGAAGAACAAAATAAGATACTTCAATCTAAAAGGTCAAATATTCAATTATCTTCGAAAAAATTATATGATTTATACCCAAATATTCCTGACATAAAAACATCAATAGATAATTGTCTTAAAAATTATTCGAAACTCATGTAATTTTTCTATTTAACAGGGAAGAATATATATATTAAACCTATAAATATCAATAAAAATCCTATAAGAGCTTTTAATGAAATTTTCTCATATAAAATAAAATATGAGAATATTATTGTTATTACAGGTGCTAATGATACTATAATAGACATAGTATTTACATTTGCTTTGTTTTCTAAAGCATAAATGTATAAAACATTTGCAATATATACTGAAAAAAATGATATTATAATCAAAAAAGGTATATATTTTATATTTTTATTTACATCATCATATATTTCATTATTTTTATAAACAAATATATATATAATACTTGAAATTAAATAAACAGATGATTGAATGAAAATTATAACATATGATGGTATGTTTTTTTGAAGAATAAATTTAAATAATACCGGAGAAATACCCCATATAAAAGCTATAATAAATGAGATATATATATAATTATTCATATATATTAAATCCTTCTATTTTACAATTATACAATTATAATATAATTTTATAGTATTTATTTAATAATTCGAAATTTTCTATATAATCCTCTATTCTTCCTTCATTTATTATATCTATACAAGGAATTTTTTCGTATTCATTTTCGGATATATGTTCATCACATATACATTGATTTATTATTGATGGTCTAATTACTTTAATAACAACAATATTAAACCCTTTTATTTTTTCATATTCATGTAGAAATCTTAAATCACTTATTACATATTTTTTATTTGGAATAATTCGAGATACTAATATATTCGCAAAAAAATCTCGATTTGTATTTGGTATAAGTTCATTCATCTTATATTGCATTATATCTGTTCCAAAGAATTGAAGAGCTTTTCGTGGAGTTATTCCCCATCTTTCATCTATAATATCTTTTTCATTTCCTATTCCATTATCTTCATCTATACCTACTTGTATATCATTAAAATTAAATAATTCCTTTACAGCTTTTTTTAATGGTTCAGCAAAAGATAATTTTTCATATTTATATTTATTAATTAAATATTTAGCAAGAACATCTTTACCACTTCTTTTTGCTCCACATATTGCAATAATATTATACATTTCTCTTCAAAAAATACTATTAATAAATCATTTTTTATTATAAAAATATAAAAATTGATATTTAAGAATTATAATTTATAATTAACTAACTCGCATTATATATTAATGTTTTCATCAAATAATTGTTGGGATATTATGGATATTTATTTCTCAAAAGGAGGTTCTCCAGAATCTTCTAATCCTTTAGTAAAACATCAAATAGACAGTTTTAATAAATTTGCTGATAATACTTTAGAACAAATTATTTCAGGCTTTAATCCTATTAAAGTAAAAATAACAAATCCTAAAAGTGATCTATCCATGAATGATAATAATTATAAAATTTCCATCAATATTCTCAATCCCTCTATTACAAAACCAAGTTATCAAATGGGAGATGGAACTCATAATATTATGACACCTTATATTGCAAGAATGAATAATATGTCTTATTCGAGCAGTATATATGTTAATGTTCATATTGTAACTGAATATACTGATAAAAATGGTATGATTGCTAAGTTTGATAAAAACGTAAATGGTATTTATATTGGAAAAATTCCTATTATGGTTAGATCAAAGTTATGTGTATTAAACCAAATGAAAGGAATTTGTGAAGAAAATAATAGTGAATGTATTTACGATTTTGGAGGATATTTTATTATTAATGGTAATGAAAAGGTTTTAATTTCTCAAGACAGAATTAATGAAAATAAAACCTTAGTATTTCATCCAAATAATAATAATGAAGGATTATATGCCGAAATTAGATCTGTATGTAATTCTACATATCTTCCTCCTAAGACTACCGCACTTAATATGAGTGGTAAATTAAATCATATGGGGCGTATAATTCGTATCAATACTTCATTTCTAAGATCAGAGGTACCTGTTTTCGTATTATTTCGTGCTCTTGGTATTATTAGCGATAAAGAAATTATTCACCATATTGTATATGATACTGAAATTGAAGAGAATAAAAGAATTATTGCTGAACTTATGGCTTGTTGCGAAGATGCTTGTGATATTAAAACTCAGGAACAAGCAGAAAATGTTTTAATTAAAATTATGAATGGTTCTACAAATAAAAATAATGAAAATTCTACTAATAAAACATTGTTACATAATAATCTTATAAATGATTTTCTTCCTCATGTAGGTAAAAGTTATAGGCGAAAAGCACTTTATATAGGATACATTATTCGTAAAATGATTAGAATATACTTAGGATATGACACATATGACAATCGCGATTCGTATATTAATAAGCGCGTAGATAGTCCAGGTGTTTTAATGAGCAATTTATTTCGTCAATGTTATGGAAAGCTGACTAAAGAACTTAAAGTAGCTATTGAAAAAGAACTAAATATGTGGCGTGGTAATTCTAATACTCCACTATGTAATATTATATCTGATATTAGTATTCATAGATTTTTCAAACAATCTATGTTGGAATCGTGGATTAAATATTCATTTTCAACAGGTAATTGGGGAATTAAAAGTATTGGAAGTTTTCAGAATATTAAACAGGGCGTTTCTCAGGTTCTTAATAGAATGTCCTATGCTAGTACATTGTCACATTTACGTCGTATTAATACTGCTATGGAAAAAAATGGAAAATTGGTTCAGCCAAGAAAATTAGATAATTCTCAAATTGGAATGATTTGTCCGGCTGAAACACCAGAAGGTAGTTCTGTTGGACTTGTTAAGAATATGGCATTAAGTACTAATATATCAATTGCTATGAATAGTTTTCATATTAGAAATATTCTTATTGAATTTGGAGTAGTTATTTATAATGATACATATACCTCTACAAATGAAAAATCAGCAATATCATTTCTTAAAAATATGGGAAATAGTAATAATATTTATATTATAGTTAATGGTGATATTATTGGTTATCATACTAACCCGATTGAATTATATAACAATCTTAAGCATTGTAAAAGATCCAGTATTATTCATCCTATGACTTCTATTGTATGGAATATCCAAAAGTCTAATATTATTATTAGCACAGAAGCGGGACGTATGTATAGACCTCTTTACATTGTTGATTATAATAAAGATTTAAATAAAAGTGAGTTGCGTATTGAAAGAATTTTAAAAAGGAAAAATATGAAATGGGAAGAATATATTAAAGATAAGAGATTTGATTACTTTATTTCACCAAATGAGCAAAATATTGACGAAGAAGACCCTGAAAGTTATTTAGATACTGAAGGTTTCATTGAATATATGGATTGTGATGAAATTAATAATGCTATGATTGCTACATTTATTACTGATCTTGATGAAGGAATGAAAGGAACAGCATTGCCTCCTTGCTATACTCATTGTGAAATTCATCCGAGTTTAATGAATGGTATTTTAGGTGTTAATATTCCTTTTAGCGATCATAATCAATCTCCGCGTAATTGTTATCAATGTGCTATGGGTAAACAAGCTTTGGGAATTTACGCAAGTAATTTTAATAAACGAATTGATACTATGGGTAATATTTTAAATTATCCTCAAAAATCTCTTGTATGCACTAAATTATCAAAATATACTATGGCGCACAAACTACCTTCAGGTGTAAATGCCATCGTAGCTATTATGACACATACAGGTTTTAATCAAGAAGATAGTATTATGATTAATCAGTCAGCTTTAGATAGAGGACTATTTACAAGCACATACTATAAAGCATATAGAGATGTTTGTAATAAAAATCATAGTACAGGAGAAGAAGAAATATTTACTAATCCATGTGATAAAACTGATAAAAAACCATATTGTTATGATAAGTTAGATGAAACAGGATTTGTTCCTAAAAATACTTATGTATCAGGAAATGATGTAATAGTAGGTAAGGTAATGCCTAAGAAAATTAATGGAGAAATGTCATATCAAGATAGTAGTTTAACAATGAAAGCAAATGATGACGGGTATATTGATATGAATTATAATGGAGTAAATAGTGAAGGGTATAAATTTTGTAAGGTACGTGTTCGCAAAAACAGAAAACCTGAAATCGGAGATAAATGTGCAAGTTGTAGTGCTCAAAAAGGTACTATCGGAATGACATATAAACATCAAGATATGCCATTTACAAAAGATGGGATAGTCCCTGATATTATTATGAATCCTCATGCTATTCCATCGCGTATGACTATTGCTCAATTAATGGAATGTATTATGGGAAAAGCAGGATGTCATATTGGGGCATTTGGTGATTCCACGCCTTATAATGATTGTTCTGTAGAAGATATTGCTAAAGTTTTAGAAGAATCAGGAATGGAAAGATATGGAAATGAAATTATGTATAATGGAAGAACTGGAGAACAAATTAATACAGAGATATTTATTGGTCCTACTTATTATCAAAGACTTAAGCATATGGTTACTGACAAAGTACATTGTTTAACCGATAATCATGATGTATTAACATCTTCAGGATGGAAAAAAATTAGCGAAGTTAAAATGGAAGATAAAGTAGCTGTATTAAAAGATGATAAATTGATATATGAAAATCCCATTAAAATATACAAATATCCTGATTACAAAGGATATATGTATAATATTTCAAACAATATGATTGATTTAGATGTTACTATTGGTCATCGTATGTATGTGAAAGATAATAATAGTAAGGAATACAAATTATTAGAAGCAAATAAAATACAAGGAAAGGAAGTTAGATACAAGAAAAATAGTATTAACAATAATACCGAAGATTACCAACTCGATATATCAGAATATAATACTATCAATATGGAAGCATTATTATCATTTGTTGGAAAATGGTATGCAAACAATGGGGTATATATTAATAATGATAATTTGATAAATAATTATGGATATAATTATGATAATAATAGTGTTCTTAAATTTATTAATAGTAATGATAAATATTATTTACCAGATTGGGTATGGAAATTAAGCACAAAGCAATGTAGAATACTTGTAAAAGCAATGGTTTCTGTAAAAAATCCTGATATTGCTAATAATTTTGAAAATATGTATTGTACTTTTATTGAAAGTTTAGCAGATGATATGATGAGACTATTAATTCATAGTGGTTGGTGTGGTATTAAATCTAAATATAAAAACTGCTGGAAAATTACTATTATTAAACATAAAAATACTCCTCTAATTAATACTAATAAAGATAAATCGTGTAAAGAAAATATATATTATTATCAAGGACCAGTATATTGTTTAAATGTATCAACTGAAATCTTTATGGTTAGAAGAAATGGAAAATCTGTATGGACTGGTAATTCAAGAGGTTCAAATGGACCAATTGTTATGCTAACAAGACAACCAAGTGAAGGAAGGGCAAGATCAGGAGGTCTTCGTTTAGGTGAAATGGAAAGGGATTGCTTTATTGCTCATGGTACATCAAATTTCTTGGCAGAAAGAATGTTACATGTGTCAGACAATTATCGTATATTTGTTTGTAAAAAATGCGGAATGCATGCTAATGTAAATACTGATAAAAATATTTATAGTTGTAAATATTGTAATAATAACACAGATATAGCACAAGTTAGAATGCCATATGCTTTTAAATTATTAAATCAAGAATTATATACTATGAATATTATGATGAGATATATTTGTAATTAGAATGAATTATATTATGAATTTTATTGTATATTATGAATTTTATTGTATATTATGAATTTTATTGTATTTTTTATGTGTATGATATATTATATAAACATTTAATACTTATTTTATAAAAGATATGGGTGATAATTATAAATTATATAATATATTGGAAGTTAATAAAAATGCTACAGAAGATGAAATTAAAGTAGCTTATAAAAAAAAAGCTATGCAGTATCATCCAGATAAAAATAAGGATCCAGATAGTGCTACAAAATTTAAAGAAATATCAAACGCATATAGTATTTTAGGAGATAAAGATAAAAGAAATAAATATGATCATTTTGGAGATAATAATTATAATGAAGGAGGCAATGAAGAGATGAGAAGCCATCGTGATATATTCGAAGCTTTTTTTAGAGGACATGAAGGGGGATTTCCTGATAATATTTTTGGATTTGGAAATGGTGGTAGAGCAGGACGTCAAGAAAGAAGACAAAGTAAGGCAGATTCAATTGAAAGTGTTTTTAATTTAAAATTAGATGATGTATATGAAGGTGTCAAAAAAGATTTAAATATTAAATTAAAAAAATATTGTACAAGTTGCAATGGAGAATGTCCAGATTGTGATGGAAAAGGTTTCATACATAGAATACAAAATATGGGTATTATGCAAACAGTCTTTCAATCACAATGTAACAAATGTGGTGGTGATGGAATAATTATAAGAGGAAAATCATCTTGTAAAATATGTTGTGGTAAAGGTACTTTTAGTAAAGATGTAAAAGCAACATTAATAATACCAAAAGGGGTTAATGAATCATATAGAACGGCATTCCCTGAATTAGGAGAACAACCAAAAGTAGATACTATGAAGCCTGGTGATTTGATAATAAGTATTAGAATTGAAGAACATCCGCATTTTATTAGAAATGGAAACGATTTACATTATAAAACGGATATTACTTTCATTAATTCTGTAATAGGTACAAATATAACTATTCCTTATTTCAAAGAAACTATTGAAATAAATACTAAAATTTTTGGTGTTATTTCAAATGGAAAAAAATATATGATCGAAGGTAAGGGAATGCCTATCCTAAACACAAATAATAAAGGAAATATGTTTATAGAATTTAATATTAATTATCCTAAAATTAAAAATGCAGAAAAAATAGAAGATTTAAGAATATTATTAAATGAAGTATTTATATAGATAATTTATTTTTATTATTCTCTATAGCATAATATATATTATAAATAGGAGAAAGATTTGTATAATCAGGGTTAAAACCATATTTTTTTACAAAATTTAATAACTGATACGCTGAAGGATCATTCAATAAAATTTTATTGTCATACCTGGAAATTATAAATGTATAATTCTCGCTTGTTATAACATTTTTATTTATATAATAAATTTTTTCCATTACATCTTTTTTATCATCAATAGGATAGCTTATTCTATGTTCTATAGGATATCCATATTTTTTTTCTAAAGAATAATAGTAAAACGCTTGTGTATTTATTTCATTATCAATATCATTATCATTATACGGAAAAATTACTTGAGATGTAATATTGCTGTTATTATTAAAATTAATACTTGTTGTATTATTAACAAAATTGTATTGTATATAGAATACATAATTATTTAATAAATTTTTTACATCATTTTTGTTAATAACGTATATATTATATAAATACGGATAATCTAAATTTTCATTTGCTTTAGTTGTAATGTCGATATCGCGACATCTTCTAATATTGTCAGCATTTTTATATATAGTATCGTAATATATTATTAGTATTAAGAAAATCATTAGAATTAAGAAAAAAAAACATATAATATGTTGATATATACTAACATTATATGCATTTTCATAAACTTTTGATAATGTATATAATATATAATAAGAGTATGCTTCAATAGGAATAATATACGATTTAAGCATTTCATTCATTATTTACTTTAATATAATAATTTTATATTATGTAAATATTTTATCATTATTATTTTTAGCATGCATAATATCATATATAATACTTGGATTATATTCATTATTGATAGCATAATTTTGGGTAAATTTTATTAATTCATTTGACGAATAATTATAAATTGGTTTATTGTTTTCATCTACACATAAAATTTTATATTTTTCAGGAGTTTTGAAAATATCAGAACTTATGTTTTCTATAATTTCTGTATTATAATTTTTTAAATTAATATAATAAACATGTGGTCTATTATCATTATATTTTTTATATTTAGTTAATAAATTATATATATATAATTTATAATTATCAATAATAAAATTTGTTATATAATTAGCTTTATCTTCAGATAATATTCTTGTTTTACACTCATCAGTTAATTCTTTAAGACTTTTAATACCATAATTCGATTTATATGTTTCTCTTTCAATTTTAAGACGAAAATTAGCTGTCTCATCTAATATTACAGAATTAGCTTCTAATTCTGTTTTAACATCTAATTTAATTTGTTGCTTTATATATTTATCAACAATATTATTAAATTCTTTATTAATAGTGTCTGTACTAATTAATGAATCAAAAATTGAAATTTTATCTTTTGGTATTAGTTGTTTTTCATCATATTTTTTATTAAAATTATTAAATAAATCTTTAATTAATTCTCGTTGATATTTAATAATATTACGTTCATCTAAATATAAAGAGGCTTTATTATTTACAAATTCAATAGTTGTTTTTACTTTCATAAAATCATATGTTATTTTTATAATATGATTTGATATTTTAGTATCTAAAGAATTATTATCAATAACTATTATATTATATACATATGGTTTATTTTTATAATTATTATCCTCAATTATAGTAAGAATAGTTCCGCATTTAGATATTTTTTTTGCTTCAGAATATATATTATCCCAATAAAGTATAATTGATAATACTAATATAATACTTATGAAAAATATGTTAAAAATTAATTCAAAGTAATTAAAATTATCACTAAAAACATTTTTAAGTTGATTATTATACATTTCAAATGTTATATTTATAATTTCATTTTTTTGTATATAAAAAAACATTATCATCAAAATAGGGACAAATATTATAGAAATTATTATAAATATAATTACAATTATATATAAATCATTATAATTTATTAATACTATTAATAATATAACAAGTAAAGCAATATATAATTTATAATTAAAAGAATCTTTATATTCTTTATATGGAAAGATAAAATTGAAAATTAAAATTATAAATAATAAATATATAATTTTAATAATTTTATTAATATTTTGTATTTCATTTAATACAGTTGGATAATCATCAACCTTTATATAAGAAAGACCTTCAGTATATTCTAATGTTTCTGGAATAGTATTTAATAATTTTACATCCATTTACTTATAATAATTATAATTTTTTTTATAATTTATGGAGATGCCTTTTTTATATATTCTTCTAATCCGTTGTTTATATAAGTATTTTTTAAATTATTTTTTTCATATTCCTTCTTATTTGTAGAAATTTTTAATTTATTTATAATATTTGCCTCTACATTATGATTTTGAGCTTTAATATAGTTAACGCTATAAGTATCCCCTTTTTCATAAAAACGTTTAGTTGAATCATAAAAATCCTTATTTATTTCTTCAACATACGGGCTATTTAGTTTAGATATTAATGTGCTTATTTGATTACTAAATTTTTCTTTTTTTTTGCTTGGAAAAAAGAAAGTAAGCAAAAATATAAAACTTCTAAAAGTAAAAGAAAATATTGAAACTTTAAATTCAAATACATCAAATACATCTTTTAATCTTACAAAAAATCCCCATTTTCTTGGTTCTTCCCTATCAGTAACAAAAGGCCATGGAATTATAGACCAAATAAAAAGACAAATTAAAAGAGCAATATAAAAAACTATCCATAAAACAGTAATTACAGCGAATAAAATATTCGCAAGCGATAAAACATAAGGATTTTTAACAATCAACTCAAATATGAACGTAGGCCATTTTATAAATTGCAAATCTATAAATATAGAATTCCAAAACCATTTTAGAAATGTTTGTTTTATTAACCATATAATAACTGATATTACACAATTATATAATATAATTAATATGCAAATAATCCATATTACTCTAATATAATTCAAAAAAGTAGGGTTGAATTTAGAAGAAAATTTTTTAAATAAATTAAATAATGCTCTATTATTATTATTTGTTTTTGCTCTTGTTTTTATCCTTATAGACATGTTTTAAACAATCCTATTTATCTTCTATATTTATATTTTTAATATTATATGTACTACAATAGTAGTTATTAATTTTAATTTTATTAATTAAATATATATTATAAACATGTATTAATAATTTTCCAAACACTATTTCATCGTATTCTAAAAAATATTTATTAAATATATTCTCTAATTTTATATCAAAAGAATTTTCATTTAAATCAAATAATTCATTTATGTCATTCTCAGCGTTATATATATTATTTATAATATTCTTATTATTATAATTAGTTTCTTTAATGAATTCTTCAATTTTTATATTTAATTCTTTAAAAAAACACATTAAATTATTATTACCATATAGTGTGATATATAATCAATTTTTTATTTTTTATATAAAAATATACACAAATTTATTTTTATATAAAAAATTGATTAAAATACTATAATAATAGTATTATGACTTCTTCTATTAAAAAAGTTTGTATTAATTCTTCAAAACATTATTATACTGGAACAGAATTATCTCCTTTACATTTTGGATTATCAGCTGAAGGTTATGAACTAAATTCTGTAATGGAAGGTTATGATAAAGAATTGTGGGTAGTAGATATTAAAAATAATAAGAAAGTGTGGATAAAAAATGAAGCAATTATTAGAATAACACGCGAAGAACCTATAATTAATAATATTGAATCTATACAATCTGAAAATAAGTTTAATGAAAAAATAATCAATATTATGAATTCAAATAAGGCTGTTATTGACAATGAGAAAAATAATTTGAATGAGATACAGAGAGTAAAAGATAATACAAATAATATTTCTGGAGTATCTGATAATCTAAGTATTTTAGATAAAAAGAAATCTACAGATTATAACATATTTGTTAAATATCGTCTTAATCAACTCAAGGATATCAGCAAAAATAAAAGAGAGAATTTTAATAATACTAAAAATGAATGGCATGAACTTAAAAAAGATAATGAAAAATTTAAAATAACTATAAATAATGCTAAGATATGGTACCTTGAAACATTAAAAACAACAGAATAAAAATTGTATAATAAAAATTGATTGATTATTTAAATAAATAAGAATAATATAAAGTATATGAATATTATTAAAACAAACAAAAATAATAATATTGTACTTATAGATTGTAGCTATTATATATTTCATAGATATTTTGCTACTATGCGATGGTATAAATTTCAAAAAGATTTTATTGAAATTGATGTAAATAAAAACATAGATAACCAAGTATTTATTAACGCATTTTGCAAACATATTGAAAATGATATAAAAAAAATATGTAAAATTTGGAAAACAAATATTAATAATATTATATTATGTAATGATTGCTTGCGTAGTAATATTTGGAGAAATGATATATATGATAAATATAAGGCAACCAGAAATATAAAAAACAACTTTAATAAAAATATTTTTAGTATTTTTAATGAATATATAAAAAAAATTGGACTACAATCTATTCAATCGGATAGATTAGAAGGAGATGATATTATATATTTAACACATAAATATATTAAATCAAATATCAATACAAAAATTATAATTATTACAAATGATAACGATTTTCTTCAATTGTTAGATACAAATGTATTAATTTATAATATGCAATTTAAAGAACTTAAAGTTCGAGGATATAAAAATGCAAATATTAATCTTCTATTCAAAGCTATTTATGGTGATAAAAGTGACAATATTCCTAAAATATCTCCAGGTATTACTAAAGAAAAAGCATTATTTATAGCTTCTCTATCAGAACAAGAATTAAATACGTATCTAAATGAAAATAATTTAATGGATAATTTTCAATTTAATATGTCTCTTATTTCATTTGAAAAAATACCCAAAAAATATGTAGATATTTATAATGCTACTAATAAAATAGTTTTAGAATAATGATATATTTATATAATTTATATGTAAAGTTTAATTATATTATGTAACAATATATATTTTTTTTAATAAATATTAAGAATGATAGTATATAAATTAGTTAAAGACTTAACAGATGATGAAATATTTAGATGTATAAAATTACTAAATTCTAATTTTAAAGAAAACAGATTAAATACATATAGCAGTATTATATATTATATAATAGGAAGTAATATAATAGGTTTTGTTGGTATTAGTGATAATTATTTAAATCAATTATGTGTAAATAGCAACTATAGAAATAAGGGAATAGCAACAAATTTAATAAATAAATCTAAGGAAATTTTACAAGATACTATATATTTATTTGTAGATAAAAATAAATCTAACACTGAATATTTAGTAAAATTTTATGAGAAAAATGATTTTATTATAGAATATGAAAATGATATAGAATTTAAAATGATATATAAAAATTGATTTATATACATTATTATAATAAGTACTGACATATAATTAATGGATACAAATAACATTTGTGTCTATATTGACGGATCGTGTAGCAATAATGGAAAAATTAATGCTAAAGCAGGATATGGCGTATTCTTTGAATTTAATGACCCAAGAAATGAAAATGGTGTTGTTAATGGAAAGCAAACGAATAATACTGGAGAACTTACGGCATTTATAAGAGCGATAGAAATTTTAAAAGAAGAAATTAATCAAAAGAAAAAAATCAATATATATACAGATTCTGAATATGTTATTAAATGTGCTGGTTCTTATAGTGATAAATTGCAAAAAAATAACTGGAAAACATCAAATGATAAAATTCCTCCTAATTTGAATTTACTGAAAAAAATATATGATTTATATAAACCGAATACAAATACTATTAATTTATTTCATATTAAAGCACACACTAATTTGTCAGATAAACATTCTATAGGTAATAGAGAGGCTGATAGATTAGCAAATATGGCTATTTTTACAGAAGAAGAAATTATATTTAAAGAATCTATGCATTCTAATAAAAATTATATTAATATTGCTTATACATATAAAGATGATATTAAAAAATTAGGTGCAAAATGGGATATTAACAACAAGAAATGGTATTATGATGATAATATTAGTGAAGATAATATTAAATCTATCAAAGAATTTGAAATATTAAGTGAAACAAAAAAAGTTAATAGAGTTAATGATAGTGGAAGCAATGAAGATAATGAAAAAAAAAATAATTCAGAAAATAATTCAAAAATATATATTAAAATTCCTTTTAAAAATAAAGATAATGTTAAAAAATTAGGAGGAAGATGGGATCCAGAAAAAAAGTCATGGTATTATTTATCGACATTAGATGAAAATAAAATTAAAGATATTATGAAACTTACTTAGAGATATATTTGCAAATATATGATTTCATATATATTAATAATTTTATAATTTATTTCATTGAAATAATTTTTTTTATATAATTTACATTTATTAAAGGTAAAATTGGTGCACATTCCCATAAATGCGTTTTAAGAAATGTTTGAATTTCATAATTTACAGGATACATATGATATAGCCCATTATATTTATCTGTAATAAATGATTTATATTTATTACTATGAAGATTAATACTTTCTCTTGGCAATACTATTAGAAGTTGAATAGCAGGTTCAATAAAATTATTATTTTTATTTATAACTGGTTGTTCGTATGCTATAATATGATTACTAATATCTTTCAATGTAGGTGGATAATTGTACGGATAGTACCATTCACAATCTATATCATTACCTTTATAATATTCATATACCCAATAAATACCTTTAATATAATTATTACATGAATTATAAATAACGGAAGAGTCAAGAGTAATATTATTATCAAAAATTACCTTATAATAATCTTTATGCCAATTACTGCTATTATTATATATAGTTTGACATAGGTGTGATTTATTTTTTATAGCATAACTATCGCTTGGAAGTTGAGATGTATTAAAAACATTTTTCTTAATATATTTATCACATATATTGAAAATATCTTTATCTTCAGTTATTGATAAATATTTAAATATATATTTCAAACATTCATAATTAATAGTTCCATTTGATACAAGAAGACCATTTTCCTTAATTGCATTTTTTGCTACATTTAGCAACTTATCACAACCATCTGTTTTAATATCTATAGTTAGCAAATGTGGAATAAAATCATTTCCAAGAATAGAACAAAGAGTGCAATAACTTTCAACTATATCATTATCATTGTTAATATCATTATCATTTAATTCCCATACATATTTGAGTTCTTTTAAAATTGCTTCTCTTAATTTATCAATATTTAAATAATTATATACTATATTTTTACTTAATTTATCTTCTGTTTCTCTCATTAAATGAATATTTTTAATGTGAGATATTAAAGATAAGATAATTAAATCAGCATCTAATCCATTAATTATAATGTCTTCATTATTTGATGTATAATTCTTTAATTTATTAAAAATTTTATGTTCTCCTTCGCCACATTCATTACTTCCGCTATATACATATTCAACATTACGTGTTGAATACCTTATTTTATTATTTATAAAATTATTCATATTATTCATAAATAAGGTTCCTGGGGTTATAGAATTTGTATCCCATAGAGGCTTTTTAATATGCTTTTCATCTATTTTATTTTTATAAATAGTTAAATATCTACGCTTTCTTTGTTGAATAATTTTAGCCATAGGTGCTACTCCATCCGCACATATAATATATTTTTTAGCTTTATAAGTGTCAATATATTCGTCTATTTTATTTTGCAGACCTTCCAATATTTTTTCTTCGATTTCTTTTATATTATTATCTTCAGAACACATATTTTCATTTTTATCATTATAGGTTTTAATAACTTGTTGCGCAACATTATGTATAATACCATTAAAATCAATACAATATATATCTGTATTATTAGGTTTATTATTATGTAGAATATCTTGATATTTTTTTGTTAATAAATAAAAATAATAAGGAATTCCCATTAATACTTTTTCTTATAATTATATATTTATATCATTATCAATTTTTATTTTTCTTTCTATGATAATAGAATAATATATAAATAATAATGAAGGGTGATACTATAAATATAAGTGATATATTTTTTGGTTCAGACCAATCAAAATATGCTGGTATTGCATTATTTATGACAATAATAATACTATGTTTAATAATTTTATTTACAAGTAGCAAAATACCTATAGGAGAAAGATTTGTATTTGTATTATTTATACTAATAATATCTGTACCATCAATATTAATGTCTCTATTTGAATTAACTTGTATTGTAACTGGTGGCAATAGTAATACTCGTTGGTGGTGTTGGTTATTAGCATGGTTTATATCAATAGTCATAATATTATATTGTATTATGATAATTATATCCATGCTAATTTCAATGTCTAATTTTGAAATGGCAAATGATAGATTAGATTATTCTATAGAAAAAAATAAAGTAAATAAAGAGGATGCTGATATATATGCTAAAAATATGTTAAATAATTCTTCTATGCCGCAAAAAGATGATTATATATACACAGATAATAATCAACGAGATTATAATGAAAATATGGAAAAACATATGCATCAAGTTCCCGAATATCAACAAATGTCTGAAAAAATGCCTGAACAACATTTATCACATAACTCCACTAATAATATGAATGAACAACAAATGCAACAACAAATTTATTCTTCAGTTAATAAAGTTCATGAACAAAATCCTGCTCAATTAGTTAAAGAAACCCATATACCTTCTTATAGCGAACCTAAACACAATATAAACAGCGGAAATACTTTATCATTTCCTCAAAACTCTTCTGATTTATCAGGATTAAGCAGTTTTGATGATGATAAATATTTATCTATAGAAAAGGCTAACGTATCTGCTATAAATTATTCTAATGAATATAAACATCCTATAAATAATAATATTGCTAATTATGATGGATTTGATAATGATGACAAATTATCTCCTTATTAAATAATATTTAATTATTATTTTTTTATATTATAAATTATCATCATAATATAGTAAATACATTTAAGAAATCTTTAATAATATATATTAATGTTGATATTTATAAATAATGAAAAAAATAAATGATGATAATAGTAAGAAAATAAATTATTTCCGCCCACAATGTTGTAGAAATTGTGGATTAAATGGACATTTATATAAAGATTGCCCTCATCCTATTATGAGTTTTGGGATAATATGTTATAAAATAGTGAATAATGATATAAGATATATAATGATACAAAGAAAAGATAGTTTATCATTTATGGAATTTGTAAGAGGTAAGTATAATATAGATGATGGTAAATATATTACAAAATTAATTGAACATATGACAGATTCTGAAAAAAAACTATTATTAAATAATACATTTGATAATATATGGAATTATACATGGTGTCAAATAAATTATAATCAATTTAAACATACTAAAGAATATATGGAATCAAAAAATAAATTTGAAATTATAATGAATGATTATAATATTAAAAATTTATTATTTATTAAAAAAAATAATAATAATAATATAATATCTGAACAAGAATGGGGGTTTCCTAAAGGTAGAAAAAAATTAAAAGAAGCTGATGTTGATTGTGCTATACGTGAATTTTGCGAAGAAACGCAATTAAATAATACAGATATTGAAATAGATACAACTATAGCACCATTTCAAGAAATTTTTTTTGGAACAAATGATATATTATATAAACATGTATACTATATAGCGAAAATAATAAACGATAATGCTGAAATTTTATTAGATAATAATTGTATAGAGCAAATTAGAGAAATACGTTCTTTGAAATGGTTTTCAGAAAAAGAAGTATTAGAACATATTAAGAATCATAATATAGAAAGAATTAAAATTTTCAAAAAAGCTCATTGTATAATAAATTATAAATCTTTAATGTAAATAGGATAATAATGGAAAAATGTCCAGAAGGAAAAGAAATTAATCCTAAAACAGGAAGATGTATTATGAAATGTAAGGAAAATGAAGAAAGACATCCTATAACTAATGTCTGTATGCCAAAATGTAAAAATGGTCCTCGCGATAAAAAAACTGGGTTATGTCCTAAATCATTACCTACAGAAAACATACCTAAAATACCGACTATAAAAATATGTCCTAATAATCAAGAAATTAATCCTAAAACAGGAAGATGTATTATGAAATGTAAGGAAAATGAAGAAAGACATCCTATAACTAATGTCTGTATGCCAAAATGTAAAAATGGTCCTCGTGATAAAAAAACTGGGTTATGTCCTAAATCATTAAAATCAAATAAAGATATTAATATTGAACAATTTCAAAATAATACCAAAAGTTCTTCCAAAAGTTCTTCCAAAAGTTCTTCCAAAAGTTCTTCCAAAAGTTCTTCCAAAAGTTCTTCCAAAAGTTCTTCCAAAAGTTCTTCCAAAAGTTCTTCCAAAAGTTCTTCCAAAAGTAGTAGCAGTTTTGAAATAATATCAGATGATATAGATAATGAATATGGTTCTAAAATTAAATTATATTATCCTGATATTAATGATGTTAATTTTGATAAAAAAATAGCTATGAATAATTATTTTAATATACATAAAATAGCAAAATTTCCCATAATTAAAAGTATTGATGAATTTAATACATTAGCTAATAAACTTTGTGGAAAGTTAGAATTATCATTATTTCAATATTTTATAAGTCAATACTTGTCTCATAAAACACCATATAGAAGTATATTACTATATTATGGTGTTGGAGTAGGAAAAACATGTTCAGCTATAACTATAGCGGAATTAATATTATCTGCTAAATTAATGAATAGTTACGAACCAATAATATGGGTTATTATGCCACAATCTTTAAAAGGAAATTTTAAAGGACAAATATTTGATATGGAGTTTAAAAAATTCAAAGATTTAACTAATCAATGTACTGGTGATAATTATATTAAATTATTAAATATAGATGAAACTTTATTTAATAATAAAACAGAATTGAATAAAAAATTTAAGGAAACATTAAATAAAAGATATAAATTATTCACGTATGATAGTTTTTCAAAATATATAGCAAAAGAATATAAAGATAGATTAGTTGAAAATAAAGTTATAATAATAGATGAAGCACATAATATCAGAAGTACAAATAATAAAGATAAGGATTCGTATATTAAAATAAAGGAGGTTTTATCGAAAGGGAAAAATAATAGATTAATCTTATTATCAGCAACACCAATGTATAATGAACCACGTGATATATTAGATCTTTTTAATTTAATGTTAATTAATGATAAGAGATTAGATTTTTTAAATAAATATAAAAAAATATTTAATAATACTAATTTAAAAATTGACGATGATGTTAAAGAATTGATAAAGAAACTTTCTTCAAATTATATTTCATACTTAAAAGGAAGAAATCCATTTACATTTGCTTTAAAATTAAATCCTTCGCTAAGTGGTATCAAGGTACTTGATAATGTACCAAATAAAGACCCTTCTAATAAATTAATACCAAAAAATGAATTATCATGGTATAAAAATATAAAAGATGATATAATTACTTCAAAATTGGGTATTTTTCAGAGAAATAAAATAAAAGAATTGGAAGATAAAAATATTAAAATAGATTATAAATCAGATGAATCAGATATATCAGAAGAAAATGAAGAAGATGGTGAAAGTGAAGGATTAAATAAAAATAAAAATATGAAATTACTGCAACCTATGAATATTGTGTATGATGATACTTTTGGCGAAAAAGGGTTTTATAAGTTTTTTACCAAGACTACACAAAAAGATCCTATATCTATAAAATATAATAAACAATATGAAAATGCTTTATATCCAGATGAAGAAAATTTAGGCAAATATTCAGGTAAATTTTTAAATATATGTAATTTCATTAAAAAATCAAATGGTATTGTAATTATATATTCGCGTTTTTTATATTCTGGTATTATACCATTTGCTATTTGTTTAGAACATATGGGATATAATAGATATGGAACTAATAATATATTACAGAATCCTAAAATAATTCAGGATATACCAAAATATGAAGGTGTAAAGAATCCTAAATATTGTATTTTAACAAGTGATAAAAAAGAAATAATGGGTAATACAACTATTGACGGATTAATAAAAATAATTAATAATGATAAAAATATAAATGGAGAAAATATAAAAATTATATTAATAACACCAGTTGCGAGTGAAGGATTAAGTTTTTTTAATGCTCGTGAAATTCATTTAATAGAACCTTGGTATCATTTTAATAGACCTGAACAAATTATCGGAAGAGGTATAAGAAATTGTAGGCATCAAAAATTACCTTTTGAAAAAAGAAATGTAACGGTATTTATACATGCAAGTTTAAATGAAAATAATAAGAAAGAAACTACAGATATTCATGCTTTAAGAATTTCATCAAGAAAGTATAAAGAAAGTCAAGATATAGATAAAATAATAACAAATAATGCTCTTGATTGTGCTCTAATGAAAAACATAAATTATTTTCCAAAATCATTATTTAAATTAGGAGTTATAGAAATAGAAACATCTCAAGGTAAACGTATAAAATATGAATTAGGAGATGATCAGAAATACGAACCTATTTGTTCTCAAGATATAATAGATAAAACTGATAAATCAGGATATAAAAGTGAAAGATATAAACATTTACTAAAAATGGTTCAAAAAGAGCTTAAAAATCAATTAGAAAAATATATTGAAAATAATATATTTTATATTGAATTAGAAAATTTAATTAAAGATATTGATATTGATGAAGATATTTTAATGTATACTATATATAAATCTATAAAACCAAATATATTATTAGAAAATTATTATATATCTCCTTACAAAAAAGGAATTAAACTTAATAAAATAGATAAAATAAATTATTCAAGAAAAATAAAAATTGTTATTAAAGATGATGATATAAATATTTATAAATCAAAATCAAATGATACACAAGATAATATTGAAAATATTATAAAATTATTAAATATAGATTTTGATAATTTTATAAAAACTATCATTTCTATTTATCTATGTGATAGTAAATATGTTTTAATAATGATTAATTATATTTTACATAATTACAACGATATTAATGATAAAAATAACAAAAACTTATTATATATTGCTGATTGTTTATATAAACAAGGAATATTAATAAAAAATACAGAAATTCCTTCATTTAAATATAATAATAATAATAAATTAGGGTATTATAATATATATAATATTGATATTAAAAATAATTTAGAAGATATAAATGGAGGTGATATAATATTATATGATAATGTAAAAAAAATAGATAAGGTTGGTATAAATGAATCTGATCTAAAAGAATTAAAAAAATATAGAATTAAAATTCAATCAATTCCTGAAGATATGAAATTAGAAAATATGCCTTATGGAATTATTTTACCTGTAAATGATAAAAATGATAAGGAAGTTGTAAATAATGTAATTAAAATTTTTTCTACAGACACGGATAAAGGTTCTGGAAGAATTTGTAGAGATTGGAATATAAAAGAACTTAATAAATTTACAATTCAATTAGATAATGTTAATATAAAAATGAAAAATAAAGATATATTATGTAATTATATTGCCGAATTATTAATGAAAAATAATAGATTATTAACACTACCAATATATAAACCAAATATTAAATAATAATAACATCTGAATTTTCTTTATTTTTATTATATATTATTTCTTTTTCATTATATATAATTTTTTTATCTAATAAAAATGATAGAAATAAAGCTACTGATTTATTAAATCGTTCATTAACTATTCCAGACATTATTTCAGAACTTTTAGTAATTCCAAAAACTTTAGAAAATTCATTTGATGAAATAAAGGTAATTAATTTTTCTTTAACATCACTTTTATAAATATGACATGTTAAAGATTTTTCTAATATAATATCAATAGGATTAGGTTTTTTAATATTTTTTTTTTCTATTTGTGGAATAATTAAAATATCAGATAATCCTCCATTTTTAACCGGTTTAACATTTAATACCTTAGGAACTTTTATTAAAGGTTTCAATTTATTCTTAATTTCATTTACTTCTTTTACTTCATTTACTTCATTTACTTCTTTTACTTCTTTTACTTCTTTTACTTCATTTACTTCTTTTAATTGAAAATGAGGAGAAGTAGCATTTTGATAAATAGTATTTTGAGAAAATTTATCATATAAGTTAATTTTGTTATTTTTCCACAACATATTATTTTTATCAGTTATAGAAGGTAACTTTGTTGCCAATACATTAATCATTTAATATATATATATATTAAATAAATTATATATCATTTTTTAATACTTTTTATATTTTACTTATTCTAAATTTAAATATTCTTAATAAGAAATATTTTTTATAATAATAATATTTTATTCTTAAAGATGTAATATATTATTATATAATAACATAATCTTCATATCTTAATTCATTTTCAAGTACATTTACAGCAATAATATTTTGTTTCATAAATTTTTTTTTTAATAAATAAAATTTCATACTCGATGAAAATTTTTGTCTAAGATTATTATCTATTATATCTGGTTCTATTTTTTTTTCATTAATATCTAATTCCTCCTTGGATACTATAGTTTCATTAAGTAAGCTTTTCATTAATTCATATTTAGTTATTTCATTTTGAGATTTAATACAAAAAGATATATAATTATTAATTTTATGTATTGTTTCATCATTAAGCCAATTTAAATTTATAAATACACCATTATTATTTTTTGTATAATTTTCCCCTGTTGCTAAAATTATTTTAAATAATTCAATAATTTCAATATTAGTTAGCTTACTAACATTATTTTGTATATTTTTACATAACTCTTTTTTATTCATTATATATATATATATTTATTTATATTTATTTATATGTTTAATCTTCTATTTAATAATAAATTTAATCTTCGACATATCCTCCGGCTGTATCATCATAATCGTAATCGTAGTCTTCTTCAATATCTTCTATCTAAACCTTCATCATCATCTTCTTCTTCTTCGTCTTCTTCATCTTCATCATCATCTTCGTCAAAATCTAATCCTTCTTTTTTACTCCCTTTGCTATTAGTATTAGACTTATCGATATTAAATTCATCATCTTCTTCATCTTCTTCATTAAATAATTCTATACCATCATAAGTTGTTTCATCTAATTCAGATTCTTCTTCTTCAATTGATAGATTATCATCTTCTTCTACCTCTATTTCGTAATCATCATTTTTATCTTTAATTATTTTTCCGATAATAGATATCATTTTGTCATACAATGTAAATTTTTTACCACAAACTTTGACATTAACTGTATCTCCTATATTAATATTATCAATATTTACATCAGATTGTATCCCTGATGTAATTTTAGGAATAATAACTTCTAAAATAGCCATATTATCATACATTCCAATAGCTCTTAAACCTAAATTATTTTTTGCTTTAACTTCGCACTTAATAATTGAATCTTGAGACGGATTGCATATTTCAGCTATACAATTAATATCATATGCAATATTCCCATTTAAATGAGCTTCCTTAAAATATCCGGCTGAACGTTTAATTATTTTAATAGTATCTTTTTTAATATATCCATGCTTACTACAACAATTTTCTAATGTACTTTTAACTTTATTAATGATAGTTTTATCAAAATCTCTTGTTAGTTCTTGTGGGGTTAGAATAATAGTTGTATTAAATTTTATAGGCATAAACATTTTACTAGACATTAATATATATGTTATAATCTATAAGAATATATCATTTTTTTATTTATATATTAAAAATTGATATATAAATCTATAATATCTATATTTATTAGATAATACCATGGAAATATTTAAAGACGATAAAATATTTTCATTTATAGATAAACATTTTGAATTAATAAAAGATAATACTGAAAGTATTATTAAATTAGTAGGTGCAAGTTATTGGACTGAAAATGAATATACAAATTTTATAAATGTTATGAAATCAGAAAATTTTAGTGAAAAAATAGATAAGCATGTATTACAAATATATAGCGAAGATTATTTATTTGAACTTTCTGGTGATACAAATATAATTAAATATTCACATAATCCATCATATATTAATTCAATTTTAAATATTTATAAATATAAAATATTAGCGAAGGATGAATATAATGAATTATTTAATTCTAAACTACTCTTTTTGACAAAAAATAAAACTCCTATTACTAAAGATAATGTTCCAGCAAATTGGAAAGAATTACGTAAATTTTTTAAAATAAATAAAAAAATTACATATACAGATGCAAAAACAAATATAAATTATGTGGTAAATGTATGTAAATGTAATAAATTAGAACCTTATGAAGCTGATGATAATGACTTATATTATAATTTAAATTATTCAAAAATTATTAAATCATCCTATAAATATGATTTTTATATAGATATAACAAATGCTTCCAAAGATATTATACTACAAGCAATTATAAAAATGGAACAAACATTATATTTAAATCCCTTAATAATATCAAAACAACAACAAGTAGATATTATTAAAAAATATTCAGACCTTGTATCAAAAGATATATTTAAATATAATAAATATAATAAAAATCCACCTCTATTAACACCAAAACCTGTTACATTAGAAAAAAAATACATTACTGAACCTGATGATTATACAAATATTAGTATATTAACTGAATATACTGTAACAGAAAAAGCTGATGGAGAAAGATTATTGATGTTTATTGATAATATAGGAAAGGTTTATTTAATAAATAATACATATATGGTAATTGACACAGGATTAGAAGCTACTAAAGAACTTTATAATTCATTGATAGATGGAGAATATATTTCATGCGTTCATAGAATAGACAATTCATCGGTTGGATTATTTGCGGCATTTGATATGTATTATTATAATGGAGAAAAAATAACAAATATTCCATTAATAGATAATGATATAAAAGAAAAAACAAGATTTAAATATCTAAAAAGTACAGAAAAGTATATTAAACAAAAATCATCAAATTTTTCTATAGATTACATTGTTAAAGAACACAGATATAGCGATAATATTTTGAAAGAATGTGATAATATATTAAGTGGTGATAAAAAGTTTCCATATAATATCGATGGTCTTATATTTACCCCAGCTAAACTTGCACTTTATTCGCATTATGGAAATAAGCCTGTACAAATAACAGATAATGTTAAATGGGACAAGGTATTTAAATGGAAACCTCCTGAACAAAATACTATTGATTTCTTAGCAAAATATGGAAATATAATATCAATTGAAGGAATAAAATATAGAGAATTCTCATTATATGTAGGTTGTAATCCGAGACAATCAGAAAATTATACTATTAATAATGGCTTAAAAGAAATATATAACAATGAATATCGCAAAATTATGAAAGAAAAAAATAGAGGATATATTTTAAAACTATTCAAACCTAATATATATTATGAACAAGGTGTAGAAAAATCTTACATTAGATTAAACTCAAAATTAGAGACAAGATGTGAAAATGGCGATTTAATAGAAGGAGATAAAATAATAGAATATCGATATATATTAGATAATACTATCAGTCCTTCTATGCGATGGATACCAATCAGAATTCGCGAAGACAAGACAAGAATATATAATATGGGCGAATTATCTAAAACAGCTAATGATAACTCTGTTGCTATTAATATTTGGACAACAATTCATAATCCTGTTACAGAAAGTATTATAAGAGGTCAGGCTCCAGTATTAAAGATGGATATAGATAACGATTTATTACAATCTAATGATATATATTATTCGAGAAATATTCCAAGAGATGAATTACTTTCTTATAATATGCAACAATTTCATAATATTGGAATAAAAAATATGCTATATTCAAATCAAAAATATAAGGATACATTATTAGAATTGGCATGTGGTGAAGGTGGAGATATGAATAGATGGATTGATAATTCTTATAAATTTGTATTGGGAATAGATTATGTTAAAAATAACATTTATAATCCAAGGTCAGGTGCATATAGTAGATTAATTTCAACAAGAGAGAAATTTTTTAGAGATAAAAATAATATAATTAATAAAATTATCTTTCCAAATATAGTATATGTTGCTGGAGATTGCGGAAAATCTATAATGAATGGAGAATGTTCTTCTTCTATTGATGATCCTGAAAGTGTCAATATATTAAAGATTGTATTAAATAAAAAAACAGCTAATATTCAAGAACATTATAAAAAAATAGCAGCTAAAGGAGCTTATGGGTTTGATGTATGTTCATGTATGTTTGCAATTCATTATTTCTTTGAAAGTGAAGAAAAAATCAATACATTTCTTAAAAATGTAAGTTCAATGTTAAAGAAAGGAGGAACATTTATATGTACTTTTATGGATGGTAAAAGTGTAATAGAAGCAATTAATAATAATGGGGGAGATATGATTGAAGGGAGAAAAGTATTAGATAAGGGTAAGGGTATTCCTCTTTGGAGTATTATAAGAAAATATGATTTAGATATAGATAGTGATTATAATAAAAAAGTAGATGTTTTAATTGAAGCAACTAAAAAGTTTATTCCTGAATTTATTGTTAATTTTGATGTTCTTATAAAAAAATGTAAAGAATATAAATTAGAATTAATTGATAGTGAACTATTTTCACAACAATTCAATAAAATTAAAAGTGAAATACCAAGCGATGATAATGATAAAACTACACTTCATAAAATAATTATGAAATTAGATGAAGAAGAAGAACTTAAAAAATTTAGTTTCTTTAATCGTTGGTGTATTTTTAAGAAAATATAATAATTTTAAAATATTTGTATTTATTTGTATTCTTTCGTATATTAATCAATATTTATTTTTATATTTATAATTAAGATGATATTATTTTATAACTCTAATTGCTCGCGTAGTAAAATGTTACTCGATAATATAAATAGATATGATAAAAATAAAATTATAAAATTAGTACCAATGGAAGAATTAAAAAAGCAAAATATAAATATTGAAAATAAAATAACTTCTGTACCGGCACTTATGATATTGCCAAGTAAAGAAATATTATTTGGCAAAGATTTATTTGACCATTTATTATTACCTGGTAGAGGAATATTATGTGGTGGTCAGAACACGCGAATAGAAAAAAGTACAAATGATAATAATAAGGATAATATTAAACAATTAGAACAAAATACAGAAACTGATTCAATTGTCGCTTTTGCTTTAAATAGTAATAAATTATCTGATAGTTTTTCTACATTAGAAGAAGATGAAAAAATTAGGGATGATAAAAATTATGGATGGGACTTTATTACAAATGATAAAAATATGAGTCATGGTATATCGGATATAAATATTATGTCTGATGATAATGGTAAAAAGGGAAAATTACCTTCCATTGAAGAAATAATGAAGGCAAGAGATAATGTTAAAATATAAATATATATAAGGAATATTAATATATATTTTATTATAGGGTTTAATTATGTCAAATCAATTTGTATTTAATCAATATTATATAGATTTTATAAAAAGAATAAAACAATGTGTTAGAAAAATAAAAGAAGAAGCAAGTGGCGAAGATGGTGAAAAAGAAAGAGATAATGATCAATATTATTTTGCAAAAAATATCTTAAAAACTATCAAAACTAATTATATAACTTTTGATAAATCATCGGATGAATATATTAAATATATTAATTCGTTGCCTGAATCATTCTGGGTTTCTTATATTGAAACCGAAGAAGATAAATTAGAAGAATGGTTTGATAAAGATGAAGTAAAAAATATAGAATTATATACAAATATTAATCTTTCTTCAATTAAACGAGCTATAGATGATGATTTCTTATGTCATCATTTCTTAACAGTGTTTTATTTATTTAAAAATGAATTATCTGAAGACGATGTTAAAATATATATTAAAACTTTTCAATCTTCAATAGAAGATAGTTCGTTAAATGAGATTTCTAATGATACCCATAAGAAATTAATACAGCGACTAAATGTTTTAAAAACTAAAAATATAAAAGCTAAAAGTAACTTGAATATGGCTGGTATGGAAGATACTATGTTAGGAAAACTTGCGAAAGAAATAATGGATGATGTTGATATTGATAAATTACAAAAGTCTATAGGAGATAATGGAGATATTCTTAAAGCTATAGGTGACCCAGATAGTGGTTTTAGTGATTTAATATCAAATGTTAGTAGAAAAATGGCTACAAAAATTTCAAATGGTGAATTGAAACAAGAAGGATTACTTCAAGATGCAATGAAATTTGCATCTGTCATGCCTGGATTATTCGGTGGAAATCCTCAAGGAACACCAGGAAAGACACAAACGGATATGGCAAATATGATGAAAATGATGAGTACTATGATGAATAATAAAGAAGGTATGGAAGCTTTTAGTAATATGATGAATCCAAGAGGAAAACAAAAAGATACACGAACAACTATTAATAAAAGTGCTCTTAAAAAACACGCTACAATAAATAGACTTAAATCTAAATTAGAGAATAAAAATAGTGAATAAAAATAATATAAATATTATAAATATTATAGAGTAAGAAACAAATAATGTTTTGGTTAGATAATTTAAATGAATTATTCAACCCTGTATTATATCCAAATATAAATATGAGTTTAGATGAAAAAATGAATGCTATAATAAGATTAATATTATTTATTGGAATAATTGCTACATTAATATTTAATGATTCGAGATATATATTATTTGTATTTATAATTATGATTATTTCAATATTAATATATAATTATCAAATTGAGAAAAATAAAAAATTTGAAAAATTTTTAAATTCTAATGATTTAGACATTATTGATAACAAATTTTGTACAAAACCAACAAAAGAAAATCCTTTCATGAATCCAAATTTGATAGATAAAAAAGGTAAATATAAATCATGTTCTATAGATAATACAAATGTAATAAATGCTATAAATTCAAAATTAGAAGAAACTGTATTTAGAGAATCAGATGATATATATAATAAATCTACGATGAATAGGCAATTTTATACAGTACCATCAACTACTATACCGAATGAAAGAGAGTTATTTACAGAGTGGTTATATGAACGCGGTCCATCTTGTAAAGAAAATAACGGAGAGCAATGTTATAATAATTTATATAACAATATTAAGAATACAGCACATTTTTAAATTTAATTTTTTTATCAATTATATATATAATAATTTAATTTATAATATATCATTTATTAATTTAAATATAATTAGCATATATAAATAATAAATTACTTTAATAAAATAATGATTAAAAAAACTACTATTACACTTGATATAGAAGTTAATGAGGATAATACTTCATCAAAAGAAATAGAATATAAAAATTATTCAATAAATATAGAAAAAGAAGAAGACCTATTAACATATAAAAATGTTATTAAATATGACACATATGGAAAAAAAGTTTATAATTCCGAAACATTTAATAAAATTAAAAAAACAGATGATATAGTTGATGAAATTATAGGTAATAGTGAAAACAATAATGACTGGAAAATATTAGAATATAAAAATCATGTTTTTGAAAAAGATTATATGCAAATATATGATAATATTAAATTAGATGTAAAATATGATATTATTGAAAAAATAGAAGATAAAAAATATTTAGTAGATAAAGTAGATAAATAAATTATATTTATATTATTAAAATATAGATAATGGAAAATAATATTTTTGATACTAATACTAATATATGCTCTGATGATTGTTGGAAAAGTGCAAAAGATTTAAATAATAATAAAATAGAAGGCTATAATTTATATCAAAATAATTTAGTAGACTGCGTTAGTCCTTTTGTAAGAATGCCAGAAATGTATCTAAATCATCCAAATCTTAGAGGACGTCCTGGTTATGGTTTATCGGATGATTGTCTTATAGATAAATATTCTATGTTAAGAAATAATCCTTCTTCTATGACACAAGATAGATGTAAAGTACAATTAAATAATAGAATTTTTACTTCAGGCCCAAATTTAAGATGTGGTAAAACCGATATTGACAAAGAACTCGAACTAATTGAAGGTAGTGATACAAATAATGTAAGATGTAAAAAACAAATTATGGAAGAAGAAATGAATAATTTCATGCCCTTATTAGATTGTGTAAAAGATATTCAAAATCCTGAAAATATTGTTCCTAAATGGACTAACGGTGGTGAAGATACACGTTCATATATTCATAGAACCGAATTTAATAAAAAATGTAACTGGATTGAAAGAAATAAAAACTTTTCTCTATAATATAGAAGAGAGTATATGAGTTTTAATAGAACCACGTATGATAATTGTTCTTACAAACAAGAATTACAAGATAATGTAAGTACGCTTAGTTATTTATTATCGCCTTACAGATATGAACATGAAAATAAATGTAGACATCAATTAGGATTTGTTGGCGGTACTGTTGTATCACACATACAAGGAAATCTTGTTGATTTAGACAGTGAATTAAGAGGTCAAACAAGAATTATATCTAAATGCGGTACTAACCAATATGTTCCAACCAACGATGGTATAATTAAGAATGATAAAACGCAACCCATAGATACAACTATGTTACATTTACCAGCATGCCAGTCTATTATGTATAGAGAAGTACCTATGCCGCCAAAAATAAATTATGACAAATGTTAATAATTTATAAATAATATTAATTTTTTTTTAACATAAATCACCTATATAATTTATAAAAAAATACCAAATTAGATATAGTGGTCCTAATAAAAATGCAAATACGGCAAATATAAATCTATAAAAAAAATTTCGCATAACTCCTTTCCATGTACATCTAAATGATAAATATGCCGCAGATATAGATATAAAAAATGTAATTAAATACAGAATTGCTACAATAATTTTATCAACAAGATCCCATTTATAGTAAAAATCTGGATTATATCCCATTATATATAAATATACTCTTTCCATAGAAGTATATGTATGCGTTATTTCGTTTTCATTATCAACAAACTTTTCATTTTTCATTAAAATTTTAGGAATTAATAAACTAACTAACATATCTATTTATTTACGTATAAAATAATATATTATTTTATTAGATATGAATCAATATATAGATACAAGATTGAACTATGATAATTGTAGTTATAAAGAAAAATTAAGAAGAGCTGTTGGTCCCGGATTATACCAATTAGATGTTCCTTCAAATGATTGTAAAGATTGTCATAGAGACATACCTGCTGATCCTTCTTTAAGATACCAAAATTATGGACATAATACTTGCAGTATGAAAAATGCGATAGACGATTCGAATGAATTACTTCGATTAAATTATAAAAATACAAAATGCAATGATGAAGAATATATGCCTGGTAAATATAATAAAACAGGATGTGATATAAAAGGAGAAGTTGAAGCAAGACAATGTATGATACCTCGCGAAGATACACGTTTATCTAATCCTCCTTGTACTTTAAAAGAAACTGGTATAAATAGATGGGAATGGATATGTTATGATCCGCAAGAAAGAGCTTTAGAAGAGTTTGATAGAATTCCAGTTAATTATAGAATGGTAGCTAAGGATAATCATATTCCTTGTATAGAAAAACCACAAGATCAATCAATATTTTTTCCAAATAGTAAAATTAATAATAATAATTTAGATATATGGAAAAAATGTAATAATAATAAATTATATACACCTGGTTATCCTGAAGGTTCAATGTACCCAGGTGTATCTTGTAAAAATTAATAAATAAGGTATATATTTAATTGTATTTTTTATCCTTTATTCATTAGAGATAATATAAAATGAATATATCAAATAACAAAGTGCCATCTATGAAAAATATTTATGAATCTACATATTGGAATAATGTAAAAGAAGATGAACAAAATAGAGCTAATGAATTATATAAAAAGGCAAAAAATCCTTACGAAACAAGAGTAGTAGCTAAAAATGCATCATCAGATATATTTAAAAGACATTTTTATTCAGAAATGAATGAAGAAGAAGAAGATTTAATTGGAGATTATACATATTCATTAACAGGAGAAAAAGTAAGCACATCATCTCTTGCACATAATAATATGACACCTTTTCTTAAAAAAAATGTAACGCAAAATACAAATGTTGAAAATATGTATCCTTTATTAGATAATTTATCTGGTAATAATTCTTTAAAACAGCAAAAGAAAGAAATTCAATGTATGTTTAAACCACAAATTAATGCTGGTGGCAATATATGTGGTATGAAAAATAATGACGATTTTTATAAATCAAGATTAGAAGTAACAGAAATCGCAAATAATTTTTTTCCCATAGAAAAGATACGTGTTGGTCCAGGATTAAATCAAGGATATAATGGAGAAAGTACTGGTGGTTTTCATCAAGGAGAAACATTAGAATATGCTAAACCTCGTTCATTAGATGAATTAAGGTCACGAATAAATCAAAAACAAACATATTTTGAAATACCTGTAAAGGGACATGCTAAAGGACCTGATAGAAGAGCTGAACTTGCACCAATGACTAAACAACGTCCGGATACAGTATATGAAAATACACAAGATAAGTGGTTAAAAACTACAGGTGCTAATTCTAAAAATTCTTTAAGACCTTCTCAAAATATTCGGCCTACAGCAAGACAAGAATCCCATATAGAATATAAGGGACCTATTGCGCGTTCAGAATTAAATCAAGGAATAAAAGATGATTATGGTAAAAGCAAAATAATATTATATGGTAATGAAAGAGAAACAACAGAACAACGCACTGTTGTAACAAATGCTACAAGCATAATAAAAGCTTTAGTAGCACCTATAATGGATGTATTAAAATATACAAATAAAGAATATACTGTAGAAGCAGCACGAGGAGTTGGAAATCCAAGTATTCAAATTCCTTCAAAAGCTACATTATACGACCCAGTTAATCACGTAATGAAGACGACTGTTAAAGAAACAACATTACATGATAATGAAAATGGTAATTTAACAGGAAACAAGGAGACTTATTCTGCTTTAAATGATACTGCTAAAACTACAGTTAAAGAAACAACATTACATGATAGCGAAAATGGTAATTTAACAGGTAACAAAGAAACTTATTCTGCTTTAAATGATACTGCTAAAACTACAACTAAAGAAACTACATTACATGATAATGAAAATGGTAATTTAACAGGCAATAAAGAGACTTATTCAGCTTTAACAGATTTAGCTAAAACTACTATTAAAGAAACAACTATACACGATAATGATAATGGTAATTTGTCAGGAAATAAAGAAACATATTCAGCTTTAACAGATTTAGCTAAAACAACTATTAAAGAAACATTAATACATGATACCGCATTAACAAATATTAAAGGAATTGATGGTAACTATGTAAAAAATAGCGATGACGCTAAGAAAACATTAAGACAAACATTACCAACAGAAGATACAACAAGAAATATTGGAGGAGTAGTATATAAAGTAACATTATATGACCCAGATATAGTTGCTAAAACGACTACAAAAGAAACTACTATAATTGGTAAATCAGAATATGGATTTATAAGTGGAATATTAGAAGGTCTATTTGGCGGTTATTTAAATAAAAATGTTGAAATGAAAAATACTAATAAACAATTTACTTCTGATGTTAATGAATATGGTATAGCAAGTTCAATATATGAATATAGACAACCTGATAGAACAGCTGATGAAAATGCTGAAATAGACGGAACACGTGAAGAAATGTTAATTGCTGCAGGTCATACACCTAACCCAGGAAATATGAATATAGGATTAGATTCAGAAGATATTGAAATGTATAGTAAAAAACCAGTTGCTAATATTTTCCCTGCAAGGGAAATTGGTAATGTCGGAGTAGTATATCAAACATCTCCTGAATTAGACAATTGCGGAATAACAAAAATTCCTAATAAAACAAACGCATTCTCAAATCGCCTCGATAGTGATTTATTAGAAGCAATAAATAAAAATGATTTAATGAGAACACAAAAAATAAATCCTATAATGACTGGATGCAAAATATAAAATAAAAATTTTAAAAATAGATTTAAATATAATCAGTCATATTATTATATAGAATATTGGATCAATTTTGTAATAGCAAAACAAATAGATTTTCAAATTTAAGGTAATATTTTACATCTTTACACATTATATTTATCAATTAAAAATTTATATAAGAAATAGGTATATTATATATAATATGGGAACAAATACTCTCATATATATGCTCTCGTAGCTTAATCGGTTAAAGCGTTGGTCTTATGAGCCAAAGATTGGGAGTTCAAGTCTCCCCGAGAGCATTTTTAATTTTTATTACTTATTACTTATTACATTATTTTAAGTACAAACATAATTGTTACAATAATCAACTGCTTCATAAGGCATTGCTATTTTAGGATATTCAAAATTTGTTGTATTAGCAGGAATATCGCTATACCAAGGAAAGTCAGGCAAATCTCCATAAAACACATTAATTTCTTCACCTTTTTTGATATCTTCAATTGCCGTTGCAGATACAAAGACATTGTTCATGCTATAAGTTTTGAAATGTAACATTGTATTTGGAATATTTTTATGATTAAATTTGCAAACATGAACTCCTACAGCGTGTAATGCTGGAGACATATCATATTTTTTACAATAATCATAATATTCTTTCATAAAATATTCAATATCTTCTTGTTTTTTAGTCAATGATTTAATATTTGCTTTCTTATTTTTAAGTTCATCTGAAATATTTTGCAATTGTGTAGAAACAAACTCAGGAAATTTATCCATATCAAGAAGAATTTGATTATGATGAAATTTACTTTCTGCGATATTTGAGACATCGTCAATATCTTCATCGATATCATCCCATTTCTCAAATCTTGGATACAAACTATCAAACAAATTCTTATTTGAAGCAATATGTGAAATCAATTTATCTCCTTCAAATGCAACAACTACCTTTTCAACCATTAGCAACTCGCCTTTATTAATATTATCCAAAGCAATCACTTTATGATTATTTTTATTTTTAGTATCAAAGGAAATTTTTGAATTTTTGAAGAGCAAGTCGTCGTTTTTATTCATCTTATATTAGGATAATAAAAATTATCATATCATTAATCAATTTTTATAAAATATAAAAATATATAAAAATATATAAAAATATATAAAAATATATAAAAATATATAAAAATATATAAAAA